>VYLF01000002.1_pt1 | contig 319453 bp, 309 predicted proteins | sample 5114371 | NCBI WGS metagenome assembly VYLF01 (sample SAMN12291773, study PRJNA351875) | freshwater metagenome | isolation source: freshwater lake | place: USA: Michigan, Kent Lake | collected 2013-08-15 | reverse complement strand
ACAGCTAATCCTCATGAAAACACGAAGCAGCCACGTCTGCCCCGATTAACCCCGCTTACCCATCCCCAACCGGTGTCGCCGCTGCAGCAACAACGCCCTCTCGTCGGAGATGGGCTTAGGTTATGCGAGGCTTCATGAGAGGGGGATAAGTTTTTATCTTTCCCTGCTGAAACAGCCCATGCCATCCCCGCCGTAGCGAAGCGCAGAGCGGGGACTTCATTGGATTTTGTGCTCCAACATCCCCGATTGGCTATCGCTATGGGGATGACAACACGTGCGCCGCCAATCTTCACGCAAGCTTCGCATAGCCATCACACGCCCGACAAGAAAGCGAGCGAGCCTCCCTTCTGTCAACCAAAGGGAGACATGTCATGAGCGTTCAAGACGAAGAGATCGTAGCGGAATTCGAAGAAATTGCTGCAGCCCACGGCGACGAGCGTGCCGTGATGGAAGACGAGCCAGAGGCCGAAGAAGAAGACTTCGAAGACGAGGAAGATGAAGAAGACGAAGACTAAGGTCTAACCAAAAATGTCATCCCCGCCGAAGCGATAGCGCAGAGCGGGGACCTCATCGGACCTTGCGGCATGGGGTCCCGGATCGGCTTACGCCGTCCGGGATGACACCTTGGTGATAGCAACCTAAAACCTTAGCTTACTGTCAAATCGCGATCTTGCAGTAGGGCCTCGACGCCCGGCGCACGGCCACGGAAAGCGACATAATTATCCATCGGATCGGCTTGGCCGCCGCTGGCAAAGATGAAGTCCTGTAGCTTCTTTGACGTCGCAGGATCATAGACGTTGCCCGCTTCGACAAAGGCTTGGAACGCGTCGCATTCGAGCACAGCGGCCCAGATGTAGCTGTAATAGCCAGCCGCATAACCACCCTCAAACGTATGTTTGAAATAGCCGGGGCGATAGCGCACAACGATTTCAGGAATGGCACCGATGCCTGACAAAATCTCGTTTTCCCAAGCATCCACATTGGTGGGCGCTGAGCCTTCGATCATGTGCATCTTCATGTCCATGATGGCGGCCATCATGAATTCGCTGGTTGCCCAGCCTTGGTTGAAATTCTTGGCCGCAATGATTTTATCCACCAAGGGGCGGGGGATGACTTCTCCCGTGGCATAGTGTTTGGCAAAACGGGTGAGGATTTCGGGCGTTGTTACCCAATGTTCCATCAGTTGGCTTGGGAATTCGACAAAGTCTCGCTTGACGTTGGTGCCTGATTGGCTGGGATAGGTCACATCCGACAGCATGCCGTGTAGCGCATGGCCAAATTCATGGAATAAGGTAGTGACATCATCGAGGCTGAGCAGATTGGGCTGACCCGCTGGTGCCTTGGTGTAATTACACACATTGTACACAACAGGCTTGATATCGCCGATCAAGCGTTGCTGATCGCGGAAACTGCTCATCCACGCGCCCGATTGCTTGGTTTGGCGGGCGAAGAAATCGCCATACCACAAGGCCATTGGCTTGCCCGCGGCGTCTGAAACTTCATAGACAACGACATCAGGATGCCACGTCGGCACGCCGGTGATTTTCTTGAACGAGATGCCAAACAAACGAGTGGCATGCCAATGGATGGCATCGATCATATTGCCCAATTCGAAATAGGGCTTGGTCTCGGACTCATCGACATCGAATTTGGCTTTGCGGACTTTCTCCGCATAATGCCACCAATCCCAGGACTTCAGAGGGCCTTCGAGGCCATCGGCAGACGCCAATTCTTGCAACATGGCGCGTTCACGCTTGGCCGTCGCCAACGAAGCCTTCCAGACGCCCATCATCATGTCCATCGCCGCTTCCGGCGTTTTGGCCATTTTGTTATCGAGCTGGAAATGGGCAAACGACTTAAAGCCTAACAGCTTGGCCTTTTCATTGCGCAGATTGACGATCTCTGGGATCAAAGGCCGATTGTCGCTTTTGCCTTGTGTGCCACTAACGGCCATCCAGCCTTTTTGGACGGCTTCGCGCAGATCGCGCCGGGTCGACATGGTCAAGAAAGGCTCAAAGCTGGAGCGCGACAAAGTCACGACGCCCAAAGCATCTATCTTGCGCTCTTTGGCTTCTGCAGCGGCGGAGGCGATAAAGCTGTCCGAAAGGCCCGCCAAATCTTCTTTGGTTTTCAAGGGCAAAGCAAAGCTCGACTGGTCTGCCAGAACATTCTGACCAAACTCAACCTGTAGCGTGGATAGGCGGGCATCAATCTCTGCCACGCGCTTTTTCTGGGCTGCGTTCAGAAGGGCACCACTGCGGACAAATCCAGCATAGGTTTCTTCCAACAGCTTGGTCTGAGGTCCGGTCAGATTTTGCGCGGCGCGACTGTCATAGGCAGCCTTTACGCGCGCAAAAATCTTTGGGTCTTGATTGATGGCGCTGGCATGGGCCGACAGCTTCGAAGACAGACTACCTTCAATCTTTTGTATTGCCGGTGTGCTGAGCATGCCTGTCAGATTATAGAATACCGTGGTCGCGCGGTTGAGATCTTGCCCGGCCTTTTCCATTGGAACGATGACAGTCTCGAAGGTGGCAGGGGTCTTTGCCGCCGAGATCACGTCAACGTCGGCTCGGCCGCGCGCCATACCAATGTCGATCGCGGGTTCAAAATCGCTCGTCTTAATTTCGGCAAAGGGCGGTACGCCCCACGGTGTGTCCCATTTCGCCAAAAGTGGGTTTAGCCGCGCAGGGGCTTTTGCTTTCGCTTTTGCGGCCAATGCGGCCGAACCAGTAGTCAAAGTCAAAGTTGCGACACTCCCCGCCAAGAAATCTCTACGCTCCATTGTTTATATACCCCTCACGAAACAAGAAACCACATCTTTCGTTGGGCATATGGATGAGCCAAATTGTGCGCGGATGCACCCCCAGAACGCAATTATGACTGCAATTTAATCACGGAAACGTGATCAAGCCTCAGCCGCGGGCAAACACACGTAATTGGCCGGATTTAGGGTCTTGGGCGACGCAGCGTAAGGCCGACGTTGGTAACTTAAGGCAGACCACTGGTGCATCGGCTTGGCGAATGGCTTCATAGGTCTCGCGCGTGAACTCACTGCGTGTTGGGCTTTCGCTGCCCTCCGCCCAAGCGGGGTATGCGGATGACTTGACTGCCTGAGCTGGTAGCAGCGTCGTTAAGCGATCGCGAACTTGATCGGGGCTTGCGGTTGCTGGGATGCCAAAGTCGCGGGCTGGGGCCTGTAACGTGTAAAGCGCGCGCCCTTCATTGGTTTCTAGGGTCACCCTGATGCTGCCGGACACACAGTCATTACCGGTCGCCATGATGGTTACCCGGTCGGCTGCCTTCCAAGACCGGATGGCGGTCGCTTGGCTTACTTTTACATCACATTGGGAAACCGGGCTGCCAGCAGCCATTGCGGCGTCGGATTCGGCGCGCGGCCCTTCGCCAGCGACCAGTGGCCCAGGGGTTGGGATCACCACTTCATTTGGGCCGGCTAGAGGCTGTGCCGGCACAGCGGGCGGAGCAGGTGCTGTGATGCTGGGGTCGTTGGACAAAACTGCATCGGGATCGGCCAAGGGATTGTCCAAGCCGACTGGCCCCATGATCGCATTGGTGGGTGCACTGGCGAGGGGTTGATCTTGGGACAAAACAAACTTGCCTACCACAACGCCTAGTCCAAACGACACAACAACTGCCAACGCCACACTTGAGGCTACAATCAATCGCACATCAAATCCCTTTTATTCGAAGCTTAGTTGATCGCTCTAGCGGCTGGTTGCGGCAGAAAATGGGCAAGAGCGGGATAAAATCAGGCGCGTTTCCACAATAAGTGCCGCACACGTGCCCAAGGTGTTAACCGAGAAGGGGTTTGAGCACATTGGGTGCGCTTTGGATGGCACGGGTTGCAGCGCGATAACCGGTCTCAACTGCCGCATCAAAGGCCTTCCAATCGCGCAGCTGGATCCCCGCCATATCTGGCACAATCAACAAATCGGTTTTATCGCGTGATTTCGCAGGGTCTAGCGTCGCGGTTGCCGACCGCATCAGCAGTTCCGCAATGGGCGGAGCGGCGTGCAGTCCATGGCGGGTAATCCAACTGAAGAACCCCTCAGGCTTACGAAATTCGTCTGGATTCAAGGCGCGCTGACGGGTTACGTCCACCCCAATATTGGGTCCGCGGTGGAGGTCGATCATGGAGTTGATCGGGAAATTATCGAGCACGGCCCCATCGACCAATATGTCGTCACCTGACACCACAGGGGGCAGAATGCCCGGTAGCGCGATGGAAGCCCTCAGGGCTTCGCGCAGGACGCCGCTCCGATGAAGCTTAGGCACGCCCAATGTTAAATTGGTCGAGAGGCAATAGAAGGAGCGTGGCATATCCTCAATCAGAATATCGCCGAAATTGTTCAAAAGCCTTTGATCGACCTTTACCCCAGAGGTCATGGCGACAACCGGCAGAACATAATCATTCAACGGATTGTCGCGCACGAAACTGTCCCAGATCCGCCGTTCAATCTCGCCATCATCCCAACCCAAGGCAACACAAGCTGCGATCACCCCACCCATTGAGGTGCCGCCGACAAAGTCAAACGAGATGCCGGTCTCACGCAGGGCCCGCACAACCCCAATATGGGCATAGGCGCGGGCACCGCCTCCACCTAGCACAAGACCAATCGATGTGCCCGACAGGATCCGGGCCAGCATCATCACATCTTGATGCTGATCCTGCCGCCAATGAAACAATCGCTGACACTGCGTCGCGCTACTCCAAGCTTTGGCATAGGAGCCTTTGACCTCCACGACGGAACGATCTTGGGGGGCAACCAAAATGGTATCGACCAATTGAAACTGGCGGGCAGGGGAAGATCCGTCCGGCAGGATCACTTCTGGTGGAGGTGTATCGGCGCGTCCAAAAACCCAAAGCCGATCCGCCTGTCGCAAACAAAGCTTCGTCCAGCCGCCATCGCCTAGGTCAGCGGCGAGAAGGACGATATCGTTCCAAGCCTCGATTTCATCAAACCAGGAGGTTGTCTGGGTCACAGCTTCAGGGCCAACCACGACGGCTCTTTTGCCGAGCTTAGCGAGCGCATCCTTCAGAATATGGGCGCGTTTCAGGATGTCGATGGAGGGCGAAGCGGCCAATAGTCCAAATACACGCGGATCAGAGCGGGGATTACGTCGGCGGTTTTGGCGCGACCGAAACAGCATGGTTCGCGCAAGATTTTGCATCAATTGGGGATGTCGGCGGATCAAGCGATTAAACGCAGCCCGGTCTAAGGCGAGAAGTTCGGTGTCTCGTAGCGCAAACACAGACGCACTATGAGGCTCGCCCGCAACCAGAGCCATTTCGCCGACAGGTTCGCCTTGACGGATATGGCCAATGAACTCGTTTGACCCATCGCTGCCACGCCGGAAAGCGCCCAACGACCCAGAGCGGACAAACCATAGGGTGTCAGCTGGCTCGCTCTCCAAAAATAATGGCCATCCGCCCGGTAATGAGTACCAAATCGCGGATTTTTCAACGTCTTTGATCGCTGCCGGGCCAACATCTCGCAAAAAAGGAATGGCGGCAAAGTCAAAGGGTATCATTGGAAGTAACCACCATGAAACAAAGTCCAGCTGTGCTTCATGGCGGATCTCCTTCGTGACTTAGAATTTGTAGCGGCCGTGGAGGGTTACCATCGGCCAATAACGCGCTGCGTCTAGTTCATCCACGATTTTCGCAGATTCAAGTGCCAAATCCGTTTGGAACGATGGATTTGATGCCAGAAGACCTGTCGAAGTGTACACCACTTTCAGATCGCCTTGGTAATAGACACCTGCTTCAAGTGCTGTTTCGATTGGGCCCAGTTCCAGTTTTACGCCGGCACCAAGGAAATAAGCGACATCATCAAACGTCGCTTTGGTGTTCAATGTACCGACTTGGGCTGGGGTATAGGTCGTGTTGCCAATCATCACATTGGTTGCAGGGGTCGCGACCAAGTCAAACTGATTGTCATTGGTGAAGATACCGGCTGTCAAATAGAAAGGTACAATTGGCGGACGAAAGTCAGCCTGCAAACCATAAGAACCGAGCTTCAGTGTGCCATCATAGGCAATGCCGTCAATCGATTGGTCATAGCCATAGTCGTAGCTTTGGACGACGCCTCGCAGCACCACGGTCGGCAAGATACGTACACCGACTTCGCCCCCGACACCGTTAGTACCAGCGCGAACACCAACCCAAGCGGGTTCAATCGCAAAAGCGGCGACTGGGGAAAGAGCACCCATCAGGGCGAGGGCAGAAATGGCTGTTGTGATGGTCTTCAAAGGGCTGTCCTCATTTATTCTAACCACTGGCAGTCTGAACCAAGCTAATTGCACCAAAGGCTTCGCAAGGGGCAGGATGCACGGGCCCAAAGTGAGCCTATGTCTATGACATTGTGGCAGAAGCCTGTTAAACGAGTGTCAACGCCCGATACGTGCGATAAAACCTGCCTGTGGAGTGTCACTTGAGCCGTTTGACCAGTCGAATCGATTCTGCCTCGCCTGCATTCGTCCGCAATCAGGAAAAGATGGCGGGCCTTGTGGAGCAATTACGCCACCATACCAGCCGCTCTGCTTTAGGCGGGTCAGAGGAATCCCGACATCGCCATGAAAGCCGTGGTAAATTACTGCCCCGAGCTCGCGTTGAGGCACTCCTTGATCCTGGTAGTCCATTTCTGGAACTGTCGGCTTTAGCTGCCAATGGGCTCTATGGCGAAGATATTCCCGGTGCTGGCCTGATCACGGGTATTGGCCATGTCTGCGGTCGTCCGGTGATGATCGTGTGTAATGACCCGACCGTTAAAGGTGGCACTTATTACCCAATGACCGTCAAGAAGCATGTGCGGGCGCAAGAAGTGGCGATGGAAAACCGTCTGCCCTGCATTTATCTGGTCGATTCAGGCGGAGCAAACTTGCCCCACCAAGCAGAGGTCTTTCCAGACCGCGATAATTTTGGCCGCATTTTTTATAATCAAGCCAATATGAGTGCGATAGGTTTGGCCCAGATTGCTGTCGTCATGGGCTCCTGTACGGCGGGGGGCGCTTATGTTCCTGCGATGAGCGATGAGACCATCATTGTTCGCAAGCAAGGTACGATCTTCCTGGGCGGGCCGCCTTTGGTAAAAGCGGCGACGGGCGAGACAGTTACGGCAGAAGAGCTAGGTGGAGCAGATGTCCATGCCCGTAAATCGGGTGTGGCAGACCATTATGCGGTGTCAGACGCCCATGCTTTGGAGTTGGCCCGCCAATGTGTGGCAACGTTGGACGATCCAGAAGGCCATATTCGCCGCATAACACCACGCTCCCCCTTGGAATCTGAGGCTGAGCTATACGGCATCATTCCAGACGATGTGCGGACCCCCTATGATGTGCGCGAGATCATCGCTCGGCTTGTCGATGGCTCTGAATTCCATGAATTCAAAAAGCTTTATGGCGAAACCCTTGTCACAGGGTTTGCCCATATTGATGGCTGGCCTGTGGCGATTATAGCCAATAACGGCGTATTGTTTTCTGAAAGTGCCCAGAAGGGCGCGCATTTCATCGAGCTAGCCTGCCAACGCAAGATTCCGCTGCTGTTTTTGCAGAACATCTCGGGCTTTATGGTCGGCAAGGATTATGAGGCAGGCGGCATCGCCAAGGATGGCGCAAAAATGGTGACGGCTGTGGCGTGCGCCAATGTACCTAAGCTTACCGTCGTGATCGGCGGCTCTTATGGGGCGGGCAATTACGCCATGTGTGGACGTTCCTATTCGCCGCGCTTTCTATGGACTTGGCCTAATGCCCGCACCAGTGTCATGGGCGGCGAACAGGCTGCAAGCGTGCTGGCGACGTTGCGTCGGGACGGCATTGAATCCAAAGGTGGTGCTTGGTCTGCCGATGAGGAAGAAGCTTTCAAAAGCCCCATTCGGCAGAAGTATGAGGAAGAGGGCGATCCGTATTATTCCACAGCGCGTTTGTGGGACGATGGCATCATTGATCCCGCGCAAACAAGGCGCGTGGTTTCCATGTCTTTGGCAAGTGTCGCAGGTGCCCCCATTGGCCCACCCCGTTTCGGTGTTTTCCGGATGTAATAGGAGAGAAACTCAGATGGCAGAAGCAGACCAAAGCGCCGACCCCGTTCTCTTGCAGATTTCGCCTGATGGTGCAGCCATGGTTACGCTGAACCGTCCGGATAAGAAGAATGCTTTTGACGAAGAAACGATTTCTTCTCTGACCGACATTTTTGAGACGCTGCGTGTGTCTGAAGGGGTCCGGATTGTCCTGATCAAAGGGGCGGGAACCACGTTCTGTGCTGGCGCAGACCTTGAGTGGATGCAACGCCAAGCTCGGCACGATGAAGAGGATAATGAGGCGGATGCGGTCGCCTTGGCCAAGATGCTGCTTGCTCTTCACAGCCTACCTCAATTGACGGTTGCCTTGGTTCAAGGTGGTGCCTTTGGCGGCGGCGCTGGCCTTGTCGCCGCGTGCGACTATGCCATCGCTCTATCCGGGACGCGCTTCTGCTTTACAGAAGTTCGCCTAGGCCTCACGCCAGCGACGATCTCACCCTATGTGGTTGAGGCTATCGGGGCCCGCCAAGCGCGCGCCTTGTTTGCCACTGCCATGCCCTTTGATGCTGAGCGCGCTTTGGCTTTGGGCTTGATTCAAGAAGTCGCGAGTGACCTTGATGATTTGGCAAAGCGGGAAGAAAAACTTGCAGATTTGGCCTTTACCGCAGCGCCAGAAGCCGTGCGCGAGGCCAAGCAATTGGTCCGCGATGTGGCAGATAGACCCATTGATATGCACCTTGCCCACGACACGGCAAAACGGATCGCCAAGCGCCGGGCGAGCGCGGAGGGGCAGGAAGGGCTTGCCGCTTTTCTGGAGACAAGGCCGCCCGCTTGGGTAAATCGGGCGTAAAAGGGTCTTGACCGCTTTCGCACGCACAGCCAAAGCTAGGCTGGCGGGTGAGGGGCGATCATGGAAGGTGCTGCGGAACTTAATCTTGAAAATTCAGGACCCTTGGCGGTCGATGCAGCCTCCGGCAGTGCCGGAAAGCACCGCAACGCCCTGATCGGAACCGCATGTAAAAATTGTGGCACCATTCTAGCAGGCGATTATTGCCACGCCTGCGGCCAGACTGCCCATGTTCACCGCTCTTTCCTGCATGTGTTGGAAGAGGTCGTGCATGGGATCACGCACGTTGATTCCAAGACTTGGCGCTCTTTGCCGATGCTGGTTTTTCGTCCCGGAACGATGACGCGCAACTATGTTATGGGCCACCGCAACCGCTATGTGCCGCCCGCGACTGTATTCCTAGGGTCGATCTTTGCCATGTTTTTGGTCTTCGCCTTTGTTGGCGGCCCAAGCTTTGTAAAGCAGAATACCGAAACGACCGCAGACCGGATAAGCGCTTCAAGCGACCGCATGACGACGACGTTAGAGGATTTGAAAGAGGCGCGTGCGGACTTAAAGTTGGCGCGAGAGCAACTCGCGGCGGAAAAGGCCAAGCCTATCGCCGAGCAAAATCCCGTCATTGTTAGAGATGGACAGGAAGAGGTCAAAGCTGCTGCAACCGCCCTTCAGGCAGTGATTGTACGTTACCGGGACGCTGAACGTGATTTAGCCGAGGCCTCGACCGCGACGCCCGACGTTGTTTCGGAAGAGATCAAGTCAAAACAGCTCTCCGAACTGCAGGCCGAACGAAAAGCCGCTGCGGCATCAGGCGACCAAGTGGCCGTGGCCGCTGTGGATGCCGCTATCGCACTGGTGAAGGCTGCCCCCGCAGAGGTAACCAAAGGCGAAGCCAAGAATGTTACAGTTCAAGGAGAGGACTTTCAGGCCGCTTTCGCAAAGTTCTTGAAGGAAGACGTTGAAGTCGATACGCCTTGGCCGACGTTCAACAAAAAACTCAAACATAAGTTCGAAAATCCTGAGCTGTTTTTGTATAAGCTTCAGAATACTGTCTACAAGTTCTCATTCCTCTTAATCCCGATAAGTCTTCCATTCATTTGGTTGCTTTTGTTTTGGAAGCGCGGTGTAACGTTATACGACCACGCCGTTTTTGCACTTTACTCTGTGTCTTTTATGTCATTTTTGTTTCTGGCACTTGCTTTGACATCGCATTGGGTGGATTGGTCTCAGTATTCCGGATGGATCTTCTTAGCCGTGCTCTGCCACACTTTTTTCCAGTTCAAGGGCGCCTATGCGCTTGGCTGGTTTTCAGCCTTTTGGCGAACGACAATCTTCGTTTTCGTATTTGCACCCATAACTTTGGGGCTTTTCTTCACATCCATAATCGTCTTGGGAGCTGTCGGCTGACCACAAGTCTTGACCAAGGTTAAGGGGTGGCCGAAGGATGCACCCAATCGGTCCGAGAGTAAGTTTGGGATACTTGTTTTACGGGCCAACAAAATGTCTGGGGGCGAGACGTGTTCAAAGCTTTGTTGATTGCCAATCGGGGCGAAATCGCTTGCCGTGTCATCCGCACGGCGCGCCGTTTGGGCATAAAGACCATTGCCGTCTATTCCGACGCGGATAAGGGCTCCAAGCACGTCCGCGAAGCAGATCATGCGGTGCGTTTGGGCCCTGCTGCTGCAAAGGACTCCTATCTTCGGGGTGATCTCATTTTGCAGGCCGCACTGGATACTGGCGCTGAAGCTATTCATCCAGGCTACGGTTTTTTATCCGAAAATGCAGAGTTTGCTGAGAGCTGTGCTGCGGCTGGGATCGTCTTTGTTGGGCCGCGCCCAGAAGCTATTCGCGACATGGGCTTGAAAGATCGCGCCAAGGCAATTGCGGTTGAGGTTGGTGCTCCGGTTTTGCCTGGCTATTGGGACGTGGACCAAGACCCGTTAAGGCTGCAGGCCGAAGCTGAAAAGATTGGGTTTCCGATCTTGATCAAAGCGGTTGCCGGTGGCGGCGGTCGTGGTATTCGCGTCGTTGAAGAGGCTGCTGCCTTCAAGCCAGCCCTTGAGTCAGCGCGTCGCGAGGCGGCTGCAGCTTTTGGCGATGACCGCGTGATGCTAGAGCGTTTGGTCCTGCGTCCACGTCACATCGAAGTGCAAGTGTTTGGCGATCAGCACGGCAACCTTGTCCATTTGTTTGAGCGCGACTGCTCCATCCAACGCCGCCGGCAAAAGCTGATCGAAGAGGCCCCCGCACCCGGGATGACCGACGATGTGCGCGAAAGCTTAACCGCTGCCGCGCTTAAGATCGCCAAGGCGGTGAATTACTCCAATGCCGGCACGGTGGAGTTTGTTGCAGATGGCACGGGCCCCTTGCGACCGGATGGCTTTTGGTTCTTGGAGATGAACACCCGTTTGCAGGTTGAGCATCCGGTGACCGAGGCAGTCCTAGGCCTCGATTTGGTCGAGTGGCAGTTGCGGGTCGCTGCGGGGGAGGCTCTTCCCCTCAGCCAAGACAAGATCATGTTGAACGGTGCTGCTATTGAAGCGCGGATTGTCGCCGAAGATCCAGCACAGGGATTCCTGCCGTCGTCGGGCGTCATCGCTGGCTTACCAGATGACGGAACGATCCGGGTCGATTCTGGCTTCGAAGTCGGTGACACATTCCCTGACGCCTATGATTCCCTTGTCGAAAAGGCGATCGCGCATGGCGCAGACCGTCGCGAAGCGCTGGCGCGTTTGCAGGCCCACCTAGAAAGCCGCGTGATCACGGGCATCACCACCAATAACGGTTACTTGGCCCGCCTCTGTGCTCTGCCCAGCTTTGCTCAAGGTGGTGTCCATACGGGGCTGTTGGAAGATGAGGCGGGAGAGCTTGTTAAGCCAGATGCCCGTGCAGCGCGCCGGTTAGGACTGGCAGCCATTGGTGTGCAAGTCGCCCGCGAGCTTGAAATGCCAGACGATGCTTCGCCGTTTGATAGGCCGGACGGCTGGCGTCTTAATGCCCCTGCGCATTTGTCGGTTGGGTTCACCCTTGATGAGCGGCGCGTGAGGGTGGAACTTCATAGCGATGAGGTGCAGGTCAGTGCAGGCTTTGGCGGCGATCACGCGGTCGTGCCGCGCCGCCTGATCCATGCTTATGGCGAGCCCCGCGATTGGACGATTTTGATTGCTGAGAGCAGGGGCAATCCAGGCGAAGGGCGAGGGGATATTGCCGCTACCTTATTCGTGGATGATTCCGGTGCCAGTTTGGCCGAGCGCGGCGAGGTATGGCGCTATCCATTCCCATCTGCGGATGCGAGCGCGGACAGCTTAGAAGCCAGCGACGAGATTAAGGCCCCACTACCTGGCAAAATCGCGATGGTTCAAGCTGAAGCCGGACAGAAAGTCACAAAAGGCCAGGTCTTGGTCGTGCTGGAAGCGATGAAGATGGAGCATGCCTTGACTGCAAGCCGCGACGGCGTGATTGCAGAAACCTATGTTCAAGAGGGTCGGCAAGTCAAAGCGGCCGACGTCTTGATCCGCCTTGTCTCACAAGAGGTTGTGGCGTGAACGCGGCCTTACTCACCGTCCTGATGGCCGCTGCTGGCACGGCGCTTTTGGCCTTTGTTGGGTTCCGGCTTGGACTGAGCGTTGATCGAAGGTTCAAAGATAAAGTCGAAGTGGTAAAGGCTGTTCAGGCATACTCTGGTCTTCAGTCAGAGTTTGAGGTGCTAATTTCACACAACCAAAAGGCCGCTGTGGCCTATAGCGCTGACAAATCAGGCTATGTTGCAACGATTTTAGGGGATAAGCTCTTAGTTCGCAGTCTAGATCAGGCGAAAATCATGGTAATCGCAGAAGATCGTCTGCATATCTCTTTTCCTGATTTTGGCTTTGAGCCCGTGTATCTTAAGGCAAATGCCGATGAAGTGCAGCAAGCGTTAGCTAATCTAGGAAGAGGTCCACCCGTATGAACCTACCTGATCCGGTTACTTGGGCGATTCCAATGTTTGGCGTTTTTGTCGTCGCAGAAATGCTGCGCGCCCGTCACGTCGGCGATGTGACGTATGAAGCCAAGGATGCCGCGGCCAGCATGACTATGGGCTTTGGTAACACCGTCGCCAAATTACTGACCGGGGGTCTGGCGGTTGCTCTGATTGCTTATGTGCATCAGTTTCGCTTGTTCGACATTGGTTATGCTGCTTGGGCCTTTGTTGCTTGCTTTTTTTTAGAAGACCTTTCCTACTACTGGTTTCATCGGATAAGCCATGAACGGCGTTGGTTTTGGGCAAGCCATGTGGTCCATCACACGTCACAACATTACAATTTGTCGACTGCCTTACGGCAGACCTGGACAGGGTCGATTGGTGGCACCTTTATCTTTTGGCTGCCGATGGCTTGGATCGGCTTTCCGCCCTTGATGATTGCTTTCTTCTCAGGCCTAAGCCTTGTTTATCAGTTCTGGATTCATACTGAGGCGATTGATCGTATGGGACCCTTGGAATGGGTTTTGAATACACCGAGCCATCACCGGGTCCATCACGCCACCAATCCGCGTTATCTCGACTCCAATTATGCTGGCGTCTTGATCATTTGGGACCGGCTGTTTGGGACATTTGTTGAAGAAACAAAAGAAGATAAGCCCATTTATGGCGTAGTTTCGAACATCCATACCTTCAATCCGTTCCGGATCGCGTTTCATGAGTGGATCGGTATGGTGCGCGACGTAGGGCAGGCCAAAACCTGGCGGGAGCGGCTCAATTTCGCCTTTGGACCGCCGGGCTGGAGTCCGGATGGATCACGCCCAACCAGTGCCAGCCTGAAGGCGGCTTGGCGCGCGAAACAAGAGCAAGAATTGCACTGATCGCAGACCCTGTTCGTTCGTGTAATTTGGTATAGTTCCTACTACATGACCCTTCACATTATCAAACTTTGCGTCGGTGCGCAGTCTATTCAAGATTTGCTAGATTGGCATGATCATCAGGCTCTTACCCGCTTAAGCCTTGGTCTTGATCCACGCCCAGTCTGCGACACGCGCATGTCGCCAAAGCGGCGCGATGAGGTTCTAAAAGGCGGCTCACTCTATTGGGTTATAAAGGGCCAAATCCTTGTCCGCCAAGAGATAGAGGATATCATCACACTCGACGATGTAGATGGACGCTCGCGCTGCGAAATCGTCCTCAAGCATTTTCATGTGCAAACGGCGCCCCAGCGTCGGGCGGCCTTTCAAGGATGGCGGTATCTAGCGCCAAAAGACGCGCCCGCCGACTTGACCCATGTGTCAGGCGGAGAGGACTTACCCGAACCCCTCCGCAAGGAATTATTGGATATTGGGGCGTGGTAAACTCAATCTAGGCCGCGATTATCAATCAAACGGGTCTTGCCAAGCCACGCCGCAACCAAGATGCGGGCAGGATCACCGGGCTGCCAAGGCTCTAGGGTCTGGCTGTGACACACTTCCAGATAGTCGATGGGTCCAAAACCAGCAGCAAGGAGGTCCGCCGTGGTTTGCTCCAGCACGCCCGGCAGGGTTTCAGGGGCTTGGATGAGTGTATTAGCAATTTTGTCGAGTGCTTGCTTTAGATTTGGTGCGATCTCACGTTCAGCCGCAGACAAATACGCATTGCGCGACGAAAGCGCGAGGCCGTCGGCTTCGCGATGTGTTGGCGCTGGCGCGATCTCGACCTTCAAATCCAAGTCACGCACCATGGTGCAGATGACTTGTAATTGCTGCCAATCTTTCTCGCCAAAGATCGCGATGTCAGGATCGACTTGCAAGAATAGTTTTGCCACCACTGTTGCGACTCCGCCGAAAAAATGCGGGCGAAACGCGCCTTCAAGCCGGGCTGCAACCGCACCTGGAACGATGCTGGTTTGAAAGCCTTCTGGATAAAGCTCTGCGACATGTGGAGCATATAGCGCGTCACAGCCGATGGCTTTGAGGCTCTCAATGTCAGCGGCTTCTTGTCGAGGATAGCGTGCCAAATCCTCATGAGGCGCGAATTGGGTCGGATTGACGAAGATTGACGCAATCACGACGTCCGCAGATGCCTTTGCCTGCTCAATCAAGGCCAAGTGCCCGGCGTGCAGCGCACCCATGGTTGGGACTAGCGCGATCTTTTTACCGTCGCGCCGCCAGTTGGAGACCAAATTGCGCAAGTCTGCTCTGGTACGCACAATCGATAAGGACGACATGACACTCTCCAAAACAACGACTTAACGCAGATTTCTGGTCTTTTGGGTGCAGGACCAAAATGACGCCGCCTTAAACCCCTCTTTACCACGTCGCGCTAGGGTTTTTGACATGAACCAGTTAAGCCGAGCCTTTATATCATCTTCTACCGCCCGACTTTGGGGGGCACTGGGTGCGCTATGCCTTAGCACAAGCGCCATGGCGCAGTCTGCAGGTGCCTTTGCGACCAGCCCTTATGTTCCGTTTCTCCCATCCGCAAAGCCTGCGGCCGTGCTTGCTATTCGTGCTGAACCGATGAAACCAGAAGTTCAAACGGCTAGCAGCACTGGCCAGGTTCTGCCGATTGTAATGTTCCGCGGTAAACCGCCTGCACCTTTGCCAAATCCTGCTGTTGTTTCGATGGCCCCTGTGGCAATTGCCTTGCCTGCCGAAGGCCCGAAGCCTGCCCCAGTCGAGGCAGCTGTCCTTCGTGTTGCGAGCCAGCCCGCAGGAAAGGCCAAAGCAGCTAAGCCGCCCGGTCCGTTCAAACGTATTTGGCGCGACACCAAAAAATCGGTTGTGCAAGACATTCCAGAAGCTTTGGCCGATGCTTTGCCTTGGGTGGATCGTGGCACCAAGGATGAGCCGATTGAACAGGTGTTAGCGCGGGTCTCCTCTGACCTCAGCCGCGCGTCTGCCAAAGACCCTGAGTGGGTCAATCCCGCTGAGAGCGAATTACGCGAACTATCAAAGCGCTTAGCTACTTTGGCTGAGCCGCCAGCTGATACCGGGTCAGCGCCGACACGTGTGTCTATGCCAGAGCAAGATACCGCCAATCGGCCATTTCGTCCCAGACCGATTTGGCCAGGTGCTTCTGGCCGCCCTGAAACGCAGTCCCGACCGACCGCCCTCATAACTGGCAGTACTATCCAGCAAGGCCCTGAAGCGATCGGACAGCGCTTGCCGCCGCCAACGGACTGGGTTGAGGAAGAAGAAATGGCCCCCAAGCCCCCGGCGCAGCAAGTCGCCGGCAAGCGGTCGAAGCGGCCTTCAAAATAGTCTGTAATTTTGGGGCACATGGCTGCTGCGCTTGCCAATTGGCAAGACAGGCGAAACTGACGAAAACAACCATCGAGTCTTGGCCCTAAGCAATTGGGGAAGAAGGCACGGAGGGTGCGATCTTGGGTCACGTCATTGTCGTGGGAAATGAAAAGGGTGGTGCAGGTAAATCGACCTTGTCGGTGCACATCGCCGTTGCTTGCGCAATTTCTGGGCTGAAAGTGGCGGGTTTGGATCTTGATCGGCGTCAACGTACCTTTGAGCGCTATTTTGAAAATCGGGCACGTTGGTCCAATTCTAACGACGCAGACTTACCCATGCCAGATTTCTTTTTCTTGGGTAAACCGGCCGCCGAGCGTCGGGTTGAGGCAGAGGCTGAGGAAACGGCTGCGACGCAAGCGCTGATTTCCCAAATGCGGGACAGCCACGATATTGTGATCATCGATGCCCCAGGTGCGGATACGCCCGCATCGCGCGCCGCGCACGCCTGTGCCGATACATTGGTTACCCCATTAAACGACAGCTTTATCGACTTCGACCTTTTGGCAGAAATTGATCCAGTGACAGGCGATGTTGGAAAGCCCAGTGTCTATGCAGAAATGGTTTGGGAAGCGCGCAAGCTGAAGGCTGCGTCCAAAGGTAAGCCGATAGATTGGGTGTTGACGCGCAACCGCCTTTCGCCACTCGATGCCAAGAATAAGCGCCGTGTCGGCGATGCCTTGGCCGCATTGGCCCAGCGCATCGGCTTTCGCGTCGCGCCCGGCCTGTCTGAGCGCGTGATTTATCGCGAAATGTTCACGGCAGGCCTTACCCTGCTGGATCTAACCGATGAAGGGGCTTCAGCTTCTTTCACCTTAAGCCACGTCGCTGCCCGACAAGAGCTGCGCGATTTGATGCTGGCTCTGAAACTGCCAAAGATAAAGGGCACAGCCGCGGTCGGCTTCTAGGGGCTATCACAAAGCTAGCCGCCCTTATGGCATGGGCGCGCCGCGCGATGCCACCAGAATTTGATACCATTCATCAGGGCTCAACTGGATCTTGGACACTTCGCGGGTCTCCAAAATGCGTTGTGGATTTTGTGTGCCCACCAAAGCGATTGGCTGGCTTGGATGCGACGCGACCCACGCATAGGCAATTGATGTGCGCGAGACACCATGTGCTGCAGCGACCTTATCTAATGCTGCGATCACCGCCTTAGTGCGTGTATCATCGCCATCTTTTGCCAAGCGACCACCACCCAAAGGCGACCAAGCCAAAACAGAGGCACCGATCTCCATCGCCAGGTCCAAGGTCCCATCCGTCATGGCGTCGAGCGCGAGCGGCGAAAACTCTGGCTGGAAAGAAACAATGTCGGTGTTGAGGTGGGCAGATAACGCGCGCGCTTGTGCCACAGTGTAGTTGGATATCCCGAAGGTGCGGATCTTACCCGCTTGGATCAAATGATCGACCGCACGCGCAATTTCTGCGGGATGAGTCAAAAGGTCAGGGCGATGGATCTGCCAAAGGTCCAATACGTCGGTGTTGAGGCGGCGCAGCGATGCTTCGCAGGCTTTGACCAGATAATCATAGCTGGAATTATAAGGCGTTGGCGGAATGATGCCGCCTTTGCTGGCCAACACCATCTTCGAGCGCAGACTTGGTGCTTGCTTGAACACTTCGCCTAGTAAGGCTTCGGCATCGCCAAAGCCAACTTGTGGGTTTTGAAAGCCATAAATGTCGGCAGTGTCGAAGAAATTGATGCCAGCTTCAAAAACTGATTCCACCAGTTTCTGCGCTGCTTTCACCTCAATGCCAGCAAAACGCCACATGCCCCAGCCGAGGCTCGTAATCATCAAGTCGCTTTTGCCAAGACGGCGCAGGTTTGTCGGTTCCATGGAAGACATTGGCACTTTTTCTTTCTGGGGTGGCGAAGAACTTCAAGGTCTGTATTCTAGCCCAACTTGCAACAGCCTCGCTAGCCATGCCATGCCACAGGCTGCATAAGGTCAGACCCTTCTTAAGGCGAGAGGGGTTAGTGAGAGGTAGAGTGATGCGCCGTCGTTGGATGTTCTTGGCACTAACAGGGATTGCTTTGACTGTGGTGGCTGCTTGGCCGGCTCCTGCCCCCATCAGCCATCCGTATTTTGCCGGGTTGCAGCCAGCATTTGTTGAAAACATAGCCCATGGTGGCGGGCAGGGTCATGCACCACCCAACACTTTGGAAGCCCTTCAGTTGGCGGACGAAATGGGGGCGGATGTTTTGGAAATTGATTTGCAACTTACCAAAGACGGCGTTTTGGTTCTGCACCATGATGACACCGTGGACCGCATCACCGACATGAAAGGCCCAATTGCGGCCAAGACCTGGGCTGAGTTACAAAAGGCTGATTCCGGCTATCACACCGTCATTGATGGTCAGTCGTTTCGGGGCAAAGGGATCAAGATCGCCCGACTGGAAGAAGCCTTTACGCGCTTCCCCTCCAAGCGCTGGGTCATTGAGATTAAGAATGACAAGGAAGCTGCGAGTAAAAACTTATGCGCGCTGATCAGTCAATTTAACCAATCAAATCGGGTGATTGTTGCGTCGTTTCATGATGGCGCGATGAAGACATTCCGTAAGGCGTGCCCCAAGATTGCCACTGCCTATTCGGGTGATGAAGTGCGTGTCTTTCTAATCGCCTCACACTTACGCCTGTCTCGGTTTGTGCAATCGCCGGGGGTAGCGCTACAGATACCAACCTTTGCCGCGGGCTTTGATTTGACCGATCCGCACTTCGTCAGCGCAGCTAAATCGCGCGGCCTTAAAGTGCAGTATTGGACCATTAATGATCCCAAAGAGATGCGCCATCTGATAGAACGCAAGGCCGATGGAATCATGACTGATTATGTGGATCGCGTTAAACAGGTTATGCCTTCCGTCCGCCCTTAGAGGTTGATGCAGGATAGGCTACAGAAAATTTTTGGCGCGTGAGTTAGGAACGATAAGCTTATGGGAAAAACAGCTCTCATTACCCACGCGGCCTGCTTTGAACACCGCCCCCCTGCAGGACATCCGGAATCGCCAGAGCGCTTGCGTGTGGTCTTAGAAGCGCTGACCGAGGCGGCTTGCCCCGATTTACTCCGTGTCGAAGCCCCACTGGGCCAGCTTAATGATATTGCCCGGGTGCATCCGGCTGCTTTGATTGAACAAATTATTCGCCTTGAGCCAGATGTTGGCGGTCGCAGCCGCCAACTCGATCCCGATACTTATTTGTCTGCCGGCTCCATTGAGGCAGCGAGGCGTGGCGTTGGTGCCGTTATTGCCGGCGTCGACGGGATTATGAAGGGCGCGTTTGAGCGGGCGTTTTGTGCCACCAGACCCCCTGGCCATCATGCTGAAGCCAACACGCCAATGGGCTTCTGTATCTGGAATTCGGCCGCCATTGCAGCTCTTTATGCACGGGAAGCCTATGGCCTCAAGCGTGTGGCGGTCGTGGATTTTGACGTTCATCATGGCAATGGCAGCCAAGAGCTGGCCGAGCGTGACGCTGTTTTCTTCTATGCCTCAATTCATCAGGGCGGCATTTATCCGGGCTCTGGTCTGGCTGAGGAAACCGCAGCTGGCAATTTGGTGAATGTGCCCGTTCCGGCGGCAACAACAGGCCCTGCCTGGCGGGCAGAAGTTGAAAGCAAAATCCTGCCTGCGTTGCTCGCCTTTAAGCCTGAAGTTGTGATTGTGTCCGCCGGTTTTGACGGCCATCGTTTGGATCCCTTGGCGGGCCTCAACCTCGAAGTTGATGATTATCGTTGGATCACTGAACGATTACTGGACGTCTCGCACGGAAAACTTGTATCGACGCTTGAGGGCGGCTACCACTTGCAGGCATTGGCAGCATGTGTCTTGGCACATGTACAGACATTACAAAACTACAAATCACGCTCTGGGGGCGTATCAGCGGGTGTTTGAAACTAAATTAGATGAACTAGGGTCACAGTCTGATCCCCGTGTCACGCCACGGCCAGCGCCGCCTATTACCTCAAGTGATACGCCAATGATCGTCATTGCGCGTCACGGCAAACCAGCTTTGAATCGGCATATTTGGATCAACGCGACGCAATATCTTGATTGGTGGGCGCAATATGATGCCGGTGGCCTTGCCGCAAACCAAGTGGTTCCCAATGGACTGATTCAGGCCTTGCAGGCGTGCAAGACTGTTGTGTCGTCCACCCTACGTCGTGCGTTGGAAACCGCTGAGCTGGCGGCCCCTGGGCGCGAGTTGATTGTCGATCCGCTCTTTGTAGAAGCGCCACTGCCGCCGCCAGATCTGCCAGACTTTATCTTATTCCGTCCACGCTTCTGGGGCGTCGTTTCTCGTATCACTTGGTTTTTTGGTAACCATCGCGGCCAAGAGAGCCGGGAAGACGCTGAAATTCGAGCCAAAAAGGCTGCCGAGTGGCTGATCCTAGAGGCGCAACGATCCGGCAGTGTCGGGTTGTTGGCGCACGGTTGGTTTAACCGCATGATGCGCCCCCATTTGTTGGCCAATGGCTGGGTGTGTGTTTATGACGGGCGCGATTCGCATTGGTCCCACCGGGTTTATCGGCCTAAGCCGAATTGATGCGACACGGCCTACACAAGCTGGCTTGCCGCATTTAATCCTCTTGCCTCGTTGCCCACGGACGCTGCACAGTCTAGGAAGAAAACGTTAGAGGGATGTCGTAATGTCGGTTGAACCAGAAACCATACAGGCAGCACTTGCAGAGTTAAGTTTCGAGGCTGCCTTAGAGGAACTTGAGGCATTGGTCGCCAAGTTAGAGTCTGGTCAGGCAAGCTTGGAAGACTCCATTAGCCTCTACGAACGTGGGGCACTTCTCAAGGCTCACTGCGAGGATCGATTGAAGCGCGCGCAGATGCGCGTTGATCAGATTGTTGAGAGCCCACAAGGCGTTAGCCTTGAAACTGCGCGAATTGGATAGGGTCTGAGGACATGGACCTATCGGTCGATCTTGAAAAGCGACTTGAAGAAACTGCCGACCGGATCACCGTCGCCCTCGACACGCTGATTCCGCGCGTGCAGGGCCCTGAAGCCAGACTGATGAGCGCGATGCGCTATGCCGCATTAGGAGGTGGTAAGCGTTTGCGACCGTTCCTTGTGCTGGAAACCGGCCGGCTTTTTGGCGTCGATGAGCGATGCTTGTTACGCGTCGCAGCGGCGCTTGAGTGCATCCATACCTATTCGCTCATCCATGATGATTTACCCTGCATGGACGACGACGATTTGCGTCGTGGCCGGCCCACTGTCCACATTGCGTATGACGAAGCGACAGCCGTGTTGGCTGGCGATGCGCTTTTGACAATCGCATTTGAAATCTTAGCGGACCCCCAAACCCACGCTGATCCCAATATTCGGATTGCCTTGGTTGGTCGTTTGGCTGAAGCCTCGGGTGCTCGTGGCATGGTTGGCGGGCAAATGATGGATATGATCGCCGAAGAATTGGGCGATGATATTGCAGCCGTAACCCGGATGCAGCGCCTCAAGACCGGAATGCTGATCACTTATGCTGTTGAAGTAGGTGCGCTAATGGGCCGCGCCAGCGATGAAGCCAAGCATGCCTTGTCGGCCTATGCGCATGATTTGGGGCTAGCGTTCCAGATCACGGATGACATTTTGGATGCCGAAGGCAACACTGAAGAAGTGGGAAAGGCTGTAGGTAAGGATGCGGACAAAGGAAAAGCCACATTTGTGAGCCTTTTAGGCCTTGATGGTGCCAAACAGCGGGTTATTTTGTTGGCGGACCAAGCGCGTGCGCACCTATCCATGTTTGGCGCACGGGCTCAATATCTGAACCAAATCATCGACACGATTACACAACGTCGGGCATAGGCCTGTCAGTCCAGAATAGAATAGAGCTAGATCGCTCTGTTTGAACATAAAAGAATAGAAACAGATGCCACCTCTCACGCCTGCTCTCGACAAGATCAAATCTTCCAAGGACCTAAAAGGTCTCAATATTGGTGAATTGCGCGAAGTAGCCGACGACCTGCGTCTTGAAACCATCGACGCCGTATCGGTTACCGGCGGACATTTGGGGGCCGGCTTAGGCGTTGTGGAGCTTACCGTCGCTCTGCATCATGTGTTGGACACGCCAAAGGATATTCTGATTTGGGATGTCGGCCATCAAGCCTATCCGCATAAGATTCTGACGGGGCGGCGCGATCGAATCCGCACACTACGCCAGGGCGGTGGCCTGTCTGGCTTCACCAAACGGACCGAGAGTGACTATGACCCGTTTGGCGCGGCCCATGCGGCAACCTCTATCTCGGCGGCATTAGGTTTCTGTGCGAGCCGGGACCTGCAGGGCAATGACAATGTTGTGGTCGCCGTTATCGGTGACGGCTCGATAACCGCTGGCATGGCTTATGAAGCCATGAATAAGGCAGCTGAGACCAGTAAGCGCCTGATTGTGATCTTGAACGACAATGATATGTCCATCGCCCCGCCCGTCGGCGGCATGAGCCATTATCTTGCGCGTTTGGTGTCAGGCACAGGGTATCGGACCCTTCGCAAGGTCGGCAAGCAAGCGGCTTCGGTTTTCCCAAAGCCCTTGCAAGAAGCGGCCCGCAAAGCTGAAGAGTTCGCCCGTGGCATGGCCACAGGGGGCACTTTCTTTGAAGAGCTGGGCTTTTATTATGTCGGCCCGATTGATGGGCACGATCTAGAAGCCTTGGTGCACGTACTTGAAAACGCCAAGAAAATTGAAGACCGCCCTGTACTGGTTCATGTGGTAACCCAAAAGGGCAAAGGCTATCTGCCCGCTGAGGCCGCCGATGACAAATATCATGGCGTGGTCAAGTTCAATGTCGTCACTGGTGAACAGGCTAAGGCCAAACCCAATGCGCCTAGCTATACCCGTGTGTTTGCCGATGCCTTGGTGAAGCTGGCGGAGGCCGATGACAAGATCGTCGCCATCACAGCAGCGATGCCATCGGGCACCGGCTTGGATGTGTTTGGCAAAGCGTTTCCGGGCCGCACCTATGATGTAGGTATTGCCGAACAACATGCGGTGACCTTTGCAGCGGGTCTTGCCGCTGATGGCATGAAGCCCTTTGCGGCAATCTATTCGACCTTCCTGCAGCGCGGCTATGACCAAGTTGTCCATGATGTGGCAATCCAATCCTTGCCTGTGCGTTTTGCGATGGATCGGGCAGGCTTGGTCGGTGCTGATGGTCAGACCCATGCGGGTAGTTTTGATATTGGCTTTATGGGTGCCTTGCCCGGCATGGTCTTGATGGCCGCCGCCGATGAGGCAGAGCTGGCCTTGATGACGGCGACGGCCGCTGCCATTGACGATCGACCCAGCGCCTTCCGTTATCCACGGGGCGAAGGCAGCGGCGTTGAAATTCCGCAGGTCCTGACACCTCTAGAAATCGGCAAAGGCCGCATTGTGCGCGAAGGTGGCACGGTGGCCATCTTGTCGTTTGGTACCCGCTTGACCGAAAGCCTGATGGCAGCAGAGCAACTCGCAGCCTTGGGACTGCCCACCACGGTCGCCGATGCGCGTTTTGCAAAGCCTTTGGACCATGACCTCATTCGCCAATTGGCGCGCCATCACGAAGTTTTGATCACAATCGAAGAAGGTGCCGTGGGGGGCTTTGGTGCCTTTGTGCTGCACTTCCTCGCCAGTGATGGCTTATTGGATCGCGGCCTGAAAGTGCGGACTTTGACCCTACCCGATCTGTTCCAAGAGCATGATAAGCCAGAGCTACAATATCGCCTCGCTGGCCTAGATGCTGAGGGGATCGTGCAGACCGTGCTGCAGGCTTTGGGCCGCGACGCCAAGATCAGCGGTGGAGGCCTGCGGGCCTAGGCTCCCCGCAGCTTACACCTTGATGAAAATGTTCTTGCGGTAGAGCAGCCACATCAAGAACAGCCACAATCCGATAAAGCAAATAGCAAACAAGAGCGATGCATTCATCGGGCTCGCCAAGGGCGCAAACACGCCCTCATAAATCGTGACCTTCAGCGAGATGAGGCTGCCGTCTGGGGCGGTGCTGCCCGGTACCATATTCAAGACCCGCCCCAACATGCCCGAGCCTACAAAAAGCGCTAAGGCATTGACGCCAAAGATTACAAACGGCTTTGTCCACCAAGTGCTGCCTTTGATATCGATCAACCAATAACAGACGCCCAGAACACACATGGCCAAGCCAGACATGAAGACGGCATAGGATGATGTCCAAATCGGTTTGTTGATCGGGAAAACACCGCTCCACATCCAACCAAGGGTCAATAGGATAAAGCCCCAAACCAACATTTCCGCCACTTTGGCATCGTTAGATTTTGGCGACTGGATCAGTTGGCCCGTCAAAACCCCGAACAGACACGTCGCGATCGAGGGCAGGGTGGAGAGAAGGCCTTCAGGATCATAATGGGGTGAGCCTTTCCACATATGGGGACCAAGGACGAGGCGATCGATCAGACCTGAAAAATTGCCTTCTGGCGTAAGGTCTCCACGCCCACCCACGAGCATCATGGCCCAATAGCCCAAAAGAAGCGCAAAGGTAGCGATCAATAAGCCACGTGGGCGGAGCCACAAAAAGAGGATGGAAGCAAAGAAGAAGCAAAGCGCTAAACGCTGCAGCACGCCCATAATTCGCATGTCGCCAATATGGATCCAATCGCCCTTCATCCAATTATAGAACGGGAAAAGCGCCAGAAAGAGACCTAGGCCGAACAGGGCCGCTGTGCGACGGGCTAATTGCAGGTAAAGGTCAAAGCCTGCTTGCCCGGCTGCCCGTCGTCTCTCCAGTGCAATCGGGATGGCTATACCCATGATGAAGATGAAGAACGGGAAGATGGTGTCCGTGAAGGTCCAGCCATCCCAAACCGCATGCCCTAACGGTGGATAGATCGCACTCCAGGTTCCTGGATTATTGACCAGTACCATCGCACCAATCGTAGCGCCGCGGAAAACATCGAGTGAAATGAGGCGGTTGGCCGGTAAAGACATGAGGTTCAGAACCCAGAAATTCAGGTTGAGCGACGAAGCGCAACCCCGGAAAGTCAGCCTAAGTCGCATAGATTGCTTGGCTCAGAAAGGTTGCACAGGAGGCTTCGGCCTGTCGATGGGGTCACGTTTCCGCGATGCAGTTTGTCCAACGCGCCTCATCTAGCTGACGTTTGCGTTAAGGTAATGCGGATCATGGCGAATTGTGCTTGATCCCTCCGCGCTTCGCACTATGATCTTTTCCAAGTGGCAGCATCCAAAGAGAAGGATGCGCTAAACGGGAGCGTCCTATGAATCTAGCTTATACCGATGAAGATATTGCCTTTCGCAATGAGATCCGCACCTTCATCGAAGAAAACTACCCAGCACGTCTGCGGGCCTTTGCGGACCGTGACGACATGGGCAAAGAAGACTTTCTAGAATGGCACCGGATTTTGGGCGCGCGCGGCTGGTCTGCTCCAGCTTGGCCAACCCAATATGGCGGTCCAGGTTGGGGTCCAACCCAGCGCTATATCTTCGGTGAAGAATTGGCCCGCGCCCAAACCATCCCCGTCCTGCCATTTGGCATCAACATGGTTGCGCCTGTAATCTACACCTTCGGCACGCAGGAGCAAAAAGACCGCTTCTTGCCACCCATCCTGAAGGGTGAAGAATGGTGGTGCCAAGGCTATTCAGAGCCAGGCTCTGGTTCGGATTTGGCCAGCTTGAAGACCAAGGCAGAACGTGATGGCGACTTCTATGTCGTCAACGGCCAAAAGACTTGGACCACTTTGGCCCAGCATGCCGATTGGGGCTTCTTCTTGGTTCGCACCAAGCACGACTGCAAGCCACAAGAGGGCATCTCCTTCTTGCTGATCGACATGAAAACACCGGGCATCACGGTGCGTCCGATCATCACCATCGATGGCGGCCATGAAGTCAACGAAGTCTGGCTGGAAAATGTCCGTGTGCCTGTCGCCAATCTGGTTGGTCAGGAAAACATGGGGTGGACCTGTGCGAAATTCCTGTTGGCGCACGAGCGTTCGGGCATTGCCGGCGTTGCGCGTTCCAAGGTTGGTGTAAAGCGCTTGAAGGAACTGGCCCGTGCTGAAACCATGGACGGCGCCAGCTTGATTGAGGATCCAGAATTCTCTCGCAAGATTGCAGAGCTCGAAATTGATCTCACCACCTTGGAAATCACCGAGCTGCGCACCTTGGCCCGCGAACAAGCTGGCAAGGGCCCCGGTCCTGAATCCTCGATCCTGAAGATCAAGGGCACCGAAATCCAACAGCGCTTGACCGAGCTCGCCATGGAAGCGGTTGGCAATTACGCCGCCCCATACGTGCGCGGCTTCCGCGACGAAAGTGACAATATGGGCGTCGGCCCCGACTATGCTCACTGGACCTCGCCCAACTATTTCAACATGCGCAAGACCTCCATCTATGGCGGGTCCAACGAAATTCAGCGCAACATCATCGCGAAGATGGTGTTGGGTCTGTAAGCTCTCACTCCGTGTTGAGAAACAAAGGCCAGAGCTTATGCTCTGGCCTTTTTTGTTTGCTCGCATGCGAAGCAATGCGGTTCGCGCGTAGGGTGCGGTCCGAGAGGACTGCACCAACTTGGTCGCTGCGGTCTTGGCAATTGTTTTTTCTACTCGGACGGCCTTTTCGGCAGAGTGTGCCTTGGCAAAGGCTTAGATCGAGTTTGTGCACGCAAGATGGCGTGTCGGCTAAGCCGATTTCACTCCTTGACCCCGCAACTTGAGTGAGAACAATTGTCCGTCGGCTTCAAGGCAAGCGGAGTGCTGCCTTGGTGCATTCCTATCGGAACGCACCCTACGGCGCGAAGCGAATTGCTACGGATAACCTTCTATCGCTTTCAAAGCATGCATTAACTTAAGATTTTATATTGATTCAGGGCACCCTTAAAAGGGGATCGTATTGTCATCGAAGCTCCTGAAATGGACACACGTCATCATCGAAAGGCACTCGTTTTCGGCGGAAGGTTGAGTCGTTGATGACCTTGGGATTACTGATCCGATCCATCCGAAAATGCCGAAAATCCGATCGAGTTGGATCCCATGCCACAAGATACCATAGCGGCGGAAGGATCAGCATCGCTTGCGGCTCGACCTCACGATCGGTTTGAGCGCCCTTCGCGTCTTGGTAAGTAAATCGAAGCAGCCTTTGCTGAAGAAACGCCAACTCGAAAGCAGGAAGCACTGTTGGCTCGACCGCACCTGCGTCAGAGATGTCTTGTAGTGGCGACAGCCGTCCTACGTGCAGACACTCAAGAAGCGAGCGCAGCTCTCGCACTCTTTCGGATGGTAATGCGAGCTCGATCTTTGCGAGGGCGGAATCGGCCAAATCGGAAAAGGGAAAGGTGCGAGCGCTACGCATTGTCGCGACGCTGATCAATAGCGCGAACACCTCGACAACAGAGAGTTTGGAGGCAGTCTGGACCGACTGTGGTTCTAGTTGAAGGCCGCCCCCCGGGCCGCACTCTGAATGAATGACGAAGCCCTGATCTCGAAGGGCAGAGATATCGCGAAGCAACGTGCGCCTTGAAACGCCGACCTCAAGCGCGAGTTCGTCCACCGTCGCTGTGGCGGTGCGTCTTAGGGTGCGAATGATCGCGTCTTGGCGGGGGCGGGTGTTCATAGCAGCACGATAAGATAAATGGTGACATATTTTGGCACTATTTATACATACACCTATACAGCCAGTTAACAAAGGAGATTGGCGTTAACATCCACATGTCAAGCTTCTGCCACTTTGCCTCGGAATTCCAACCCAGCGCTCATGTGCAGCTCGACGCCCCCAAACCACCTAGACTTTAACTCAGACTAATGAGGACCAAGAAGGTCATGTCACGCACAATGAAGCACTTACTAATTGGAGGACTAATCATCATGGGATTATCAACCCCAGTAACCGCTAAAGAGCTAACTCTTGTCAATCCGGCGAAACTTGGCGATCCAACGTCAAAGGGCTACAGCACGGCGGTTATTGTTCCCGCGAATGCGCGGGTGGCCTATATTTCGGGGCAAGGCGGCTTCGACAGCACTGGCGGTTTGTCTCCGGACTTCGAAGTTCAGGTTGCGCAAGCGTACGCAAATCTCGGAACCGCCCTTGAGGGAATCGGGGCCAAGCCAGATCAAGTCGCCAAGCTTACTGTTTATGTGGTCAATCACGATATGTCCAAGCTCGGCGTTCTGACACAGAATGTCATCGCAATGTTTGGCGACAGATTGCCCGCACAAACCCTCATTTCAGTCCCAAAACTTGCCATCGACCCCATGCTGTTCGAAGTTGAGGCAGTGGTTGTCCTCGACTAGCGCTGATCCGCGCGCTGGTTGCCTTTATGGATGCATCTAGCGCGTGGAACAAATTGCTAGGATGGCCTTATTCGAGCTTGTGCAATAATAATTGTTCATAGCTTCAAGGTAGCCGAAGTGCGGCCTCCAGCCATTCCAAAGCGATTAGCGACGGGTTCAAAAATCGCGATCTCAAGTCTTGTCAGACCACGGCGCATTCCTATCGGAACGCACCCTAAGGCGCCAAGGGCATTCACCGCCCGCACACAAAGGCAAAATGTCAGACGGTCTATAAGCCGGGTTTTGTCCAAGGGTTTGACCCCTCTGTGCGACCATTCATCTGGGACCTTGCTCGCGCAAGGCCTCTTGCGACCTACCCGGACACGCCAACCCACAAACGAGCCGTGACCCAGCGAGCTGTGCCACATGGTGTCCCTATTCGGTCTTGCTCCTGGTGGGGCTTGCCATGCCTCCTTCCTTACGGTCGGAGCGGTGGGCTCTTACCCCACCGTTTCACCCTTACCTCTGTGATCCAGGGATCAAGGAGGCGGTCTATTCTCTGTGGCGCTATCCCTAAAGCTCTGCCCGAAAGCAGCGCCCCGGCGGGCCTTACCCGCCACCATGTTTGCGTGGAGCCCGGACTTTCCTCCCTTGCGCCTTTTCAAGCCTTGCAAGAGCGGCCGCCCGACCGTCTGACGCCGCTGTCATGGGGCAAAGCTAGGCAGGGCGCAAGATGGCAGCCACACGCCCGACGAGCGAGACGGTTTCGACATCGATGAAGCCGTCCACTTTGCTGGGGCGAAAGCGGCGTTGGAATGCGCGCAAGGTCGCCCGGGTTTCGGTGTCCAGAATGCCATTGACGGTGACGCCATAGCCTATGGTGCCAAGCCCTGTTTGGACCGCAGCTATGCCCCGATCCATCATGCCTTCCACGTCAAACAAATTCCGCTGATCGCCATCTTCCAAGGCAGGCTCTGGCCAGATGGATAAACCGGCTTCGGCAAAGCGCTGCCACGGAAATTTCTCGCCGGGGTCGGACTTGCGCATGGGGGCAAGGTCGGAATGACCAATTACATGCTGGCGATCCAACCCATGGCGGCGGACAATATCGGCCACCAGCGCCATGACGCGTTCAATCTGCACCTCTGGAAACTCGGGCAGGCCAAAGTCATCGCCACCATTGGCAATCTCAATACCGATGGAGGCAGAGTTCATGTCCGTCTCGCCATCCCAGAAGCCACGTCCGGCGTGCCAAGCACGCTTGGATTCATCGACCAGCTGAAAGATGCGGCCATCCTCATAGACAAGATAATGGCTCGACACCCGGCTCATGGGCGAGGGGACCAAAGTCTTGGGCGCTGGGGTGCCGTCTGGCAGAAGCGGGTTGGTCGGGATATCGTTCAAATAGGCGGTACGCATCGGCGCGGGGTCCGACAGCACCCGCAAAGCCGCATCAGCGCTCTGCATGCCGGTGTAATGGAGCACCACAAAGCGGATCGGCCGCTTGCGCTCATCAAAATTGGGTGAGGGGGATTGGATGATTTCAAGCGGCATCATTTTTCGGGTCCGGCTTTGGCGCGGCTGGCGAGTAGAAATAGGATTACCAAACATCTGACAGTCTCAGCCTGTTTTGGCCTGTGCAACCGCGTCGCTGGGCAGGCTTTTGTTTTCACGAGCCGCTACTAAGAACACACCCGCCAGTGTGAGGCCACCCCCAATAATCAGCTTGAGCGTGATGGGTTCATTCAAGAAAAGGACGCCGGTCGCTACTGCAATCACCGGTGTCATCAAGGTCAATGGTGCAAGCAACGTTATGTCGTACTTTTTGACGAGCTGATAATAGGCTGAGTGGCCAAAGATTGAGACGACCACAATGGAAAAGATGATCCCGGCCCAAACATGCCAGTCGGCTTGCAATAGAGCTGGGATCTGATTGGTTTCCAGTACAAATGAAAGTCCAAACAGCGGGATGATCGATAGTAGCCCAACCCATGCCTGTAGATTGAGCGCAGGGATTGGGTCTAGCCGTTTCATCAAAATCGAGCCTGTGGCCCCAATAAAGGCGGAGGCGACGACATAAACAAGCCCGATTTCAAAACTGAACTTCCCAGGCTGATAAAGGATTGCAATTACGCCGGCAAAAGCCAACGTCATGCCCAGGGTTCGCCGCCAACGCACTTTCTCTTGCAGAAAAATAATCGACAGGATGGTGACAATCGGCAAGCCAATTTGCCCAACGATCGCAACTGCGCTGGCTGGTGCGGCGTGCAGCCCTAGGAATAGCAACGCAAAATGAACCCCGCCGATACACATGGCAATGGCAAAGACTAAGCCGAATTGTTTTGGGAAGGGTCGCAAGAAAGGCGACAACAGGAGTGCCAACCCTAAGAAACGAACACCAGCCAAGAAAATAGGTGGGATATCGGCGACCAACCACCGCGTGAGAGGCAGGTTGAGGCCCCATGCGACGCAGCAAGCAAACAATAAAAGGAAATCGGCTGGACGCATGCTGTCTCGTTTCACAGTCAGTATTTTGAGGTCAATGCTTTGCAGCACACATGTATGTCAAAACAACCGCACAGGAGATGATTGCGCGCCCCGTGGACACGCTTTGACTAATCGTGATGAAAACGTGGGTTAGCGGCCCGAAGGGTCCACGCTCCACCCGCGGCCCGTGCGGCGCGCTTCCAACGTCACCACAGCACGTGTCTCAGGCTGGCGGAAGTTTGCGAGCACGGCTCCGGCAAAGCCAATCACAAGGCCAGCAATCGCCATGGCCATCATCCCAAAGAAAAGGGCGGCAACAATCAGCAAGCCTGAAACCAAAGCAATCGTGCTTTGAAACATGGCCCGAGCGGTGTGAGACAGTGAACGCATGTTCAAGAGATTGGCACTTATCAGCCCAACGTCAAGTGTTTGTACCCAGTTTTATGAGCCCGTTGGTGCGTTTTGATAGGCTCTTGACGGTCGGGGGCTGGCACGCCCCGATTCCTGGGTGTTTGCAGGACGCACTTTTTGCTTTCTGCTTGATTTAATTTGCTCATAGGCTGCATTGATGGCCGCCGTCTTCTCGTGAGCAGCCTTGATAAACTCTATTGGCGCACCGCGCGCAATGAACTTGTCTGGATGATTCTCTGCGACACAGCGCGTCCATGCCTTGCGAATATCGTCATCGCTGGCCTGAATCGATACCGACAGCATGGTATATGGGTCAGGTGCCCGATCTGGGAAATAAGGGGCCGAGAGCCTCGCAAACTCAGTCTCAGTAAAGCCGAACAACTCTGAGACGCGCATGAGATAGGTCAATTCGCCGTCCGTGATCGCGCCATCCGCTGCGGCAACCGCAAACAAGACGTCTAAGACATCCTCCAGCAGGCAGGGCTTGGCCATATAGCGTTTGCCAATCCGACGTGCGTACCCTTCATAGCCATGCACAGTCTCCTGCGCCAAAGCGAATAATTTGTCGAACATCGGCCTTTCGTCAGGCGAAATTGGAAAGGCTGCGCGAAACGCGGCTGCTTCATCCAAGGTCGATCTCCCGTCTGCCCGCGCCATCTTGGCCGCAAGCGCAACCACAGCAGCAGCAAATTCCATATCCCCCGGGTCTGGCGAACACGGATCCGCTTCGCTTGCTTCTGGCGGAATGGGGTGGAACGCATTGCCAGCGAGATCTAAGAGTCGTTTCCAAAGTGACATCACGTATCCTTAGCACGGCCTTAGACTTTCACACGACCCCTTGACTAAAATTTTTCCACCCGAATTAACCATATAGGGCTAGAAATGCCAATTTTCCTATATTACTGTTAGGTTCTGGGAAGGAGGAAAACCCAAATGGAAAAGTTTTTAGATTTTGAATGGATCGCTGTGCAAGCTGGCGTACCGGTCAGTTTCTTGATTGGTATTCCTGTTTTCTTCGCTTTTATTCTCACTCTTGCGTCCATGATGGGAACAAAGGAGCCAGAATCTTATCGTGTAGGGCGGCATATGGAAGCCAAGAGCAGTAACACTTGGATCGCACCTCTCGGTCTCGTGATCTTTATTGCGATCTCGCTCTCATTCTTCGGGCAGTATCTTGTGCCGAACTAAAGCGGTGCAAGTTGCGGCCCATTCATTAACCTTATTCACTAACCCAATATTCTGAGATTTACGCTAACATGGTCTTATCCTTTGGGGGTGACCGTGTTTAGCGACCTGATCTTTGCGTTCAATCAGATGTTTTCCATCGTCCACTTGGCAGCGCTAAGCTGCCCGGCTGGTTTGATTATCGCAATGCATTATATGTCCGAACGCAAACCAAAACTCCAAAAAATTGATTATGATCCAGTCATGCGCAAAAAGTACGAGTCCGGAAGCCAGCCATCGAAGGCGTTCGCAGGATTTATGACATTGGTTGGTCTAACCATTGCTGGCGTCAGCTTTTCGTATCTTGCTTGGCCCAGTGAGACCCACCAACAGGCACAGGCTGGCTGGCAAGTCATAAAAAGCATCACGGACAGACTGTAAGTTGACCGTTCTCGCTGACTTAGAACCGGCATCCGGTTTTTGGCCTCAAACTGCTAACTAGACTAGACGTGTGTGAATTTCGCACGATATAGCCACAACAGAACAAATTTGTGCGATTTTTGCGCAATGCTGGAGGTGAGCTGATGGACGTCGTCTGGTTCCGCAATCGCATGAAGGAAGTTGGGGCCACCCAAGAAGATATTGGCGCAGCCATTGGACGTGATCGCTCGGCAGCAAGCCGACTTTTATCCGGGTCATTGGAGTTCAAGGCGGCCCATGCCGGGCCTTTGGCCTTGGTCCTCAAGACCACACCGAGCGAAATCCTAATTCGGGCAGGGGTAGAGCTGGAAGCGGGCGCGACAGCTCGCACGCCGCCGCCGCACGCCCGTGTGGAAGCAGCGATCGAAGCCTTTGCGGCAGGCGAGATCATTGTCGTGACCGATGATGACGATCGCGAGAATGAAGGTGATCTCATTGTTGCAGCCAGTCTTTGCACGCCCGAGAAGATGGCTTTCATCGTCCGGCATACTTCAGGCATTGTTTGCGCGCCGCTGACACGCGAAATCGCGCGGAAATTACGCTTGGACCCAATGGTCGCCAATAATGACGCGCCTTTGTCGACGGCCTTTACGGTCTCGGTCGATGTGCGCCATGGCACCACGACCGGGATTTCTGCCGAGGACCGGACTAACACGTGTCGTGCACTGGCCAACCCAAATATCGGTGCGGCAGATTTTGTGCGTCCGGGCCATATATTTCCCCTCGTTGCCCGAGATGGCGGCGTACTTGTGCGCACGGGCCATACAGAAGCGACCGTCGACCTCTGCCGCATGGCTGGTCTTCCAGAAGTTGGCGTCATTTGCGAGATGATGAATGACGACGGCACCGTCATGCGTGGCCCGCAGGTCGCAGCTTTCGCCGCGACCCATAATCTCAAGCATGTATCGATTGCGGAAATGATTTCCTATCGCCAGTCGCGTGAGAAATTGGTTGAGCGGGTATCCAGCTTTACGGTTGAAACGGAAAATGGCCCTGTGCAAGGCTTCGCCTACTCAACTCCGTTCGATCCCGTGCATCACCTTGCTTTTGTTGTCGGCAAAATTGGCGCTGGCGAGAACGTTCCGACTCGTTTGCACCGCGCAGATGTGGTCAAGGATGTGTTCGGCGGGGCACCAGCAATCAAAGCGGCTATGGAAACCTTCCGCAACGAAGGCCGTGGCGTTCTGGTTTATCTGCGTGATGGCACAGTCGGTGTGCCATTTCAGCAGCATCAGGAGACAGAGTCAGAGACCCGTCGCTTGCAGACGTGGCGCGAAGTCGGCGTTGGCGCACAAATACTGCGTGACCTTGGGGTTCACTCGATCAAGCTGCTAACCCGCTCCACCCATAAATTTGCGGGCCTAAGCGGGTTTGGTATTGAGATTTCAGACGTGGATAGCCGCTAGCAGCAGCGAAAAGGACTGTGGGTACGCTTAGGCACCCACAGTTTCTGGCTTTTCCTGTGCGATCCGCTGGGCATTGACATAATCAATCTTGCCTGTACCCAATAGCGGTACATCCTTGATCTTCATGATCTTTTTTGGAAGCGCCAATTCTGCTGCACCATTGGTTTTATACCAAGCCAAAAGGTCCGAACGCTCTGCAAAGTCGCAGTCGGTCAGCAAAACAATCTGCTCACCCTTTTTAGGATCATTGACCGCAACAGCGACGTGAAGATTATTCGGCCAACAGCTGGTGGCATAATTCTCCACGGCGGTTAGAGACACCATCTCGCCGCCAATCTTGGCAAACCGCTTGACCCGGCCCTTAATGGTCAAGTAGCCGTCCTTGTCGATCGCAACGACATCACCGGTGTCATGCCATCCGCCCGGCAAAGGCTGGATTTCACCTGGCGAATCGACGCGCACATAACCCCGCATCAAATTGGGCCCGCGAACATAGAGCCTCCCGCCGCCATCAATGCCGGGTATGCTTTCGAGCTTCCACTCAATACCAGGTACCAGCCGACCGCAGGTACCCGGGCGGTTATTGTGATCTGGTGTGTTGACGGCGATGATGGGCGAAGCTTCAGTAGCGCCATAGCCTTCAACAATGGGAACATTGAAGCGTGACAGCATCATTTGACGGGTTTCTTCCTTAACCCGCTCTGCCCCGCACACGATAAAGCGGAGGCTGTTCAAGTCACCTTCATCCGCTTGCCGAGCATATTGGTTCACAAAGGTGTCGGTCCCAAACAAGATTGTTGCCTGAGTTTCACGCACCATTTTGACGATATTCTTGGCCTGTAATGGCGAGGGGAAAAGTACACATTTCATGCCCTGAAGAAGCGGCAGGAAGGTGCCGCCTGTCAGACCAAAGGAATGGAAGATGGGCAGTGGGTTAAAGACGATATCTTCGGGATTCAGGTCGACATGGCCTGCCACTTGTTCGACGTTGGCGACCAAATTGGCATGGCTGAGCGCGACACCTTTTGGAATACCCTCTGTGCCCGAGGTGAACAGCATTACAGCAGTCGAATCGGGATCAGTTTTGACCCGTGCCAAGAAAGGAGCCGTTGCATCGAGGAATCCGCGGGCCTTGTCGAGACTCGTCAGGCTTTCGCGCACATCTTCCAGATAGACTATTTTATAGTCCTTCTGCAGGTCTTCCACGAGGCTGCCGAGATTTGCCTGCTCAACAAACCGCTTTGCCGTTAAGATGGTGCGGACTTGGCCAGCGTTGCAGGCAGCGCGGATGTTTTTGTCGCCTGCCGTAAAGTTCAACATCGCAGGTGTGCGGCCAAAGGCCATGAGACCAAATAGGGCAACCATGCCACCAGCCGAATTGGCAATGAGAACCCCGACATTCTCGCCGGGCTCTGTCAATGCGGATAATTTACGGCCCAAGACAAAAGACCCAAGCACCAAGCGGTCGTAAGTAAGTGGTGTACGATCAGCGTCTTCTAGGATTTCCTTTTTTCCACCGAAGCGGCCTCGCGCTTCAACCAAGGCATCAAAAACAGTGCGCCGCGTGCGGGCAACATCATAAGGGCGAACAGGCATGTTGGGGTCCTAGAATGCGTTTCCAAGTTTACTGGTTTGGGGCGTTTCTTCGCCCTGTTTTCGACGGCCAGCTTGGACGCAAAGCTAACCAGATCACACGAGATTGCAATTTGTTTCAGCAATAGCACGCATTTTGGTGCTCAATTAACTGTGTTCACTGAGTGAACGGCTGCCGCATTTTCAGCATAATTCAGTGTCCCACTTGAGATTTGGCCATATCCCGTGCCACAAGTATCAGATGAAAAACCTCACCATCTTCCGGGCCTTTTTGATCGCTATTTCCTGTGCGGTTTTGGGCACTCACCCCCTTTCGGCACAAGCTGTTCAACAAACAAAGGGCGACTTTCAAGATAAGTTTCGCCAGCTTGATCCAGAAGATGCGCCGACTCCGAACGATTATCGGGCCGCATCGGGTGCGCCCGGCCATAAATATTGGCAACAGAAGGTCGACTACAAAATTAATGTCAGCTTGGACGAAGCCAGCAAAACCCTAAACGGCGGCGCGGACATTACCTATACGAACAACTCGCCTGATACCTTGACCTATCTTTGGCTGATGCTGGATCAGAATGACGTCAAGAAGAACTCGATTGCCGAACTAACCCAAACGACCGACGAAACAGGTCGGATTAGCTTTAATCAGGTTCGCCGTGCCCAAGCCATGCGCGCCAGCGAGGGCGGGTTCACAATCACCAAAGTTAGTAATCCTGCGGGCGCAGGCCTTATGTTTGATGTCGTCGATACGCTGTTGCGGGTTGATTTGGCAGAACCTTTAGCGCCCGGACAAAGCGTTGCATTCAAAGTTGATTGGACCTTGCCGATGCGCGACTCCCGTTTGATCGGCGGTCGCAATGGCTATGAGTGTTTTACCAAGGCGGATCAGGACGGCAATTGCATCTTTCTTGCCGCCCAATGGTTCCCCCGTGCGGCCGTTTATTCGGACTATGAGGGCTGGCATAACAAAAGCTTCTTGGGTCGTGGTGAGTTCACGCTGGAGTTTGGCGATTATGAAGTAGCGATCACAGTCCCAGCGGATTTTGCCGTTTCCTCAACTGGTGACTTAGTCAACGCAAATGAAATCCTCTCGCCCGTGCAGCAGGAGCGTATGGCAAATGCACGCGCCAGCTATCGCGATCCCGTTTACATCGTAACGCCACAAGAGGCCGCTGCTGCCGAAAAAGCTAAAGCCGCCACAACCAAGACTTGGCGCTTTAAGGCTCAGAATGTGCGCGATTTTGCGTGGGCAGGATCGCGCAAATTCATCTGGGACGCGATGGCAGTCAAACAGCCAGGCGCAAATGATGTGTTGGCGATGAGCTTCTTCCCAAAGGAAGGCGACCCATTGTGGTCGGCCTATTCGACCAAAAGCATTGCGCACACGATCAACGTCTACGGACGCCTAACATTTGCCTATCCTTACCCAGTCGCCCAATCGGTCAATGGCCCGGTCGGCGGCATGGAGTATCCGATGATCACCTTTAACGGCCCTCGGCCCGAGAAGGATAGCGCCGGCAATCTCACCTATTCAGACCGTTCCAAATACGGCTTGATCAGTGTGATCATTCACGAAGTTGGCCACATCTGGTTCCCCATGATCGTCAATTCCGACGAGCGGCAATGGACATGGATGGACGAGGGCCTGAACACCTTCCTGCAATATGTGGCAGAACAAGAATGGTCGGAAGCCTATCCGTCTCGCCGTGGCGACCCGCGCGATATCACTGAATATATGCGCTCCAGCAACCAGGTGCCCATCATGACGCAATCCGACTCGGTTCAGCGTTTGGGAGACAATGCCTATGGCAAGCCAGCGACAGCCTTGGTTGTTCTGCGTGAGACAGTCATTGGTCGGGCACGTTTCGACCGGGCATTTAAGGAGTATTCGACGCGCTGGCGCTTTAAGCGTCCAACACCTTATGACTTCTTCCGCACGATGGAGGAGAGCTCTGGCACAGACCTCGATTGGTTCTGGCGTGCTTGGTTCTATTCCACCGACCATGTGGATATCAGCCTGACCAACGTCCGCGAAGGCACGATCGACACCCAAAACCCCGACATTGAATCGGCCCGCCGCATCGCAGAGCGTGATGCCAAGCCAATTGAATTGGGTCAGTTGAACAACAAAGGCATGAAGACCTATGCCGACAATGACCCGTCTGTGTTGGACTATTATGACCGCACCGATCCCTTGTCGGCGACCAAAGGGCAAAAGGCACGGGCGGCGACAGCCCGCGCAGCTTTAAGTCCTGAGGAGCGGGCCGTCCTCGATGTGAAGGATCGGTTCTATATCTTAAGCCTTGAAAACAAGGGCGGCGCGGTTTCCCCAGTGATCCTGAAATTCACCTTCAAGGATGGCACCAGCGATACGGTCGCCATCCCTGCAGAAATCTGGCGCTATGATGCGCGCAAGGTGAATTGGACCTATATGACGGCCAAGGAAGTCACCCAAGTGGAACTCGACCCACGCCAAGAAACGGCAGACGTTGATCGGTCCAACAATTACTTCCCAACCCGGATCGAACCCACCCGTTTGGAAGTGTTCAAAGCGGCCCAAGGTCCGCGCAATCTGATGCAGGACAATGATCTGGCCGTTAGCCAAGAGTCGATCCAGACCAAGCCTGCGGTTTCACCAAAGGCTGGGGCTGGCGCTACGGGGGCAGGGGCCGCTACAGGCGCTCGTCCAAATCGCTAAGATGAAACGCTCAGGCGTCGCAATGCTGGGGTTGCTGGCCGTAGTTTTGGCCAGTGGCCCCACTTTGGCGCATCGGCTGGAAGCGGCCTTAAGCGTGGTTGAAGTCAATCCGTCGAGCGGCGTTCTTGAGATTACGCACAGGCTCTACGCCCATGATCTAGAACATGCGCTTGATCTGGGTGCTGTTGGGGTTGGCTATTTCGAAACGCCAGAAGGCCAAGCGGCGATCAAGGCTTATTGTGAGCGTCAATTTTTGATTGCTGACGGTGAAGGCAAGGCGTTGCCGCTTCAATTTGTTGGGGCGGAAGTGTCGGGCGATTTGCTCTATGTCTATTTTGAAGCGGGTCGCTATCGGGGCCGTGAACTCACCCTTGATTCCAACTTGCTGCAGGACTTTACCGATGCACAGGTCAATCAAGTCAATGTCCGCCGGGGCGGCAAGACCGTGTCCGCACGGTTTCAGACCGACACAGCGCCAAAGCGCATGCTATTACCTTAAGAACCCATATCAGCTCTGCGCAATGGGATGGTGTTGGACCTTTCCTTTTGGGGCGAAAGGTCTCATTTAAGGCCTATGGTTACGCTCATCGACACTCAAGCCCAACGCGCCGCGCGCCACCCCGAAAAGCAAAAACGGCCTGATAGCGTCGTGATGCGTAAGCCTGAGTGGATCCGCGTGCGGGCTCCAGGCGGCGAAGTCTATGAGCAGACCCGCGCCATCGTGAAAGAAAACCGTCTTGTCACCGTGTGTGAGGAGGCTGGCTGCCCAAATATCGGCGAATGCTGGAGCAAGAAGCACGCGACCATGATGATCATGGGCGATACCTGCACGCGGGCCTGTTCGTTCTGCAACGTGAAAACTGGTAAGCCCAACGCCCTTGACCTAGAAGAACCTGCCAATGTCGCCAAAGCGGTCGCGACGATGGGCTTGGAACATGTGGTGATCACCTCGGTAGACCGCGATGATCTCGATGATGGCGGGGCTGCACACTTTGTTGCGACGATCAACGCCATCCGGGCGGCAACACCTAACACGACAATTGAAATCCTCACCCCAGACTTTTTGCGCAAAGCAGGGGCCGCAGAAGCCGTGATTGATGCCAAGCCGGACGTGTTCAATCACAATATGGAAACGGTGCCGCGACTTTATCTCTCAATCAGACCTGGCGCGCGCTATTATGCTTCATTGCGTTTGCTGGAGCGGGTGAAAGAGCGCGATCCGAGTCAATTCACCAAGTCCGGCCTGATGGTAGGACTGGGGGAGACCAAAGAAGAAGTCATGCAGGTGATGGATGACATGCGCTCTGCTGGCGTCGATTTTCTAACAATTGGCCAATACCTTCAGCCAACCCGCAAGCATGCCCCAGTCGACCGATTTGTGACGCCGCAAGAGTTTGAAGCCTATGAAACCATTGCCTTGTCGAAAGGCTTTCTGATTGTCTCTGCCACACCGCTTACCCGATCCAGCCACCATGCGGGGGAAGATTTTGCGCGTCTTAAGGCTGCACGTGACGCGCGTCAGGATCACATGGGATCGTGAGCCGGTTTGAGACCATCGAATTAATGCCGTTTGCGCCAGATGATCTCTTGGCACTGGTTAGCGATGTTCCAGCCTATTCGCGATTTCTGCCTTGGGTAAAGGCGTCACGCATTTCCCAACTTAAGCAAACAGCACAGGGCCGCTATTTCGTTGGTGAAGCGGTCGTGGGCTATAAGGCATTTCGCTCTCAATTCTCGACCCATGTCGATGTGGACGAAACGCAGCTCACGGTTACGACTCGCCTGATCCAAGGTCCGTTCCGCTCACTGAAATGTGTCTGGGGTTTTCGACCCAGCGAGTCTGGTACTTTGGTCGATTTAAGTTTGGATTTTGAGTTTTCCGAGCCGTTTTTAGCAGAATTACTCCGCGCCAACATGGATAAAGCTGTTTCGAAGCTGATTATGGCCTTCACAGAAGAGGCTAAAAGGCGCTACTCCCAAATAGAATAGAGATGGCCGATTAGGAGAATGCTGCGTGACAGATGTGGTTTTAGATGACCAAGTTCCAGCACCGCCTGCCGCGCCTTCACCTCTGATGAAGTCTGTCTCTTGGCTCTATCCGGCCACGACTTTCCTTTCTGCAGCACTTCTTTTTACCTTACAGCCATTGTTCGCGAAAATGCTGACCCCAATGATGGGCGGCACACCTGCGGTCTGGAATACGGCTCTTGTCTTCTATCAAGGCGCTCTCCTGATCGGCTATCTTTATGCCCATTTGATAGCCACGCATTTGCGTCCGCGCCAGCAATTGATGGTGCACGCTGGCGTGCTCGCGGTAGGGCTTTTGTTTTTACCGATCCATGTCTCGGGCTTGGTTGGTCCCCCCAATGTAGCAAGCCCTGTCGGTTGGACCTTGGGCGCACTCCTACTTTCGCTGGGTGGGCCGATTATTGCGATCTCGGCAACAGCGCCTTTAATCCAGGCCTGGCGCGCCCGCTTGGGTGATGCGGTTGACCCGTATCGGCTGTACGCGGCTTCGAACTTGGGCAGTTTTGCCGCGCTCGCTGCCTTCCCATTCCTGATTGAGCCGATGATTGGCGCCAAGCTGCAGTCTGTTATCTGGGCGATTGGCTATGTCATCTTGATGATCGCCTTGATCGTCTCAATCTATGCGGTACCCGCTAACAGCCAAGCACCGAAAGAAACCGCTCTGCGCAAGACGACGTGGCTGGAGCGCTTTACGTGGGTGGCCTTTGCGGCCCCACCCTCGGCCCTTCTGGTCGCCGTTACGACCCATCTTACGACCGATGTTGCTTCCGTCCCGCTATTATGGATACCCCCGCTTGCGCTGTTTCTCCTGACCTTCGTTATCGCCTTTTCGGCCCTAGGTGACCGAATTGCAGAAGGCGCGGCACCGCTTAAATTCATGGTGGTGTTTCTGTTGGCCGCTGTCATGGCATCCGATGTCGACGGGGGACTCAATGGCCTACTGATCCATTTGGCAGCCTTTTTCATCGTGGTTCTGTGTTGCCACTTGGAGCTCGCCATACGTCGGCCAGAGCCAGCGCGTTTGACAGAATTTTACCTCTGGATGTCGCTCGGCGGAGTCTTGGGCGGCGCAGCGACGGCGCTTTTGGCTCCCATCCTGCTCAACACGACAATTGAATATCATTTAGCGCTGGTGGCGGCTTTGGCCGTAGCGCCCTGGCACCGGGCGGACTTGAAATGGGCCCTGCCGGCAGTTGTGATCGCCCTAGGGGTTTCCGCCCTCTATCAGAACTCGTTCGACGCTTATTTGTGGCTGGAAGAATATCTACCCATCAAAGGTGCCGTCGAAGGCACAGAGTCGATGTTCTGGCGTGAGGCTTTGCTGATTGATCGGCCCGAATTTGCCGGGGCCGTTCTTTGCTCAATCCTCGCTTTAGCCGCCCTTATGGCGTCGCGTTCTGCCCCGCTGGTGGCGGCCATTGGCGGCTTGGCACTGCTCTTGCCCGTGCTGACCGAGGACGGTGAGGGCGTGAAGTTCCGTGAACGGAGCTTCTTTGGTGTTTTGGAGATCGAAGACAGTGGCGAAGCCCCAACGGGTTGGCGCTATCTCTCCCACGGCACCACTTTGCATGGTGTGATGAGCCTAGACCCCAATCGTAACCGCGAACCGATGTCCTATTATTATCGCGAGACCCCGATTGGCACCTTGTTCGAAGAGGCTACCAACGCCAAACCCACAACGCTGCATGCGGGCGTCATTGGCCTCGGCATGGGCTCGTCTGCCTGCTATGCCAAGCCCGGCCAAAACTGGAAAATCTTTGAGATCGACCAAGATGTGGTGCGCGCCGCGACCGATCCTAACCTTGTCGGCTTCCTCAACCGTTGTGCGCCAGACGCGAAAATCATCTTGGGCGATGCACGCCTGCAGATGCAGGCCCAACCCGATAATTGGTTTGATATTCTGTTGGTTGACGCCTTCTCCTCAGACGCCATCCCAACCCACATGATCACGCAAGAGGCCATCGCCTCCTTCATGAACAAAGTCACGCCTGACGGGATCATGATCGTCCATATCTCGAACCGCTATTTGGATCTGGGTCGCATTGTCGCCGATTCCGCCCATAAGCTGGGCTATATGGCGATGGAAGGTAATCGCGACGGCGCAGCAGATAATCCCAATGCTGACACCAGCGTCCGCGTCATTGTCATCGCCAAAACGCCCGCACGCTTGGCGAAATATTCTCTGCCGATGTGGGAATTGATGATGCCCGGCAAAGTGCTGAAGCCGTGGACGGATGATCATACCGATATCTTGCGCGCGATATCCCCCGATGAGTGAGGGGCAAGGGCCTTGCTCGGGGTTCTTTCCATTTAGCCAGCCCTTGCCTTAGGCTATGTCCTAGCAAAGGTTTAGTTCGAGTGTGAGCGCTCAAGATGGTGCGTCAGGCCCCTCTCCCAGATGGCGAGGGGAGTTACGCCTCCAGCCCATCCTGCAACATGCGCAGCGCCACGCGGACGGCCTCAAGCCGCACCTTTTCGCGGCCGATATCGCCGAACAAATGCTCCTCATGCCGGATCGAGCGGTTTTCGCGAGCGCTGGCGAAATGGACGAGGCCAACGGGTTTCATGCCGGTGCCGCCGCCGGGGCCAGCGATGCCGGTGATTGCGACGCTGAGGTTGGCGCGGCTTTCATGCAGCGCACCTTCGGCCAAGGCGCGGGCAACGGGTTCAGATACCGCACCAAAGTCTGCCAAAAGGTCGCCCGGTACATGTAACATCTCTTCCTTGGCGCGGTTGGAATAGACGACAAAGCCACGCTCAAGCACGGCGGAAGAGCCTGCAATCTCGGTCAGAAGGGCGGCAACCAAACCACCGGTGCAGCTTTCTGCCGTTGTGATTTTGATACCACGGGCCTCTGCATCCGCGATCAGCAGTCGGGCTGCCATGACGAGGTCTTGGGGGAAAATCGACATGGGTGTGATCCTAGGTTTGAGCGGTGCCAAAATTGGCAGGCAGGAGGATGGTAGCCGTAGCTTGGGCGGCAATGCCTTCGGCGCGACCGGTAAAGCCCATGCCTTCGGTTGTGGTGGCTTTGACCGAGACTTGGCTTTCACGCAGGCCTAGAAGCTGGGCCGTTTTCTTAACCATGGCATCGCGATGTGGCCCGATCTTGGGGCGCTCACAAATGATAGTCAGATCGACGTGATTGATTGTGCCACCTGCGGCCGTCACCAAGTTTCCCGCATGTGCTAGGAATATGCTGGACGCTGCACCCCGCCATTGCGGGTCCGTTGGCGGGAAGTGCTTGCCAATATCGCCAGCTGACAATGCGCCATAGATCGCATCAGCCAAACAATGCCACGCCACGTCGGCATCTGAATGCCCTGCCAATCCATGTGTGTGCGACACTTCGATACCGCACAAGGTCACAAAACTGCCTTCCGCAAACCGGTGCGCGTCAAAGCCAGTCCCAATACGGGGGAGAAGCTGCGGGGTGAGCAGGCGCGTCATACGGTCAAAATCCTCTGGCCAAGTAATCTTCTCAAGCATCGGGCTGCCCGCAACCACCTTGATCGTGGCACCATGGGCTTTAGCAACCGCCACATCGTCTAACAGCATTTGATCGGGGGCGATTGTGTCATAGGCCTTCTGGATCAGGCTGGCCTTAAAGGCCTGCGGGGTCTGGATACGCACAAGCCCATCGCGGGCTTGGGCTTGTTCAACTTGGCCATTGGGGGCGAGCCACAAGGCATCGGCAATGGCCAGACCCGGTGCTGCACCATCGGCCCCGGCCTCTAAAGCGGCGAACAGATTGTCAAGGACGGCTTGGCTTAAGCCTGGTCGCGCTGCGTCATGAATGAAGCTAAAGCGTGCGCCGATGCCCTGTGCGGCACGCAACCCATTGGCAACTGAATGTGTCCGTGTCTCGCCAGCGTCCGCGAGCAAAATAGAGATGGAACCCGCGCACGCCAAAACCCTGTCACGCATCTCTGGCGCACAGACGACGACAATCGCACCAAACCGGGGATCACGGCTGAAGGCTTCCAAGCTCCAGCGCAAAATTGGTTTCCCGCCTAAGGATTGGAATTGCTTGGGCAGATCGTCCTGAGCGCAGGGACCTGTGGCTGAGACAGGCTGTTTTGCACGCGAACCTGTTCCGCCAGCGACAAGGATCGCGACCGCCACAGGGGGGGAAGAGTGGGTAGGGACCATGTAGCAACCTTAGCCAGTTTGAGGCCGACACTCCAGCGGCTTTACCCGCTATGGCGAGAACTGGGCGACACTCTCAGATTTGACCACAGCGCGGATGACCTCTGTCGCCCGACTTGAGAAGAGTAAAAATTAGGCGGATTGTGATTAAAAATATTGCAATCAGCGTTATGTGAGCTGCTGTTTTGACGTAGTCTGCCATTTATGTAAGCATCATGGTCTAACCAACTGGAAATGCCTGTTTTGGATCGCCTGAAAAACTCCTCTCTATCGGTTGATTATGTCCCCGGTCTGCCGACCGACCGAGAGGGGCAGATTGCGGCTGCTTTTCTGGAAGCTTTGCCCCTGCCAGCTTTAGGCGTTGAAGGCGGCGGACAGATCATCTTGGCCAATGGGGCCGCGCAGGATACTTTTCTAAAGTCCGTACGCAGCATCAAAGCCAACGGCATCATTGGGCTGTTCAGTGAAGATAGCCCGATCCACGACCTGATTGAACGGGCACGCACCACTGGATCCCCCGTCAGCGGTCGCGACATGACCTTGCGCGGCCCGAGCTTCGGCGATTTTTCGTGCGACATCACCGCTTCACCCAGCGAAGACGGCGGCTTTATCGCTTTAGTGGTTCGCCCGAAAGGACGCGGCCGTGATCTTTCTGAGCGCATGCAAGATATGGCAGGTGCCCGCTCTATGGCAGCCTTGGGCAGAACCTTGGCGCATGAGGTAAAGAACCCTCTCGCGGGGATACGCGGCGCAGCCCAGCTTCTCGTGCGTGACGCAAACCCTGCCGAGCTCGAGCTGGTCAATCTGATCGTGGAAGAGACCGACCGGGTGCGGCGCTTGATTGATCGGATGGAGAGCTTTGGTGCCGACCCCCCGATTGAGTTCGCACCTGTCAATGTGCACGCCTCCCTAGAACGCGTCGCCACTTTGGCGGAGAATGGGTTTGCGCGCGAAATCAGTGTGAAGCGCCGCTTTGACCCGTCTCTGCCTGACGCGCTGGGGGATGAGGACCAGTTAATCCAAGTGTTTTTGAACCTCGCCAAGAATGCGGCTGAAGCAGCCCAAAGTCGGCCTGAGGGCGCAGAAATCATTTTGGCGACGGCTTATCGTCATGGCGTACGGATGCGCACGCCTTCGGGTGAAGCCCGCGACTTGCCTTTAGAAATCGCCTTTTATGACAATGGTCGGGGCGTTGCCGAGGATGTGAAGGATTGTTTGTTTGAGCCCTTCGTCTCTACCAAGCCAGCCAGTGGCGGTTTGGGTCTGCCCTTGGTGCAAAAGATCGTGAATGCCCATGGCGGAGTTGTCGATTTCGAGTCTGAGCCTGGACGGACCGTATTTCGTGTCCGTTTGCCACTCTCCCATCAACGAACTGGTCTCCAAACCAGTCGAAATAAATAGGACCTAAAAATGAGTGTTGCTGGGCGTAATGTTTTGATTGCTGATGATGATGCGTCCATCCGCTTGGTGTTGTCGCAGGCTTTGGCGCGCGAAGGCTATCAGGTCCGCGCGACGGGCAACGCCGCAACCTTGTGGAAGTGGATCAAGGAAGGTGAGGGCGATTTGGTCCTGACCGATGTGATGATGCCCGATGGCAACTTGTTCGATTACTTGCCCCGTATGCGGATGGAGCGCCCTAAACTGCCCATCATCGTCATGAGTGCGCAAAATACGCTCTTGACCGCCGTCTCTGCTGCTGAACACGGGGCCTATGAGTATCTACCCAAGCCATTTGACCTCGATGTGATGATTGGATTGGTGCGTCGGGCATTAGAGGGCAAAAAGGATTTCAACGCCTCTAACCAGCAACGCAAAGCTGAAAAGGAAGAGCGTCTGCCCCTGATTGGTCGGTCTTTGCCGATGCAAGAAGTTTATCGGACGCTGTCGCGCGCGGCAGGCTTTGATTTGACTGTATTGATTGAAGGGGAATCTGGCGTTGGCAAAAAGCTGGTCGCCCGTGTCCTGCATGAATATGGACGGCGCAAGTCTGGGCCCTTTGTTACCTTAAGCTTGGCGGCCCTAGACCCGCGCAGCCTCGACCAAGCAATCGAAGGTCATAATGGCGTCGGCTTATTTGCTCAGGCTGCTGGTGGGACTTTGTTCTTAGATGGTCTCGCCGATACGCCTATGCCAACTCAAGCTAGACTTGCGCGTATTCTGGCAGATACCAATGGTCCTAAGTCTGCACTGGGGGATGTGCGGCTGGTGGCCGCAAGTGATCGAGACCTCAAAGGTCTCGTCATGAATGGCAGCTTCCGGGAAGACCTCTATTACCGCCTGAATGTGGTCACCATTACCGTGCCGCCCTTACGCGAACGCATGAGCGATGTGCCAGACTTGGCACGCGCATTCTTGGCACGCGCAACGAAGGACGGGTTGGGGGAAAAGGTGCTCGACAAATCGGGTGCGGAAGAACTCGAGACGTGGTCATGGCCCGGGAATGTGCGCGAGCTTGAAAATGTCATGCGGCGTATCGCAGCCCTAAGCCCAGACCCTGTAATCGGTGCCGATACCATCCGGCGTGAGCTGTTTAGAGAGCGGAGCCAGCCGATTGTGACCGGTCTTATGGGGCAAGATGATGATCTCGAAACCGTTGCGCGGACAGCGATTTCAAAATTGATCGCGCAAGCCTCTGCGACCGGTAAGTCGATGACCGACTTGCACGAAAGTGTGATAGCCGCCGTCGAAAGACCTTTGTTTGAGCTAACACTGCGCGAAACACGGGGTAACCAGATCAAAGCGGCGGACATATTGGGTCTAAACCGCAACACCTTGCGCAAGCGCCTGGCATTGCTGGACATTGATGTGGGGCGTGGCAAAGCCTAACACAGGCTATACTGTTGCGTTTTAGACACAATTGTGCTTTTCAGGGCACATGAGTTCACAGCAGTCGGCCTCACATCCTAGCCCAGTTAGCGCCCGCAGCCCGGCTTTATCCGATGCTGCCCATATCTCCGTCACGGATATGGGTGCCTATGTCGCTGCAGTCGTTCTGACCTTTATCGGGCTGTTGTTTGCGGTTTCAGGCGGCGACGTTGTTGGCCCCGCGAGCACTTGGATTTTAGCGCTTTTGATTATCAGCGGTCTCCTGATCGCCTATTTGTCGGTGCGGGTTGGCAGCCGTGTTTTGGCGCTGCGGAATGCAGGCAAAAAGGCGCAGACCGGGGCGCGCTTGCATTTGCGCTTTGTCATGTTGTTCGCTGCCAATGGCGTGATCCCAGTGATCCTGATTGCGTTGTTTTCCGCGTTGACCATCGGCCAAGGCGTTCAGGCGTGGTTTTCCGAACAAGTGCGCGAGGCCGTGCAAGCTACCCGGATCTTGGGCAATCAATCGGTCGATAAAACCGCCGAAACGACGAAGATCGACATCTCGGCCATGGCCGTCGATCTGAATGCTTCAGCCATCCAGCTCAAAGCCGACCCGCAGGCTTATCGAGATTATCTAGCACTACAGGCCGACCGTCGTGGCTTTGTGGCTGCTTACGTTTTGAACGCCCAAGGCACCAAGCTGGCGGAGGCGCAGCGCCCGCAAGGGGTGCCAGACTTTGTCATGCCCGATGCCGGCGACTTTGCCACGGCGCAGGCAGGTGATGTCTCCATCAATATCGACCCATCGGCTGTTGTGCGCGCTCTTTACCGTCTCGACGCCTTTTCAAACTCTTATTTGGCCGTGGTCAGACTGCCAGAGCCTGGGCAGCTGGCCTTGTTTGAGAAAGCCAAGGCCGCGGTTTACGCCTATCAAGTCATTGAAGAGCGCCAAGTCCTGCTGCGACTTTTATTCGCGCTCGCTTATCTTGAAATCGTGCTTTTGGTGTTGATCGGGTCTGTTTGGTTGGGACTGGTGTCGGCGGGGCGGATCAGTGCGCCGATTGGCTTACTGGCCGATGCGGCTGAACGTGTGCGGGGCGGGGATATGAGTGCCCGCGTCGCCCAAGTTGGTGGCGGGGATGAAATCTCCGCTTTGGCGACCACGTTCAACAAAATGACGGGCGAGCTACAGTTCCAGCGCCGTGCTTTGGAAGAAGCAGCCGAGTACGCCGAAACCCGATCTGTCTTTATCGGGGCGGTTTTGGAAGGCGTGTCGGCTGGTGTTGTCAGTTTGGACGGCACCAATTGTGTCCGCGCCGCTAATGGATCAGCAGGTCGACTTCTACAAACCCATGATGATCGCCTCGAAGGCCGTGATTTTTCGGTGATTGCGCCAGAGTTTATGGCCATTGTTGGCAGCGCTCGCCCGCTTCATCCAGCGCAAGGTCAAGCCGAGCGATTGGTGGGTGCAGAGACCTTGTTGTTTGACGTCCGTGCGGCTTATGCGGGCGATGATTTGGTGGTGACGTTTGATGATGTGTCCGGCCTTTTGGCGGCCCAACGCCAAGCGGCTTGGAAAGATGTGGCGCGCCGGATTGCGCATGAGATCAAGAACCCATTGACCCCGATCCAATTGTCCGCAGAGCGCCTAAAGCGCAAATATGGCGATGTGATCACCAAGGATCGCGATGTGTTCATCCGCATGACCGACACGATCGTGCGGCAAGTGACCGACATTGGACGTATGGTGGATGAATTCTCCAGCTATGCGCGCATGCCATCACCTAAATTTGCCGTCGATGATTTGAGCGAAGCCTTGCGCCAAGCTGTCTTTGCCCAACGGATCGCCAGCCCCGATATCGAAGTCACCAGCAATTTACCGCCCGAACCTGTCCTCGTTTCGATGGACACCCGCCTCTTGATTCAAGCGTTCGCAAATATCTTGAAGAATGCGGGTGAGGGGATTGCAACCCGTCGGGCACGCGATGAAACCGATCTCGCTGGTCAAATAGAAGTCAGCCTTCACCTCAACGAAAAGATGGCCTGGATCGAAGTCGTCGACAATGGCATTGGCTTCCCCGTTCATGATCGTCGGCGACTGCTGGAGCCTTATATGACCACGCGTGCAAAGGGAACGGGCTTAGGCCTCGCCATCGTCGCGCGGGTGATGGAAGAGCATGGCGGCAAGCTTGAACTTGCCGACCGAACTGATGGCCAGAACGGCGCTCGGGTTTTGATGAATCTTCCCGTGCACATGGCCGACAACGCCACAAGCACCCCTGACCTAACCACATCGCAACAAGAGCGCTTAAGCTCGGAGTCTCCCCATGGCAGCTGAAATTCTCATCGTTGACGATGAAGCCGATATTCGTGACTTGGTTGGCGGTATCTTAGAGGACGAAGGCTATGTCGTTCGCTATGCCGCTGATTCAGACGGGGCATTAGATGCCTTTCGGACCCGGCGCCCTGATCTGGTTGTCTTGGACGTTTGGTTGCAAGGTAGCCGCCTCGATGGGCTAGAAATCCTGTCGGTCGTGCAAGGCATAGACCCAACCATTCCAATCGTCCTGATCTCTGGCCACGGCACAATTGAAACTGCTGTTAGTGCGCTGAAGCGCGGGGCATTTGACTTCATTGAGAAGCCGTTCAAGTCCGACCGCTTGATCTTGATCATCAGCCGCGCCCTCGAAAGTGCACGTTTGCGGCGCGAAAACATGGCGCTGCGCGCCCGCGCTGTGGCGGGTGATGAGTTGATCGGCGAAAGTACGGTCATGTTGCAATTGCGCGCAGCCATCGAGAAAATCGCCCCAATGAACAGCCGGGTGCTGATCACGGGCCCATCTGGTTCTGGCAAAGAAGTGATTGCGCGGGCCCTGCATGCTGGCTCTCAGCGCGCAGACGGGCCTTTCGTCGTCATTTCGGCGGCAGCGATTGCGCCAGAGCGCATGGAATCAGAACTCTTCGGCGAAGAAACCAGCGAGGGTCGGCCCACCAAGATCGGGGTGTTTGAGCACGCCCATAACGGCACCCTATTGCTTGACGAAATCGCCGAAATGCCAACGGAAACGCAGTCCAAAATCCTGCGCGTGTTGGTAGAACAACGCTTCCGGCGCTTGGGCGGCAGTAGCGATGTTTCGGTCAATGTGCGGGTGATTTCCTCAACAGCGCGTGACTTGCGAGAAGCCATTAGCTTGGGTCGCTTTCGCGAAGATCTCTACCACCGCCTCAATGTTGTGCCTATTCGTTCGCCTGCCTTAGCAGAACGACGTGATGATGTGCCCCGCTTGGTAGAGCACTTCTCCAAGCGTGTTGCCGAAGCCAATGGCGTAGCCCAACGCCATTTCGGACCCGAAGCCTTGGCGGCTATGCAGGCAGCGAGCTGGCCTGGCAATGTGCGCGAATTGCGTAACTTGGTGGAACGCATGCTGATCCTAGCCTCTGGCGATTCAAGTGAACCGATCGATGCCGCCGCTCTGGCGCTAGACGGCGTTGGCGTTGGCGAACTGGCCGACCGAACGGGCCTGCATCAATTGGTGTCTCTGCCACTGCGCGAAGCACGCGAATTGTTTGAACGGGAATATCTAGCAGCGCAGATCACGCGCTTTGGTGGAAACATCTCGCGAACCGCATCATTCATTGGGATGGAGCGGTCGGCTTTGCACCGCAAACTGAAAAGCCTGGGTGTTGAAGGCACCCGCGGCTTCGACTTGGAGGGTTAATCGTGCCAAGAATTGCCTATCTCGATGGCCAATTTGTGCGCCATGGTGAAGCCTCGATCCATGTTGAAGATCGCGGTCTGCAATTTGGCGATGCCGTTTATGAAGTCTGGGCGGTTCGTGGTGGGATCTTGTTTGATTCAGAAGGCCATCTCGCACGGCTGGCACGATCTCTCGCAGCGCTGCAGATCAAGGCACCTATGAGCAATGCCAGCTTGATGGTGATCGTGCGAGAACTGATGGCGCGCAATAAGCTGAAGGATGGCTTGGTGTATCTCCAGATCTCTCGCGGCGTAGCCCGTCGGGATCATCCGTTTCCTGCCCATTCACGTCCGAGCATTATCTTGACCGCACGCGCTATGAACATGGCCCAAGCCGACGCACGCGCTGCCAAGGGTATCCAAGTTCAAACCTGCCCGGATATTCGTTGGGGTCGCGTCGATATCAAAACCGTCAATCTCTTGCCCAATGTTCTGGCGAAACAAGCCGCTCTAGAAGCGGGCTTTGCCGATGCTTGGTTTGTCGATGCCGAAGGGTTGGTTACCGAAGGAACCGCTCAGAATGCTTGGATTGTTGATTCTGAAGGTCTTTTACGAACGCGTCCTGCTACCCATGCCATTTTGCGCGGGATTACGCGCGACACCATCATCAAGACTGCGCAAGAATTAGGCTTTGCCTTTGAAGAGAAGGCCTTTTCCCGAGACGAAGCATTATCTGCGCAAGAAGCCTTCATTACATCGGCTACCAGCTTTGTTACCCCAGTGATTGGGCTCGATGGTCACAAAATCGGCGATGGCACACCAGGCTCAATTGCGAGGAAACTGCGCGAAACCTATCTTTCTCAGCAAACATCAGTAAAAAAGTCATAGACAGCACCCTTCTGGATTGAATTTTCAGAGAAGGACTGCCTAATGAGGGAATCAGGTGACGAGGTGCGTCACCCAAGAAAAGACAGGGCTAACAATGTCTGCCGACAAAAAACAGAACCTTCAGGACACATTTTTAAACGCAGTCCGCAAATCCCGCACCCCACTGACCATCTTTTTGGTGAATGGCGTGAAACTTCAAGGCGTCGTAACTTGGTTTGACAATTTTTGTGTGTTGTTGCGCCGCGACGGTCAGGTTCAATTGGTTTATAAGCATGCCATCTCAACCATTATGCCCGGCGCGCCGGTCCAGATGTTTGAGGGCGATCCTGCGGACCTCGACTAAGTCTTTCTTGTCAATATACGTCTTCAGGCTCATGACGTCGCGGGCACAGATGGTCTGTAGGCACGCAATAGAGCTAGGATAATTGCATTTGATCGATCGTCAGGCGCCCGTGCAGCGGGCCTTGGTCATCCACCCCCTACGAAGCGACGCTTCTGCCAGTCGTGACCCTGAACTACGACTTATCGAGGCCAGTGGCCTTGCAGAAGCGCTTGATCTGGAAGTCGCCGACGCGCGGCTTGAGCCCCTGCGGCAAGTCCGTCCCGGTGCCTATTTTGGGACTGGCAAGATCGAAGAGATCAAGGCGCATTGTGAAGAACTGAAAGTCGAAGTTTTGATCCTCGATGATCAGATGTCGCCTGTTCAACAACGCAATCTTGAGAAAGAGCTTCAGGTCAAGGTCGTCGACCGGACCGGGCTAATCCTTGAAATCTTTGCCCGCCGCGCTCGAACAAGAGAAGGGCGGTTGCAGGTCGAATTGGCGCGTCTGAGCTATGAGAAGTCGCGCTTGGTTAAAACCTGGACCCACTTGGAGCGCCAACGCGGCGGCACCGGCAAGACTGGCGGCCCCGGTGAGCGGCAGATCGAGCTTGATCGCCGCATGATCGCGGACAAAATCCTCAAGCTGAAAAAAGAACTGGAAGAAGTTAAGCGTACCCGCGCCCTGCAACGGGCTAGCCGGAAGCGCGTGCCTTATCCAGTCATTGCTTTGGTTGGCTATACCAATGCTGGAAAGTCGACCTTATTCAATCGGGCTGCCTCAGCGGACGTGTTGGCCAAAGACATGCCCTTTGCCACGTTGGATACGACTTTGCGGGCCGTTCGGACCCCGACGGGTCGCGATGTGATTTTGTCCGATACCGTGGGCTTCATCACAGACCTGCCAACAGAATTGGTCGCCGCCTTCCGGGCTACCTTGGAAGAGGTCGCTCAAGCCGACCTTTTGGTGCATGTCCGCGATATTGCGCACGCTGAGAGTGATAATCAGCGCCGCGACGTGGAACTGGTGTTAGATCGTGTGTTGTCAGAGCATGAAAGCCGTCCGCCATTGATCGAAGCGTGGAATAAAATTGACGCTTTGGACGAGGATGGGGCCGCTTTTGTTCGGGCGCGAGCCGCGGCGTCTGGATTGGATGGCACGGCACAGGGCCTGTGTGTGTCGGCTCTAACTGGGGAAGGGTTCAAGGACCTTTTTGCCCTAATTGATTCAGAGTTGGCGCTTGATGCCAGGCCGGTAGACCTCGTGATTGGCCCCGATCAAGGTGCAGCGCGGGCTTGGTTGTTCCGCAAAGGTGCCGTTCGACATGAAGAGACCGACGAGCAAGGCTTTACCCATCTGAAGGTCCGCCTCACCGCCGATGATGCCGCACGCTTTGTGGCGCAATGGCCGCAAATTTTGTCAGAGGTTCCGTTCGTGCCGCTTGGCGAGGTTCCAGAGCCCGTCCATTTCCTCGAGGCTTGAGGTTTCAGGGGTTTTTCCGTCGCGCTGGAGGGCCTCTTCAATCCAACGGAAACGGCGCTCAAACTTAGCATTGGCGGAGCGAAGTGCGACCTCGGGGTCAATTTTGGCCTTGCGGGCTAAATTTGCCAATACAAATAGGACGTCGCCGATTTCTTCTTCGATATGGGCCTGATCGCCTTCGGCAATTGCTTCTTTGGTTTCACCAATCTCTTCGGTGAGCTTTTCGAAAACTTCATTCAAGCTTGGCCAATCAAAGCCGACGCGCGCGGCGCGTTTGGTCAATTTCTCTGCGCGCATTAAGGCCGGCAAAGCCAAGGGTATATCGGCCAAGAGACTGGGATCGTCAGCGCGTTTAGCGGCGCGCTCTTTTGCTTTCATAGCCTCCCAATTCTGGGTTTGCTGCTCGGCGGTCTCGATCGCGTGGGTACCAAAGACATGGGGATGACGGGCTTCCATTTTGTCAGAAAGGCCTTGGACCACGTGATTGAAGTCAAACGCACCTTGTTCTTCGGCCATGCGGGCGTGGAAGACCACTTGGAACAAGAGATCACCCAATTCCTCTTTCAACGAGACCAAATTGCCCTGCGCAATCGCATCGGCCACTTCATAGGCTTCTTCAATCGTGTATGGCGCGATGGTGGCAAAACTTTGCTCCAGGTCCCAAGGACAGCCCGTTTCAGGGGTGCGCAGAGCCGCCATAATGTTGAGGAGTCGGTCGATGGGGGAGGGAACGGTCATGCCCCCTGTATGATCCGATTCTAGCCGCGCAAAGATGCTTCTTCGTCGAGGCTCCGCTTGGCAGCAATCGCGGCCTGAAGCTCCGCCGTACGCTTGGCGTCGATGGGATATTTCAGGAGCAATAAGGCACCCAATAAATTGACCACAACCGGGAGACCTAGGAAGAGGAGGGTTAAGCCGGCCAGTGCCTCCGGCGTATTTTCTGCCCCTAGCTTAGAGTTAAACCCAAATAGTCCAAGCCCCACATACGTGACACCTACGGCCAACGCATAGCCCGCTTTACCCGTCAACGTCACAAACGCGTAAAGAAGACCGGTCCGGTCTTGCCCGGTTTGCAACAAGTCCTCGTCACCAATGTCAGCCATCATGGCCCGCAGGAGATAGGCCCCTGCAGTGTAAACAATCCCAGCCACAGACATCCCGATCGCCGCAGCGACAAAATTGTTCTCAGGCAGGTACATGATCAATGGCTGGCTGACCGCCGCATAGAGACACGCACAGATGAGAGAGACGTGCTTGCCCCAGCGGCGTGCAATGAGGGTCCAAAGTGGTGCGCCGATCAGGCCCGCGATGAAGTAGATCAGCAACAGCGCTGCTGCCAAGCCGCCATAGCCTTTGACCGCATCAAAATAGAAAAGGAACAGCCCACCCGTTACGCCAGAGCCAAACATCAAGAGAAGATCGCATAACAACAAACGTCGACACGCATCTGATTTAAATAGAGAAATAACATCTTTCAGGTTGGTCTTTTTTGCAGAAGCTTTGGGTGATTCTTCCTTGGCAAAGAATGCCGCTAACAAGGCGGTGAGGGGCATGAGGAGGACGATGAACCAGCCCATGCCTTGCACGCCGCTGGCCGCAGACCCGCCCCCTGAGTGGATCAAAACAGGGATCATCAGCACCATCAGCATGCCCAAGACGTTGCCAGCTTGCCAGAAGACAAACACGCGCGACCGCTCATGATAATTGTCGCTCAAGGTCGCGCCCAGCGACATTTGCGACAGTGAGCCCATTGAGAAGCCCACATAGGTGAAGAACAGCCAGAAGCCTAGATAGGCCGCGTCGGCACCTGGCTTTGCCATAAAGAGGAAGTACGAACCAACCATAATGACCGGTATGGACATCACAAGCCAGGGCGAGAATCTGCCGATACGCGTGCGAGTTTGGTCCATGGCGAGGCCGATGGTGACATCAACCCCAATGTCTAGAATGCGCGCAAGCATAAAGAGAACGCCTACAACCCCAATCTCGAGGCCAATATAGCCCGCGTAATGGGGTGGCAGTTGCACGACCAAGGGCAGGCCAAGCGCAGCAAGTGGGAGGCTAGGTGCCGAAAAAGCAAGAATTCGAGACAAAGCGACTTTGGAGCCCGTTTTGTTGGACTTTTCGACATCGGCCGCCATGTTTCCCCCTGTGGCCCTTGTTACTTCAGGCTCATCGTTTTGACCTTGTCATCCTTTGCCTCAAACGCCAAGCCCTTTTGCCAACCTCTTGGAACCAAAGCGATTAACGCTTAGGTAAGGCCAGTGCGGACGTGATCGCTTGAGATAGCTCTGCCGATTGAGGTGTGACGGCAGACGCAAACGCGGCCACCGGCCGACCATCTTTACCAATCAAAATCTTATGGAAGTTCCATTTAGGCTCAGCTTTCGACCCTAACACGCTCAAAGCATTGCGATAAAATGGGTGAGCGCTGGGCCCACGTACCGTGTACTTGGCAGCCATCGGGAAGGTGACGCCATAATTGAGTTCACAGAATTTCTTGATTTCTGTCGCACTGCCGGGTTCTTGGCCACCAAAGTCATTCGAGGGTACACCTACAATGACCAGGCCTTCACGTTGGCGTGATTTCCACAAGGTCTCGAGGCCTGCATATTGACCTGTATAGCCGCATTGCGAGGCCGTATTGACCACGAGCACGACCTTACCGCGGTAATCGGCGAGATTGACTTGGCCGCCCATGAGGCCTTCAAACAAATCTGGTGACGACATGGCGGCGGCTTTCGCAGGTTGAGGGACAGTTTTTGGCTTTTGGGGTGCTGATTGGCTGGTTGCCGTAACGGCTAACACTAGCGCTGCACCAATTGCGCCGGCTAAACCCAAGACCAAGAACTTCATAATCCATCTCCAGATACCAACTTAGCATGCTGTTATTGCGTCTTTTACAGGAAGGTGCTGACGATGTGATACAAAGTCAGCAAAATCAAACTCAACGTCGCCAACATTTGAATCACAAAACCTAACGAGCGGGTCTTTGGATCTGCGACATAGGTCACCATGTAGATGATCCGCCCAATGATCCAGACAAGGCCAAGTCCTGCAGCAACCATGTCTGAATGCCAAACAGCCCCGAGCCATAAGGCGGGCAAGAACATGGCCAGCCATTCTAGCGTATTCATTTGAACTCGAAAATGACGCTCAAAAATGGGATCGCCAGAGGTCGCAGGGGCTGGAACGCTGTAGGTGCCGCGGGCTTTGGCAACCCGCAATCCCATCACGAAGAAGAGGACGATCGCACCAAGCGTGACTAAACTGGTGAGGGGTAGGTTTAACATGGTCGATCCAATTCTGTTGTGTGGCGGTGTTAGGTCTGACCTAGGCCGATGATGGGTGCGGGTCTAGTGGGGGAGTTGGCGAATTCGCGCGAAAGAAGACTATAGCATAATTTCGCATAATATATGTTATGGGACAAAATGACTAGCGCACCAGTGTTGAAGCTCGACCCAAGCCACGCTGTGAATTCGACAGCCTCTCGCTAGCTCGCAAACATGAATTGCTTCTCCGGACCACTCGTGCTGCAGCTGATTACGCTCCAAGCAGTGTGTGACAATCGCTGTTTAGAATTCAACTTGGCCAGACCTTAACGGCGGAAGGTTTAGCGGGATATCGTTAGCTGACCTTATTCCGCCAAACCCCGCATTTCCGGCTGCATTTCCTATCAGAAGTCACGGGGATGATTCACGGGTTTGAAACACCCATTCAGCTAGAAGCGTGTACCTGTCTTCGAACCTTGAGCGTTGGATCAGGTGTTTGACGAACAGGACTGACGATGAGCCCCCATACCCTACCCGCCCTCGAGATCAAATCGTTAACGAAACGATTTGGCACCAAGACTGCTGTGTTGGACTTTAATCTGACGCTGGCACCGGGTTCATTCTACGGGCTGTTGGGTGCCAATGGGGCTGGTAAGACCACGACAATGCGGATGATTGCCGGGCTGCTTCAGGCCGATGAAGGCAGTATCTCCGTCTTTGGTCATGATGTGTCTAAGGACCCAAAGGCCGTTAAATCCATCACCGCCTGGCTCCCAGATGAGCCTTTGCTCTATGACAAGCTCACCCCACTGGAATATCTGGAGTTTATCGCGGGCCTCTGGTCAGTTGAAGGCAGTGTGGCGGAAAAACGCGCGGAGGAATTACTGCGTTGGATGGACCTATGGGAAGAACGCGACAAGCGGTGTGAAACCTTCTCGCGCGGCATGAAGCAAAAAACAGCCTTAGCCGGTGCCCTGTTGCATGATCCGAAGCTTTTGTTACTCGACGAGCCATTCTCCGGCCTTGATGCAGCGGTTGCCCGGCAGGTCAAAGAGCTCTTGGTAGAAAAAACCAAAGAAGGCGCGACAATTGTTCTGACAACCCATGTGATGGAGATCGCCGAGCGTTTGGCTGAACGAGTTGGTATTTTCCACCGGGGTCGCTTGTTAGCGGATGGTTCTTTGACAGACTTGCGCGCCCAAGCTGGGCAAACCGATGGCAGTTTGGAAGACATCTTCATTCAGTTGGTGGATGACGCCTCGGTGGGAAGCCCAGCATGATGCTCGATCGCCTCTTTGTGCCCGGCAGCATCCTTTGGCTTGCCCGCCATCAAATTCGTCTGTCATGGCGGCTCGGTAGACTTGGCAAGAAAATGCCGAGTTGGCTGAAGCCGGTTTTTACGATCCTATTTGTGGCCTTTCTCAGCTTCACCATGGGTTATGGGATCGCAAAAGCTTTTGAGGCCGCGGCTGGCGACTACAAACAGATTAGCTCACTTGCAGGAGCGATCGTCCTTACTTTGATGATCTCTGGCATTTCGATGAATATGATGGGGTCGTTTATGACGATCACGGAGAAGGGGGATTTAGACCTCCTGCTCTCCTCCCCTATTCCACCGCACCGCTTTGTAGCCGCGCGTCTAATTTCATCAGCTTGGCGCGGCTTTTGTATTTATGCAGGGTTTGCAACAATCTTTTTTGGCGCATCCATTGTGATGATCTCACCGATGTTTGCCTCCATCTACGTCGTAGTTGCCGGATTCGCGATTCTCGATGCCGCCCTCACCTACATGATCGCACGGCAAGCCTTGTTGTGGTTTGGCCTACGCAATGGCCGCCGGGCAATTATCACCCTGGGCGCTGTTGGCGTTCTGATTGGCCTTTTTGGCTATCAAATGGTGTCCAGCTCGGGCAGTCTTGGTCAGTTAGCAGCCAAAGAAGACGATCCAAATGCCAGTCTCGTTCTGCTTCACGATTGGGTTGTCGCGCTGACGTCAAACCTAAGCTGGTTGGGCGGCACGATTTTGGGTGACTGGCTGGGTGCGCTTGTTTTCCCGGTCGCAGGGGCAGTGGTCTCTGCTGCCGTCCTGCACTTTGCGGGCAAGCGCTACGATCAAGATGTCGCATTCCTCAATGGCCAGAATGACCACGCTCCACACAAGGCGCGCAAGGCGCATGCCCGGCAATTCCGCCGTCCAGCCCTTGTTATGGTGTTTCACAAGGAATGGCTTAGCCTAACCCGTGACCCGTTGTTTGTCAGTCAGCTGATTGTGCCTCTATTCACCATGGTGCCCTTTCTAGGCTTTGTGTGGAACGCGATGGCCAACCCAGAGGAACAAAGCGAGATGGCACCCGTTATGGGAGCAGTATTCGCCGGAATCACCGTGTTCAACGTGACCATGTTAACTTCCAGTCTGGCATGGCTAACCGCCTCTGTCGAAGAAGCCCGCGACTTGTTACAGGCAAGCCCGCTGGATCCTAAAATCATTTTACAAGGCAAGGTTCTGGCGGCCAGCGGTCCGGCGATTATCGAGCTCTTCTTGGTTGCCGCCCTCGTCGCTTGGGCTTGGCCAGTTGCCGCGCTGACCATCCTAGTGATGGGGACAGCGACGTGTGCCGGGGCTTGCGTGATAGAATTTTCGCGTCCTCGGCCAACCAAGCGGCCAAAAATGACGCAACGGCCAGATCGTTCCTTAGTCGCCGTCCTTTTTGGCCTTGGCCTTGGTATTCTTTGGGCTTGTGCTGCAGGGCTTGCTGCCGCTAAAATCGTGTGGTGGTTATTGCCCGCAGCCTTGGCAATCACCATCTCCTATGTGGCATGGGCAACCCGTCCACGCGAATTTAGCTCTATACCAATGTCGCAGCCTTTGGTTGCCGTTTCTGTTGGCAGTCCTGGCGGCCCTTGGCAAAGAGTGGATCAGACTTAATCTCTATGGCAGATAAACAGCCTGTGACGACCCTGATGCAAGAAGACCCGGCCGTCGCCTATCGGCGCATGAAGCGCGTTGCGACCGGGTTATTTCTTGGGATGACGCTGTTATTCGTCGTCACCAAATTTTTTGAAACTTCCAGCCCAATCTTGCCCTTTGTCCGCGCCTTTGCCGAAGCGGCCATGGTGGGTGCATTGGCAGATTGGTTCGCCGTGACTGCCCTCTTCCGCAGGCCTTTGGGCTTGCCTATCCCCCACACGGCCATTGTACCAAGGTCCAAGGACCGGATTGGCGCAGGACTAGGGCGCTTTATCTCGCGCAACTTCCTGCAGCCTGAACAAGTTCAGCGGCGCTTAAAGGACTTGGACCTTGCCGGCAATACAGCCGCTTGGCTGACCGAAGGCGACCGCGCTCGCCGTGTCGCACAAGGGATTGCTGGGGCCGTCCCACGTATCTTGGGCCTGTTAAACGAAGGCAAGATTGCCACGTGGCTGCAAACGACACTGACAGAGCGGCTGCGCAATGCCGATATCGCCCATCTTTTGGCGGAGGGCTTAGACATTTTGATCAAAGGCGGGCGGCACAAGGCCATCGTTGATTTGATCATCTTCCATGCCGACCTTGCGATCCATTCGGAAGAAAATATGTTCCGTACGCGCGTGTCGGACAAAATGGACTGGCTGCCGAAGCTATTCTCGGTCGATGCCGCAGCCTCGGACGCCTTGCTGACTGCGATCAAGGACACGCTGAAAGACGCAGCAAAGGACCCCAATCACTCCATTCGTACCCGGATTGATGAAGCGCTTTCTCATCTGGCGCGCGACCTACGTCATGATCCAAATTTACGCGACCAACTCCAGCGCTGGGTCCGCGAAGTGTCCGATCATCAAGTCGTTCGTACCTATGTCACCAATGTCTGGAGTGATCTCAAAAAGTCATTGCGGGAACAGTCCCCCGAGGAAACCGAACGCCTCAGCAATGCCATCGCGGCTGGCCTCGAGGACTTAGCGCGCGCCATTGCGCGCGATGACGAACTCCGCGAAAGCCTCAACCAGCGCTTGAAATCTTGGGCGGTTGAGCTTGCTGACGCCCAAGGCGCTGGCGTCGGGACCATGGTGGCAGAAACCATCCAAGGCTGGGACGCACGTACCGTCGTCGATCAGATTGAAGCGGCCGTAGGCCGGGACCTGCAATATATCCGCATTAGCGGCACCGTCATTGGCGGTCTAGCAGGCCTGACGATTCACACGATCTCGATTTGGTTGTTTCCGGTGAAGTAGGGTGACGGGTGCATACCGCATACGAAAGACTTGTCATTTGCAATCGCAATTGACCCGATGTCGCGGACCTATTTGCGAGAGCTTGCGCCTGCGTTTTATGAGGACCAGGCACAATCAAAGTCCGCAGCCAGTTTCGGCTGATTGGGGATGATCCGGCTTAATCTATTGGGGCGATCAAGCTTTCCAACAAGAAGTTTTCTCTTTATTCGGCCAGCGAAATGGTCTCGCGAACAGCCGCTTCGACGGCGTCAATATCCAGGTTTGGATTTGCGGCGACGCATCGAAGCCAGCGACTACCTCCTATGCTGGTTTGGGACGCCAAGCCTGAAGGCAAAGATGCGTAAAAGTTGTCGATTTCAATGTCGCGCGGACGCCAAACTACAACTCCAGTATGGGGTTCCCCAAGTAGCTCGAGGCGCTCTTCATTTCTTACAAACGAAGCGAACCTAGCCGCTGCAGCCATGCATCGATCAAGGCGATCTGCCAATCCTTCTTTGCCCCACGCCATGAGCATAGCAAGCAAGGGCACAGCAGCAGCGCCATGCGACCCTAAAAGCCCAATATTAGGGGCTGCTAGATAAGCCCCCCCAAACGAAAGCGCGGCGTTTGCGGCTTGGGTGTCACGGAAAAAAATCAAGGCAGATTCCTTAGGTTGGAAAAGCCATTTATGCGCCGACACCGCCACAGAATCGGCAGCCTCAATTCCCTCAAGACGACTTGTATATTGATCGCTGAGGCGTAACGGACCTGCCCAAGCGGCATCCACGTGGGTCCAAGCGGCTTGACCTGCAAGGGATAAGAGATCGACTGCCCCAGTTGAGGTTGTCCCTGCGACTAGGACCAAGCAGGCATTCTCAACATTCTTGACGCTGTCGGCAATAAGTCGACCAGTTTCATCTGTCGGCAAGCGACGAAAAGGAAGGCCCAAAATACGCGCCGATTTCTCGATTGATACATGGGCAGTATCGGACGCCACGATCTCTGTAACGCCGCGAACATCTCTCGCTGCCCAGAGTGCAGTCAGATTTGCAATTGTCGATCCCGGAACCATGTGGCCGCCGGCCATGCCGAAGTAAGGTGCCAACCATGAAACCACGCGCTCTTCTATAATCCGCGCGCTTGGGGAAGTTGCCGGATGAAGCAGGTTTTGGTTCAAACGTGCATTCCAAAGTGTCATCACCCAAGTCAGCCACGGCGTAGGCGGGTCCATATGCGCAAAGGAAACTGGGCTACCCAAGTCAAAACCTCCTTGGAGAACAAGTTTAGACAGGTCTGAAAGCAGGGCCTTCTCGTCAACACCAGAGGTTGGCAGCTTGGCAGGCAGCCCAGCCAAGTCGGACGCTTCACCCAAGGGCGCGTGAGTTGCGAGTAACTCGATTGCTTTGATAAGCACACCCATATCGACTTGAAATGAGGCGTCAAAAGGCTTTGCTTCAATAATACGGGTCACAAAAATTCCTCATAAACAGGTCGAACGCCAACCGCACGTACTACAACAAACACCTACACCGCACAAAGATTGGAAAAAGGGCCTTTAGAACGACGTTTTGGCTAACTCATGGTATAGCATTGCCCGTCGCGCCGCAGGGTGCATTCCAAAGCTGGAATGCACCGATGTCAAGCAATGGCTGAACAGGTTTGGGTGGACGCTAAGCGGTGCATTCCTCACAGAATGCACCCTACTGAATTGCGGCTTGAGCTGGAGTGATCTCAAAAAGTCATTGCGGGAACAGTCCCCCGAGGAAACCGAACGCCTCAGCAATGCCATCGCGGCTGGCCTCGAGGATTTAGCGCGCGCCATTGAGCGCGATGACGAACTCCGCGAAAGCCTCAACCAGCGCTTGAAATCTTGGGCGGTTGAGCTTGCTGACGCCCAAGGCGCTGGCGTCGGGACCGTGGTGGCAGAAACCATCCAAGGCTGGGACGCACGTACCGTCGTCGATCAGATTGAAGCCGCCGTGGGCCGGGACCTGCAATACATCCGCATTAGCGGCACCGTCATTGGTGGCCTAGCTGGCCTGACGATCCACACGATTTCGATTTGGTTGTTTCCAGTGAAGTAGGGCTTAAACCCCAATCTCAACCACCATGCCATCCACTGCCGGCACGATATGGGCGGGCAGGCTCGCGGCCAAAGCCGCATAGTCCAAATCAATATGCATATTAGTCAGGATCGCCTGCTTGGGCTGGATTTCCGCGATCCATTCGAGGCTCAGGTCCAAGTGTGCATGGCTGGGGTGGGGCGTATGGCGGAGCGCGTCGACGATGAAGAGGTCGGTGCCTTTACAGGCTTCCAAGCTTGCTTGCGGCAAGATTTTGCAATCATTGCAATAAGCGACGGGGCCGAAGCGAAAGCCGAGGCTATCGATTTCGCCATGATTTTGCGCGAGGATTTGAAACTCTAAAGCGCCGCCTTGGCCTTGGACAGTCAGAGTTTGCCCAGGCAAGGGCATGTCATGGGCATCTAACAGAGCGGGATAGTGACTGCCGGGTGGGGTTTCAAAAATATAGCCAAAGCGGCGGACGAGATTCTCCCGCGTAAAGGCGTCCATAAAAGTCGGGATGCGCTTGCGCTGATGATAGACAATGGCGCGGAGATCATCGATGCCATGGCTCTGGTCGGCATGGTCATGGGTGTAGAGAAGCGCGTCGATATGACTGACCTTGGCTGCCAGAAGTTGGGTGCGCAAATCGGGCGAGGTGTCGATCAAGATAACCGTCGAGGTCTCATGACTATAGGTGCCTTGATAGGCCTCAACCAGCAGGCTGCAACGCGTGCGATAGTTGCGCGGATCGTCTGGGTCACAAGCCCCCCACTCCCCGCCTACACGTGGCACCCCACCTGAAGAACCGCAGCCTAAAATGGTGACCCGAAGATGGGTTGCGGCGGTTTGGCTCATAGAACCGCCTTGTCAAAGAGGGCAAAGAAATTGCGATCCGTAAGGTCTGCGAACTCACGTGTCTCAATCCCATAAAAGTCTGCCAAATATTGGCTGACATGGGGCAGAAAGGCAGGCTCATTCCTGCGGCCCCGCATGGGGATGGGCGCAAGATAGGGGCAATCGGTCTCAATCAAAAGGCGGTCCAAAGGCACAAGGCGGGCGGCCTCGCGAACATCTGTCGCATTCTTAAACGTCGCGATGCCGGAAAATGACACATAGGCACCCAAGTTTAGGCCACGCTGTAGCAGGTCCAAGCCACTGGTATAGCAATGGAGCAAGATCGTGAACGCACCCTTGCCCATCTCCTCTTCAAGGATCTTGGCCGTCAGCTCATCGGCTTGGCGGGTATGGACGATAAGGGGCAAGCCCGTGGCCCTTGCAGCCTCAATATGGGTGCGGAACACCCCAATTTGGGCGGCTTCTGCACTATAGCCATAGTGGAAATCAAGACCCGTTTCGCCAATGCCAATCGCCTTGGGGTTTGCACTCGCGGCGACGAGCTGGCTAATTGTTAAATCCTGATAGTCATCGGCATAATGGGGATGTACCCCCACGCTGTGCCAGACGTTGTTGCGCGGGGCAGAGATAGCTTCGATGGCAGGCAGCGAGGCCATCTTGTCGCAGATGGTCAGCATGGCGTGCACACCCGCTTCTGCGGCGCGTTCCAAAACCTCATCGAAATCCGTAGCAAAGGATTCGTGATGCAAATTGACGTGACTATCGATCATGGTGCTTCTCTAATGGATCGGTGCCAAGTCTGCACGAATGGCACGCAGCGCCTCTAATGTCGCAAGACTGCGGTCAAGATTGAGGGCCTCGACCTTGGTTCGGACTGCGCGGACATGGCTCCACGCTTTGGCTGCGCCATCGGTGCCTGCCCCTGCCGCAAGGCGCGCGAGCAGGACGCTTTCGCCAGGTTCAATCTCAGAGATCTCCAGGCCAAGCCCTGCCCGACCGGCGCGCGCAAGCCAGTCTTCCACCATATCAAAAACTGCATGAAAGCGGTCCGCATCGCTACAGGCATCGGCCAAGGCTAACGCTTCATCCAATGGCGCGCGTGGCAGGCCGGACAAATGACGCGACAAAGTGCTATAGAGTTTCGCAGCCCCCAAAGCCGCCAACGCGCGCGCTCGACCCGGCCGTCCAGCACCCAAACTCCGCGTCGTGGCATCAATATTGGGCAGTGCTTTTGTCATGGCCTCATCGGACAGGCACGACAGGTCCAACCTGCGACAGCGCGACCGCAGGGTTGGCAATAATCGGCCAGGTGCATGTGCGAGCAGGATCAAGGTACCGCCTGGAGGTGGCTCTTCCAACGTCTTCAAAAGCGCATTGGCAGCGTTTGAACTCATGTCGTCAGCGCAATCGACGATACCAACCCGTGCGCCCCCTGCCCCGTCCGCAGTCATGGTGAAAAATTGCGTGAGATCCCGAATGGCAGCAACCGTGACATCGCGCTTGATTTCGCCCTTTTCAGGGTCAAGCCGTGTAGCTGTGCGCAAGTCTGCGTGAGAGCCTTGGGCGATCTTGCGGCTGACGACATCGTCTGTCGAACTCGCCAGTGGGCTGGACGGATCCGGCGCTGCTCCTAACAATCGGCGCGCAAATCGATAAGCCAAGGTCGCCTTACCGATGCCTTTTGGCCCCGTAATCAGCCACGCATGATGTGAGCGGCCACCTGAAAGACTGTCTGCCAATTCTGCTTCAGCGGCCTCATGGCCAAAAAGCTCAAACACAGCACGCGGATGGGGCGATCCGGGCTCTTGATCTGGGCCTGATACATCGTCACTCATGACAGACCTAAGCGCGCAACCAACAGGGCCCAAGCCGCTTCCGCCAAGACCTCCGGGGTTGAGGATGCATCCAAAACCCCACAGCGCTCTGGGAATCTCTCAGCAAGTTCCAAATAGGCCGCGCGCAATGCGGTATGAAATGCAAAGGCCTTGCCCTCAAATCGATCTTCGGTCCCACGCCGCGCTGCCGCCCGCTTCAGACCAATCGCCGGATCAATATCGAGGATAAGCGTCAAATCAGGTTGAGTTTGTCCGACGATCAAAGCGTCAAGGGCCTCAACTGCCTCACGCCCTGCCCCGCCCGCTTGACCTTGATAGGCGCGGGTGGAATCCGAAAATCGATCACACAGGACTATCGCACCGCGTTTCAGGGCTGGACGGATCAGGCGCTCCAAATGGTCTTCACGCGCGGCAAAGAATAGACATAGCTCTGACAATGCTGTCCAGCGATCGGCTGTCCCGGTCACCAACAAGGCCCGAATGGCTTCTGCCCCCGGCGTTCCCCCAGGCTCTCGCGTTAGGACCACCTCGTGGCCGGAAGTTTCCAGCCGCGCCTTAAGCGCGGTTAGCAGGGTGGTCTTCCCTGCCCCCTCGCCGCCTTCCAAAGTGATGAAATGGCCGCCCGTCATGCTTCAAGACCCATCTGCTCTCGTGGTGCAGACAGAAGTGACCCGCCCGCCCGCTCTAAGCAAGGGTCTTGATGCAGTCTTTGACGGTCTTTAGTTGCGTGACGCCATAATATGGGCACCAATGACGCCCTGCTCCGAGACCGATTCCGCCAAGGCACTGGCTTCGGCTTGATTTTCAAACGGGCCAATCAAAACCCGGTACAGGTTTGCACCTGAGGCGGTCTGGGTTTCAACGATTTGGGCAGACCCCATGTCTGACAAGCGGTTCAACGCGCGTTCAGCATTTACCCGACTCGAGAAAGCGCCCGCTTGGACATAATGGCCTGAGACCACTTCATCGGAATTCACACGGGTGGCCTTCACCGTTCGCGTTGGCTTTTGCTCAGCTACCCGAGTAGGAGCCACGCTTTGGACAGGCGTTGGCGCAGGCTTCGACCACTTTTGCTCGTCACTGGGCGCTGTTAGATTAGCAGTCGTAACCAGTGGTTCAGGATCAGCAGGGCCAATATAGCGGACCCGCACCTGAGTAGAGCCTTTATCGCGAAAACCTAGAAGCGTTGCTCCACGCGCTGAAAGGTCAATCAAACGATCGGATACAAACGGACCCCTATCATTGACCCGCACCACCATCGAGCGACCATTGGTCAAATTGGTCACTTCTACAAGGCTTGGAATTGGCAAAGTTGGATGCGCAGCACTGACGACATTCATGTCGAACAACTCGCCATTGGCGGTCGCCTTGCCGTGGAAATCGCGCCCGTACCAAGAGGCAGTCCCGATTTCGTTATAGTCGGGCTCATGGGCTGGAATGTACCATTTGCCATTTACCTGATAGGGCGCGCCGATCTTTTGGAAGGCTTTTACATCGGATGGGCGCACAGCAGGCGCAGATTCTGGTTCAGACGCGTGAATAGAAATCGGGGTCGAACGGATGGCGCGATCCGCTGGTGCCGCAACTTTCGCAGCCCGGGTGGTTGCAGGCGCTAGTGATGCCATCTGGACCCGCTCAATCGGAGCACCTTGGTTAGGGGTGGCACGAGCAGGCTTGGTGGTCACGGTCACAGGTTTTTGCGCCGCAATGGCAACCTTGCGCATAGGCTTGGTGCTAGAAACGACTTCGGTAGACGCAGCTTCGCTATTGATGGCGCTGGTCATTGAGCGGGCATTAGGCGCGGCAGCTGCAGGATGAGCTGCTAAACTTGCTACCAATAGGAACGCGCTGGCCCAAAGTGGCCTTACCACCCCCAAATCAATTATTCTAGTTTTAAAACAATACGTAACGACTTGCGACTTCTGTGCCGAATTCCGGACCATTTTGTGTCCCACCATATTGGTCTACAGTAGTTTCTGCAGACATTCTTCCCGCGCCGGTTGATCCGACTGCGGGTTGCACACTACAAGAGAGGTTTGAAATCAACGCTTGAAAATTAGGTCGAATTTTATCGATCTTGCATTTTTTTCAGGTGTGACGTCAAAACGCGGACAGGTGGCCGAGTGGTTTAAGGCAGCGGTCTTGAAAACCGCCGTAGGTGGAAGCCTACCGTGGGTTCGAATCCCACCCTGTCCGCCATTGTTCTTCCGATTCTCCGTCCCGTTCAGCCTGAGTGCGGCCTAAAACAACAGGCGATGACGGCGTGCGCTGGTTCGGCCAAGGATAACACTGGCGATGCACGGACAGGCATTCAGCGTTGATAGTCGAAAAAATCTACCGACAACAAAGGAGTTGTGCTTAACTTTCGTTCTTACCAAACGAATTTAGTAAATTGACTTATATAATGTTTGACTGGTCGTTTTAATTGGGACTTTAAAATTAGGGTGCCGCGGCCCCAATCTCTGCAATTAGCTGATCACGTGTTGCTTTGACCTTCGCTTCTTGATGACTCTGGGCAACGATTATGACGAGGCCCTCTGGACCAATTAGGTCCAGCCGGAAATAGGGGCCCCCATCACTATCCTCCGTGCGGATTATACGGAGGCTGCTTTTAATGAGGGCAAACCGAGTTTCCCGCTGTTTCCAAAGCCAAACCTGCCGGACCGTTACCCAACCTTCCGCGAAGGTCAGCCAGTTCAGGGGAGATCCGAAGGCAACGACGAGACCAACGGGTGCTGCAATCCAGCCCAAAATCAATAAAGTGATTATTGTAGGACGAATTTGCATCCCCGCCTGAACCCACGTCCCGGTTAATGCCACCAATCCGCTCATCCACACGACCATGAAGAGCCAAGCGGTAGCTGCGTGGATGTTGCGTATTGAGATAGATCGACCTGCCATGCCATCAATCTGCCGTATCTGCATTAAAAAATTTATAAGGGCGGAGTAAGTGGGCAGGTATTGCAAGTTGATCGCTGCAGGACGGTGACAGAAGAAAAGCACTATGCCAAACTGACACTGTTAGCGCATGGCAATGTCACGCCTGCACTGAGTTTCATTCGTCGGGAGTTCGAGCGCCATGGCACGTCTAAAGGGCACAAAGAATAATGATCTGTTTGATGAATCACGCGGTGGCGTAACAGAAGGCCCTGACGTCATTCGACTAGGCCGCGGGCAAGATGTCGCATTTGGCTTGGGCGGCAATGATGAGATTTTTGGTAATCAAGGCCACGATGAGATTCACGGCGGCGACGGTTCCGATGTTTTGGCGGGCGGGCGTGGAGACGACGCCTTGTTCGGCGATAGCGGCAACGACTGGCTTCATGGCGGGCGCGGCACTGACACTTTATCCGGAGGTGACGGCAGTGACCGTCTGCTAGGGGCGTCGGGCGCAGATGTTCTTGATGGCGGCAATGGCGATGATGTCTTGAGAGGCGGACGTGGCTCAGACGAATTATCCGGCGGTAATGGCGATGACGTCCTTTGGGGTGACAAGGGTAACGATTTAATTGATGGCGGTGTCGGCACGGATGAGCTTCGCGGCGGTCTGGGTAGCGATACACTCAATGGCGGCGACGGGAATGACGAGTTGCTCGGTGACCGCGGCGACGACGTCCTCGACGGGGGTAGTGGCGATGATAAGCTCTCTGGCGGACGTGGCGATGATGAACTTGTCGGTGGAGACGGTGCAGACTTGCTGAGTGGCGGGCGAGGCAGCGACAAGCTTGAAGGTGGCAGTGGCATCGATAAGATTGAAGGCGGGCGCGGTCAGGATTCCATTTATGGCGGCGATGGTGCCGACATTCTTGCTGGGGGCGAGGACGCCGATAACTTCTACTTCAAGGCTCTGAGCGAAGGCGGAGACACGTTTACCGATTTCCAAAGTGGTATCGATAAAGTGGTCCTTTCTCGCGAGGCTTTCGGCTTTAATAAGATCACAGGCGAGGCGTCAGCCCTGACAGAGTCAGATGTTAGCTGGGTCGTTGATGGTGCTGCTATGAGCACAACGGCAACCTTAATTTGGAATGCTGGCCTAGGTACATTGTCCTATGATCCAGATGGTTCAGGGGCAGCAGAGGCTGTATTGCTGGCGACCTTCCAGCAAGGAGCGACCTTGGTTTTAAGCGACATCTGGACGGCGTGAGATCAGAAAGCTGAGATGCTTTTGCGCCAACAGCCAAAGTGCGACCCGCTGCTAAGATGTCTCGCGCAGTGAGAGTGTCTGCCTGCGCGCGCCACCTCCCCACTTGACCCATTCCCCACAACACCGGATACAATTGGCCAATCAAAGCGGGCATCCAAAAAGCGCGCAATCAAACAAATCCGGGGGGCGATATGCACTATACAGAACTCAAGCAAGCTTGGACCGAACTAACTTCAGCCGGACAGCCTTTCGAGATCGAAGAGATTGAAGTGCGCGGCAGCCAAGTTCGCAGCTTTAAGCACGCCCCGCCCAATATCCGCGCCGTTTGGCTGTCAACAGTGGCCTTTAGCGAGCGGGATTATTTGGTCTATCAGGATGAGCGTATCACCTATGGCCAAGCCCATGAGAAGGTGAATGCGATCACCGCTTGGCTGTGGGTCCAAGGCGTGCGGCGGGGTGACCGGGTTGCCGTGGCCATGCGCAACTATCCCGAATGGATGCTGCTCTATTGGGCTTGTGTCTCGATTGGTGTGGCTTGCGTCGGCATGAATGCTTGGTGGATCACCGATGAGCTTGAATATGGCCTGAAGGATTCTGCTCCCAAGGTCTTGTTCTGCGATTCTGAACGTCTGGCCCGTGTGATGGAGCGGCCAGAGATGGCCGAGGGGATCACGATTGTGGGCGTGCGCTGCGACACGCTTCCGCCAGGAGTTGTACCCTATGAAGCGGTCATCGCCGGTGGCGGTGCCATGCCGGAAGTAGACGTTGATCCAGATGATGACGCCTGCATCTTCTATACCTCGGGCACAACAGGCTTCCCAAAAGGGGCGCAACTGACCCATCGCGGATGTGTCGCCAATCTAATGAACATGAGCTTTTCCGCACAAGTCCAAGGTTTAGCAACCATGCGCGCCAATGGCATTGACCCTGCCAGCGTGCCGGCACCAAATCCACCTGTTGGCTTGATCACGACGCCCCTCTTCCACGTCACCGCCAATAATTGCGCCGCCTATGTCGCCACGGCGAGCGGTGGCACCATGGTGCTAATGTACAAATGGGATGCGGGAGAAGCGCTGCGCTTGATTGAGACCGAAAAGGTGACGGCGATGAGTGGCGTGCCGACGATGGCCCGCGAAGTCATCATGCACCCCGATTTTGCCACGACTGATACGTCTAGCTTGCTTACTTTGGGCGGCGGTGGCGCACAACTTCAGCCCGATCTAGTTGCCAAGATTGATGCCTCCGTTCCCACGGCAAGACCCAATACGGGCTATGGCATGACCGAGACCTGCGGCATCATCACCGCCGTTAGCGCCGACTTTTTCGTCGACAAGCCCGCCAGCTGTGGCCCTGCCATGCCAAGCTTTGAAGCCCGTTGCGTCGATGACAATGGCAACTTCTTGCCTGTTGGCGAGATGGGTGAGCTGTGGGTCAAGGGTGCCCCTGTGATCAAGGGTTATCTCAACCGACCTGACGCCACCAAGGAAAGCATTACTGACGGCTGGCTTCATACCGGCGATGTGGCACGGATCGATGAGGATGGCTTTATCTTCTTGGTGGACCGTAAGAAGGACATGGTTCTACGCGGCGGTGAAAACGTTTATTGCGTTGAGGTCGAAGCCGTCGCCTATCGCCATCCAGCAGTTGCGGAATGCTGTGTCTTCGGCGTGCCAGACGACCGTTTGGGCGAAGAAGTCGGTGCCGCCATTCTGGTGCGCCCTGACGCCCGCCTGACCGGCCAAGAATTTCGCGAGCATTGCTTGGCTCTAATGGCGAAACACAAAGTCCCCCGCTATGTCTGGTTCTTAAGCGAGGCTATCCCCCGCAATGCATCGGGCAAGTTTTTGAAGCGGGCGCTGCGCGATAGTCTGAAAGTGGATGACGCGCATTAGGGCCAAGCCCCTCACCGCTTCTTTTTAACCTTAGCCTTAGCCGAAGCCTTAACCGCTGGCTTTGGCTTAGGCGGTGGTGGCGGGTCTGTTCGGATGGCCGTGATGACAATGGGCACCACGGGGGCCTTGCCGGGGAATGGACCGCCTGTAGGGGCCAACTCAACCTTCGCCATGGCCTCTACCACATCCCAGCCAGCCGTTACCCGCCCAAAGACGGCAAAGCCGGTCGTGTTGGGTGGGGCTTTGGGGTCGGCATTTAGATACGGATTATCGGCCAAGTCGAAATAGAAGCTGGAATGCCCGGAATTCAGCGCATCGCCCCGCGCCAAGGCAACCGCACCCTTGGCGTGCTTATTGGTCGCTGTTTCAAGTTCTACCGGGCTAAGCGGTGGATAGCGGCCTTTGAATTGCGCATCCAAATCGCCGATTTGAATGATAAAGCCCGGCTCGATCCGAAAGAAAGCCGCCCCGATGAAGTGATTGGTCTGAAACATCTTGAGCATGTGGGCGCTGGTCTTGGGTGCTCCCACAGGGTCCAAAGTGATCTCAATCTCGCCCATGGTTGTCGTGAGGAAGACTTTCGGGGCCTGCGTCACAACGGGCGCAATTGCCACGGGTTCTGCAGGCTGCATGGGCGTCTGGGCGAGTGCAGTTCCGGCTAAAGCCAAGCCCGCCAGGGTTGCGAAAAAAGTACGACGGATCACCTCGGGCCTCTCTCTTCCTAATGAACAAAAAGCCTAACTCGCTGTCTCGCTAAACAACTCCCGCCCGATCAACCAGCGGCGAATTTCGCTGGTGCCTGCACCGATCTCATAGAGTTTGGCATCGCGCAAAAGACGGCCTGTGGCATAATCATTGATATAGCCATTGCCGCCCAAGCATTGAATGGCCTCTAGAGCCATCCAGGTCGCCTTTTCAGCGGCATAAAGGATTGCACCAGCCGCATCCTTGCGCGTGGTCAGTCCACGGTCACAGGCCTTGGCCACGGCATAGACATAGGCCCGCGTGGTCGACAGCGTCACATACATGTCGGCAATCTTGCCTTGCATCAGCTGAAACTCGCCAATGGCTTGGCCAAATTGCTTGCGCTCATGGATATAGGGAAGAACAACATCGAGACAGGCCTGCATAATGCCAATCGGGCCGGACGCCAGAACCGCACGCTCATAATCAAGGCCAGACATCAAAACCTGCGCACCCTTGTTAAGGGGGCCCATCAGATTTTCTTCTGGCACTTCACAATCTTCAAAAACGAGCTCTCCCGTTGGCGAGCCACGCATCCCAAGTTTGTCGAGGCTTTGAGCAACGGAAAATCCTTTAAAGTCTTTCTCAATCAAGAAGGCGCTGATTCCGCGTGATGCAGCTTCCGGCTCGGTCTTGGCATAGACGATCAAGGTATCGGCGTGTTTGGCATTGGTGATCCAGAACTTGCCACCATTGAGGACATAGCGGTCGCCCTTCTTATCAGCCCGTAAGCGCATCGAGACCACATCTGAGCCTGAACCACTTTCCGACATGGCCAATGCGCCGACATGTTGCCCAGAAATTAACTTAGGCAGATAGCGTGCTTTTTGCTCTGCCGTGCCCCAGCGCCGCAATTGATTGACACACAGATTTGAGTGCGCACCATAGGATAAGCCAACCGAGGCCGAGGCCCGGCTGATTTCTTCCATCGCCACAACATGTTCGAGATAGCCCAAGCCAGAGCCGCCATCGGCCTCGTCCACTGTTATACCCAACAGGCCGAGGTCGCCTAGTTTTGGCCAAAGGTCGCGCGGGAATTCGTCGCTGCGGTCAATCTCTGCGGCACGCGGGGCGATCTCTGCGGCTGCAAAGCGTTCAACGGTTTCACGAATGGCGTCGGCTGTCTCGCCGAGGTCGAAATCGAGGCTGGGATAGGAGTTTCTAAGCATGGCTTACCATGCGCGAGCCTGCCTGCGAGTGCAAGCAAAAGGGTAAGCGTTTAGGGCAGTAACTCTGTCTCGTCGCCGCTTTCTTGGCCACGGGCCAAGGACACCGCAGAGGTCACAAACGCCACAAATCCAAACGCAGCCGAGAGGATCGCTATGATCGCCTGCAAGCTAATGGGCTTCCCCTCAGGATCTGGCGTCAGCGCGCCCAAAAGATAGGCGAACCACAAGCCAACAGCCAGAAAGACGGCCCCAACCGCCAATATTACCCAAGTCAGCCCACGGGTTGGCGCGGCTGGCGTAAGCAACGGAGGACTTTCGACTTCGATACCTCCGGGGATCGTCGTCTCAGATGTTGTTTCCAGTTCGGGAGCCCAAGGAGCCAATGTCCGCAGGCCATCATTGGCCGGCACGCGCTGGCTTTGGTCCAATTGATTTGCCGCGATGCCATCTTCATTTTGGAAAGGCACCACGACAGGATCAGCCGGAACGGTCACCGGGGCCTCGAGGGTCGGTTCTGTTTCTGGTTCAGCAGAGGCTAAAGCATTAGGCTCTTCAAGGGGCGCTTCTGCCGTCAGTTCGGGCGATGAGATCGCTTCTGCAAGCACTTTTACAGGCTCAGGCGTCTCAGCTTTCGATGGCTCAGACAGCCAACTCGGCGAAGGATCGGTTGCAATCGTCGCACCATCTGCACCGACGCCAAAAGCAACGTCTCGTGGATCAGAGGCATGGGATAGTAACGCTGCCGTATAATCAATTTCCGGGCTCAAAACCGAGCTTGGCGCAGCCGGGCGTGGACCGAGTGGCTCTAGGAACAAAGCAGCCTCTGCGGCCCTGCGCCGAACCAGTGCATCTATCACCAGAACACGACCATTTACCCGAGCCCGACGCCACGCATGCATGGCAAGTGCGGCAGCGATAGGCTGTCCTTGGTTCAAATAGCGCAGCACGTCACTGGTCGCGAAGTTTGAGATGCCAATGTTGAAAGCAAACGACACCAATGCGTCGAATTGATTTTGAGTTAGAGGGGTTAAGGCCGACTGGCGCACCATATCTTCGACGGGACGTAAGTCCCAACGCAGCAAGTCTTCTGCTTCCGCACGCGAAACCGACAGGCCCTCACGTGCTGTTGCAACATGGCCAAAACCCAGCGTCCACCGCCCGTCGGGGGTTTTAGCCGCACGCGCACGGAAGCCTTCAAAACTGGCTATCAGGTCCAATGCAGCGCGAGACGCAGTGAGTCTGGACATTTTTTGTTCCAAAAAGAGACGGATTCCGCCCGATGAAACTGGCGTTGCAGGATTGGTGCCGTTTTTGTCCACAGGTGCCGCTCGACAAGTGGGGGTCAATCCTGCACCCTTCCGTCAACGAAACACGAGACATCAAGCAAGGATCAGACCATGTTGGACATGCAAACGAGGCTTTTTCAGCGCGCTTTTAGCATTGGGGCTCTGGCTATGGCGGTTTGTTCGAGCGCGGCGCTAGCCCAAACCTCCCAGACAGCTCCAATGAAGCCTTGGCGCGAGTTGACCAGTGCAGATTTGATCGCCGCCGCGCCGAATGACGCTTGGACCAAACTTGAACAAAGCCGCCTGCTCTATCTCTATTTCGAGTCGACCGTACCAGGAGCCCAAGCGCCGGCTAGAGTGATTATTCTCTTGGCCCCAGACTTCGCGCCCAACCATGTGCTGGCCTTAAAAGAATTGCTGGCGAAAGGCTTCTTCAACGGACGCGACATTGTGCGGAGCCAAGATAATTACGTCGTTCAATGGGGAGATGGAGCGGCTGCAACCGCGCAGGGCTTTACCGGGGGGAGGATGGTCGCAGAGTTTGATCGCACCTATGGCGCTGAGTTCACCCCGATTGGACTGGAGGACGGCGACGTCTATGCGCCAAAAGTTGGCTTCTGGCGCAATTGGCCCGTGGCCTGGGACCCGAAGGCAAAGCGTTATTGGTTGCCCCATTGCTATGGTATGGTGGGCGCAGGACGCGACGAGGCAGCCGATTCAGGTGGCCCTGCCGAACTCTACGCCGTCAATGGCCACAGTCCGCGCGCGCTAGACCGCAATGTCACCCTTCTAGGCCGGGTTGTTGACGGCATGGATCAATTCGCCACCCTGCCGCGCGGCACAGAGGCGATGGGCTTTTACGCCGCGGGCCAAAGCAAGCCAAAGATCATCAAAGCAGAATTGGGCTCCAGACTGCCTGCTTCAGAGCAGGTGAACCTAGAGGCCTTGCGTACCGATCATGCGATTTATGCTGAGGTCCTTGAAAGCCGCCGAAACCGCCGCGATAGCTGGACCAAATTTAAGGCAGGCAAGCTAGAGCTATGCAATGCACCCTTGCCCGTGCGGATTAGCCCTAAAGAATGATCAGCGTCGCAAGACCAAGGAAAGCGACAAAGCCCACCATATCGGTTACAAAAGTCACCAGCACACCTGACGACACGGCCGGGTCTTGCCCCAAGCGCTTCAGTGTTAGCGGGATTAGGATGCCGGCAAGACCTGCAACCGACAAATTCAGCAGAATCGCCAAAGCGATAGTCACAGATAACAGAACGCTTTGGAACCAAATCAGGGCCACACTCGACAATAGCATGGCAAAGACAGCCCCATTGACCATTCCTGTAATCACCTCACGCAGGATGATCCGGCCCGAATTGCCTGGCGTAAGTTCTCGCGCCGCCAGCGCGCGAACGGCGACGGCAACGGTTTGGGTACCCGCATTGCCCCCCATCGAAGCGACCATTGGCATCATCACTGCAAGAGCGACGATCTTTTCGATAGAATCTTGAAATTTACTGATCAGCACGGAGGCGATCAATGCCGTCGCCAGATTGATAACCAGCCAAGGCAAGCGCGATTTAACCGATGCCCACACCGAGTCGGCTGTTGACGCATCGCGCACGCCAGCCAGTGCCAACAAGTCTTCCTCGTTTTCGTCCTGAATAACACGTACGATATCGTCGACCGTGATCATGCCCGTCAAACGACCGCTTCGATCTACCACGGGCGCTGAAATCAAGTGGTATTTTTGGAAGGCGTGCGCCACAACTTCTTGATCGGTCTCAGGATCGACGATGATTTCAGGCACTTCCATCAGGTCTTGCAACAGCATGGTGCGTTTGGCCCGCATCAGCTTGGAGACCGGGATCGCGCCAATCGGCCGCATCGCAGGGCTGACGACATAAATATCGAAGAAGAGATCGGGCAAATCCTCACCCGTCTTGCGCATGAAGTCGATGGTTTGCCCGACATCCCAATGCTGTGGGGCTGCCACAAACTCCCGCTGCATCAGACGGCCAGCGGTTTCCTCATCAAACGACAGAGCGCCTTCAACGGCAACCCGGACATCATCAGACGCCGCCGCCAACACTTCCGCGCGATCCTCATCATCCAATTCTGCCACGATCGCGGCCGCGTCATCGGTGTCGAGATCGTCTAGCTTTTGTGCCAACTTGCTGGCTGGGATGAATTCAAGCGCAAAATCGCGCAATTCATCTTCCAATTCAGCATAGACCTCTGCGTCGAGATCTTCACCAATCAGCGTGAAAATAGTGCGCGCGGTTTCTTTTGGTGCGTTTTGCAGAAGCTCTGCCACATCGGCTGGGTGCATGGGCAGCAATAGCCGGCGCAGCAACGGCCCGTCATGATCGCCCGCCGCTCCGATTACCTTCACGGTGATCAGGGGGTCTAACTCGTGACCTGCTTTAGTGGGGTCTACCCCCAGGGCTTGTAGATCGTCCATGACTATCATTGTCCGTCATGTCGTAAGCCCCTAAGTTTGCTTGCCTGTATCATCATGCTGGTAGCAGATACAGGCAAATAAGCCGTCTTTCCGTTGGTGTGCCCAAGAGGACTCGAACCTCCACGGGTCTCCCCACTAGCACCTCAAGCTAGCGCGTCTACCAGTTCCGCCATGAGCACGTTCCGGAAAGAGCGGCGCTTTTAGTAGAACACGCCGCCAATGTGAAGCCCTTATGCCTGCATCTTGCCAGTTCCAAACAGTAAAGAACTGCTAGGGCCCTGCCAGATAGTCATAAACATCAGCTTCACCAGTGATTTCAACCGAAATCTTATCGTCATCCAGTTGGATATCGCCGCGGGCCACTGGGTGGTTATTGACGAGAACCCAAACTGCATCATTCGGCGAAGCCGTCAACGGAATGACCGCACCGCGACCCATCCGCAGTAGCTGGTGCATGGGCAAAGAAGATCGTCCGACCAAGACCGAAATTTCGACCATGACCTTTTCAATCTGCGAGGGGGGGTGTTCACTATCATCTGTCACAAGGCTAGATAGAGCCCATGAGTGTTGGAACTTAGTTAACGCGCGTAAAGATACTGCAAATACTGGAGAAATTGGCGTGATTGAATGGGCTGTGTCGGAAAAACCGGTCGAATATGAGGCCGCAGTAGCCATTATGGAGGCGCGTGCGGCGGAAATTGCGGCAGGAACAGCGAATCAATTGGTATGGCTTCTCGAGCACCCGTCCCTGTATAGCGCTGGCACCAGTGCTAAATCATCCGACCTTTTGCCCAGTGCCAGCTTTCCGGTTTTCAAAAGCGGTCGGGGTGGTCAATATACCTATCATGGGCCCGGCCAACGTATTGTCTATCTCATGCTCGATCTGCGCAACCACAAGCGCGATGTTCGGGCCTTTGTCCAATCGGTTGAAAATTGGGTGATTGATGCACTGGCGCAGTTTACCATTAAGGGCGAGCTGCGCTGTGGCCGAGTGGGCGTTTGGGTAGACCGCACACATCAAGGCTTTCCCAGACACGAAGACAAGATTGCCGCTGTGGGCCTGCGCGTCAAAAAATGGGTCAGCTTTCATGGCATCAGTTTAAATGTAGAACCAGACCTTTCCCACTTTGATGGGATTGTTCCTTGCGGGATCCAAGAAGAAGGCCTTGGCGTCACGTCTTTGGTCGACTTGGGCTACCCAGTTACTTTTGCCGAAGTGGATGAAGCTCTTCGTCAAACCTTTATTGCCCGCTTTGGCGCGGTTTCCGCTGTCGATGCGCCCGCTTGAATTGTTTGGGCGAAATGCCATTGACCATTAAAAACCTTGCCTGATAAGGCCCTGCTTATGACCACACTTCCCGCTAAACCGCTTCTTCTGTCATTCCTTTTGACAAGTCTTTTCGTCATGCCAGCACACGCGCAAAGCATGCCAAAAGACTATCGGGATTGGAGCGTGAGCTGCAGCAATATCAAGACTTGCACGACCGTATCGATTTCGGGTCTAAATGAAATGAGTGTGAGCTCACCCTTGCGGGGTGTCCCGGCCGACGCTGAAATGGGCTGGTTGTTGTTGGAGATTGCGGCTGGCCCCACAGCCAAACCAAAAATCATCTATTCCGCTATGTATAATTCACCCAAGCCGACGCCCAAAGTCGGCAGCCTAAGAATCATTGGCCGAGACGGGCGCTCTTTAAGAGATGGTGACTTCGTTGTAACAGCGGATGGTAGCGGCGTAAGCCAATTGCGTAGCACCGATGTGGACCGGTTTATCGCTTTAGCTCAAACAGGGCGCGCCGTACTCTATTCAAGCGGCAACAGCCGCAAAGTTACATCATTTGCCAGTCTATCAGGCTTTGTGGCGGCGCTACGGGCGATTGAAGCTACGCAAGGTCGAACAGGAACTGCTGCGGCTTGGGTCGATATAGGTAGGGTTGCTCGCGAGCGCGTTCCCACTGCTCCCGCGACCCCAAGTATCAATGCGGTCGCTTTCACAAAGCTGCCTGCCCGAACGAATGTTCCCAAAGCCGTGCTGGAAGGCCGCGCGGTCGAATGCAATGACAGTGAGCGTTATGACCCCGGTGGGCAAGGCATTGAAGGCTTTAGCTTGGGCAAGGGCCGGATCCTATGGTCCATCCCGTGTGGGGCGGGCGCCTATAATGCATGGTCGAAATTCTACCTGCAGGAGGGTAGGACCAGCGTGATCCCCTACCCTTTCCTTGGTCCTGAACGCACGCGGTCGGACGAAGATGCGCACAGCCTCGTCAATGCCAGCATCGACCCAGAGAGCGGACAAATTAGCACCTTCTGGAAAGGGCGCGGCATTGCCGATTGCGGAACAGCAGAAACCTTTACCTGGGATGGTACGCGCTTTGTGCTGACCAAATTGCTGGAGATGAATGCCTGTGGCGGACTAACGCCCGACTTCTGGCCACAGCGGGTAAAGACCGAGGTTGTCGCACCGGCCAAAGAAAAGCGCTAAGACAACTGACGCGCCTAGAGGCCCAGCTTAGCCTTGATCACGTCATTGATGACCGCTGGGCTGGCTTTGCCGCCGGTTGCCTTCATCAATTGGCCGACCCACCAGCCTAGCGCCTTTGGCTTGGTGCGGGCTTCTTCCACTTTGTCGGGATTGGCCGCGATTAATTCGTCGACCGTTTGTTCGATCAGGCCCGTATCGGTCTCTTGTTTCAGGCCTTCACGCTCCACAATGACCAAAGGCGCATCGCCGGTTTCGATCATGCGGGGGAATACGTCTTTGGCAATCTTCCCATTGATCGTGCCATTGCTGATCAGATCGACCAATTCGCCCAAACGCTCTGCCGAAACAGGGGTTTCGGCCAGGGTCTTGTCATGCTTGTTGAGCCAACCGAACAATTCCACCGTCATCCAGCTATTGACCAGCTTGGCGTCACGGCCCTTGGCAGCGGTCTCAAAGAAGTCGGCCGCGTCCTTATCTGAAACCAGAACGGCCGCATCATAAGGTGACAAACCATAATCGGCTTTGAAGCGTTGCTTCTTGGCGTCTGGCAGTTCAGGCAGGCTCGCCTTGATCGCATCCACCCAAGCTTGATCCAGCTCAAGCGGCAACAAGTCTGGGTCTGGGAAATAGCGATAATCATGCGCATCTTCTTTTGAGCGCATGGAGCGGGTCTTACCGGTCTTCACATCAAACAGGCGGGTCTCTTGGTTGATGGAACCACCATCTTCGAGAATCTCAATCTGACGACGCGCTTCATAATCCACCGCCAAAGCGACATAACGCGTGGAGTTCACATTCTTGATTTCACACCGCGTGCCAAAGGGCGTGCCGGGTTTACGGACGGACACATTGACGTCTGCCCGCATCGAGCCTTCATCCATATTCCCGTCGCACGTGCCCAGATAGCGCACCAAAGCCCGTAGCGCCTTAAAATAATTGGCTGCCTCTTCGCTCGACCGGATGTCGGGCTTAGAGACGATTTCCATCAAGGCACAGCCCGAACGGTTCAAGTCGACATAGGTGGCGCGGGGGTCGAGATCATGGATCGACTTTCCGGCATCTTGTTCCAAGTGAATGCGCTCAATGCGGATGGGAACCGTCTCGCCATTGTCGCAATCGACATTCAACGTCCCCTCACCCACAATTGGGTGGGCGAACTGGCTGATTTGATAGCCTTGGGGTAGATCAGGGTAGAAATAATTCTTCCGATCAAACCGGCTCCACAAATTGATCTTGGCGCCCAGGCCAAGGCCTGTGCGGACCGCCTGTTCAACGCAATAGCGGTTCAAAACGGGCAACATGCCGGGCATGCCCGCATCGACTAGACTAACGTGTGCGTTTGGCGCGGCACCATAAGAAGCACTCGCCCCAGAGAACAGCTTAGACTGCGCACTCACCTGCGCATGGACTTCAAGCCCAACAATGATTTCCCAATCCCCCGTGGCCCCAGCCACAAGTTGGTCAGGACGGGCGGAACGGATATCGAGGTCATTGGCGAGTGTGGTCATGATGTCTTCATAACGGGGCTGAGCGGTTTGGCAAAGAAGGCAAAACACTAAGAACTGGCGACCCAAGCAGGGCTCGAACCTGCGACCGTCCGCTTAGAAGGCGGATGCTCTATCCTGCTGAGCTATTGGGCCTAGTGAGACCAAGGTTCACGGCGGTAAAAGGTGAAGTTGTCGGCGTAAGCACGCGGGATCCGCTTGGGCTCTTGCCGATCAATGACCTGAAACGCCAGATTATATTTTTGCGCATAGGCAATTGCCTCATCGCGCGTATCAAAGGTCAAACGCACTTGACCTTGGGTATCAGCCGACGAGGTCCAGCCCATCAACGGGTCAGAGGACCGCACGGCAGCGGATTCAAATTCCAGCATCCAAACATTGCTCTTCGCTCGGCCCGACTGCATGGCGTTTTTGGCTGGACGGAAGATTCTTGCAAATGTCATGAAGGCCTCGAAACTAGATGTCTCATCATGAGCGCGTTCGGCAGAAATGTAAAAGCGGGCAATGCACTAAATCAGCATGTCCCGCTTGTAACATCGACCAAAAATGGTCGGGGAGACAGGATTCGAACCTGCGACCCTCTGGTCCCAAACCAGATGCGCTACCAAACTGCGCTACTCCCCGAGAGGCGCGCGTATAGCGCGACCAAGCCGTTTAGGGCAAGCGCTCTAAACAGATTTTACTGAAGTCTCACTTTTTTGCGCGGACTGGCTGGAATATTCGATGGGTCACACGTTGACCAGCTGCCAAGCCCAACCGTCGAGATTCGCCTGCACCAATCTCTAAAACCGCTAAAACCGGACCGTCTGAAGGGATAAGTGCGCGTGACAATGGCTGTGCATTCGCTGCAATATTGGCAATGCGACCATCGGCGCGAATGAAAATAAGATCGAGCGAAACCAGCGTATTTTCCATCCAGAAAGTTGCCGTTTCTGGCGTTTTGAAATCAAACAACATGCCAGTACCGCGCGGCACCTCGGTCCGCCACATCATTCCGATTTCTCGCGAACGCGGCGTATCAGCCATTTCAACGTTGAATGACCGAACTCCTGCCGGAGTCGCAATCGACAACTTTTCAACCCGCAGCCCACGTTGAGGCCCCTCAATGGCGAAGGCTTGAGCATAGGACGCGGATGGAAGAACGACACATGCCATCAAGGCAAAAAGAATGAAGTGCAGTAGCTTGATCATGCCCTTCCCTAACACGGCGCGTTGACGTCCGCCAAGATGGCATCATCGCGACCAAGTCACCGAAGCTCAAACTGCTTCAGGGTGTCAGGCGCGCACAACTGCAGTGGCGATCGCACCCTTGGCACTGCGTTCAACCCGCGCCCGCAAGACTTCGCCACCATCGACCACATCAATACCGCCGCGGCGCAATGTGGCTACGTGCAAGAAGATATCTTCAGAGTCGGGTCCCTCGCTGGTTAGAATAGCAAAGCCATACCCCTTCGACCGATTAAACCATTTCACAGTGACAGGAACAAATTGATCCACATCTTCAGGCGGTGGCCGAAAGACGGGCCGTAAGCTCAAAATTCCAACAACTTGCAGGCCCCGATCACCCTCTGCGGTCAAAACAGTGATCTCATCCCCTTCTTTAGGGATGGCATTTGAATGCTTCCGCAGCACGCTCACATGCAATAAAGCATCAATTTCATTGGGGTTTTCGCCATCGTGTGCCCTTAGCTGAACAAAGCCAAAGCCTTTGACTGGATCGAACCATTTCACGACGCCCTCTGCCAAAGTACCCAATGGTTCTTTTCCCATGGCCAGGACGGTTTCTAACAATTGGTGTGTCACAACTCTTGATCCCTTCGCTCAAATTGCTACAGCGCGAGCTTCGTTACGCGGGACTTCTACATTGAGCCCTAGGAGAGCCCCCCGCACCCGAGCCCCACTATTACCATTGGGTAAGTAAACACAGGGTTTACGAGAGCGCAAGATGTCCATCCAGAAAATGAAAGCCTGTGATTGCTAACACAAAGGCTTGACCCACGGGCCAAACAAGAGCCCATATCAGGCCGCTTTTGTTCGCATCAAAATTCAAGGAATCCCGAAGAATGGCTGCCAGTGCCGCTCCAAAATCCAGTTTGTTTGATGATCTAGAGCCAGCAAGCGTCTCTGCAGCCACCGCGGGTTATTCCGCGAAAGACATCGAAGTTCTCGAAGGGCTGGAGCCTGTTCGAAAGCGGCCCGGCATGTACATAGGCGGCACAGACGCCCGCGCGATGCACCATTTGTTCGCTGAAGTGCTCGACAATTCGATGGACGAAGCTGTTGCCGGTCACGCAACCCGCATTGAAGTGACCTTAGAGGCTGATGGTGCCCTCGCCGTCTCGGATAATGGACGCGGCATTCCAATCGACCCACACCCAAAATATGTCGACAAGTCCGCACTTGAAGTCGTTATGACCGTGCTGCACGCAGGCGGGAAATTCTCGGATAAGGCCTATCAAACCTCAGGCGGCTTGCACGGTGTGGGCGTGTCGGTCGTCAATGCGCTGTCTGATCGACTCGAAGTGGAAGTAGCTCGCGACAAGCGCCTCTACCGCATGGCGTTTTCACGCGGGATTCCTCAAGGGTCAATCGAACACTTAGGGCCCGTGCATAATCGTCGTGGCACGGTTGTTCGCTTTCATCCTGATCCAGAGATTTTTGGCGAAGGTGCCAGTCTTGATCCAGCGCGCCTATTCCGTATGGCGCGGTCGAAAGCCTATTTGTTCCGTGGCGTAGAGATTCGTTGGAAATGCGCGCCCGAACGTATTCGTCCCGGCGATTCCACGCCCCTAGAAGAAGTCTTGTGTTTCCCAAATGGTCTAGCCGACTATCTCCAAAGCAGCATTGGTGAAGCCCCGACGGTGACATCTACTATGTTTGCCGGGCGCACGTCGCAAGCTGGCGGTCATGGTGCTGTCGAATGGGCGCTGACTTGGGGTGTACGAGGCTTTGGCGACCGGGACGGCTTCCTCTTGTCCTATTGCAACACCATCCCCACGCCAGAAGGTGGCACGCATGAGCAAGGCTTGCGGACTGTTATTTCAAAGGGTTTGCGCAATTATGGGGAGTTGGTGGGCGACAAGAAAGCCGCCCAGATCACCTCAGAAGACGTGTTTGGCACCGCAGCAGCTCTAATCAGCGTATTCGTGCGCGAGCCAGAATTTGTTGGTCAGACCAAGGACCGCTTAGCCACCGCAGAAGCGTCCCGCATTGTTGAAAACGCCATTCGCGATCCGTTTGACCAGTGGTTGGGGGCAAGCCCCCGTGAAGCGCGGGCTCTCTTAGATTGGGCGATTGCTCAAGCGGACGATCGGCTGAAGCGGCGCAAAGAAAAAGAAGTGCAGCGCCAAAGCGCAACCCGCAAATTGCGCTTGCCCGGCAAGCTGGCAGATTGTGCACGCCAAGACGCTGTCGGTACGGAAATCTTCATCGTCGAAGGCGATTCAGCGGGTGGCAGCGCCAAACAGGCGCGTGATCGCAATACGCAAGCCATTTTGCCCCTCCGTGGTAAAATCTTGAACGTGGCGAGCGCGGGCGGCGACAAGCTTGCTGGCAATCAAGAACTCTCTGACCTCGCCCTCGCCTTAGGGGTCGCTCCAGGCAGCAAGTTTCGGGTGCAGGATTTGCGCTACGAGCGCGTCATCATCATGACCGACGCAGACGTCGACGGGGCTCATATCGCCGCCCTATTGGCTACCTATTTCTTTAGAGCCATGCCGCAATTGGTACATTCGGGCCGCTTGTTTGTTGCCTTGCCGCCGCTCTATCGCCTGACCCATGGCGGCAAGACGGTCTATGCCAAAAATGACGCCCACAAGGATGAATTGTTGAAGACTGCCTTCAATCCTCGCGCCAAAGTCGAAATCGGACGCTTCAAAGGCTTGGGCGAAATGATGCCAGCGCAATTAAAAGTCACAACGATGAATCCGGCCACCCGAACGCTCGCACGCTTGGTCATTCCCGAAGGTGATCTACCCAGCGTGGGTGAGTTGGTTGAAACGCTGATGGGGCGCAAGCCAGAGCTTCGCTTTAAATGGCTACAGGAAAATGCCCGCTACGCGGAAGAGCTTGACGTCTAGATCCATGCTGGCGCTCAAACCCAATTGTGAATGCTGCGACCGTGATTTGCCGGCTGATAGTGCCGAAGCCTTCATCTGCACGTTTGAGTGCACTTATTGTGCGGCTTGTGCCACCGACAGGCTTGCTGGCGTATGCCCCGCTTGCCAAGGAAATCTGGTTCCGAGGCCGATCCGGCCTGCTGCCGCTCTCGCGCGTTTCCCCGGCCAAACGGAACGAGCACCGATCAAAGCGGCCTGCCAAGCAAAATAGGTTTGAGCCTCTTGCTCTTCCTCACTTTCCAAGCCACACACGTCCCAACAATTAGGGAGATGAGGGCATGGGCCAGCAATTTGATATCATCGTTTTTGGCGCGTCGGGCTTTACAGGCCGATTGGTGGCTGAGTATCTCGCAGCAACTTATCCAACCGGCGTCAGCTGGGCGATGGGTGGGCGCAGCTTGGAAAAGCTGGCTCAAGTTCGCGACGAAATTGGTGCGCCTGCGGATACACCGCTTGTCGTCTGCGACAGCGACGATGCCGCGTCCCTGAAGGCCATGGTCACCTCAACCAAAGTCGTTCTCACAACGGTTGGCCCTTATCAGCTCTATGGCAATGGCTTGGTTGCTGCCTGCGCTGAGCACGGTACCGACTATGTCGACTTGTGTGGCGAGCCTGCGTGGATGCGCAAGATGATCGACGCGCATGAGGCTGCTGCCAAGGCATCTGGTGCTCGGATCGTGTTCTCGTGCGGCTTTGACTCGATCCCATTCGATCTAGGCGTTCAAATGGCGCAAGAAGCGATGATCGCCAACACGGGCAGCCCAGCGACCAACGTTAAAGGTCGGGTCCGCAAGATGAAGGGCACCTTCTCCGGCGGTACAGCAGCCAGCCTGAAGGCGACGATGGCCGCTGCTATGAGCGAGCCTGGTGTCCTTGACCTGTTGCGTAACCCATTTGCACTGACACCAGGCTTTGAAGGCCCAACTCAGCCCCATGGCATGAAACCCTATTTGGACGCAGAAATGGGTGTTTGGGTTGCGCCCTTTGTGATGGCACCGATTAACACCCGCAACGTGCACCGCACGAATGCGCTCCTCGGTCACAAGTATGGCGCGGGCTTGGTCTATGAAGAAATGATGGTGACTGGGCCCGGCGAAAAAGGCGAAGCTATGGCCAATGCGATTGCAGACGACAAAAGCCTTGGCGGTGAAGGTGGGCCAAAGCCCGGCGAGGGCCCTTCCAAGGAAGAGCGTGAGACAGGCTATTACGATGTGCTGTTCATCGCGCAGTCTAACACAGGCACCGAAGTCCAAGTTGCCGTCACAGGTGACCGCGATCCGGGCTATGGCTCAACCTCCAAGATGATTGCCGAGTCAGCTTTGTGCCTCATCAACGAAGCCAAGGACGCCGCTGGTGGCATTTGGACGCCAGGTGCCGTGATGGGACCTGCCCTGCGTGCTCGTCTTGTGAAAAGCGCTGGCCTCACCTTTGATTTGGTGAGTGGCTAAAGCCTGACGACATTAGACGCTGCGGCGCGCCTTGAGGGCCGCCAGCAGCGTCCCGTCGTCTAAATGATCCAATTCCCCGCCTACTGGCACGCCGTGAGCCAGCTTGGTGGTAGCGACGCCACTGTCGGCCAAAACATCGGCGAGATAATGGGCCGTGGTTTGGCCTTCTACCGTGGCAGCCAAGGCCAGGACGACCTCGGTGATGCCACCCTCTTGAATGCGCGCCATGAGACTGCCAATCCGCAAGTCTTCCGGACGCACGCCGTCTAAAGCGGATAAGACGCCGCCAAGAACATGATACTGACCTGAATAAGCGCCAGAGCGCTCAAGCGCCCAGAGATCGCTGACTTCAACTACCACACACAGGGTGCTCTTATCACGGGCTGGATCAGCGCATACAGAGCACGGGTCTTGCGTATCCAGATTGCCACAAATCTGGCAGGCCTTCACTTTCTCCGCTGCATCCGCAAGGGCTTGGCCAAGTGGCTGCATTAGGGCATCGCGCTTCTTCAAAAGGTGCAAGGCCGCCCGGCGCGCAGAACGCGGACCCAAGCCCGGAAGCTTCGCCAATAGCGCTACAAGGCGTTCAATCTCAGGGCTTGCCGTGGCTCGCTTGGTACGCGCATTCCGATCTGTCATGATTAGAAGGGCATCTTAAAGCCTGGGGGCAGAGGCAGGCCGCCCATCAAATCCTTTTCCATCGCGGCGCGACTGGCTTCGACTTTTTTGCGGGCATCTTCAAAAGCGGCCTTGATCAAGTCTTCGAGAATTTCGACATCCTCGGCAACACACAAGCTGGGATCGATCGAGATCGACAAAAGCTTGCCTTCACCGTTGCTGGTGATTTTCACCATGCCTGCGCCAGCGCTGCCTTCGGCCTCAATTTTTTCCATTTTCTTATGCGCATCTGCTACTTTGGACTGCATCTGCTGCATGGTCTTCATCAATCCGCCAAGGTCTTTCATCGCTCTCGTCCTGTAAAATTGGGATTCGCCATGATCCCAGATTATTTTCTAGTCGCCAACGCGGCGGCGGTTAAAGTCAACCGACAACACATTGCTCGTTAAGGCCTCTGCATCCTCGTCACCATCGTCAACCACGGCCTCTAAGGTTACTTCCGGAACCGGTGCGGCGCGTACTTCTAAGATGCGTGCGCCGGGAAATGCCTTCAGAGCCGCCAAGACCTCTGGGGTCTGTTTGGCAGCGTCAACGCGCTCGCCTTCTAAACGCTTATTGCGCTCAGCGATGCTCTCCTGCCCGCCTGAACCTGATTCAACGAGCCAGTCATCACCTGTGAGCGCAGTTAGCGCCTCTACAGTGCGCTTTTGAAGATCCGGCGGCGCGTTAGGCAAAAGCTCTAGAACAAGACGACCGGGCTCCAGACTGACCAAGCGCACAAAGCGCTCAAGCTCTGTCACGAGTACAATTTCGCGCGCATCTTCTAAGGCCTCAAGCAAGCCGTCGAAACTGAAGCTCGCCTGATTGGACGGCAAAGTGGCAGTTTCAACAGTCTGCAGCGCGGGTGCCGCCTGAGGCAGCGCAAGCGCTGTTGGGCCGCCATTGAGGCCTTGGGGCGCTGACTGACTTGCCACCCCACCCGTCGCCATCGGCTGACCAATAAGCAGACGCGCCAAATCCTCAGGGGGTGGTAACTGCTGAGCAGCACACGCGCGCAACAAACACATCTCGGCGGCTTGGACCGGATCGGGCGCGCGCGCCGACTCCTCAAAGCCCCGCAAGATCAATTGCCACAGCCGTCCAAGAGCGGCCGGGGTTGAGATGTGCGCAAACGCCTTCATTTGCTCGATATGGTCGCTCGCGCCAGCTGGATGCCAATCCGCTCCCAACACGTTTCCGCGCGAAATTTCATGGGTTAGGTCCATTAAGTCGCGTAGAACAAGACCCGGATCTGCCCCCAAATCATACTGCTCACGGAAAGCTTGCAGGGCCGTCTTGGCATCGCATTTTAAGATGGCCCCAAGGAGGTCCATCGTACGGCTGCGGTCGGCCAGACCCAACATATCGCGGATTTCTGCACCCGTAACGCCATTGCCCCGATCTTGCACGATGGCTTGGTCCAATAGAGACAGACCATCGCGCGCTGAACCCTCTGCCGCGCGCGCAATCAACTCTAACCCATCGCGAGCAACCCGTGTGCCTTCGCGACCGGCTATCTTCTCCAGATAATCGGCAAGAACGACCGGCTCAATTCGGCGAAGATCAAAACGCTGGCAGCGCGACAAAATAGTAACGGGAACGGAACGAATTTCGGTGGTGGCAAAGATAAATTTCACATGCGGAGGTGGCTCTTCCAACGTCTTCAAAAGCGCATTGAACGCGCTCTTCGACAGCATGTGAACTTCGTCTATGATATAGACCTTGTAGCGCGCCGCGATTGGGCCATAGCGGACCCCGTCCAGCAATTCGCGCATATCGCCAACGCCGGTGCGCGAGGCCGCGTCAAGTTCAAATACATCAGGATGATTGCCGCGCGTGATCGCTTCACACTGGCTGCCGAGCGGGTCGAGTTGGATCGACGGCCGATCCAGCGTTGCGGTTTGATAATTTAAGGCCCGGGCGATCAAGCGCGCTGTCGTGGTTTTCCCAACACCGCGCACCCCGGTCAGCATGAACGCATGGGCAATGCGGTTTGAGGCAAAGGCGTTGGTCAAGGTGCGAACCATCGCCTCTTGCCCAATCAAATCTTCAAACCGTTGCGGCCGGTATTTTCGCGCCAGTACTAAATAAGGCTGGCTTCCCTGCCCGTCAGCGGCTTTCGCTGGCACCTCTTCGGGTTCACCGAACATCGACAAGGTCAGATCGTCCGGCTCAGCATCGGCTTGGTCGTACCCAGGAAATCCTCCCGACTGCGGAAGATCACCCTCACCGCCAAGATCCGTTTCGTCCATGCTGGGGTTCCAAACTGTGGGTGCGCACAGGTAAAAGGGTGGAGACCGAACGGCGACCCATAGCGAAACTCGTTGCGGCTGCTTCCTTCCGGACCTGACCGAATTGGCGAGGACTACGTCCACCGCCGATCTCCGCTCTCCATATCGCAAGTCAAGCGGCTAGATTCAAGCGCTAATGGCGGCAATCCTGTGGATGCAACAGGTGTTAGCCAGCAACAAATCTTGCTTGACCAAGACAGGCGGGCCAGTTCAGGTGCACTTTATGGCACAATCTTCCGATTTCATCCCGTTCACCGCCTTCCCTCTTGATCGCGCCAGCGCGCTACGCCGTGATGCTGACAAGATGGAAAGTCTGCTCAATCACCCGGATACCGATTTGATCTTGATCCAAGATGGCAAACCGGTACTAAGCCAAGACTCACAAGCTTCGGGTGCCCGAAAGCTCTTGCGCTTGGCGAGCACGAGCCGGTCGGCCTTTCTTCCAAAGTCGAGCCCAGAGCCCATCCTTATGGGATTGGATGACAAGGGCCGCGCTACTTTTGCAACCACATTGCCTGCAAGGTTTGATTGGAACGATGGGCCGTTACAGGGCCTAGGCGACACCGAAGACCTGCGCGTAGCGGCCAGTATTATGGATATGTCCGACCTAGCCATTGCTGGGACCGCGAAAGCGATTCTAGATTGGCATAGCCGCCATAGTTTCTGCGCAAATTGTGGCGAGGCAACCCTGATGGCAGAAGCTGGTTGGAAGCGGGCTTGCCCAGCCTGCAAAACCGAACATTTCCCGCGTACAGACCCTGTTGCCATCATGTTGGCCGTCAAAGGTGATCAATGCCTGCTCGGTCGCGGCATTGGTTTTCGTGCAGGCTTTATCTCGGCGCTCGCAGGTTTTATCGAGCCCGGCGAGACTATAGAGGAAGGGTGTGCGCGCGAATTGTTTGAAGAGGCAGGGGTCAAAATGACCAGCGCTCGAATTGTCGCCAACCAACCGTGGCCGTTCCCCTCGCAACTGATGATTGGCTTGCTTGCCGAGGTCGAAAGCTATGACCTCAACATTGATACCCATGAAATATCCCAAGCCATTTGGTTCAGCCGCGAAGAGGCACGGCAACTCTTGTCAGAGGCGGGCTGCACGCGTGATGGCGCCACCTTACGCGCGCCACCCCCACTCGCGATTGCCCATCATCTGATCCGTATTTGGGTAGAAGAAGGCACCTAAAGAGGTTGTCGACCCACTAGGTTTGCAAGTGCGCTCCCAACAAAAAGCAAGACCGGTTGCTGCAGCGCGGTGTCGTTACGGCTGAGGACCTGCAACTGAAGGCTGCGCTGCTGGCGCAGTTGGCGTGACCGGCAAAACACCGTCGGCTGCTTCTCCTGGCGTGGTATTAGCCCCAGCCGCTTCACCAGCCGCCCCATCAATGCCGGCACCCAATTCGTTCATTCGCAACAGGCTTGCCGGATCGATCGGCTGAGTTTGGCCTTGCGGGACATTTGGACCCGGTGCTTCTGTGCCGTCTGGATAGACCCAGCGTGAAGACCCTTCATCAATGCTTATCGCAGCCTTTGGCGCAAAACCTTGGCTACCATCATTGAGGCGTAAAACGTACCAAGCAATGCCCGAGTTGGTTTGTCCGATGACACGAACCACTTCGCCAGGCTGGAGCGCGCGGACAACACGGGAGTTAGGCAGTGGCGTTGCTTGTACGTTAGCGATCTGGATGGCGCGGCCTACGGCACCAATTGTAGAAGTGTCCACCCCGATCCCATCATTGCCGCCGGCGTCATCATCAGCCGTGGTAAAGCGCTGCAGAATATACCCTATGGTGTTACCATCCAATGGGATGCGCATCCACAGTTCACCCTCAGCTTCGACGGATCCATCAGACACGAGGCGGGTACCGCCGTCGACCGTGCCTACAATTTTGCCGGACATTGATGGGGTTTCGCGCAAGTTCAAAAGCGCTGAAGTGACGATGTTGCGAACCCCGCCACTGATCCTATTGCTCCCGCTAACCGGGACAATCTCGCGAAACAAGGCCTTGGGAGCAAACCCCTTTGCAGCATCCACGGCGGTCAAAGATAGCCATTCAACGCCAGCCTTCACACCCACGCTTTGAGCTGCGACGATGGTTCCCTCTTTTAGAACCAGCGCGATCGGCGCTGATAAGTCGGGCTCGTTGCGGACTTCGGTACGCCCCAAGGCACTATAGGACTTTGGTCCTTCAAGCGTCGGCATGGCTGCCTGTTGACCTGAGAACATGGCCTTAAACCCATAAAAGGCACCCAGAATGACCAAACCAGCTATGCCGATCGCGGCCATGATCAACAAGATCCGGCTAGCACCGCCCGATCCACGAGGCCGCATATGGCGCGAAGTTTGAGCTTCTTCTGAAAACATACACGTAGCTTTCGCTTAGGTCGGGTTTAAAATTACGGCACACTCAGCGTATCGGCTGGGGTTTAACAGGACTTGCAACAGCGCAATAGGGGTGACAGCGCTAGGCCTACAGCGCACGCGTTATTGATTAGCAACAAGGGTCCGCCCAGACAACCAGCCTTGATTACCCTTTGGCGAAGTGACCTGATACCAAGGCATACCGGCAACAATGCGAACATCTTCAACTGACATCAAGGTATCGGTAGGCAGGACTTCCAAAACAGGTTCACCCGTCGCCCCGGGCCGTGCCCATAGGTTGGCGGTCGGTGTGTCGACCCGCATCAGCGTCCCGACACTCACAGCCACGGGCCCAGCCGGCAACTCAACTTCAGCCTTTGGCGCGGCCATAGTGCTCGCTTCAGGCGCAGTGGTGATGGCAGTGTTAGCGGCAGCATTTAAGTTTTGCGGCGCAAGCACTGCGGCATTGCTGGATATCCAGCCCGTGTTCCCATTGGTTAGCTGAACTTGATACCAAAGCAGCCCATTCGACATCTGTTGGGCGATCACCATTACCAGCACACCACTGGGCACTTGACCCAATTGTGGGCTTTCAAGTGCAGGGCTCTGATGGATCGACGCAGGCGGGCCGACAATTTGGTAGGTCATCGGCTGGGCCAAAGGCACACTACCAACTTGTACCGGCGCAACCGGCATGATCGATCCATTAATGGTATTGCCGGCCAGCGGATCAAGACTCGAATAATCGATATCGCCCTCGCCGAGCGGGGCCAGCATATCTTCGCGGATAAAGCCTGATCGCGAACGATCAGTAGGAAGGGTAATGCGCAGCCATTCCAGACCGCCAACTTGAATGCGACCAGTGATATCCAAAATCGTTTCTGGGGCGAGCACCATAATAACCGCACTGGTCGGATCAGGGGAAACTCGTGCTTCTGTAGAGATATTCACGCGACGCAACTCGGGGGGCGAAATTTGTTGGATATCCAGCCCCTCCGTCAAGGCTGATAGGCCTGATCTTCCAGCGGGCCCATTGGTGTCTTCCTTAGGGCCATAGAGGCGCCAAGCGATAAAGCCCACAAGAACCAGAAGAGCAGCAATCGCAACCCAACGGGTTAAGCGCATGATGGTGGACCCAGATTGCGCATCAGGCACGTATTCCATCCGCGGCTGAGATTGGGGTTCTGGCCTTGGTCCCACCGACTCAGGCGCAGGTTGGGTAGAAATTGGCACGGCTTCGTCTGGCAAATCGACACTGGCAGCTAATGGGCTGCCACAACGAGGGCAAACACTGCCGGACCCGGCATAGGGCAGTTCTGACTGTGAGCGGGCAAGCTCGCATGCGCTCGGCTCGTTCGAACACACCCCTACTCGCACCACCGCTCTCCTTAATTACCTAGGTTCAATCAGCCTAACCAACCCTTGAGGCTTGGCCAAGCGCCTTGCTGCGCTTAGGACGGTTAAATTCTTCCAATCGACTGTGGCGTTGGCCCTCAAATAAAAAAGTCCCGGCCTTTCGACCGGGACCCTTAGAATTGAGTGGCTAATTGCTTAGCCTTGATGTGCCAAGACCGCGAGCAAGAGCAAAGCCACGATATTCGTGATTTTGATCATGGGGTTCACGGCAGGGCCAGACGTATCCTTATATGGGTCGCCAACCGTGTCGCCGGTGACAGAGGCCTTATGGGCTTCTGACCCCTTCATGTGCTTGACGCCATCCCGGTCCACGAAGCCGTCTTCAAACGACTTCTTGGCATTGTCCCAAGCGCCGCCGCCCGAAGTCATGGAGATGGCAACGAACAGACCCGTTACGATAACGCCCAACAACATGGCACCAACCGCTGCCAATGCTTGTGCTTTGCCAGCAATCATATTGATCGCAAAGAACAGTACGATTGGCGACAAGACTGGCAGCAAGCTTGGAACGATCATTTCACGGATCGCCGCTTTGGTCAGAATGTCGACGGCCCGACCATAGTCTGGCTTGCCTGTGCCTTCCATAATGCCAGGAATTTCGCGGAACTGGCGACGAACTTCCTGAACTACGGCCTCAGCGGCCCGACCAACAGCGGTCATCGACCAGCCACCGAACAGATAAGGCAACAGACCACCAATCAGCAGACCAACCACAACATAGGGGTTGGATAGGTCGAAACTGACGTTCACACCGGCAAAGTATGGATACTCTACAGGGTTACTGGCGAAGTATTTCAAGTCCTCGGTATAGGCTGCGAACAAGACCAAGGCCCCCAAACCGGCAGAGCCAATGGCATAGCCTTTGGTCACAGCTTTGGTAGTGTTACCCACGGCATCGAGCGCATCCGTTGTCTTGCGGACTTCTGGTGGCAGATTGGCCATTTCGGCAATGCCGCCAGCATTGTCTGTCACTGGACCGAATGCGTCCAGCGCTACAATGATACCAGCAACCGACAACATGGTCGTTGTCGCAATCGCAATACCGAACAGGCCAGCTAAGTTGAAGGTAGCAAGAATGCCGCCCACAATGATCAAAGCTGGCAGTGCGGTGGATTCCATCGACACGGCCAAGCCTTGGATGACATTGGTGCCATGGCCTGAAACCGAGGCCTGCGCCACGGATTTCACCGGACGATAGTCTGTGCCGGTGTAATATTCAGTCACCCAAACGATGGCTGCGGTAACAACCAAGCCAATCACGCCAGACCAGAACAGGTTCATGGCGGTAATGATAACGCCACCGCTGGTCGTGTAGGTCTGGGTTACAGTATACTGAACCACTGCATACAGCCCAGCGACTGACAGTACGCCCGCAGCAATCAAGCCCTTATAGAGGGCGTTCATGATGTTGTTGTCTTTGCCCAAGCGGACAAAATAGGTCCCGATAATCGAGGTGATGATTGCCATCGCACCAATTGCCAATGGTAAGGCCATCATGACGGCTGCGCCTGATTCTTTGAAGAAGATCGAAGCCAGCACCATGGTTGCAACCAAAGTCACCGCATAGGTTTCAAACAAGTCTGCGGCCATACCAGCACAGTCGCCAACATTGTCACCAACATTGTCTGCGATGGTTGCCGGGTTGCGAGGGTCATCTTCTGGGATACCAGCTTCGACCTTACCGACCATATCGCCGCCAACGTCTGCACCCTTGGTGAAGATACCGCCACCGAGACGTGCGAAGATGGAGATCAAAGAGGCCCCAAAGCCCAAAGCGACCAGCGGATCGATTACTTCCCGGCTGGTTGGCTCAAGCCCCATGATTTGAGTGAGGATGTAGTAATAACCAGCTACCCCAATCAAAGCCAAACCAGCAACCAACATGCCGGTCACGGCACCTGAGCGGAAAGCCATGGAAAGACCAGCGGCCAAGCTGTTACGAGAGGCTTCAGTCGTGCGCACATTGGCGCGAACCGACACCAGCATCCCGACATAGCCTGCAAGGCCAGAAAGAACAGCACCAACCACAAACCCAAGCGACGTGGTGATGGTGAATAGGAAGGTTAAAAGCACCGCAATCACGACGCCGACGATGGCGATCGTCGTATATTGGCGGTTGAGATAGGCATTTGCCCCTTCTTGAATGGCCGCCGCAATTTCTTGCATACGGGCATTCCCTGGGCTTGCTTTTAGAACTTGTTGAACGGTTATAAAGCCGTAGATCAACGCAATGACCCCGGCACCAATTGCCGCGACCACACTCATGACGCTAACGTCCATGTGTTACCTCTTTTCGTTTCCTGGCTCATCCGTGGCGGCAGTTTGTCTCCCGCTCTCCGTATGACCCCCCTTATTGGTTTGTCTTCTTTAGGGGGCGATTGCGCTGCTTGCAATGTGCCGCACCGGTTTCGCGAAATCCTTTTCAGTAAATCCCACAAGTGCCTGCACATTAACCAATCGTCGACATTCCTGTGGCACACAATCGCTATGAATAGTTCGACACGCCGATCCACATTACTTTTGAGTGCCGCAGCCGGTGCTGCGGTCCTAGGCACTATCTTCTCGCCGCGCAGCGCCCAAGCTGCAGACCCCAAGCCAGAAGCAGCAGGCGAGCCATTGGTCGCTGAGTTGAGCAATGTTGTCCTACCGATTGTCAACAATGGTGCCTTGGTGAACTATATGTTTGTCACCTTAAAAATCCGGATGTCGGATCTCAATGCTGCGGCCTTTGTGCGTGAGCAACACTTCTTGGTACGCGACGGCCTCACACGGGCGACTGGGCGCAATCCAATTCCGCAAGGCAAAGGCCCCAATACCTACGATCAAGCCGCTATTGTCAAAGTGGTGACACAGGTTGTGTTGGGTATAAAGCCGGGTTTACGCGTCTCGCGGGTTTCGCTTGAACAAGTGGCCTTTATGCGCCGCTAAACTGCCAACCTGTGCGGGCAGGTAAGGCGACCGCGCTACCCAAATAGGTCAAAACAAGACCCTGCCCTTCTTGGCAGACGCCAATCTGGGTAACGCCAACCCCTATAGCTTCGAGTTCCGAAACAAAGGCAGCGGCCCTGTCTGGTGCAACACACATCAGCGCTTGATAATCATCGCCACCGGTAACGAGGCCCAAAAGGCTTTCAACTGGATTCGGTGATCGGGCCAAAAACGCGGTCGCCTCTGATGACAGTGGCACTTGCTCAAGATGGAGGTGAATCGCAACGTGAGAGGCCTCTACGACATGGCCGGCATCCGCCAGCAGGCCATCCGAGATATCAATACTAGCCTGTGCAAAGGTTCCGATTACATTGGCCGCGGCTAAAGGCGGTGGTGCTGGGGCCATAGCGAAAGCAACCGCGCCCGCCAGCCCCTGCCCGTCCATATGCCCTAAGCGAACCTGCAGACCCAGATATGAATCCCCTATTGTCCCCGTCAAAAAGACTAGGTCACCGCTGCGCGCGCTGCTGCGCAAAATTGGCGCGCCTGTTACCGACAGACCCTTGCCAATCAAGGTTAGGCTAGCGACCAAGGGTCCGGTGGTTGAACTGGTATCGCCGCCCAGTAGCGGACACTCGCCACACAAATCCGAGAGATCTTGACCCAGTCCGACCGCAAAATCGGCCACTTGCGCATACGGGCGGCTTTTGGGCCAAGCCAGTGTCAAGAAAGCTCCAACCGGCTTGCATCCTTTAGCAATGAGATCCGACAGATTCCGCCGCACCAGACGTTTAGCCACCCAATCCAATGGGTCGGAAGAAAGAAAATGCGTGCCTTCAATGACCTGATCGCACGTAACAACATGTCCGACCGACATACTCGGCAAGTAGGCCACATCATCTTTGAGGCCGTATGCGCCCGGTGCACCCCGGGTAAGTGGAGCCCAAAGCTGAGCAATTAGATCAAACTCTGCGGGCGCCTGCTCCACACCGGCTACCTCGCGCTCAAGAGGTTAGCTGGCGAAGGTCGTTGGCATTCAACTCGCGCGCCATGCGATCCAATAAACCATTGGTAAACCCACCTTCGGGGCCGTCGAAAAACGCATTCACAATGCCAACATATTCGTCGATCACGACTGCAACAGGAACATCGGCTCGCCGCAACAGTTCAAACGTCGCAACCCGGACCGCTGCGCGTACAATCGAATCAATACGCTCCAACCGCCACCCCTTAGCTAACCGCAATTTGATGGACGCATCGATCAAGGCCTGCTCTTCCACCACGCCTTCGACGAGGGCTCGAAAGAAATCTACGTCGGCCGTCTCCAACGGGCCCGTCTCGCTATCTTCACCTAAGCGGTGGTCCAGATACTCACGGACGGTCGAATTAACGCCACCGCCAGAGATTTCCATTTGATAAAGCGCTTGCACTGCAGCCAACCGCGCGCCGCGACGCGCGTCGGTGATCGACGAAGGTTTTGTGCGGGTCATACGCCGCCCATGTTCAGACGTCGCTTCACCGACAACACGGTCAGACATGCCACCACAGCATCCTTGCCTTTGTTCTTTTGATCGCGCTTGGCGCGAACAAGGGCTTGGGCTTCGTTTTCAACCGTCAAAATGCCATAGCCGATGGGCAGGCCTTCAACCGAAAGCTCCATCAAGGCGCGGGCGCTTTCGCCGCAAACATAGTCATAATGCGTGGTCTCACCGCGAATGACGCAGCCTAAAGCCACATAACCATCATAGTGACGACCTGCGGGGCGATGGGTGGCGCGTTCGGCATGGGCGATAACGGCCGGAATTTCGAAGACACCAGGCACCTTGATTAAATCATAGGTACCGTTAACGGCCTTGATCGCCTCAGCGGCCCCAGCCACTAGTTCTTCCGCAATATGGGCATAGTAGTCGCCAACAACAAACAGTAGGTGGGGCGGATCGAAAGAAAGGGTCATAGCCTAGTCCAAGGTTGAAGCTGGTGAAATGGTCGTCATGTCTTACGAGATAGGATGCGTTCCACGTAACGCGCAACTTGATCGGCTTCAAGATTAACACGTGTTCCTACCTTTAGGCGACCCAATGTTGTCACCTGCCAAGTATGGGGAATGATATTGATCCCGAACATTACATCATCCACTTCATTGACCGTCAAAGACACGCCGTCGATCGCGATGGACCCTTTGGTCGAAACATATTTGGCCAAAGGCTCGGGAACCCGAATCGTAACCCGGTGACTTTCGTTTTCAGGTGTCACCGCAATGACTTCGCCGATGCCATCGACATGGCCCGACACCATGTGTCCACCTAATTCATCCCCAAGCTTTAGCGCGCGCTCAAGATTTACCAAAGTGCCAACCTGCCACTCCTTGGCGCACGTAACATCAAGGGTTTCTTGGCTCACTTGCACCCGCCAGCGCGACCCCGTCGCAATTGGTTCAAACGAGATCAGCGTGAGGCACACCCCTTGGTGGCTGATCGAAGCGCCCAAAGCCAAACTTGCCGCATCATAGCCGCTTTCAACTGTGAAGGCCGCGTCTGTGCCCGATCTATGATCTGCGGCCACAATGGTCCCAATATCGGTGATAATCCCTGTAAACATCGGTTTGCCTTCTAAGTTGGGCTAAGGTCGAAGCAGTCGAGAAAATCTCGACCAAATTGCTTATGGTCACTTTGCTCCAGAACCCAAGCTTGCGACAAGTCCTGAACATTTAGGCTGTCAAAAACCGGTCGTCCATCGCCCCCGAGAAGTAAGGGTGCTCGAAACCAAGCAAGATGATCGACGAGCCCTGCTCGCATAAAAGCGGTTGCCAAGACGGGGCCTGATTCCACCATCAAGGTTTTGATTTGGTAGGTGTCTGTGAGAATGGATAGAACTTCATTCAGATCCAAACCCATGGTCCCAGCCTGACTCGGACCAACGAGATGATGCTTGACCTCGCTCAGTTCCGCTAACCCTTGGGGCGGAACACGGCCACCGGTACACCAGATCAAGCCTGCGCGATCTGTGGTTTGCACCAATTTACTCGTAGTCGGCAGTCGCCCATCCCGGTCAAGTACAACCCGCCATGGCTGACGTGCAGGTGGCGGCTCTAGCCTCGCGGTGAGTTCAGGGTCATCGGCAAGCACGGTGCCAATCCCGGTTAGCACCGCATCGTGGGCCGCCCGCATCCGATGAACCTCAGCACGCGATTCGGGTCCCGTGATCCATTGGCTCGCCCCGGTGACCGTCGCAATGCGAGAATCCAAACTGGTCGCGACTTTCAGCGTGATGATGGGGCGATCCTTAGTCACCTTAATCTTCACGCACGCTACCCCGTCGTTTGAGGCTTTCTTTCAACGCGCCCAACTCGTCATCGACGAATCGGTTGAAGTCCTCGGCCTCACGGAAATCACGATAGACTGAGGCATAGCGTACAAAGGCGACGGGATCTGTCTCACCCAAAGCATCCAATACGAACTGGCCAACAGTACTGGTCGAAATTTCTGTCTCGCCAGAGGTCTCCAAACGCCGCACGATGCCAGAGATCAAATGCTCGATCCGTTCTTCTGGCACTTCGCGTTTACGCAAAGCAATCGCCACAGACCGGTGGAGTTTGTCGCGATCGAACAATTCACGCGTGCCATCTCGTTTGACTACTTTCAACTCCCGCAATTGTACCCGCTCAAACGTCGTGAAACGCCCGCCGCATGCCGGACATTGACGGCGACGCCGGATAGAAACGCCATCTTCGGCCGGACGGGAGTCCTTGACCTGTGTGTCGGCGAATCCGCAAAATGGGCACCGCATGGACTATCCTTTCGAATGCAGCATTGGCGAGGCAATTACCTCACCTGTCTGCCTCTTAATAGATCGGGAAACGCGCACACATTGCTTCAACTTCACCGCGCACCCGTGTTTCAACTTCTGGGTTGCCGTCTGGTGTCCCGGCAAGCGCGTCCAACACTTCCACGATCTTCTTACCAATCCAGGTGAATTCCTCAGTACCAAAGCCGCGCGTCGTCCCGGCAGGCGAGCCCAAGCGAACACCCGACGTCGTTGCGGGTGGTTTTGGATCGAACGGCACGCCGTTTTTGTTGCAGGTAAAGCCAGCCCGTTCCAACGCGGCTTCGCTGGCTTTGCCGGTCAGGTCCTTCGGCCGCAAATCTACCAGCACCACATGGGTGTCGGTGCCGCCCGATACCAGATCAAAGCCCCCTGCCTTGACTGCTACCGCCATAGCCTGAGCATTGGCGACCACTTGGCGCGCATAGGCTTGGAATTCAGGCGTCAGCGCTTCGCCGAAAGCGACCGCCTTTGCCGCGATGACATGCATCAAAGGTCCACCTTGTAAGCCAGGGAATACAGCTGAATTGAACTTTTTGCCCAAAGCCTCGTCATTGGACAGAATCATGCCGCCGCGCGGGCCACGCAGCGTCTTGTGCGTCGTGGTTGTAACAACATGGGCATGGTCAAGCGGATTTGGATGGGCTTTACCGGCGACAAGCCCAGCAAAGTGGGCCATATCGACCATGAAATAAGCTCCAACGGAATCAGCTATCTCGCGGAAACGGGCAAAATCGATTTGGCGCGGATAGGCGGAACCACCGGCAATAATGACCTTCGGCTGATGCTCCTTTGCCAAGGCAGCTACAGCATCATAATCGATCAAATGGGTATCTGGACGAACACCATAAGAAATCGCGTTAAACCACTTGCCCGATTGATTGGCCGGAGAGCCATGCGTCAGATGCCCCCCACTTGCCAAGTCTAGCCCGAGAAATGTGTCGCCCGGCTTCAAAAGCGCCATAAATACGGCTTGGTTTGCCTGTGCGCCCGAATGAGGTTGAACATTAGCATAGCTGCAGTCAAACATTGCCTTTGCGCGTTCAAGCGCCAGGTTCTCCGCCACATCGACAAATTCACAACCACCATAATAGCGGCGACCAGGGTAACCCTCAGCATATTTATTGGTCATAACAGACCCTTGAGCCTCAAGAACCGCGCGAGACACGATGTTCTCAGAGGCAATCAGCTCAATCTGTGTCTGCTGCCGATGCAATTCCTCTTGAATGGCCGCCGCCAATGCGGAATCCTTCGCTCCAAGAGAGGCCGAAAAAAAGTCTTTGTTTACAAAATTTTGGCCGTCCGCGAGGGTTGTCATAGTCGTTGTGTCTCCGTTTAGCCCTTTGTACATGAACCTAGGCGCCCCATGCAACAGGGCAAGGCCTCAACCGTATCAGAATGGCGTATCAATATACTTAAAAGTAATAGGAGCCGCGGATCATTATTGAAGTTTAAGTAGAGTGAAAATCTCAGTTTTCGAGTTCGACAGACCAGGCTCCTTCAAGCCCATAAGTAATAACACACGAAAAATCATATACTTAATCAGTTTCTATTTGTCCATCAAGCTGCAACCAAAGCGTAGAAACGCGATAAAAGTCTGATTATTGAATTGTCGTCCCTTATTTCAAAACGAAATCACATATATCCAATCATCATCACGCACCCATAAAAAAGGAAAGGTTTGAAATGAGAAATCATAAAGAGCACGGCAACTCTGACATCTTAGAGATGACAGCTGAGATTGTTTCTTCTTATGTAAATGCCAATGAAATTCGAGCAGAAAACCTTAGTGATCTTATTCGAAGCATCCATAAAAGCCTTATTACTTTATCCAGTGATGATTTCGAAAAGCCAACAGATAAACCAAAGGCTGCAGTAAGCTTAGCCAAATCTATCACAGACGACTTTATTATCTGTCTCGAGGATGGAAAAAAACTAAAAATGCTAAAGCGTTACTTACGCTCTAAGTATAATCTTTCACCGGAAGAGTATCGGCGCCGGTGGAATCTGCCTGCAGATTATCCAATGGTTGCGCCAAATTATGCAAAGCGCCGGAGTGAGTTTGCTCGCCAAATCGGCTTGGGCCGAGGGGTCCGAGGCCGTTAAGCTGGAACAGATAGGGATATGGAGTTTATACTTAATACGTCGAGATAATACTTGAATAACCTAAGTATAAATTCCACCTTTTGGTAAGGACGTAGGCGTGCTTTTCGAAAGCTCACCTACTTTCTCCGATGAAGCAGCACCATTATCGTCATAATCGGCGAGAACCAGATGACCTTGCGCAATGAGGCATTGACCCAGCTTTCGTAATGCCAAGCGATTTTGGTCAAATTGAGCGGCGTTCGAAGGAGTTGTTACGGAGACTTCCAAGCCGGTTCGCGCATCAATCGCGCGGACCTGCGCATAGGTCCCTAGAATCTGTCGTTCGATATAGATTTCCCGCGCAGCCATGTGCCTCAAAAGGGGGTCTGACTGCGCTTGGTGCGCCATCTCTATGCAACCTGGCTCCGCGCTTTGCTATGCCAAACGTCCAGCACCGCACTGACCAAGGCTTCACACAGACCGTCGTCATGCAGCGGGCTCGGCGTAAAGCGCAACCGCTCAGTCCCTCGCGCCACTGTTGGGAAGTTGATTGGCTGCACATAGACCCCATGGTCCTGAAGCAATCGGTCTGAGATCATCTTACATTGGACTGCATCACCGACCAAAAGTGGTACGATGTGTGTCGTAGAACTATCCATCACCGGCAAGCCGGCCTCAAGGAACAAGCGCTTGAGCAAATTGGATTGGCGCTGATGCTGCTCTCGCAGCTCTATGCCCTCTGAACTTTTCAGAATGCGCACGCTCTCCAAAGCGCCTGCCGCCAAAACTGGGGCCAAAGAGGTGGTGAATATGAAGCCCGGGGCAAATGAACGGATTGCATCCACCATTGCGTGGCTGCCGGCAATATAGCCGCCCATCAGGCCAAACGCCTTGCCGAGCGTACCTTCAATCACATCGATCCGGTGCAGGGCACCATCCCGCTCTGCGATGCCCGCCCCGCGTGCGCCATACAGGCCAACCGCATGAACTTCGTCGAGATAGGTCATGGCCTTATAGCGCTCTGCCAGATCGCAAATCGCATGAATCGGCGACACATCACCATCCATGGAATAAACGCTTTCAAATGCGATCAGCTTAGGCACATCCAGCGGTGCACGCGCTAGAAGACTTTCCAAGTGGGCAACATCATTGTGACGGAAAACCCGCTTCTCACAGCCGGATCGACGGATGCCCTCGATCATCGAGGCATGGTTCTTTTCGTCAGAAAAGATGATGCAGCCCGGCAAGATGCGCGACATCGTAGCCAAACTAGCATCATTTGCGACATAGCCAGACGTGAAGAGAAGTGCCGCTTCTTTCTGATGCAGGTCAGCTAATTCATTCTCTAAGTCGACATGGAAACTGGTGGTGCCAGAAATGTTGCGTGTTCCACCCGAACCTGCACCAACTTCCTCAATCGCACTGGTCATCGCTGCCAATACACGCGGGTGTTGTCCCTGCCCTAGGTAATCATTGGAGCACCAGATCACGATCTCCTGCTCACCAGACTCTGTTCTACGCCGCGCGCGCGGGAACTGGCCTTGAACGCGCTTCACATCGGCGAAAACCCGATAGCGCCCTTCATTGCGGACTTCCGTGACGGCCTTTTTGAAGGCACCTTCATAATCCATGGTCAGTTGGGCCTTAAGGCCCCCTCATCGTGCGCGTTATTCCGATCGGTCGTGGTGCGATAAGTAGACCAAATTGGTCACAAAGCTATAGGCATTATGTCGCATCTGACAGACTAAGGTAGCCTATAGGCGCAAAAAAGCCGCTATCGAAGGGTCGATAGCGGCTTTTTGATCTGGAAAGCTTCGAGAGGCCTATAACCGGAAGCGGATTTGGTCTGCCCAGAAGCGCTCTAACCGGGTCAGCGTCTTGTTCGATGCCACAAGATCTGGGCTCTCGACACCGCCGACAGGGCTCAAGGTTGCTGCATGGCGTTGGAACATCGCGTCCAACTGCTTGCGCAGGTCACTACCGGCAGGCGTTAAACGCAACCGGATTTGACGCTTGTCGTGCAGAGACTTGCCGCTCTCGACATAGCCGAGTTCATGCAGTTTCTTCAAATTGTAGGAGACATTGGACCCCAGATAAAAGCCGCGGGACTTGAGTTCACCCGCAGACCATTCCGCATCACCAATGTTGTAAATCAAGAGCGCTTGAACGGGGGTCAAATCATCATGACCCGCACGATCTAAATCGTCCTTGACGACATCCAGCAATTGACGATGGAGGCGCTCTACCAATGACAGCGCACGACGATATTCGCTTAAGCTCGATTCTTCGACCAACTCGCCGATCGAGTTCTGTAGTGTTTGACCCGCCATAATTTTTTCTCCCGCCGTATTCTTCGACGTTTCGAGATAACTTAAGGCAAAGTCTCTAATATCTTGTTAAAATGAGCTTTACTCATTCCTAAGCATATCAATGACCCCAGAAAAGTCACGATTTGGTGCATACTTAAGAATGTATTCACTATAAATTTCTTCTGATTTTAAGGCTAAGGCTGCCGTCATGCCGACGCCGTGCGTTGCTTCCAAAGCCAGCCTCAAATCCTTCAACATAAGCGCGCCAGCAAATCCATTGGTAAAATCTCGGTTTGATGGCGCTTGTGGCACCAATCCTGGCACTGGCGCATAGCTGGTCATTGACCAACTCTGACCGGAAGATTGTGAGGCAATATCAAAGAAGGCTTTGGCGTCTAAACCGAGCCTTTCGGCCAACACAAACGCCTCACAGGTGCCAATCATCGAGATCGCCAAGAGCATATTGTTGCAGATTTTGGCCGCCTGCCCTGCACCCGATTGCCCTGCATGGATCACGGCTTTACCCATGGCCTGCAAGATGGGTTGCGCCTTCTCAAATTCCGCTGCCATCCCGCCAACCATAAAGGTCAAGGTTCCGGCAGAAGCGGCGGCCACACCGCCCGATACGGGGGCATCGCACATCATAAAGCCCTTGGCACGCGCCGCTTCGCCTACAGCCCGCGCATCATCGACCGATATCGTCGAACAATCGATCAAGGCCGCATTTGGTCGAACATGGGCGAATACCCCGTCTGGGCCCTGATAGACGTCCAGCACATGCGCCCCTGTCGGCAGCATCGACACCACAAAATCCGCTTGCGCAACGGCCTCCGCCACAGATGGTGACGCTTCACAGCCAGCAGCAACGGCTGCTTCAAGCGCGGCAGGCGTAAGGTCATATGCGAACACCCGATGGCCAGCCTTCGCCAGATTTGCTGCCATGCCCGAGCCCATGGCACCCAAGCCGATAAAGGCGATATCTACCATGTGATTGGCTCCCATTCCGTACCTTCCCCTGCCTCCAAGGGTGCAAAAATTGAATCAAGCAAGGCGTCATCAACCGCTTCGAGGGTGGCCGGTTGCCATTTTGGCGCTTGATCCTTGTCGATTATGACCGCGCGAACCCCTTCGAGGAAGTCATGACGCCGGACAACGCGCGCGCCAATGCGGTATTCCATTGCCATATGGGTCGCAAAATCTGTGGCGGCGCGACCTTCGCGCAACTGTCGAAAGGCTACTTTCAAGGTCTGGGGAGACTTCTGTCCTAAAATTTTGACTTGTTCCTGAGCCCAAGCGCTTTCGTCCTCAACGAGCGCATCCACGATCGCTTCAACGCTTTCGCCCGCAAAACAACGATTGATGATAGCAATTGTCTCAGGGGTCAGATGCTGGGGCCTACCCGCCTCTTCTTCCAACGCCGCCAAGCCTGACTTTAGAGCTGCCAATGGCGTATGGGTCGACATAGCACCCGCAACCTGAGCTTTCAGTGCATCGAGAAGTTCAGTAGGAATGTAATGCGTCAAGATGCCAGCAACCACGCAATCGGCGGCTTTGAGACGTGTCCCAGTAAGGGCTAACCACATGCCGATCTCGCCTGCCAGTCGGGGCAAGAACCAACCGCCTCCGACATCGGGAAACAAGCCAATCCCGGTCTCCGGCATAGCAAACAAAGTGCGCTCGGTTCCGACACGAAACGGCCCATGCACAGAGATGCCAACGCCACCGCCCATGGTGACGCCATCGACGATCGCGACATAAGGCTTTGGATAATTGGCGATCAGATGGTTCAGCCGATACTCATCATAGAAGAACGCACGCGCTTCCTGCCCATCCTTTGCCCCGCTTTCGGCCAACATACGGATGTCGCCGCCAGCGCAGAAGCCGCGCGGCCCCGCATGATCGACCATAACGCCTGAGATGGCAGGATCAGCTCGCCAACCCAATAAGGCTTCGGTCATAATCTTGACCATCTGCCCATCCAGCGCGTGCAGCGCGTCGGGTCGGTTCAGGGTCAAAACGCCTAAGTGGCCTTGGGTTGACACAAGGACAGGCGGGGAAGCGGCTACACTCATCGCGACGCCCGTGCTTGAACTGCAATATCTGGAAAGTCCGAAAAGACCCCATCTACACCAGCCGCCATGAAGGCCTGAACTTCCGCAATCAGATCGCCGTGTTGGGCCAGATAGGATGGGTCAGAGCTTTGACCCTTGCGATAATCTTCCGGCAAAAAGTAATTCTCGGCCCGAAATGTCCACGGGTGAACCACCAAACCCGCTTTATGCGCATCGGCAACAAAGCTTGTTGGGACAAGATTCCGATTGGAGGCATCGCGCGGCAAGACCAAGACTTTCTCTGGCCCCACACCGTTGGCATAGGTGGCGATTTCTTTTAGGCCCGCCGCTGTCGCCATGCTGGCATAAGTGACACCTGTCTTACTGAGGTCAAATGGGCCACCATCCTTGGCCATCAACTGCACCAAAGGTGCCTTAGTCTTGGCGCGCAGGCGCTTCAGATTGGTGACCTCAAAGCTTTGAATGAAGATCGGGGCATCGGCTGAATCCAAACCGTATCGCTGGATAAGGGTCACCAAGGGCGCGTCAAACGACAGGTTCAGTCCCTCAAACCAAGTAGGATGCTTGGTTTCAGGATAGACGCCAATGGTGCGACCAGTTTTGACGCTTTGCTGTTTGGCAAGCTCAAGGACCTCCTCAAAGGTCGGGACTTCGAATTGCCCGTCATAAGCCATATTGCCGGGTCGCAATTGCGGAAGCCGCTCTTTGCAACGAAGTGTCTTGATCTCTGCCAAAGTGAAATCTTCGGTGAACCAACCTTCATACCGCTCGCCATCAATGATGTGCACTTTCTTTCGATCAGCGAACTCTGGCTTTAGAGCCACATCCGTTGTGCCGCTGATCTCATTTTCATGCCGACAGATTAGGTGCCCGTCTTTGGTCAAGACCAAATCAGGCTCGATAAAGTCCGCACCTTGGTCAATCGCGAGTTGATAGGCGGCCAACGTATGCTCCGGCCGTAAGCCCGACGCGCCGCGGTGGGCGATAATGATGGGTTGGGCCATTGATCGGCCTCCTTTTGCTTGGCGGGTGGCGACAGGGCCCGTGTGGCCAGAAGCACAGGATGAAACCAGCCCCGCGCCGAGGGCAGAACCCATCCCCAACAACAGATTGCGACGACCAACTTGAGCGTTAAAAACCACGATCTAATTCCCTTGCGATTATCACGCGCATGACCTCATTGGTGCCTTCAAGGATTTGATGCACCCGCAGATCCCGAACAATGCGTTCCACCTCATAGTCTTTGAGATAGCCATAACCGCCGTGAATCTGCAGCGCCTGATTGGCGACATGAAAGCCTACATCTGTGACAAATCGTTTCGCCATCGCGCATAGTTTTGTCGCTTGGGGGCTTTTAGCATCCAAGGCCGCAGCCGCATGGCGCAGGAAGACACGCGCAGCCTCTAGCTCGGTCGCCATATCAGCCAATTTGAATTGCGTGGTTTGAAAGTTCCATAGCGCTTGGCCAAATTGCTTGCGGTCACGCGAGTAAGCAAAGGCCCGCTCAAGCGCATCTGATGCGCCGCCCAACGAACAGGCCGCGATGTTAAGGCGGCCACCATCCAAACCCTTCATGGCAAAGGTAAAGCCTTGGCCTTCCTCGCCCAAAAGATTGGCAACGGGTACTCGGCAATCCTCGAAAATGACTTGTGCAGTTGGTTGAGCCTGCCAGCCCATCTTCTTTTCGTTTTTGCCAAATGACAGACCCGGCGCATCCTTTGGTACCAAGAGCGTCGAGATGCCGCGCGGGCCTGCTTCGCCCGTACGAACCATCACCACATAGAGGTCAGAGAAGCCAGCCCCGGAAATGAACGCTTTGGTGCCATTGACCACATAGTGATCGCCGTCGCGACGGGCGGTGGTCGACAAAGATGCCGCGTCCGACCCGGCGCCAGGCTCTGTCAAGCAATAGCTGGCAATCATGTCCATGCTGGTTAGAGCCGGAAGAAATCTCTGCCGCTGTTCTTCGGAGCCAAATGTATCAATCATCCAGCTCGCCATATTGTGGATCGATAGAAATGCAGCGTGAGAGACATCGCCGCGAGATAACTCCTCAAATATGATCGCTGCATCCAAACGGGTGAGACCAGAGCCGCCCAAATCATCGCGCACATAAATCCCAGCAAAACCCAGTTCCGCCAGAGCCCGCAAGGTGGCACGGTCTAAGGTTCCCGCCTCTTCCCACGCCATAGCATGGGGAGCGAGCGACTCCTTTGCAAAGCGGCGAGCCGTTGAAATAATAAGGTTTTGGTCTTCCGTCGTGTCGTAGGCCATAGCGCATGAATCCTGTGATGTTGGGCAGCGTAGCCGTTTCGCAATTATGGCGCTACACATACTTCCATGACGACACATCTACCCCCCGCCGCCTTCCCTGCCACCCGTATGCGCCGCAATCGATTGACCGACTGGCGGCGTAGGCTGACCCGCGAAACCCAAATAAGCGTCAATGACTTAATCTTGGCGATGGTCGTTCACGACGGCACTGAGAGTCGCATTCCGGTGGCTTCTATGCCCGGCACCTTCCGCTATAGCCGCACCGAGGCGGTTGCGGTAGCGCAAGAGGCTGAGAGCCTTGGGATACCGATGATTGCTGTCTTTCCTTTCATTGATCCAGCGCTGAAAAATGGCGAAGGAACCGAAGCCTTTAATCCTAAGGGTTTGGTACCTGAAGTGATCGCCTCCATGAAAGCAGCAGCCCCCAATGTTGGACTGATGACAGATGTGGCCCTCGACCCGTTTACAGATCATGGCCATGACGGCTTAATCGATGACGCTGGCACCATGCTGAATGATGCAACGATCGAAGCTTTGGTTAGGCAGGCCGTGCTTGAAGCGCAATCGGGTGCTGATGTTGTTGCCCCGTCTGACATGACAGATGGGCGGATTGGGGCCATTCGGGCGGGCCTTGATGCTTCCGGCTTTCACGATGTCGCCATCATGTCCTATGCCGCAAAATATGCGTCGGCCTTTTACGGTCCGTACCGGGATGCCATCGGCTCTAAAGGCGCGCTAAAGGGCGATAAAAAAACGTATCAAATGGACCCCGGCAACAGCGATGAAGCCTTGCGGGAAGTGGCCCTGGATATCGCCGAAGGCGCCGACATGGTTATGGTCAAGCCGGGCATGCCCTATTTGGACATTGTGCGCCGCGTCAAAGAAAGCTTTGGCGTGCCAACCTATGCGTTCCAAGTTTCAGGCGAATATGCGATGATGGAAGCAGCCATCGCAAACGGCTGGCTAGACGGTGAACGCGTGCGGATGGAGGCCTTGTCCTGCTTCAAGCGGGCGGGAGCAGATGGCATCATCACCTATTGGGCGATGGAAGCAGCCAAGCGACTACACAAGGCCTAAGCCTTAGCGCCGTTTTGCTTTGGGTGGAGCTTTTTTGGGTGTAGCAGACTTTGCCTTTGCGACAGGTGCAGGCGGAGCCTCTGCAGGGCCCAAGACCAAAAGCTCTGGCCGGCGCTTATTTGAGACGTCGGGTAAAGGCACCATTGAAATCTGATAAAATGGCTCTTTAGCGCCGCCCGAAAAAGCGACCGAGCCAGTTGAACCAAAATCATCGCTACGCCGCGTTAGCTTCTCATTTTTCAAGCATTTTGCGACTTCATCAGAAAAGTCCGCTAAGCCCTGCGCAACTGCCGCTTCATCGGCCTCCTCTACCACTGGCGCGCCATAGCATGCCAAGGAGATAGAAGCATTATAGACAAACCGACAATCTGCCAGACCTTCCAGCGGCTTAACCACGGTCACCGGTCGATTTTCGACGGTCAACACGCCTTGCCCATTGCGCACACGCGTCGGGCGGCTTTCAGTTGCAACCAAAGACTTAAAAGCCCGCGGTCGATCCAAAGTTGCCTGTTCGATTTTGGCAATGCCATCACATAAAACGGAAGGCTTAAAAGGGGTTGGGGTCTCAGCAACAGCTGCCATTATCAAAAGGGAAAACATCAATCAGGCTTTCTCAAAGAGGTGAAACGTTTAGCCAAGCTGGAAGTATCAAGTCGGCCACCCCCATCGGCTTGGATTTCGGCATAATAGCCATCGACCATTTGGGTCAAGGCAAGATCGAGCCCTTTAGTTTGGGCAGCTTCTAGTACGATCCGCAAATCCTTGCGCATCCAATCTACCGCAAATCCAAAATCATAGTGATCTTCTACCATGGTCGCCCAGCGGTTTTCCATCTGCCATGATCCTGCAGCCCCTTTGGAAATAGCGGCCAAGACTGCGTCGGTATCGAGTTCTTGTGCCTTGGCAAAGGAAACGGCCTCAGCAAGCCCTTGGACGACACCAGCGATCGCGATTTGATTGACCATTTTGGCCAGTTGGCCTGCCCCTGCCTCACCAATGCGGACAATATTGCCACAATAAGCAGACAGCACCGGCTTTGCCCGCTCAAAAGTCGCTTCGCTGCCACCGCACATCGCGGTTAGTCGGCCATTGATCGCGCCAGCCTGACCGCCGGAAACTGGAGCATCCAACCAATCTAGCCCTGCCTTGGAAGCAGCCAACGCCAATTCTTTCGATAGGGCAGCGGAGGTTGTTGTGTGGTCGACATAGATAGCGCCGGGCTTCATCGCTTCAAAGGCCTTGAGCGCGACAGCGCGCGCATCAGGATCATCGCCAACACAGGCCATCACAAAGTCCACACCCGCGACCGCTTGCGCGATCGTTTCGGCAACTTCACCGGGATTGGACTGCGCCCACGCTTCGGCTTTCGCCGGAGTCCGATTCCAAACGCGCACTTGATGGCCATTCTTGACCAACCAACCAGCCATGGGGCCACCCATGACCCCCAAACCCAAAAAAGCCAGTGTCGGCTGGCTCATGACTTTGCTAAGCCTGCGGTTGAACCAAATTGTCCGCGGAAATAGGCCAAGCCTTGGCCTTCATGCCGTTGATAGGCCATGGTTTGCCCAATCAGGACCAAATGATCACCCGCTTCGATGCGTTGCACGACTTTAGTGTCGAAGACAGCAATTGTGCCGGACAGAACTGGAGACCCGGTCTCCAAGGCTGCATACTCACCCGCTGCCAGCTTTTGATCGCCCTTACCGGCAAAGCGCATCGCCATCTCGCCTTGGCTGTCGGCCAAAATATTGATCGCGTAGGCATCACATTTTGAGAACAGGTCATAGGAGTCAGACTTATTGCCCAGACACCACAGGACGAGTGGTGGCTCTAGCGACACGGACGTAAAGCTATTGACCGTTAGGCCATGGCCATTTCCGTTTGAATCCAAGGCGGTCACGATTGTGACGCCCGTGGCAAAGCTGCCCAAAGCAGAGCGATAGTCTTTCAAGTCAAATGTCATTTGTTCATTCCTGCAAACCTGCTCTTAACCGACATCGTGCATACTTCTCAACACTATCACTGTGAGAAGCACATCATGGCATCCAATCGGCCCATAATTATTAAAAAAGTCAAAAAGATAGCTGGCGGACACCATGGTGGGGCTTGGAAGGTGGCTTATGCTGACTTTGTGACCGCGATGATGGCCTTCTTTTTGTTGATGTGGTTGATCAACACCTCTTCGCCTGAGCAAAAGCGAGGAATTGCAGATTACTTTGCACCAGCAAGTGTGTCTGCCTCGACCTCGGGTTCTGGCGGGATTTTGGGCGGCACTGCCTTAGGCGAAGTCGGCGCGATGCAAAAAGGGGCAACACCCATTTTTGAATCAGCTGCACCTGCGAGCGAGCCCTCGAGCCAAGACGGTGATAGCAGTGGGCAAGGTGCTGCGGACGCGGCGGACAAAGCCGCCGAAGACGCCATCGCCAGACGAGAAGCAGCGGAATTCCAACAAGCTGAGATGAGCCTGCGCCAAGCTTTGCAGGACATGCCAGAACTGGCCGAAATGTCGCGCAACATCATCGTTGATCAAACGCCAGAGGGCTTGCGTATTCAATTGGTCGACCAAGAAGGTCGCCCCATGTTTGAGCCAGGCTCGACGGTGCCGAATGACCGCGCACGCCTGATCCTGCAAGCTGCGGCCCGCATCGTCGAGACATTGCCTAATCGTATCAGCATCTCGGGCCATACCGATGCGGCACCAAATCCTGATCCGCGCAATTCCAACTGGGAGCTGTCGTCTGCGCGTGCGAATTCCGCGCGCCGCGTGTTGACAGCAGCTGGCTTGAGTGAAGACCGCATTGCCCAAGTATCCGGAAAAGCAGGTTCTGACCCCCTATTCCCAGACGATCCTTATCAAGCGGCTAACCGCCGGATTGCCATTGTTCTGCAGCGGGCATCTCCGCCCCTGCCAGCTGATGGCGGACTGTAGTTTTTTCCACAGATTTCAAGGGTGATTTCGTCCATTCTGGTGTTGGCGAAAGACTGGGAAGGTTGTTACACTCACCCAACATGAGCACAGACCCGACTTCACCTGCGGGGCGGATTTCCGCTTCCAAGAATATCAGGTTTTACCTGACTGCAGCCCAGCCTTGCCCCTATTTGGACGGACGGCGAGAACGCAAAGTCTTTGCCGCTCTTGATGGACATGATGCGATTGAACTTAATGACAGCCTGACCCATGCAGGCTTCCGTCGCTCGCAAAACATTGCTTATCGGCCAGCTTGTGACATGTGTGCGGCGTGCGTCTCGGTTCGGGTTCCAGCCTCGCAATTTGTGTTCTCGAGGCGATGGCGGCGTGTATTGGCGCGTAATCAAGACGTCGTCGCAAAGCTGGTACCAGCACATGCCACTTATGAACAATATGCCTTGCTTCAGACCTATCTAAAGGATCGCCATTTTGGGGCGGGAATGTCAGATATGTCGGTCTTTGATTATTCGGCCATGGTGGAGGAAACCTCTGTCCGGACCCATATCATCGAGTATCGTCTAGATGGCGAAGATGGTCGTTTGCTCGGATGTGCCTTGGTCGACGCCCTCGCCGATGGCCTGTCAATGGTTTACGCCTTCTTTGATCCCAGTGAGCCAAGCCGCAGCATGGGTAGTTTTATGATTCTGGATCATTTACGCCAAGCTCAAGCCGCCAATTATCCTTATGTTTATCTTGGATATTGGGTCCGTGGGTCACGCAAAATGGCCTATAAAACCAATTTCAGACCCATTGAAGCGCTGGGTTCATCCGGCTGGACCGATTTGACCCCGCTTCTGGATCACAACTGATCTGCACGCAGACGAATGATCAGAATTAACGCAAATTGAGCCTTTCAGTCAGAAATCGTTAAACATTACACACCACAAGCGGACCAATTATATCGTTTCTGCGGGGTGAATTGTCATGCGCGTGTCTTACCTAATTCCAGCCCTGGCGCTGATCAGCAGCCCAGCCTTTGCCGATTCTCCCTTCTCTTTTGGCGGCTCGGTTGGCTATGAGTTTCCGGTCAGCGGCAAAGTCATCGACGAAACCTCAAGCGCCAGTGTCAATTTGACTGCCTTGAATTCCAGCCTCGCTGGAACAGGTATTTTGCGGCTACGCGGTACCGATTTCAAAGACAGCTCCGAAGCCCCACTTAAAGCGACGATCGAAGTGCGCTATGCCTTGACCCAAACTTCTGAAATGTTTGGCGCGATCACCTACAGCCAAGCTGACGGAAAGAGCACCAATATTGGCTGCGTAGAAACAATTGTCTCTGGCGCGCCGGTTTGTTCGATCCCGCTCACTGCGACCTTCAGTGATTTCAAACAGATGGGTGTTGAGCTGGGCTATCGGCAGTGGCTTGAAAGCCCCTTCATGCGCGACCGGTTGTTCCCCTATTTCGCTTTACGTGCGGGCGCAACTCAAACTGATGCAATCTCAGCAACGGTTGCGGCCTTCGTTCCAAGCAATCCCAATGCAGTCATCGGGACGTGGAACCTATATGACGACAAAGTCACCTATGTTGTCGGTGGCGATGTGGGTGCGACCTATCTGATCGCCCCATTTGCTGAAATCGGCGCGGAAGTGGGCGTGCGGTACAATTCTAAACTGTCTGAGATCGACACCAACCTTACGCCACTGGGCTTGGCCGCGGCCAATGACAAGTCAGACCGGATTACGATCCCCGTGTCAGTGCGTTTGAACGCAGCTTTCTAAGCTCTTCAACATCGAACTTGATTAAGGGCGCTTTGTTGGCCGAGCGCCCTTTTTGCTGGGTTGGTGCTTGGCAACTCCCTCCTCATGACGAGAGGTCACAAGTGCTAAGCTTTGGTCGGCAAAAATAGCTGTTGCGAAGAAGCCTCGGCAATCAGCTCGTCGTTCTCGCGCTTTATCTCTACGCGGCATGTGATCATTTGACGCGTCTGAGCGACAACCCTCGCCTCTATTAGAAGTGCTTCAGCGCGCCCGACACGAACAAAGTTCATCGTAAGACTCGTTGTTCGAAAAACCATGTCATTTGGAACCACCGTCATCGCTGCGAACGCGGCAGCTTGGTCCGCAAGTGCCGTGAGGTAACCACCGAACAATGATCCATCCGCGTTTAGTAATTCCGGATTTGGCATCCAACGTTTGCGCACCCAACCATCGCCCCAGTCGTCGAGACCACCAAGTTGGAGCGTTTGAACGACAGGGGGCAAAACTGCTGACCCAGCCTTGAGCAAATCCAATCGTTCAGTCGCCCAAGTCATCTGCTCACTCCATCTCTTTTAGAGCGTAATCATACAGGGAATGGTCGACATGCCTATGCAGTTTTGCGTGTGCTTGCTTGCTTAGCTATCGCCTAGAAGGCGGCAGCTCAAGCGAGCCTCGAGGGCCTCAAACAGGCATTCCTACAATCGATACCGCGCTCTGAGACGGGTACAGCCTGCGGCAAAGTGGGTCAAAGAGGAAAATGTTTTCACGTTCGCTTTCCCCGCGTCCTACCCCACAAACTTGCCCGAGCGCGAGAAGCCACGGGGGACCATGCGGCCGGCGGCGGCGCGTTTGGCGATATAGTCTTTCCAGTCCGGCACATCGCGGCGGCGGCCGGAGGTGTCGTACCAAGCTAGGCCCTCTTCAGCCTTGAACGTCAGCGCGTCCAACAGGCTACCATCCTTATAGGCTTGCAGCTTGACGCCTTTACCGCGACCCATGCGGGGCAATTCTTCGGTTTTGAAGACCACCAGTTTCCGGTTCTCGCCGACAACAGCCACCATTTCGCCTTGAATGGGCGCAACCACCGCTGTTTTGGCGCCGTCATCTAGGTTCAAGACCTGCTTGCCCGAGCGTCGCATCGCGGCGCATTCTTCATCGCTGACCACAAAGCCATAGCCAGAACTGGCGGCAATCAAGCGCTCGCCATCAGGCTTAGGCAGGAACATGGCCAGAATGTCGTGCTCTTCGCCTAGATCAATCGAGAGACGCACGGGTTCACCAAGGCCCCGGCCACCGGGCAATTTATCGCCCGCCAAAGCAAAAGCGCGACCATCGGTGGCAAAGAGAACGATGCGGTCCGTCGTTTCAGCATGGAGAGAGAGATAATAGCCGTCGCCATCCTTATACTTAACGGTCGACAGATCATCGATCTTGCCTTTAAGCGCCCGGATCCAGCCTTTTTGCGACAGGACCACCGTGATCGGCTCACGCGTGACGAAGGCTTCTGCACTCAAAGAAAGCGCAACCGGGGCGTCAGCAAACGTCGTGCGACGGGCACCAAGTGGCGTGTCTTTTGAGAACGCAGACTGGATTTCACGCAATTCTTCAGACGCTTGCGCCCACTGTAAAGCGGGAGAGGCAATCATCGCCATCAGGCCGTCGCGCTCGGCCTTTAAGTCTTCATTCTCTTGGCGAATTTCCATCTCTTCGAGCTTACGCAAATTGCGCAAGCGCGTGTCGAGAATAGCGTTGGCTTGGACGTCAGTCAGATCGAAGGTGGCGATAAGGACTTGCTTGGGCTCATCCTCATAGCGGATGATGCGGATGACTTCGTCGAGATTGAGATAAGCAACGAGCAAGCCCGCCAAAATCTCCAAACGCGCTTCAATCTTGCGCAGCCGCCAATTGGCGCGTGCGACAATCACATCCCGCTTGTGATCGAGAAACGCTTTCAAACATTCCACCAAACTCATCACGCGCGGCGCGCCTTTGGCGTCCAGCACGTTGAGGTTCATTGAAAAGCGGTTTTCAAGATCGGTGAGCTTAAACAAGCTCTCCATCAACTGCTCCGGCTCAACCGTGCGGGCGCGCGGTTCTAGCACGAGGCGGATGTCTTCTGCGCTCTCATCGCGCACATCGCCCAAGAGTGGAGCTTTTTTGTTTTCAATGAGCTCTGCCAAGCGCTCAACAATTTTGGACTTTTGTACCTGATACGGCGTCTCGGTCACGATGATACGCCACGTGCCCCGTCCTGTATCTTCGACATGCCAGCGGGCGCGCGTGCGGAAGCCCCCCTTACCCGTTGCATAGGCTTCACGGATTGCCGCGCGCGATTCAATGCATATCCCACCTGTCGGGAAATCTGGTCCGGGCACCAGAGCCAAGATTTCGTCCAGATCGGCTTCAGGCTTATCAATCAGCAACAAGCAGGCATCGATCAGCTCCGCCGCATTGTGCGGTGGGATCGACGTCGCCATTCCAACCGCAATGCCCATCGAGCCATTGGCCAAAAGGTTTGGATAGCCAGCCGGCAGAACCGAAGGCTCTTCATCTTCTTGGCTATAGGTTTCGCGGAAAAGGACTGAATCCTCGTCCACGCCTTCCATCAACAATGCGCCAATCGCGGTTAGACGCGCTTCGGTATAGCGATAGGCCGCAGCGGAATCACCATCAATATTGCCGAAATTGCCCTGACCATCGACAAGCGGATAGCGAACCGAAAAATCCTGCGCCAAACGCACCAGGGCGTCGTAAATCGCGCTATCGCCGTGAGGGTGATACTTACCCATCACATCGCCGACGATCTTGGCGCACTTTTTGAAATTGCTAGATGGGTCTAGACCCAGTTCGCCCATGGCGTGAATGATGCGGCGTTGAACGGGTTTTAGGCCATCGCGCACATCGGGCAGTGCCCGGCTGGTAATGGTCGACAAGGCATAGACGAGGTAACGGCTTTCTAAGGCGCGATCAAACGGCTCATTGATAATGTTGCCGCTATCGCCGCCACTGCCATCTAATTCCACTAAATCGCCCATGGGCCAGTTATCCTTCGAATCAGGCATCCATCATGGCAGTGTGCGCGGCCAAGTGCGACGACAAGCGGCAGCGACTTGTGGACAAGTACTGCAATAAAGTGCCGATTTATAGGGATTTTCGTGGTGTGGGAGTGGCAGCTCCTACGGGAGTCGAACCCGTCTTTCCTGATTGAAAATCAGGCGTCCTAACCGATAGACGAAGGAGCCACATCACGCGTTGTTCACACGAGAGGCGCGCTCTATACAAAGGCGATTGCCAACACGCAAGCGGCCTTTGCTGCTAAGATGCAGGACTTGCATCGATAATCTCACAATCGACCGCGTTTCCGCCGCGCCAATCATCCTTTTTCAACCGAACCACAACATGTAAGGGCCGTCGCCCCATCAAAGCGTCGCCTAACGGTGTGTTCAAAGCGCGAAATGCAATCGCTTTGATTCTTTGCCCGGTTTGGTCCTCCAGCATCAGGCGCACATGGCCGGTTCCAACGGGCGCGGCTGCATAGGGACGGACATCGGCAAAGGCAAAGACTGGGTCGGGCCAACCTGCGCCATAAGGACCAACCTCCGTCATAGCGTCGAGAAGCTCTGGCGTTGCGGCCCCAAGCCCAACAAGGGCGTCGATGGCGAGATCGCGGCTGGTGCCGGTTGCATCGGATTCAGTGCGTAAGCGACGAGCTAAGTCCTGATGAACAGACTTTAGCGCGCTGAAGGTCATGCTCAGGCCTGCTGCCATAGCATGACCACCGCCGGCCAGAATAACGCCGTCACTTGCAGCACCAGAAACAGCTGCGCCCAGATTAATGCCCGGCACGGATCGCCCAGACCCTTTGGCATGGGGATCATCTGGATCGGCGGAGCCGATGACAATGACAGGGCGATGGAAACGGTCTTTCAAGCGCCCAGCCACAATGCCGATGATGCCAGGATGCCAACCGGGTGCGCCTAACATCAACAGCGGTCCATCCAGCGGTCCCGCTTCACCCCGTTCAACCCGAGCAATGGCTTCTTCAAGCACATTAGCCTCAATGGCGCGACGTTCCTGATTGAGGACTTCAAGCTCTTCAGCGATTTGGGAAGCCTCTGCGGCATTGTCCGTCGATAAAAGACGCACCGCCAGCGAGGAGTCCCCTACGCGGCCCCCAGCATTCAAGCGTGGGCCAAATACCCAGCCAGAGGCATAGACACTGCCCGGGTCCTTCAATTTCGACGTCACCGCCAAAGCTGCAAGGCCGGGATTGGTCAGTTTCTCTTGAACCTTCAAGCCTTGAGCCACCAAAGCGCGGTTTAAGCCCGTTAGCGGTGCAACATCGCAAATCGTTCCAAGCGCTGCAAGGTCAAGCCGGCTTAAGAGATCATATTCTGAACCAGACCAAAGCCCTTGCTGACGAGCCGCACGATTGAGGGCAACCAGCGCAACAAAGACCACACCAGCGGCGGTCAAATGACCTAAGCCAGAGCGATCGTCCTGCCGATTAGGATTGACGACAGCCAAGGCAGGCGGCGGCTCGCCGTGCATCAAATGATGGTCAAAAACCACGACATCCAGGCCAATTCGCGCCGCTTCCTCGAGCGCTGCATAGGCGGCTGCCCCACAGTCGACTGTGATCAAAAGATCGGTGCCGCCGGCCTTGATCTTGTTGACGATCTTCGGGCTAGGGCCATAGCCGTCCAAGATACGGTCAGGCACAAACACATTGGCGCGCGCACCAATTGCTTTGAACCAACTTAAAAGCAATGCGCCAGAGGTGCCGCCATCAACATCATAGTCGGCCAAAATGGTAATGGCCCTCTGACCTTCCACAGCGGCAAGGATGGCATCAACCGCCTTCTCCATGTCTTGCAGGGTGAAGGGCTCGGGCAGTTCGTTTTTGAGCTTGGGTGATAAGATGCGCAGCGCGGTATCAGGCACCGCCCCGCGCGCAACCAAAAGCTTGGCTTGCATCGCGCCAATGCCGAGGCGACGCACGCCTTCTTCCAAAACACCAATCTCAGCTTCAGAATGCCCATCGGGCAAGCGCTGAAGCCATCTCCGACCAGTCAGGCTCGACTCTATTCCGAGGAAAGAGCCAAGCATCCGCCTAGCCTAGATGCTGGGTGCGGACCACACGGGCGGTCTTCGCAGCAGAGTCCAAAACCAAAGTCTCGGTCACAAAGCCCTTGGAAGTTGCTTTCACGCCAGCAACCAACGCACCATTGGTCACGCCCGTCGCAGAGAAGACCACGTCAGTAGAGACCAATTCGTCCAATTGATAGGTGCGATTAAAGTCAGTGATGCCAATGCGGCGAGCCCGGCCTTTTTCATCCTCATTGCGGAAAACCAAACGACCTTGGAATTGACCGCCGACGCATTTCAGTGCCGCGGCCGCCAACACGCCCTCGGGCGCGCCACCTTGACCCAAATAAAGGTCGATCCCTGTTTCAGGATCTGTGGTGTAAATCACGCCTGCAACATCGCCATCGGTGATTAGATGAATGCGGGCACCAACAGAACGAAGGCTCTCAATAATGCTGCTATGACGTGGCCGATCGAGGACACAGACCCCAATCTCTTGTGGCTGAACGCCCTTGGCCTTCGCCAACGCAATGACGTTTTCAGCAGGCGTGCGATCAAGGTCGACAACGCCCGCTGGCAAGCTAGGGCCGACGGCGATTTTGTCCATATAGGTATCTGGGGCATACAAAAGTCCGCCCTTGGGTGCGATGGCCAAAACAGCCAAGGCGTTGGGCATTGCTTTCGCGGTCAGGGTCGTGCCTTCAAGAGGGTCAAGCGCGATATCAAACTCACCGCCTTGTCCAGTTCCTACTTCTTCCCCGATATAGAGCATTGGCGCTTCGTCGCGCTCGCCCTCGCCAATAACCACGCGGCCCTTCATGGCGATGGCATTCAAACCCGTTCGCATCGCGTCAACGGCCAATTGATCGGCGGCCTTTTCATCACCCCGGCCAATGCCCCGATAAGAGGCGATTGCTGCGGCCTCGGTAGCTGCCAAAGCACCTGCGGCGATATCAGGGGGAAGGTTTAAAGTCATAAAAGGTCCAACTTTATTAGAGATCATGAACAGGCCAACGGCCCGCAATTAGTCTTCTAGAGGCATCAAGACGGGAGCCTCAACAAGGACTTCCAGTCGAGAAAGCTCACCCAAGGCATCCAACAAATCCTGTTCTGCCAAGGGCTGCGTGGTCAGCACGATCGGTACACGGGATGCATCCTCGGGGGGCTTTTGCAGGAAGCTTTCGATAGAAACAAGGTGCTTTGCCAGCGTATCGGTGATTTTCGCGATGGTTCCAGCCCGATCGGGGACGCGCAAACGAACATAGAATTTCGATGAAACCAAAAGCCCACCGATAGCCGCAGTCAATTGGTTGGCTTGACCGGGACCGGAAAACACGGGCCGCGAATCCTCATGCGACAAATCGATCAAATCGCCAGCAACTGCAGAAGCTGTCGGCCCTGCCCCTGCCCCGGCACCAACCAGCGACAAGCGACCAACCGGATCTGCATCGATCACAACCGCATTGAGGGGACCATTGACCCGTGCAATTGGGTGATCTTGTGCCAAAAGAGTCGGGCGTACCGATTGAAAGACGCTGTCGCCAACACGGGCGGCTTTGGCCAATAGTTTTACGCGGCGACCAAGAAATTTGGCGCTTTCCAAATCGATTGGTTCAATGGCTTGGATACCCTCAAGGCGCAAAGCCTGAAAATTAGGTGCACCACCAAAGGCAATCGCCGACAAAATGGCCAGCTTATGCCCAGCATCAGCGCCAGAGACATCGAGTGTCGGATCAGCTTCCGCATAGCCTAGGCGCTGTGCATCGGCCAAGACTTCACCAAAGCTGCGCCCAGTCAAATCCATCTCGGTGAGAATGTAATTGCACGTGCCGTTCAACACACCACTGACCGCTGTGATATGATTGGCGGCCAAGCCCTCACGCAGGGCTTTGATCACAGGAATGCCGCCAGCTACGGCAGCCTCATAGCGAATCTCAGCACCATGCTTTGCGGCAAGTGCGGCAAGTGCCGCGCCATGTTCCGCTAGCAGAGCTTTATTGGCCGTCACCACGTGCTTGCCAGCGGTTAAAGCAGCCTCGACGGCTGCCTTCGCACTACCTTCAGAGCCGCCCATCAGTTCGACAAACACGTCAATGTCAGGACTGGAAGCAAGTGCGACCGGATCATCGAACCAAGCAATGCCAGAAATGTCGACCTCGCGCGTGCGCCCTTTGGTGCGCGCAGATACGCCAGTCACTTTCACGGTCGACGCCAGGGGCCCCTGCCCGTATGCCAGCTTTAGAAGCCCGCCACCGACTGTACCGAGGCCGGCAATCCCAATTCTCAAGACACCCATGTAAATCTCTCTATCAGGCACAAAGGCCCGTTGATTGCGACTAGATCAGACAACAGGTCTATAAAGACCCACTCTCCTCGGTCAAAAACTTCCGCACGGCACGCGCGGCTTGGCGAATTCTTTGCTCGTTCTCAACCAGAGCAATGCGCACATATTCATCGCCATACTCGCCAAAGCCTGCCCCGGGGGCGACAGCGACGCCAGCCTTTTCCACCAATCGCTTGGAGAATTCAACTGAACCCAGTCCTCTAAACTTCTCCGGGATCAAGGACCAAGCAAACATCGAGGCTTGTGGCTCTGGAACATCCCAGCCAGCCCGCGAGAAGGAGTCAATCAGCGCGTCACGACGGGCCTTGTAAATAGCCCGCATCTCGGCCACGCACTCCTGCGGCCCATTTAGGGCTTCAACCGCCGCCACCTGCACGGGCGTATAGGCCCCATAGTCCAAATAGGATTTCACCCGAGCAAGCGCAGCAATTACACGTTCATTGCCCAATGCGAAGCCTACGCGAAAGCCTGCCATCGAATAGGTTTTCGACAAGGTGTTGACCTCAACCACCACGTCCTTGGCACCCTCAACTTGCAAAATGCTTGGAGGTGGCTTGGATTCATCGAAATAGATTTCCGAATAGGCCATGTCGGAGATCACCAGCATATTGTGCTTTTTGGCGAGCGCTACGACCTCTTTATAATAGTCGAGTTCCACCACTTGAGCGGTTGGATTGGCGGGATAGCAGACGATCATTGCAATCGGCGGTGGCACCGAGTGGCGTACAGCCCGGCTGATGCCTGCCAAATATTGCTCTGGACTGTGGGCCTCGATCGAGCGAATGACACCGCCCGCCATGATGAAGCCAAACGCATGAATGGGGTAAGAGGGATTGGGGGCAATCACCACATCGCCGGGCGCACAAATGGCTTGTGCTAGGTTTGCAAAGCCTTCTTTTGAACCCAAAGTCGCGACAATCTCGGTGTCTGGATTGAGCTTGACGCCAAAACGGCGGTCATAATAGCCGGCCATAGCGCGACGTAGGCCCGGAATACCGCGAGAAGCAGAATAGCGATTGCTGCGCGGCTTTCGCGCTGTTTCAACCAGCTTTTCCACAATATGTTCCGGCACCGGCAAATCAGGATTGCCCATGCCGAAGTCAATGATGTCAGTCCCGTTTGCCCGCAAACGGGCTTTGAGTTTGTTAACTTCCTCAAACACATAGGGAGGCAAGCGCTTAATTTTATAAAAATCGCCGATCATGGCGGAAAACCTTTATTTCATGTGGGGACTATTTGCCCCCTTTTTGTCAGGGGATATGCTCTATTACGCGAGACTACGTTGGAGGCAGACGCGCAATATCCGCCTCCATCTTAGCTCGTGCGGCCGCTGCCCACGCGTCAGACTCCGCATCCGTTTGTGCGGTTTGTGCCGAGGCAGAGTTAGAATCAATGGCTTGCTTTGCAGCCTTTGCCCAAGTTTGGTCAATCTCTTCGGCCGGCATTGGCTTGGAATTTGGATTGGCCTCGAGACGCTTGGCATCTGCCTGTAAACCAGTCTGCAAATTTGCCCATGACTTTTGGTTCGGCAAATCTTTAGGCGGATCGGGGATTTTCGTTAGATCGGGATAATCCCCCGGCTTCAGCACGGCACCGGCGGAGCGGATTGTGTCTGGCAAGAAGCCTTCTTCTTGGTCGAGCGACTGACACGCGCAGAGCGGAACAAAAAGGAACCCAAGCGCAATCACCTTCGGCATGCGCCAAGATGGGCGCTTACATTGGACGTAGGCTGATCTCGCTTTAATCCGCATCGCCGGGGCACTTTCCTGTGTCACATCTGGGCCAACGGCAGGGACATCACGATCTAAACGAGTGATGTTGCCGCTCAAGGTTTAGAGCCATAAGCAGTGGAAGTTCAAACCGCAAATCGCTACAGTGTTTTATTGCGCCGCTGCGGTGTTTGCTGCAAGGCAAATAGTGCACAAATTCATGATAACCGCGGCGAATTGGCAGAAATGACGGGGCAAAGATAATGGCTAAACAAAAATCGGATGGCCAGGATGCTAACAAGGGCCCTCCCAAGCCTGAAACAGAACGCCCCACCTCAAAGGCTCCTGAAGCTGAGAGTCTGATGGATGTGCTGCAAGCACAGAATCTCGAGACCCTCGAAACTCTAACGCGGAATTTGGGCGATGCGGTTACTCGGATGGGTGCGCTGGGCGCATCCGCCGTTGACGGGGTGATGGCCGAGGATGCGCGGCCGCTGCGAGCCGACCCCTATGGTCTTGCACCCTATGCTGCCGATGTCGCGACGCGCCTCGCGGGCAATCCCGAAAAGCTCATGGCTGCCCAGCAAGAGCTTTGGCAAGGCTTTGCAGAGATTTGGGCGGATGCGATCAAGTCCAGTTTGAATGATGGCACAGCAGAGACCAAGCCAGACCCCAAATATGCCGATAAGCGCTTTGCGGATCCCGATTGGCAAAAGCTGCCTATGTTCAATCTTTTGCAGAAAACCTATTTGCACACAGCAAACTGGTTCACTGGCTTGATTGATCATGTCGATGGCATCGACGATATGACACGCCGCAAGGCGACCTTTTTTAACAAGCAATTTGCCGACGCTTTTGCCCCTTCTAACTTCTTGATGACCAATCCTGTCGCGCTGCGCGAGGCATTGCGAACAGGCGGTCAAAGCGTATTGCGCGGCCTTGCAAATCTAGAACAAGACCTCAAACGCGGGCACGGTCGCCTCACCCCGGCCCAAGTCGATGAGCGACCGTTCAAGATCGGCGAGAATATCGCTATCACGCCGGGCAAAGTTATCCATCGAGGTGAAATTCTAGAGATCATCCAATATGATCCAGTGACGCCTACGGTCTTTGCCACCCCAATCCTATTCTTCCCACCTTGGATCAATAAATTTTATATCCTGGACATGCGCCAAGACAATTCCATGGTGAAGTGGCTGACTGAGCAGGGTCACAGCGTATTTGTCGTCTCTTGGCTCAATCCCGGCGTTAAACATGCGGAGAAGACGTTTGAAGACTATTCCCGCCTGGGCATTTACGAAGCGCTAGACGTGGTTACGCGTGCGACGGGTCACGATAAAGTCAATACGGTCGGATATTGTATTGGCGGCACGCTCTTGGCTTCAACGATGGCGGTGATGGCGCAAACGGGTGACAAGCGCATCAACTCGGCAACTTTCTTTGCCTCCCAATCCGACTTTGAAGAGGCGGGCGACCTTAAAGTCTTCACCGATGATGCGGCCATCCAATATATCAAGGATGAGATTGAACATGCTGGTGGCGTGCTTGATGCAACCGTCATGGGCGAGACCTTTAATTTCTTGCGTGCCAATGATCTTGTGTGGTCATTTGTCGTCAATAATTATCTGATGGGCAAAGACCCAAAGCCTTTTGACCTTTTGTTCTGGAACGCTGACCAGACGCGGATGCCAAAGGCGCTGCATCTTTATTATCTGGATAATTTCTACCGCCAGAACCGTTTGAGCCAAGGTGAGATGACCTTGTCTGGTTATCGATTGAACCTCAAGGACGTAGATACCCCCATCTATATGCAATCCTCGAAAGAGGATCACATCGCGCCGTGGCGGTCGATCTATCGTGGTGCCAAGCTATTTGGGGGGCCTGTTCGTATGATCCTTGCGGGGTCTGGACATATTGCGGGTGTGATCAATCATCCAGAAGCAAAAAAGTATCAGCACTGGCTGCCGCCTGAAACCATGAAAGAGCTGCCAGACACGTCCGACCAATGGCAGGCCGAACTGGTTGAATATAAGGGCTCGTGGTGGCCAGATTGGGCGAAATGGCTGGGCGAACTATCTGGGCCGCAGGTACCAGCGCGCGTGCCGGGAGATCATGAAGTTGCCGTTATTGGTGATGCGCCTGGAACCTATGTGTTGGTGAAATCGTCGGACTGACACAAGGCCTTGGCCTGATTTGATCATAAACAGCCCCCAGCAATCCGGCCCCACGCTTCACACGTAGATGGTAATATGCAACCTGCCTCATCCGGCCATTCCCCCGCTGCGCGCCCGTCTCTTGTCTGGTTTCGCGAAGACTTACGGATTGATGATCATCCAGCTTTAGCTGCCGCCGCCCAAGCTGGCCCAGTCTGTGCTGTCTATATTCTCGAAAGCAGCGAAGACTTGGGCAGGCCGCTTGGCGGGGCCTTAAAGTGGTGGCTGCATCACAGTCTCATGCGTCTAAAGGCTGACCTTGCCGACCATGGGATAAGTTTGATCTTGCAACAGGGCGATCCGCGTAAGCTCATACCCGCCCTAGCTAAGGAGCTCGGCGCCAACTCTGTCCATTGGAACCGCCGCTATTATTCTTGGTCGCGCCCCGTGGATTTAGCCATCAAAGCAGAGCTGACGAATTTAGGCTTAGAAGTTGGTAGCCACAAAGCACAGGTTCTGACCGAGCCTTGGGAAGTGAAAACCGGAGCTGGCGGAGCCTTCAAAGTCTTCACGCCATTTTTCAAAGCAGCCCAGCCAATGTGTGACTCTTGGGCAGAGCATGCAGCCCCTGCCCCACCCTTAACAGGCCATAACACGGGTAATGTCCATTCAGACACATTGGACGACTGGGCCTTGCTCCCCCAAGCGCCTGATTGGTCCGGCGGCTTGAGCGAGACTTGGGAGCCAGGCGAAGCCGGCGCCCAAAAGCGGCTAGCGCATTTTATCGACAAGGCACTCTTGGGCTATGGCGAAGGACGAAACATTCCGAGCAAACCTGCGACCTCCTTGCTATCGCCCCACCTGCACTTTGGCGAAATCTCGATCCGCCGGGTGTGGAATGCCGCGCGCAAAGCCATGCGGGCCAATCCTACCCTGCAACAAGACGGCCAAGTCTTTCTGTCTGAGCTCGGCTGGCGAGAATTCTCCACCCAATTGATCTATCACTATGAGGATTTTCCGCAGGAAAGTTGGAAAGAGGCGTTTCGCAGCTTTCCTTGGAAAAACGATCCATCCGCACAGCGGGCTTGGCAACGCGGACAAACGGGCTACCCCATTGTGGACGCAGGCATGCGTCAATTATGGAAGACAGGGTGGATGCATAATCGTGTGCGCATGATTGTTGCTTCCTTCTTAGTCAAACACTTGTTGGAAGATTGGCGCGTGGGCGAAGCTTGGTTCTGGGATACGTTGGTGGATGCAGACGTTGCCAATAATGCGGCTGGTTGGCAGTGGGTTGCAGGCTGTGGTGCCGATGCTGCCCCTTACTTCCGTATCTTTAACCCCATGTCGCAAGGCGAAAAATTCGACCCTGATGGGCATTATGTGCGCGCTTGGGTGCCAGAGTTGGCAAAACTTCCCAACAAATTCCTTCACCGCCCGTTCGAATGCCCAACCGAAACGCTTCGCATGGCAGGCGTACATCTTGGGCGGACTTATCCTTTGCCCATCGTCAATCATGAAAAAGGCCGCAAGCGCGCATTAGATGCCCTCGCCAGCCTTAAGCAGAGCACCACTGGAGACCTAGTATGAAAATCGCGATCATTGGCACAGGGATTACGGGCCTTTCAGCCGCTTGGGCCTTGAAGGATCAGCATGAGGTGACTGTATTTGAAAAGGAGGCACGCTTAGGCGGGCATTCCAACACCGTGACTGTAGACTACGATGGCAAGACCTTGGACGTTGATACAGGCTTCATCGTCTATAATGCCTTGAACTACCCCAATCTAATTGCGCTATTTGAGGCTCTGAACGTACCAACCCAACAGTCGGATATGAGCTTTTCGGTGCGCGATGGACGCCCCGGAAGTGAATGGGGTTCAGATGGCGCACCAGGCTATTTCGCTTGGAAGCGCAATGCCATTGATCTCAGTCACTGGGCATTGTTGGCAGATATGCTGCGCTTTAACTCTCAAGCCCAAAAAGACGTTCAAGATCCAGCCCTTCAGACGATGAGTTTAGGCCAATATAGCGCCAAGCTGGGGCTGTCGCAGCGCTTTTTGGAACGCTACCTCGTGCCAATGGGCGCGGCCATTTGGTCAACGCCTGAGACGGGTATGCTGGACTATCCCGCCGCAAGCTTTGTTCGTTTCTTCAATAACCACCGCCTCGTTCATTTTGAACGGCCCAATTGGCGCACTGTGACCGGTGGTTCGCGCCGCTATGTCGAAAAGTTTGCTGAGGCCTTGGGCGATCGCGTCCACTTGAGCTCTGCAGTGACCCAAGTTCGCCGCGACGCAAACGGCGTGGATGTGATTGTAGGGGGGGCCACCCACCGGTTCGATGAAGTTATCCTCGCCTGCCACTCTGATGAGGCTCTTGCTCTTTTGACAGACGCCACGGAACAAGAAACCGCCATTCTCGGTGCCGTCCGCTATGCGCCAAATGAAGCAATCCTGCACCGGGACGCCAGCTATATGCCAACCCGAAAAGCGGCTTGGGCGAGTTGGAATGTATCGAGAGGTGACCCGGCTGCGCCCATAGAGCTCACCTATTGGATGAACCGCCTGCAAGGCCAAGACAGCAATTGTCCGCTATTTGTAACCTTGAACCCGGCAAAGCCCGTGGATGAGACCAAAGTGTTTGCCCGCTTCAATTATGCCCACCCTCAATTTGATGCCCCCGCGGCACAAGCGCAACGCCAAATCCTGTCGATCCAAGGCGTTAAGAAGACTTGGTTTGCAGGGGCTTGGCAGGGATATGGCTTCCATGAAGACGGCTTGCGGGCCGGCCTGCGGGTCGCCCTGAAATTGGGCGGCCAAATCCCTTGGACTTTCGTTGATGACGATATTGTGCGCGAGCTGCCATCGAGATCGCATTCGGCTATGGCTATGAGACAAGATGAACCCGCACATGAGGTTGAAGCAGCATTGTGACCGAGATGACCAACCTTGGACTGATGCGAGGCCGGACCATCCACGTCCGCTTCCAGCCGTTTGAGCATCGCTTGGCTTATGATCTCTATCAGGTCTTGATTGACGTAGACGACCCAGGTGCGCAATTTCGAGGTTTAAAATGGATGGCGCACAATCGGTTTGCGCCACTGGCCTTTTATGACAAAGACCACGGCGACCGTACCGGTGCGTCCTTACGGGCTTGGGTTGAGGCCCAAGTGTCTGCAGCCAAAATTGCCTATGATGGCGGGCCAATCCATCTATTGACCTTCCCGCGTGTCCTTGGATTTGTGTTTAATCCGATTTCGGTCTTCCTCGTTTATCATCACGATCTAAACTTGGCTGCCGTTATCTATGAGGTGAACAACACCTTTGGCGAAACGCACAGCTATATCGCCCCTGCAAGCGGACATGGGATAGAACACCAAGAAGTCGATAAAATCTTCCACGTCTCACCTTTCTTCGATGTGTCGGGCCGTTATGCGTTTACCCTGCGGACCAGTGGCGAAGCTATGTCTCTTACAATCGATAAATACTCAGAAGCAGTGCGAGATCATCTGGCCACGCTCAAATTGCGTAGAGAAGCGTTGAACGACAAAAATTTGGCGCGCGCTTTTTTTTCGATTCCGTTCTTGACGTTCAAAGTTGTCTTAGGCATTCACTGGGAAGCCTTGAAATTATTGGTAAAAGGTGCACGCTATTACCACAAACCGAAACCGCCCATTTCCGCCAGTGTTGCCAGATTAAGCAGGATTCCATCTCCCCATGAGTGACGATCAAAACGCCATTACTGTGATCATGACGCCAAAATTGGCGCGCCAACTTCGCCAAGTCCCGATGGCCTTTAAAATGGCGGCGGTGGCGATGAGCAACATCGTCGAAGGCGAAATCCAGGTGTGGTTGCCTGATGGTCGCAGGTTGATTTTCCAAGGTGAGAAGCCAGGCAAAAGTGCCGTGCTTCAAATCATAAACTTCAGTTTTATCAAACGCGTTGCCGCTCAAGGTGACATTGGCTTTGCAGAAGGCTTGATGGCTGGCGAGTGGGACACGCCCGATCTTGCGGTATTGCTGGAAGTCTTCTCGTCCAACCTAGATTTGATGCCAAAGCTGTTGATCGGTGGACCGTTGTGGGCGGTGATCAACAATTTCCGTCACAAGTTTTTGAAGCGCAACACCAAGACTGGCTCAAAGAAAAATATTCTCGCCCATTATGATCTGGGCAATAACTTCTATTCGCGCTGGCTTGACCCAAGCATGACCTACTCATCCGCCGTCTATGAAAAAGACGGTCAGGATTTGACCAGCGCACAGATGAACAAATACCGCGCCTTGGCAGAGCAAGTCAGCTTGAAGGCTGGCCAGCATGTCCTAGAGATTGGGTGCGGCTGGGGCGGTTTTGCCGAATTTGCTGCCCGCGAGTATGGCGCGCGTGTTACCGGCGTCACCATTTCGGAAGAGCAGTACAAATATGCGACCGAACGCTTGGCCAAAGCAGGCTTAAGCGATCTGGCGGAAATCCAGCTGATGGATTATCGCGATATCGAAGGCCAGTTTGATGCGGTTGTGTCGATCGAAATGTTCGAAGCGGTCGGCGAACAATATTGGTCGACCTATTTCGATAAGGTCAATTCAGTCTTGAAGCCCGGCGGTAAAGCTGGCCTGCAAATCATCACGATCGATGAGCGCTTGTTTGAAGGATATCGCAGCCGGGCGGACTTCATCCAAAGCTATGTCTTCCCGGGCGGCATGTTACCCAGCGTTCCACGTCTCAAGTTGGAAGTGGCACGTGCCGGCTTGGTCTGGCAGAGCACGGCCGCTTTCGGTCTGTCCTACGCGGACACCCTAGCTGCGTGGGCAAAGACCTTTTTGGCGGAATGGATCCATATCAAGGACATGGGCTTTGATGAGCGTTTCAAGCAATTGTGGCGTTTTTACCTAGCCTATTGCGAGGCTGGTTTCCGGACTGGCCGCATCGATGTTGGCCATTTCTCGATGATCAAACCTTAACTCTAGAACTGGCTCAACAAGAAAAAGGCGCGAGACCTTTGGGTCCCGCGCCTTTTTTGACTTTACGCTATAATTTTAGCGCTTGATTTGAGCGGCGATATAGTCGCGAATGCCTTTGCCATAAGGTGGACGCAAGGCCTTCATTGGCCCCAGATCCTTCTTCAATTGGCTGTAAACCGACCGGGCATGGCTGAATTCCTTAAAGCCGTCATGACCATGATAGGACCCCATGCCAGATGGGCCGATGCCGCCGAATGGCAAATCTTCCATGGCAATGTGGAAGATCACGTCATTGACCGTAACACCGCCTGACGTGGTGTTAGTCAGAACATATTCCTGCTCACTTGGGTCAGCACCAAAGTAATACAGGCCAAGCGGGCGATCATTAGCATTCACATAGCCAACGGCTTCTTTGACATCGGAATAGGTTTTGATCGGAAGAACCGGGCCAAAGATCTCTTCCTGCATGATGCTCATGTCGTCTGTGGTGTCGAGAACCAAGGTTGGCGGAATCTTGCGGCCATTCTGGGTGGAGAAGTCTTCACCTGCGGGATTAATCTCCACAATCGTCGCACCCTTTTCTTTGGCATCGGTCAGCAAAGCTTGAATCCGGTCAAAGTGGCGTGGTGAGATGATGGCCGTGTAGTCGGGGTTGTCACGTAATTTTGGATACATGGCAGTCACGGATTTGGTCAAAGCACCGACGAGTTCATCGCGCTTTTCCGATGGCACCAGCAAATAGTCCGGTGCCAAACAAATTTGTCCGGCATTCAGGGTCTTACCGGTCATAATCCGGTCCGCAGTCGTGGCGACATCGGCAGAGCGCGATACAATCACCGGGCTCTTCCCGCCCAATTCCAGCGTCACAGGTACAAGGTTTTCAGAAGCTGCACGCATGATATGACGGCCAATCGACGTTCCGCCTGTAAAAATCATGTGGTCAAAAGCCAATCGCGAGAAGGCCTGGCCGACATCGGGGCCACCCGTAATCACCGCGATCTCTTCTTCAGAAAACGCCTTTGCAAACATCTGGCGCATCAATTCTGATGTAGCCGGTGTCAATTCCGACGGCTTGATCATCGCTCGATTGCCAGCAGCCAAGATCTGCGCGAGGGGCGCAAATGTCAGATTAACTGGGAAATTCCATGGGGCGATAACGCCGACAACGCCTTTAGGCTGATAGCGGACTTCTGCCTTTGCGCCCAATAAGCCTAGTAGCGAGGGCGAGGTCTTGCGCTTTTCAGGGCGCATCCATTTTGACAATTGTGCCTTGGCATCCTTAAGGGTGCCGAGCGAGCTGGCGACATCCGTTACCAGACTGGTCTCACGTGCGCGGCACGAGAAATCTTCTGACAAAGCATCAACGATTTGCTCTGCATGATCGACCAGCAACCCAATACAACGATCAATCCGGTTGATCCGCACCTCTGCTGAAGGAATCCCATCACGCAATTGGGCCGCCTTCTGGATGGCTAGAAGCTGGTTCAATCTCGCGATGGTCTCGCTGTCTCCACGTACTGAGAAGGTCATGTCGTTCATGATAATGGCTCCCTAGGTTTTTTATCTCCGCCACGCGGCGCTTTTTCGACATTCTCTATGCGCACGAATTGCAGTTTTTTCCAAGTCTACAAGTAAAATAAGTGACCACGTTTACGCAATCTCCATACTGATACGCTTACATAGGTGCAGAAACAAAAGGTCTGCGGTGGAAAAAGTGGTTGAAAACCTAGTCGGCGAGCAAGGAATGGCGATAGCTGATGCTGCGCTTCAATCGCTCAGAGAGCGAAAAATCACCCCATCGCCAGAAAACTATGCCGTATGGCTGGCCTATCATTCTTTAGTTCAAGCAGAGTTGCGCGCTGAGCTTGAGATGATGATCGCAGCCAAACGTGTGATTAACGACCATGTTTGTGATCAGCTTTACATCAAGTATTTTGAAGACATCGCCATTGGGTCGCGCATGCTAAAGGCCGGTGGCAAAATGGCCGCCGAAATGGAAGATGTCCGCAAAGGCTTGTTAAATGCCGGGATCAAAACCAAGGCCTATGGCGAACAATTGGAAGTGGCCAAGCAAGAACTCGCTAAATCGGAAAGCCCGCTAATCACTCGTGATTTAGTTGATAGTCTGGTTGATGCGACAGGCGAAATGGCCGCTCAATCCAAGCACCTTGAAACCAAGCTTGCTGAATCCAGCGTCGAGATTGAAGCTCTGCGCGTGCAATTGGAACAAGTGCGGATTGAAGCTGCAACGGACTCACTGACGGGCCTCGCAAACCGCAAAGAATTTGAGAGCCGTCTGGCTGAAATGTCCGCGGCGTCTGATCGCGGTTCTGGCCCCGTGACCGTCATTATGGCGGATATCGACTTCTTTAAGCGCATTAATGATACATTCGGGCACCAGACTGGCGATCAGGTTATCCGCTTTGTCGCGACCGTCATGGACCGCGCAAAGCCCAAAGGCGGTATAGTTGCCCGCTTGGGTGGGGAAGAATTCGCGATGATCGCCCCGATGACAGACCGGAAGACAGCCATGGGAATTGCCGAAAAGATCCGCCAAGCCGTTGAAGGAAAACGCTTGGTGCGTCGCGCTTCAAACGAGGACTTGGGCAAAATCACGATATCGCTGGGTGTTGCTCAACGCCGTCCAAGCGAAAAGCCAACCGATATGGTCGAACGTGCCGACGCGGCGCTCTATGCGTCTAAGCGCAATGGTCGCAATCGGGTCAGCCAAGAAGAATTGACAAAAGCCAAGGCGGCCTAGGCCTATAGCCGACCTGTCTTTCCCAATGCGAAGATCAAGCGTGCACGCGCCTCTGGCATGGTCTTCCGCATCGGGTTGAGCAATTCACGCTCAATAAAGTGTCCCATTAGCGCAAAACCGTCTGCGACATCGCCGCTAACAGGTCTATTCTGTCCACAGAGCAAGAACGGCGGCAATACAAGCAATTTGTCGGCGAACGGCTCACCTGCTGCGCGCGATGCCGCCCGCCCAGTTTTCGGGCTCACCCAAGCAAGGTCGTCGGGAGACCCCGTTAGAGCGCATTGCGAAAGATCTAAGCCATAGCCCATCTCGGCCAGAAGCCCCATTTCCCAGCGGATATAAAGGGCGGGCCAACCTTGGCTGTCGCTAAGGGCTTGAAGCAAAATCTCGGTCGCTTCAAACAGACCGACACAGGGCTGACGCTCTGGGGCCACTTCCAAAAGAAGCGTTGCCACACAAGAAAGTGCGGCAAGTGCGGCTGCATCATCCATCACGTCGGCCGGACCACCACCCCTACCCTCCATCTCATCGAAGAAGCCAAGTTGATCTTCAAGACGAGACTTCCACACCAGATGCAGGCGAGTACCGGGTTCAATCAAAGCACGCTTGCGCTTGCCCGCCCCGCCATAGACAAGCCCTGAGGCCCGGCCGACTTGGTCGCTTAAGACATCTAGAATGACATCATTTTCGCCAAAGCGTCGCGCCGACAAGGCGATTGCATTGCCTGTCCACGCGCTCATGGACGGCCTCTAGGCATCGAAGTCGAGGCCCAAAGCGGTGTAATGCGAGCGCTCGTCAATCCAATTCTCGCGCACTTTGACATGCAGGAACAAGTGGACCGGCCTTTCAATCGCTTCAGCAATATCTTTGCGTGCGTTTTGCGATATCCACTTCAAGGTCTCACCGCCTTTACCGATGGCGATGCCCTTATGGCCGTCTCGCATCACATAGAGGGTCTGGTCAATGCGAACCGAGCCATCCTTTTTCTCTGTCCAAGCATCGGTTTCAACGGTTGCATGATAGGGTAATTCCTCGTGCAGACGCAGAAACACCTTTTCGCGCGTGATTTCGGCCGCCATCACACGCATGGGCGTGTCAGCCACTTGTTCTTCCGGATAGAGCCACGGCCCTACCGGCATACGCTCGCCCAACAGATCATTAAGGCGTTTAAGGCCCGATGACTTCAGCGCCGAAATCATCACTACCTCATCATATACGCCCTTCTCAAAGAAAGCTTGAGAGAGGTCGAGCAGCTTCGCGCGTTCAAGGACGTCGACCTTATTCAGTGCCAAGATCGCTTTGCGCCCTTGCTTTTGCAGCCCCTCGATAACCTGCTGCACATCTTCAAACGTCCGCTTGTCGCTGCCATCACCGCGATTTTCGGCCATCCGGCTGGCGGCTGGCGCATCAACCACGTGAACCAAAGCATCGGCATCGGCTGCGCCTCCCCAAGCAGATGCGACCATGGCGCGATCAAGGCGCCGCTTGGGCGTAAACACGCCCGGCGTGTCCACCAAAACAATCTGAGCATCGCCATGAATGGCAACGCCACGCACCGGGAAGCGAGTGGTTTGTACCTTTTGGGTGACAATCGAAATCTTCTGGCCAACAAGCGCATTGACTAAGGTTGATTTGCCCGCATTTGGTGCACCCAGAATGGCGGCAAAGCCACAGCGGGCCTTCTCTGACCCTGCTGAGATGGGTGTAGTTTCACTATTTTCAGACACGTAATCCGCCTTGCTTCAGAAGCGCTTGGGCCGCAGCCCGCTCTGCATTTTGTTTCGAAGATCCCTCTGCTGTTGCAACATGGGTCCCAGCTTTGACCTCTATCACAAAACGAGGCGCATGGTCAGGGCCATCGCGTTCAAGCACCTGATAAACTGGCGGCGGGAAGCCGCGCTTCTGCGCCCATTCTTGAAGCGCACTTTTTGGATTGCGATGAAGACCCGATGGCTCTTGCTGGCCAGCCTCCCAAGCAAGTTCAAACAAGCCCTGCACCGCCGGTCGGCCGCCATCCAACCAGAGTGCTGCCATCAATGCCTCAAACGCGTCACCCAGAATGGAATCATTTTCCGCAACCGCATCTGCGCTGAAACCGCGAGAGACCACCATGAGCTCAGCCATGCCAATGCTGCGCGCAGCATCTGCGCAATTCTTGCCGGACACGACGGCATTGAATTGCCTCGTTAGTTCACCCTCTTCGGCGCGGCCTTGACGCTCAAACAGGCGCTCGGCCGCCATAAGGCCCAAGACCCGGTCTCCAAGCCACTCCAAGCGCTCATTATGGGCAAAGCCCGGCTGACCATCGCCACGCGACTTATGGGTAAAGGCGCGCTCTAACAGGGATCGGTCTGAAAACTGATACCCGATCTTCTCTTGTAGCGCCTGAAGTTTAGCGTCTCGCGTCATCGAATGGGGACAGCGAGCCGATCCCACCGCAAGCCCGTAAACCAAGTCCAAGGCAGATAGAAACGGGTGGTCTCATCAAATGAGAGCAACACAATCCGGCCACGACCAACGAGGTTTTCAGCTGGTACGAAGCCAACACCAGATTGGAGGATTGGATCAGCCCGGCTGTCGGTCGAATTATCGCGATTGTCGCCCATCATGAAATAATGGCCTTCAGGCACCACAAAGACTTGGGTATCGTCAAACATGCCATTGGTTTCATAATCATAGGTCACATAGCTTCGGCCATTCGGCAGGGTTTCGCGAAAGCGTGTTGTCGTGCGAATATTGCCATTCTGTTCGGTTATGGTCTCAGGCTCTAACATCTCTTGTTTGACAGGCGTACCATTCAAAATAACCTGTCCGCCGACGACTTGGATCCGATCCCCTGGCATGCCGATCAACCGCTTGATGTAGTCCTGACGCGGATCGGCAGGCAGCTTGAAAACCACCACGTCACCCCGTTCTGGCGTATGACCAAGGACACGGCCATTCAGAATCTTCGGCGAGAACGGAATGGACGCATTGCTATAGCCATAGTCCCACTTCGACGTCCAAAGATAATCGCCTACCAAAAGGCCGGGCCGCATAGATTCTGAGGGAATGTTGAAAGGCTGAAACAAGAAAATCCGCAAGAAAAGCGCGATACTCAAGGCCATAATAACAGTCTTGACGCTTTCAATCAGGCTATCGCCCTGTGGTGCTGGCTTCACCGCCTTCTTCGAAGCAGCCTTAGAGTTCGTTGTGTCAACCATCAGATTCGTTTCTTTTCAATTTGTTTCTAGGGGCCGCAGACCGATTACCACAAAGGCCATAGCCAGAGGGTGGTCATCGGTCAGACTAATATGAATGTCAGCCGCAAAGCCCGGTGGTGTCAGTTCTTGCAATCGCTTTAGCGCGCCGCCCGTCAAACTCAAAGTCGGTCTGCCAGTTGGCAAATTGACGACTTCCATGTCGCGCCAAGCAACACCGCGCCGCATGCCCGTTCCCAGCGCCTTCGAACAAGCTTCTTTTGCGGCGAAACGCTTGGCATAAGTGTCTGCCCGTTTGGCTGGGCGTCGGTTGGCACGGGCTTGCTCGCCTGCGGTAAAGCAGCGGGCTTCAAAGCGGCTGCCAAAGCGCGACAACGTCTTCTCAATCCGGTCGATCCGACACAGGTCTGAGCCAATTCCAACAATCATGCGCGCGCTTCATCCATAAGGCGACGCATACGGCCAATGGCATCCTCGAGGCCAATGAAAATTGCTTCACCTATGATGAAATGACCAATATTTAATTCAACCAACTCTGGAATGGCCGCAATTGGCTTCACATTATCAAAAGTAAGGCCGTGGCCGGCATGCACCTCTAGACCGCGCGATGTGCCGATCCGCGCTGCCTCCGCTAGCTTTTCAACAATCTGCTCGGCTTCCGCTACATGTCCTTCAAGTGCAGCTTCGGCATAGGCCCCCGTATGAAGCTCGACCACTTGCGCGCCCATTGCTTCGGCAACGGCCAATTGAATGGGGTCAGGCTCAATGAACAGTGATACGCGCCGTCCAGCGGCTGCAAGCTTGCGTACCATCGGCGCAATCGAATTATGCAAACGCGCGACGTCAAGGCCGCCTTCGGTTGTCCGCTCCTCGCGCTTTTCCGGCACGATGCATACCGCATGTGTGGGATGGCGCAGCGCGATGTCGAGCATTTCCTCGGTAGCGGCTAGCTCAAGATTGATGGGCAACTCAACTTGCGCGATAAATTTCTCAAGGTCTTCGTCGCGAATGTGACGTCGATCTTCGCGTAAGTGAAGGGTGATACCATCTGCTCCGGCCTTCGCTGCCATCTGGGCGGCGCGCAGCGGATCAGGATGGGGCCCGCCCCGCGCATTTCGGATCGTCGCCACGTGATCAATATTGATCCCAAGGCGTAAGCGATGGTCAAAACTCATGCGGATGCGCCTTGAGAGAGCGCCCGACTGCCCGGTTTGATGGCAGGAATGGCCTTCAGATCATCTGGAATTTCATCTGGCGCAAAACTTTCGACTTCGATGGAGGCCAGAGCCACCAACTCGCAGCCCACATCGGCGCGGCCAGCGCTGCGGTCCACAATCACGGCAGCACCCAGAACCACGCAAGGTGCATCCTTGATCGCTTCCAAAGTCTCGCGCACGGAAATACCCGTTGAGACGATGTCCTCGACAATCACGACGCGGGCTTCAGCCGGTAGCGTAAAGCCGCGGCGCAAGCGGAACTTGCCGTCTTCGCGTTCTACATAGACTGCTTTGGCACCCAGATGCCGTGCGGTCTCATAGCCTGGAATGACCGCGCCTACGGCTGGAGACACCACATAATCGACCTGACCCCACCGGTCTTTGATCTTCTCGGCCAAGGCTTTGCATAGCGACTGAGTGGCGGGCGGGTCCATGAACACAAACGCCTTCTGCAAGAAGGTGCGGCTGTGACGGCCTGAAGTTAAAATGAAATGGCCTTCCAAGAGGCCACCGGCCGACTTGAAGATGGAAAGAACGTCGTCATTGGTCATAGGTGCTTATTATCACTTTCTTAGCTAGTTTCACCAGCCCTGCGTGTGGCCAGTCCAGTCCATGAAGCGACCGGTGCCCGACAGCTGCAAGTCTTCGGCAAGTTGAATAAGGCCATCCGCGCTCGCCTTAGCATCAATCTCGGCCCCTGCCCCGCCCATATCGGTGCGGACCCAGCCGGGATGACATGCCACAATCGCGATTCCATCCCTTTTGAGGTCGTGCGAAAATGTCTGCACGAGTTTGTTTAAGGCCGCCTTGGACGCACGATAGGCTGGCGCGCCCTGCGAAGCCCCCGAAAAACGGCCCATGCCAGAGGAGATCATCAAGACACGTGCTTGGCTAGAACGCTTTAGATTTGGCAAAAAGGCTTGCAAGACCCGCCACGGACCAACCACATTGGCATTGAGCACCTCGAGAAAATCATCAGGCGCCAGATCGGCTAATTCCTGCTGGCGCGGGCCGAAAACGCCAGCATTTTGAATCAGGACGTCGATGGGCTCTGATAAAGCATGTGCCGCCACGCGAACCGACGCCGTATCACCGATATCACAGGCCAAGACTCGGAAATTAGGATGTTCAAACGGCGCTTCCCCGTTGCGGGTTGTGCCGATCACGGCGTGACCTCGCGCCAACAAGCCCTCAACCAACGCAAGGCCGATCCCGCGGTTCACCCCAGTCACCAAATAGGTTGCCATCGTCTTGTCCCTTGCCGTCCGTTCAGCCCCGTAACCGCTTAACATCGACCACAACGGGCAAAGCCCGCAGCGATGCTGCGATCACGTTCAAATGCTTTGAGTCCGCCACTTCGACATCGACCAAAAGGTCGATGAAGTCCTCGCGTCGGTTTTGAGCGCGCACATTGGTAATATTGCCATCACATTCAGAAATAATCTTACCGACTTGAGCGAATACGCCCTTGGTGTTCTCACAACTCATCACAAGGCGACCCAAGGCCAACCCATTGCGCTTGGCTTCATCGGTCCACGCAAGATCAATCCACTGATCTTCATTAGCATCATGCTCAGCCAGATGATCACAGTCGATCGTGTGCACTTCCACGCCACGATCCGGCACATGAACCCCGACGATCCGGTCGCCCGGCAAAGGCGAACAGCAAGGCATGAAATGCAGGGCGACGCCGACCATCAAATCCGAGCCGCGAACAAAGTCGCGCGCATGGTCATTATCAATCATAAACCTTGGCTCACCCAAGACACTTTTGCGCACAAAGCCCGGAACTGCCGCTTCTGCGAGACTAGCCCCCGTTAAACGCCCGCGCCCAATGGCAGCATAAAGCTCGTCCATCGTATCGTAATTCAGCCGCTGGCGTGCATCCTCAAGGTTGATGTCCTCTGGATTGAGGCCAACGCGGCGCAGCGCATGTCCCGCTAAGCGGCGGCCTAAGGTCGCAAATTCCTCACGCTCACTTTCCCGAACCAAACGACGGATAGCCGACCGTGCCTTGCCGGTGACCGCAACTGATTCCCAATCCGCCACGGGCTTGCGCATATCGGACCGCAAAATCTCCACAACGTCGCCATTGGACAATGCCGTCCGTAGCGGTCGCTCTTCACCATTGATCCTTGCACCAACCGTCGTATCCCCAATGCGAGTGTGAACGGCGTAAGCAAAATCGAGTGGCGTGGCCCCATAGGGCAATACAATCAAATCGCCCTTTGGCGTAAAAGCGAACACCTGATCCTGGAACATTTCAAGTTTAGCATTTTCCAGAAACTCTTCCGGATCGCCGCCATGCTCCAGAATTTCCACCAGATTTCGTAAGGGTGCCAAGGGGTCGGATTGCTTAGTGTCGATTGGATGGTAGCCATAGGTGCTGTTTTTATAGCGCCAGTGTGCAGCAACTCCATCCTCGGCGATCCGGTTCATTTCTTCTGACCGAATTTGAATATCAACCGATGTCGCGCTGGGGCCCACAACGCCTGTGTGGATCGAACGATAGCCATTGGGCTTGGGTACAGAGATAAAGTCTTTGAACCGGCCCGGCACGCAAGACCAAGCTTCATGAATCACGCCAAGGGCTGCGTAACATTGAGCGGTATCTTTCACCACGACTCGGAAGCCATAGAGGTCTGAGACATCAGAAAACGAGATCGACTTGCGCTCAAGCTTTTTCCAGATTGAATAGGCACGCTTCTCGCGCCCTACCACGCGTGCTTCAATGCCAGCGGCTTCAAGTGCAGAGCTAATCTTTTGCGTCACTGCGGCCACGGCACCAGATCGTTCAGCACGTAAATTGGCCAGCTGTTCGTTGATCGTCTTGCAAGCTTCTGGATGGAGGTACTGGAAAGCCAGTTCTTCAAGCTCACCGGAAAAACGCTGGATCCCCATCCGCCGCGCCAAAGGGGCATAGATGTCCGCTGTTTCACGGGCAATCCGCTCCCGCTTCTCGCGCTTCTTGATGAAGTGCAAGGTACGCATGTTGTGCAGACGGTCGGCCAATTTCACCAGCAATACCCGCACATCCTTCGACAGGGCGAGGATGAACTTTTGCAAGTTTTCGGCTTGCTTGGTGCGGTTAGAGTTCAATTCCAGCTGGGAAAGCTTTGTCACCCCATCAACCAATTGGGCAACTTCGTCGCCAAAGAGCTTGCCAATCTCGGCCGTCGTAGCGGTGGTGTCCTCAACCGTGTCGTGCAGAAGGCCTGTGATGATGGAAGCGGCATCAAGGCGCAGCTCAGTCAGAATGCCAGCAACTTCAATCGGATGAGCAAAATATGGATCACCCGAAGCCCGCAACTGGCTACCATGGCGTTGCATCGCGAACACATAGGCGCGGTTGATAGCATCTTCATTCACATGGGGATCATAGGCCCGTATGCGATCAAGCAACTCATATTGACGCAAAATGCGGCCCCGACTAGGAGGCCGCACGATTTGCGCCGGGAACGGCAATTCCCCAGTTTCTTCTACTGTCTCAAAGGCCCTGCCATCGTCCATGGTGAACCTTTAAGATCAATAGGGGTCTTCGCGGACTGCTTCTTGTTCTTGCTGCAAGGCGCGCAGCACGTCGTCTTCAGTTGCGAGCACAGGGGCTTCCAAAGCCAAGAGATCGCTCTCTTCCTCTTCGCGAACAGCATGTGGGCGCACTTCACGCAGCGAAGCCACCAAGCCATCGCGCAATTCTTCGGTCTCTACCGTAGCATCCGCAATTTCGCGCAAGGCAACAACAGGATCTTTATCGCGATCACGGTCGAGCGTTAGCGCTGCGCCACCAGAAATCTGGCGGGCGCGGTGCGCTGCAAACAAAACCAGAGAAAATCTATTTGGGACGCGTTCAACGCAGTCCTCTACCGTCACGCGGGCCATATATCTAATCCTGTCGGAAAGTGAGAAGTCTCTTTACGGTAAGTCTTGGCGTTTCTCAACCATTGCACGCAGATGAAGTCGCCAGCCCTCGCCTGCGCTCAAGCCAGTCGCACGCAATGGTTGAGATTCTCTGAGTCTTGCAAATTTTTCAGCAGAATCCGACCTAGCGTACCACAGACTGGATGTCGCCAATTCGGTGCAATCTCTAACAATGGAAGTAAAACAAAGTCTCTTTCTGCTATTCGCGGGTGGGGCAATGTTATCAGGCTGCAATTGGCACTAACAATGCCATTGTAATCGACTACATCTAGATCCAAGGTTCTGTCTGCCCAACGATCATCTAGGGAACGAACGCGGTTCATCTGCGCTTCAATTACCTGACAACGTTGCAACAGGGCCAATGGGTCCGTGTCTGCAGGTTCTATGCGACAAACGGCATTTAGATAGTCGGGTTTTCCGAGATTTGGGGGCCAAGCTTTGGTCGACCAAAACGATGACAAACTGGTGACATGGTCTCCATTTTGTGATAGCAGCTCTAAGGCTTCGAGGAGGATATCTCGAGGTATTTTAGAGCCCAAGCCTAGATTTGATCCTAGGCCAATATAAATTCCAGAAGGCTCTGAAGGCATTTTTGGATAAAATTGTTTAGAGGAAGGCGACGTCACAATGACTTTTTATCCCAATGAGCGGATCGCTCTGTTTATCGATGGTGCAAACTTCTACGCAGCAGCGCGCACCTTGGGTTTCGATGTTGATTATCGCAAGCTTCTTGAAGAGTTCAAGAAGCGCGGTCGTCTCGTTCGTGCCAGTTATTACACGGCCATTCTCGAAGATGTCGAATATAGCCCCGTCCGCCCCTTGGCCGACTGGTTGGACTATAATGGCTTCAACGTGATCACCAAGCCTGCGAAAGAATTTACCGACACATTGGGTCGCCGTCGCGTTAAGGGTGATATGGATATTGAGATTGCCGTCGACATGATGGAACTGGCATCCCATGTCGACCACATCGTCTTATTCTCGGGTGACGGCGATTTCCGCGTCCTGATCGAAGCTGTTCAGCGTCGTGGCCCACGGGTTTCAGTTGTTTCCTCGATCAAGACACAGCCACCAATGATTGCGGATGAGCTACGTCGCCAAGCCGACACCTTCATCGATCTGGCTGATTTATCGGCGCTGATTGGTCGCCCGCCTCGTCCAGATGGCTTTGAAAGTCCGCGTACTAATTTCCGTCCCGGCCGCTCTGTTGAAGGCGAAGAATTCTCGGACGAGTTCGACGACGAGCTTGAAGGCATGGAAGACGAGCTCGAAGGCGAGACTGAAGCTTAAGCGGCTTTTGGCAAAGAAGCTGTGCGACCCACGCGCGACTGCCCGCTCTGTCCCAGATTGGTCGCTTATCGGGCGACTAATCAACTCGAGAATCCAGACTGGTTTAACGGCCCTGCCCCCTCGTTTGGGGATAAGGCCGCTTGGCTGTTAATCGTCGGTCTGGCCCCTGGCCGCACCGGGGCTAATCGAACGGGCAGGCCTTTTACGGGCGATTGGGCTGGCGACCTACTCTACCAAACGCTGGCGCGCTTTGAATTGTCAGAAGGCACCTATGCGGCCCACGCAGGCGATGGCCTATCGCTTAAGGGTGCGATGATTACCAATGCTGTCCAATGTGCGCCGCCTGCCAACAAGCCGGAGCCGTCAGAGATCAGCCAATGCGCACCCTTTTTAAAGGCGCAGATTGCTGCACTTGGGCACCTCACAAGCCTCATTTGCCTCGGCAAAATCAGCCATGACGCGACCGTTCGCGCGCTTGGCGGCAAGCCTTCGGCCTATAAGTTCGCTCATGGCGCGGTCCATCAGATTGGCGATAAGACAGTTTACGACAGCTATCATTGCAGCCGCTACAACACCAACACAGGGCGGCTAACCACGCAAATGTTTGAGGCTGTGTTTGCTAAGGCCTGCCTAGACGCTCGCTAGCTTTCCTTCGCCGACGGGAATTCCCGGTACTTTCCGAGCAGCAGCAACAGAGCCGATCCAATGATCAGGATGATGGCAGCGTTGTGGAAGACCGAAAACGTCTCCAGATCACCCTTGCGGATTGCGGCGGCAAACACCGCGGGGCCAAAGCCAGCACCTAAGGCGAAGAAGCCGTATAACATGCCATAAATGGCCCCGTAGGCCTTGGTGCCAAAGTATCTGGCGACCAAATACGCCATGAAATCATACTCGACGCCCGCACCAAAACCGACCATGAAAATAGCGATCATCGCTTGATCTCGCGAAATCTCGGGCGCGCCAAGCATCCATAGGGCTAGTGCTGGCAGGGCAAGGAAAACAAAGGCAATCCCTGGTGCCCAAAAACGATCAATCAAATAGCCGCCCACCAAACGACCGGCGATCACCGCAACCCCCATCAAAGAGGCCAAACCAACGGCGTCGGCCTTAGAAAAATCCTTGGCCTGTAAGGCAAGTTCTATGTTTGGAATTGGCCCACCAATCGCATAGGAGATGGGGATGAACGAGACGGCCAACAGCCAAAACCGCCAATCCATAAGTGCTTGCTTCGCCGTCAAACCAGCCCCTGCCGCTGCCTTTGACGCTGTTGAGCCCCCCCGATAACTCGTGTCTCGAACATTGCCAAACAGCATCATAAAGGCAGGGACTGGACCAACAAGGGCGAATGCCGTGGCTGCCAAAAGCTCTGGTCTTAGACCTTTTTGCATAAGTTCGGGCACCACAAAGGCGAGCGCTGCCGCCGACATTGCGATTGAGGCCAGCACGGCGATGAGGCTGAGCAGGACTTTCAACCCTGCGACTTTAGAGGTTGCAGCGGGTCGATCTGAGATGTCGCGAAAGCCGATGAGTGCGATGGGAAACGAAATGAGGAGCGGTAACAAAGCAACCGCCGCATAACCAACACGCCAATTGAAAACGGTTGTAACCTCTTGCGCAAGAAGCTTGGCCAATGTCCCAAACAAGCCTGTCGCAATAAGGGCGATGCCCAAGGCAAGGCCGCGCCGTTCAAAGAACCAGTTGTTGACGGCTCTGGTAAAGGTGATTGGCAAGGTACCAGCCCCGGCAACCGCCATCAGGGCCCAAGTTGCCGCATAGAGTGGAAACGAACCATTGTTTAGGCCGAGCGCCACCAATGACAGGGCAAACAACACGATAGAGCATAAGGCAACTTTTCTGACCCCGACCCGATCGGATAGAAAGCCGATGATGGGGCTCATGACCAGAGCCCCAATGGTGTAAATGGGTAGCGCCAACATAACTTGCTCTGGCGTAAAGCCTAAGCCACCCTTTTCAATCGGCTGGATCATTGGGCCGACAAACACGCCAATGGTGTAGAACGGCAGTGGAGATAGTCCCATCCCGATGCCAACTGCAGACGACAAAACGACAGGCCAACCATTCTTAAATTCACCGACACCAACTTTAGTGTCCGTTGGCATCGCATCATTGGTCGCTGTCATTGATTGTCTCTCCTGATGGTCCGCTAGTATCTGCAAGCCTGACAATGATATATCTTTTCAAAGAAGCAAATGAAAAGAACGCGACCTATGTCCAAAACACTGCAATCAAATGCCTTGCCAGCTTCCCCCCTCGCCTTAGCGGGCGTTCGGGTGCTTGATCTATCCCGTGTGCTGGCTGGGCCTTGGGCCACCCAAACGCTAGGTGACTTGGGCGCAGAAGTTCTCAAAATTGAGAAGCCAGGGGTCGGCGATGATACCCGCAGTTGGGGCCCGCCATTCCTGAACGATGAGAGCGGGGCTCAAGGCGATGCCGCCTATTACACCTGCGCTAATCGCAACAAAGCCTCCCTCACCTTGGACTTTACGACACCGGAAGGCAGCGAAATTTTACGGGCCCTAATCCCGCATCACGACGTTTTGGTCGAGAATTTCAAAACCGGCGGTTTGGCCAAATATGGCCTCGACTATGAAAGTGTCGCCAAACTCAATCCGAGAATGGTCTATTGCTCGATCACAGGCTTTGGCCAAACAGGCCCTTACGCGCCGCGCGCTGGCTATGATTATTTGGTCCAAGCGGCAGGCGGCCTGATGAGCGTGACTGGCCAAGCGGATGGAACACCAGGCGCTGAGCCATTGAAGGTGGGCGTGGCGGTCGCTGACCTCTTCACAGGCCTCTATTCCACAATCGCCATCTTGGCTGCGCTGCGCCACGCCGAGGCCACGGGCCAAGGCCAGCACATTGATATGGCGTTGCTGGATTGCCAGACAGCAGTTCTAGCCAATCAGGCGGCCAATTTTCTGGTCTCGGGTCAAGCCCCAAAGCGTCTGGGCAATGCCCATCCAAACATAGCGCCCTATCAGGTCTTCCCGAGCCAAGATGGGCATATTGTGTTGGCTGTTGGCAATGATGGTCAATGGCAGCAGTTTTGCGCGGCAGCGGGTCAGTCCGAAATGGCCGAAGACCCCCGTTATGCAACAAATTCACAGCGGGTGGCCCATCGCGACAGTTTGATCGCTGGCCTCCTGCCCGTCATGGCTAGTCAGACGACCGCCAATTGGATCGCCACCTTGGAACAAGCCGGTGTGCCTTGCGGCCCAATCCAGACCATCGATCAAGTCTTCCAAGACCCCCAGGTCATCGCGCGCCACATGCAACAGGAAATGTCCCGCTCCGACGGCACGGCCATCCCCGTGGTCGCCAACCCAATTAAAATGAGCCTGACCCCACCTGTTCCACGCCGTGCTCCGCCGGCTCTTGGTGCGGACACAGAAGCCGAACTCAAAAGCTTACTGGGCCTAACCGACGCGCAGATTGACGGCTTACGGGCTAAGGGAATTATTTAGGGGAAGCAATCGCTGTCATCCCGGACGGCGTCAGCCGAGCCGGGATCTTGTGACGCATAGTCCTTGGGGGTCCCCGCTCTGCGCTTTGCTTCGGCGGGGATGACAGGATGAAAGCCCTCTACTCCGCCTTCTTAGAATGGCTATCGTACCAGCCAATGGTACTCATGATTGCCGCCAGCCACTGGCTGGGACGACCAAAGCCGTGGCCTGCATCCGGCAGGCGCACCAAGGCGCTTTCGACGCCTTGTAATTGGAGAGCTTGGAAATATTGCTCGCTCTCACTCATCGGCGTGCGATAATCGCTTTCGCCCGTGATGATGATCGTTGGGGTACGAACTTTACCGACCAAGGATAAGGGCGAACGGGCCCAGTATTTCTCAGGCTCTTCCCATGGCTTTTTCTCAAACCAATAGCTGGTGACAACTGCGCCAATATCGCTGGTCAAAGCTTCTGAAGTCCAGTTAATCACGGGCCGCTTGACCGAGGCGCCAGCAAACCGGTCGGTCTTACCAATTGCCCAAGACGACAGCACGCCACCGCCAGAGCCACCGCCAATATAGAGGCGGTTGGTATCAATAAAGCCGCGTGCGATGACGGCATCAACACTGCTCATCAAATCATCATGGTCCTGACAAGGGTAACAAAGGTTGATCAAGTTTGCGAACTCTTCGCCATACCCGATGGAGCCACGTGGGTTGGTGAAGAGGGTCACATAGCCAGCCGCTGCATAGAGGTGATGGGTGATCGAAAACATAGGACCGTAATCGGTATGAGGCCCGCCATGAATATCCATCGCGAGAGGGTATTTCTTGCTGGGGTCGAAATTGGGTGGATAGAGGATCCAGCCATGAACTTTTCGCCCGTCTGCCGAGGACGGGGTCCAAATTTCCTCTAGCTTGCCAATGGATTTACCTGCCCGCCAAGCCGCATTCATATCCCACAAGATGGTCTCTTTGCCTTGCGACCACAGCGCCAAATTCGCAGGGCGGTCGGCCTCGACACTGGGATACACTGTCTTGGTACCATCGGTGGAATAGCTGCCACCTGAAGATGGTAAGAGAAGTCTTGTATTGCCGACTTCAGGCGTGGTGACGCTGACTGCACCATCCAAGGGTGCAAAGCCGACGCGGCTGATGCCGACATCTTGATAGAGGAAATTCACGCCACGCCCATCCTTGCGCCAACTTATCTGGCTAGCCGGGCGGTCGAGCTTTAAGGTCAGGTTCCGTGCTTGGGTAACAGGACCCGTCGCAGGAAGGGTGGCAACAAACACATCCGTGCGCTGAAACGAAGTCTGCCGGTTACGCCAGCCGACATAGGCTAAGGTTTTTCCGTCTGGGCTAACCACTGGGCTGTTTTCAAAGCCGTCATCAGTTGTGAGTTGGCGCGGTGTACCGCCGCCAGCTGCGGGCCAAGCATAGAGGTCAGATTGCACAGGCTTTAGATGCGCATCTGGCGCGGGATTACCACTGACAAGCACGAATTGCCCATCGGGCGTCCAAGCGGGCTGACCATCCTCGCGGCCCCAATCACCGCTGCCACTAGTCACTTGCGTGACAGCCCCTGTCGCCACGTCGAGGGCAAAGACCTGATAGTCGCCCGGCGTTAGCCAGCCTTCTGGATCGGTGCGGTACGGAAACGTGCGCAACACACGCGCAGGTGCCGCCCAAGTCGCGCCTTCTGGCTTTTCCGGCAGTTTATAAATGGCCTCAGGCTTTTCTTCGACCAGGTTTACAAAGGCGATTTTCTTACCGTCGGGCGACCAAGACAAAGCGCTGGGTGAAAATTTCAAAGTGGTGCGCGGCTTGGCGATGCCATCCTTCAAATCGAGCACAAAGATTTGCGACTTAGTGCCGTCCTTGCCAACAAAGGCTATAGAATTGCCATCGGGCGACCAGCGAGGCGTTGAAGGCGCGCGATCCGCCCCCACCAAAAGACGCCGCACATCTACCCCACCGCTACCGGGCACAGGAACGAGCCACAGGTCGGTTTGAACACGGTCGGTCTGAATATCTCGGGTTTGGCGCAACACGGCGACCTGTTTGCCATCGGGTGACAATTGCGGATCTATCGGCTGTTCAAGCCGGTAAAGGTCGAGTGCTTCAACCGGCTTTGGCGCGTCCGCCCACACCGGCCCTGCCAACACGAGCGCTAGCCCAATCAATCCCGAATAAACCCGCATGACATCCCCCGCCAAAAACCAGTTGCGTGCAGATGTAACAAGAGATGCAGGGAAGTCGAGCAGGCTGACGCTGCAAACGAAAAAAGCCCCGCCAGTTGGCAGGGCTTTTCCACAAGAAAAGTCGAAGGAGACTTAGTCTTCCTTTGGTGTCAGCACCTGACGGCCACGATACATGCCGGTCTTCAGGTCGATATGGTGTGGACGACGCAGTTCGCCCGAATCCTTGTCTTCGACATAGGAGTTCACGCCCAACGCATCGTGCGAACGACGCATACCGCGACGAGAAGGAGTAGTTTTGCGCTTAGGCACTGCCATGGTGCAGGTTCCATTTCAAAAGATAAGGCGGCCCCGGTAAGAGCCGCCAGTAAAACTGAAGCGCGTATCTACGCGCGCTCTTCCCCAATTGCAAGACACTAGGTCAGTGGGAAAAGAACTTAATCTAGGTCACTGCGCTTGGGGTAAGGACGGCACTTCCCACGTGGTCGATTCCTCCAGCGGCCGAACACGGGGATGGAGAAACCAGATCGTGCTGAGAGCGGCGGCGGCCATAGACGAGAGCGCCCAAACAAAGGAGTTGAAACCGCCCTCTACGTAAGGCAGCAGCATTATAGCTTGTGGAGAATGTTCACCGATCAGTTTTTCCATGCTGTCCACGGCCCAAATTGGCACTGCAAGCGCAAACAGCAAAAGCATAGAAAACCAAAGACGCCACTCACGACGCGCCACACCCTTATAGGATCGGGCTAAACTCATTTTACCATCGATCAAAACCTGAGCGGCTAGACAGAAGGTGTAATTTACGTAGGCTATAACAAGCGCAATCATTGCAAAATAGATTAATATTTGCGCCGCAGGATGCTCGAGAGCCTCCATGACTGCCCTCACGGTCCTATAGCCCACAAAGCCAGCGAACTCCGACGCCATGATCACAAGCAGCCCAATTCCCGCGGTTCGCCAACTTGTGGCCGCTCCAGCTGACTTGAGATATAAAGTAACTATCGCAATGATCATGGCACTATTGGTAATTAAATCTGTGATTTGCTGTGGCTTGAGATATTCAAGCCCTGGCAACGAGAATGAGAAGTTGCGACTCACCAAGCCGTCAAGCTGCGCCGGGATAACATGGCCAAAGACCAATGCAGCCAGCGTCAGCGGGATAAGCACCACACGATGGTGCCACATGAGACGCACCGCAGCACGATAGCCCCACTCATGATCTGCCAACGGTTCAATCTTAAAGCTCGACATCAAAAACCTCACATTAATCGCGCAATCATAAGTCTATATTGGGCGATGTAAAGCGAAATCGGGCTTGCCGGAAACGCCTAGGGCGTAGAATCCTGATGCACCAACACTTCTGTGTGAGCGCGAGAATGCCAAATGGCAGACGGCGGACCTAAACCAACCGGTTCTGAACCAAAGCGGCGCGCACAAAGTCCGCAAACAAAGGATGGGGTTCAAAAGGACGGGACTTGAGTTCGGGGTGATATTGCACGCCGACAAACCAAGGATGGTCGGCTCGCTCAACAATCTCGGGCAGAACGCCGTCGGGTGACACGCCAGAGAAAATAAGGCCTTGAGCTTCAAGGGTCTCTCGATAGTCCATATTGACTTCATAGCGGTGCCGGTGACGCTCTTGAATGCTCAAAGCTCCGCCATAGGCACGCGAGACCACGGAGTCAGGCTTCAATACGGCGGGATAGGCACCCAGACGCATGGTGCCGCCGAGATCGGTCTCTTCACCGCGCAATTGGCGCTCATTGCCTTTTACCCATTCGGTCATCAATCCGACCACAGGCTCAGATGTTGGACCAAACTCGGTCGATGAGGCACCCGAAATGCCAGCCAGATTACGGGCGGCCTCTACGCAAGCCATTTGCATCCCGAAGCAAATGCCAAAGAAGGGGATCTGGCGTTCGCGGGCGAACTGGACCGCCTTGATCTTGCCTTCAGCGCCGGAATCGCCAAAGGCACCCGGGACCAGAATCGCATCCACGCCTTCAAGCTCTGCTGTCAGCAACTCTTGGTCGGCGTCAAAAGCGCGCGCATCGACCCAATTGATATTGACCTTTACATCATTGGCGAGACCGCCGTGATGAAGGGCCTCGATCAAAGACTTATAAGCGTCCTTCATGGCGGTATATTTGCCAACCACAGCGATGGTCACATCGCCATCTGGCGCACGCAGGCGCTTAGAAATCGCTTCCCACTTCGACAAATCAGGCTCGGGCGCGTCCACAATCCCGAAACGTCGCAAAACCTCGCGGTCTAAGCCCTCGGCATGATAATCCATCGGCACTTCGTAAATGTGCGCGGAATCAAGAGCCTGAATCACGGCACTGGCGCGCACATTGGTGAAGAGAGCAATTTTACGCTTCTCATCTTCTGGGATCGGGCGGTCAGCTCGACAAATCAAGATGTCAGGCTGAATACCAATCGAGCGCAATTCCTTCACGCTATGCTGGGTTGGCTTGGTTTTCATTTCGCCAGCCGTGTGAATGTAGGGCAGAAGCGTGAGGTGAATATACACCGCCTGCTGAGGATCTAATTGCTGACCAAGTTGACGGATCGCTTCAAAAAACGGCAGACCCTCAATGTCGCCAACCGTGCCACCAATTTCACACAACACAAAGTCTGCATCGCCGGCGTCAGACAGGACAAAGTCTTTGATCGCATTGGTGACGTGGGGAATGACTTGGATCGTCGCCCCCAAAAACTCACCCTTACGCTCTTTGGCGATGATTTCTTGATAGATGCGCCCGGTGGTTATGTTATCCGCTTTGGCCGCTGAAACGCCTGTAAAGCGCTCATAATGGCCCAAATCCAAGTCTGTCTCTGCGCCATCATCGGTCACAAAGACTTCGCCATGCTGATACGGGCTCATCGTGCCAGGATCGACATTAAGATAAGGATCGAGTTTGCGCAGCCTCACTTTATAGCCACGAGCTTGCAGCAGCGCGCCTAACGCGGCTGATGCAATGCCTTTTCCGAGCGAGGAAACCACGCCCCCAGTGATGAACACATATCGGGTCATGGGAGGTCGTTCTAAGCCGCAACGCCTGTAAAAGGGAAGAGGCGCAACTGGAAAGAAATGGGAGTTAGCCGCTTATTTTTTTTCTGAAGGTGCAGGCTCAGTGGCGGGTGCCGCCGGTGTAGCCGGAAATAAGGGGGCTGGCTGGGGGGCGGATGGTGCCGAAGCAGGAATGCCGCCAGCCGGTGCTGCAGGAACAGGCGCGATGGCATTTGTCGGGGCCGCAGGCACAGACAGGTCAATCCCTTTTGTTGGAATACCGTCCTTGGTGCGGCCATCTTGCATCAAAGAATCAGCTGGCTTGGTCGCGGATTTGTTCATGATGGTCAAAGTGACGCTGGTCACCAAAAACGCTGCACCCAACAAAGTCGTCGTGCGCGTCATGAAGTTCGCGGCTGAACGCCCTGACATCATGGAAGAAGGACCACCACCCATTCCCAAGGCCCCGCCGCCTTCCGAACGCTGCAGCAAAATGGCACCAATGAGCCCCAGACAGATCAGCAGGTGAAGAATGAGAACAGCTTGGATAAACATGGAACGGGCCTAAAGGTGAATGGATGGAGCGCAAAACCCTGCGCTTAGGGCTGCTATGTCGCTCTTTCGAGGCCGAACTTCAAGAGACCAACGACAGCGCTAAGGAATGGCGGCGTTTCGCACGCTCTTTCGCCTTGGACAAACGACCCCGGACCTTGTCTAAAGTCGTCTCTAATTCCGCCTTAAACGCGTCTCCACCCTCTACCGCGTAAGCGACATAGAGGGCCAACGCGAGTTGTCTCGTTAGATTGGCATTTTCGACACGCTCTGGCCCCGCTGCACTGGTGCGCGCCGCGACATTTTCGAGCACCATGGCAATTTCTTGCACTTCATCAATATCCAAGCGCTTTGCAGCGCGGACAAGTTCGGCGGAGCTTTCCAGAAGATCGACGACAAAGCCTGCATTCGGATCCCCTCGCCCTTGGGCTTGGATGATGACTTCCGCGGCCATAGCGATACGCCGAGCGAGCTTTGCCAACCGATCTTGATCGACCTTTCTACGAGCGGCGGCCAGAATTTCCGATTGTGCTACGGGATCAAAATTGCTTATCATTACACGGTCGCGCAGTGTGTTAGGCGGGTCGAAAGTCTCAGGTGCCATTTGATTCTTGGACGAACGACCGCGATCTGGGCCAACATAGTCAGACGTCACAACAAATTGCTTGCGAGAAAGAATAATGGCGCGCACCCGTTCGAGAGCCTGAATTTGAGAGAACGGCCGCAACACTACATCATCACAGCCCACATTCATCAAATCGGCAACCAAATCGGTTGATCCAGCCCAAAGCGTCGCAATAACGGGGATGAACGGATTGACGCCCAACTCCCCAAGTCGCTGAGCGCGCAAAAGCTCAACAACATCACTGTGATATTCAGTTGCCTCAATCACGAGCAGAGAGATGTCGACGTCACGCAAACGACGCGTCAACTCGCGTAAGGAGGTCATCCCCTCGATACGGCGGAACCCGATCCCATGCAAAACGGATCGCGTCATCAGCATGTTGCCGCGCACAGGATCATAAATCAGCACGGTCGCCGCTGCGAGTCTTTGCTTATCCAAAGGAATTTCACCCCTTAATCCGGATACATCCTTTGGCACAGGGTTGTTGCTAAGACGTTACGAAGAACGCTTCATTCTTGAATTGCGTGCAGAATTTTCAGAAAACCATCTGCTGTAAGGCTCGCGCCACCAACTAAAGCACCGTCGACATGGGCCAAGTGCAATAGATCGCGCGCGTTCTGACCATTAACAGACCCACCGTACAGAAGTTGGATGCTCGCGCCCTTTGCGCCAAAGCGGTCGACCAAACTTCTGTGAATGGCCTCATGCATCGCCAAAACGTCACCTGCGCTCGGGACCAAACCGGTTCCAATTGCCCAAACCGGCTCATAGGCAATGACCAGAGCGCCATCCGAGAACGTCTCGGGTATCGAACCTTGAACTTGCGCCAGAACGATGGATTCAGCTTGGCCAGCTTTCCGTTCGGCACCGGTTTCGCCCACACAAATAATGGGGACGAGTCCAGCTTCTAGGGCTGCTTGGGCCTTACTTTGCACCAACGCGCTGCTCTCTCCGTGATCAGCACGGCGCTCAGAATGGCCAACAATCACAAAATGACCACCTGCATCCTTGACCATAGCGGCGGAGATATCGCCGGTATGGGCACCAAAGGCTTTTGGATGGCAATCCTGAGCACCGGTCAAAAGCCCTGTACCTGCTGTGGTTTCACTTAGACGCGCTAACAGCGTGGCTGGCGGGCAAATAGCCAATTGAATTGCTTGGCTCTGGGCGGACTTAGCAGCAGCCGCAATGAGGCTTGCCTCCCCCAAAGCCGTACTCACCCCGTTCATTTTCCAGTTTCCAACCAATAGTTTCGCCACAATTATCTCCATTATAGGCTAAGATCGACACCCTAGCCGGGCCGTCAATTCTGGTCTGGCATAGGCAGGTGATCCAAACTTTGCAAATCACCAGAAAGAGACCTGCAGTCCAAGGCCCGCGCTGTGCAGGCCTTGCCTTGCCCCCTCTTCCAACGATCCTTATGCTAAGGAAAGTTTTCATCAGGATCTTCCATGCTCACCGCGTTTCGAAAATTTGCCCGTTCATGGGTCTCCGGCATCATCATAGGCCTTTTGGTAATCTCGTTTGGGATCTGGGGGGTCAACGATATCTTCACCGGGGGCAGTCCGGATGCGGTTGCCAAGGTGGCTGGCAAGTCGATCACGCAGGACGAGTACCGCAAAGAGTTTGATCGCCTACTAAAGCGCGCAAAGGCCGATGCGAAACGCGATATCTCAACGGAAGAGGCACGCGCCCAAGGTCTTGATAGCGCAGTATTAGAACAAATGGTTGCGAGCCGCGCCTTTGCCGCGATGACCGACGGCCTTGGCATTAAGGCGGCGAACTCAGTTGTTCAGGCTGAGATCGCAAAAATCCCTGCCTTCCAAGACCAAATCACGCGCCGCTTCAGCCAAGATGCTTACCAGATGGCCTTGCGCGAGAATGGCTTTACCCCCATTGAGTTCGAAAGCAGCGTGCGTTCTGACCTGACCCGTCAAGGCCTGACTTTGGCCGTTAGCTCTGGCTTCCGCGCCCCACGCGTTTTTGCCAGCCAAACATTAGCCTATGGCACAGAACGCCGGATGGTTACCATTATTCCAGTTCCTGCCGGATTTGTCGGTGGTCCACGCCAACCAAATGACGCACAACTGAAGGCGCTCTATGATGAGAGCAAAGCCCAATTGATGCAGCCCGAAACACGTAACCTTACTATGGTTGTTGCCAGCCTTGCCGACTTCGAAACAAAAGTGAAGGTCGATGAAGCGCAAGCTCAAGAGATTTTTGCCCGCAATAAAGAACGCCTTTCAACACCAGCCAAGCGCGGTTTGGTTCAATTGGTTACATCTGATCGTGCGAAAGCCGATCAAGCCGCAGCGCGCCTTCGTGCCGGTGAAGACCCTGCAGCGATTGCGAAAGCGCTAGGTCTTTCTGTGCCAGTCGTGTTGTCAAATGTGACCATCGGCGGCATTCCCGACCAGAATGTAGCCAAAGCCGCGTTTGAAATGAAGCAGGGCGACGTGCAAGTTGTCGCTGCCAAGCTGCAACCCTTCGCAGCGATCAAGGTAACCGAAGCTGTGGCGGCCAAAGAAGCCAAATTTGAAGATTCTGCGGCCGAAATCCGCACCCAATTGCGCCAAACCGCAGCTGGCGAACTTCTGACCGATGCAACTGAGGCTTATGATAAGGCGATCACCGAAGGGGCAACGCTCGACGCCGCAGCCGCTAAAGCAGGCTTTCAACTTGTCCAAATCAAAGACGTGATGGCGGATGGTAATCTGGCCGCAACAGGACAGCCTGCCCCTGAATTCGCGGAAGCGCCGACGGTCCTGAAAGAAGCGTTCGCCGGCGGCAAAAGCGACACGTCGGACTTGGCCCCCGTTCCAGGTGATCGTTATGTCGCAGTCCGTATTGATACGATTAATGTTGCTGCACCGCCGCCATTCGCCGCAATCCGCAACGAATTGACGGCCGAATGGATTCGCCGCGATATTCGTGCCCGAGCGGAAGCAAAAGCTAAGGAAATTTTGGCGGATGCCAAGAAGACCAGCATCGAGGCCGCGGCTGCAAAATACAAATTGCCGGTCGCCAAGCAGACCCAACCGCTCCTGCGTGGCCAAGGTGGCCAAGAATTGAGCCAAGCTGTATTTGCCGCAAAAAAAGGTGAGCTGGTCTTGGCACCAACAGCCAATGGGGTTGAATACACCGTTGTGCGGATCGACGACATCTTGAAGGACGATGAAGGCACCGTGCCAGATCGTTTGGTTCAGGCCGAGACTGCGGTTCGTGCCTCAGTCCAGCGCGACCTGATTGCGTCTTTAGAGCGGGTCGCCAGAGACCGTGCAAAGGCCCAGCTCTTCACGAAAATGATGGGCCGCGCCTTGGGTGATACCGAAGAAACTGCCGCCGCCAGCAAAGCCGCAGTGCCGGCCAAACAGCCGTAGGCGAACGTGCTATCGATTGAACCTAGTTTTGAGCTGTTCGAAGCCTCTTATCTGCAAGGGCGGGGTACGCCTTTACGTGCCAAACGGATTGATGATCTTGAGACACCCGTTTCAGCCATTGCTAAATTAGGCGCAGACCGTCTGGGTTCTTGCTTGTTTGAGAGTGTGGAAGGTGGGGAGACGCGGGGGCGCTACTCAATAGTTGCCTGTGACCCCGATCTCATTTACCGGGTCGATCAATCAGGTGCGGCCAAGGCTGTGATTGATGACGCAGGCCAAGTCGGGGACTATATTCCTTGCGGTGAAGAGCCTCTTGCGGCGTTACGCACCTTGATCGCAGAAAGCGCGCTCGACTTCCCAAGCGACTTGCCGCCCCCTGCAGCGGGCCTTTTCGGCTATCTCGCCTATGAAACCGTGCGCCGGGTAGAGCGGCTACCAGAGACAGCGCCCGACCCAATTGGCGTGCCCGAGGCGCTTCTGGTTCGCCCCCGCCTCGTGATCGTGTTTGATGGGGTGAAGCAGGAATTGCTGTTAGTGGCGCCTGTGCGGCCAAAGGCGGGTGTCTCTGCAAGGGACGCGTATGAACAAGGTCGCGCGCGCCTTGAGAAGGCTTGGGCGATCTTGGATGGCCCTTCGCCCTTACGCGTGCCTTCCTACGCCGCTAAGCCAAGCCCTTTGGGCGATGCCACTCCAAACATGAGCCCTGAAGCCTATATGGCGAAGGTTGAGGCAGCCAAGGACTACATTCGCGCCGGGGATATCTTCCAAGTGGTGCCGAGCCAGCGCTTTTCCGCCCCCTTCTCGGGTTCGGCAATTTCGCTCTATCGCTCGTTGCGTCGAACCAACCCGTCTCCATTCCTATTTTTGTTACGAATGGACGGGTTTGATATTGTCGGCTCTAGCCCGGAAATCTTGGTGCGTTTGCGCGACGGCACCGTGACGATGCGGCCGATTGCTGGAACCAAACCACGTGGTGCCACCCCTGCCCTCGATGAAGCTTTCGCGGAAGAGCTTTTGAATGATCCCAAAGAGCGGGCTGAGCATCTGATGCTGCTCGACCTTGGTCGCAATGATGTTGGTCGCGTCTCGCGGTCTAAACCCGGTGGTAATGATGGCTCTGTCGGTATTGGCCGTGGTGGGGTTCGAGTCACAGAGAGTTTCAAGGTCGAACGCTATAGCCACGTGATGCACATCGTCTCCAATGTTGAGGGCAGCTTAAAGCCGGGTCTTGATGCCCTCGATGCTTTGCTCGCAGGCTTTCCAGCAGGCACGGTGTCTGGTGCCCCCAAAGTGCGGGCGATGGAGATCATTGCAGAGCTTGAGCCCCATGGTCGTGGCGTCTATGCGGGCGGCGTTGGTTACTTCTCCGCTGGTGGCGACATGGATTTGTGCATTGCGCTTCGTACCGCCGTCCTGAAAGATGGCGTTCTGCATGCACAGGCTGGCGCGGGTGTTGTCCTCGACTCTATTCCGCTGAGTGAGCACAATGAATGCGTCAATAAGGCGAAGGCCTTGTTGCGCGCCGCTGAAGATGCGGGCCGCTATGATGAGAAGGATGCCCAAGCATGAAAATCCTGCTCATCGATAATTACGACAGCTTTACCTACAACCTCGTTCATTATGTCGAGGAATTGGGCGCGGAAACGAACGTGATCCGCAATGATCGCATCAGCGTGGAAGATGCGATCGCCCAAGCCGGTGACGGCATCATCATTTCACCAGGTCCTTGCACCCCCACTAAAGCGGGCATTTGCCTCGACCTGATCAAAGCCCTGCCCGACGACATTCCGTTGCTCGGTGTATGTCTTGGCCATCAAGCGATTGGCCAAGCTTATGGCGGCACTGTGTTACGCGCCAAGACGATTATGCACGGCAAGACCTCCACCATCACGCACGCCAATACGGGCCTGTTTGAAGGCCTGCCAGAGCAGTTTGAGGTAACGCGTTATCACTCGTTGTCGGTAGAGCGCGAAAGCCTGCCCAATTCCTTGCGCGTTGATGCTTGGACAGCTGATGGCGAGATCATGGGCATGAGCCATGTGGCTAAGCCGATCTTTGGCGTGCAATTCCATCCTGAAAGCATCGCTTCTGAGCACGGTCACGCGCTAATCCAGCGCTTCTTGCAATCAACCAAAGCCAGCCAGTCGTGAGTGAGGCGATCAAACCAGCTTTGGCCCTATTGCGCGATGGCGACGCGCTATCTCCGGCTATGTTGGACCAAGCCTTTGCCGCGATTTTGAGCGGGGAAACGACCCAAGCCCAAATAGGGGCCTTTTTGATGGGCCTCGAGCGACTGACTTTGACCAGCGCTATGATCGCTTCAGGCGCGCAAGCGATGCGAGTGGCCATGACACGGGTCGATACGTCCCATGCATGTGTCGATGTCTGCGGCACAGGCGGCGATGGCTCTCATACCCTCAACATCTCGACCGCCGTGTCCTTTGTGCTGGCAGGTAGTGGGCAAAAGGTCGCCAAGCATGGCAATCGCGCCATGAGCTCTAGGTCAGGTGCCGCCGACGTCTTAGAAGCGCTGGGGGTCAAGCTAGAGCTGACGCCTGAGCAATGCGCGGCCGCCCTTGATGAGGTCGGCCTTGTGTTCCTCTTCGCTCAAGCCCATCACCCCGCCATGCGCCATGTAGGCCCTGCCCGTCGTGAGCTGGGTTTCCGCACCATTTTCAATCTATTAGGCCCCCTTTCTAATCCAGCAGGAGCACAGCGCCAATTGGTTGGCGTCTTCGCCGATGACAAGCGCCGCCCGATTGCAGAAGCGCTGAAGAGCCTTGGTTGTGAGAGCGCTTGGGTTGTCCATGGCCATGGCGGCTTGGATGAGCTGTCCTTATCGGGCGCAACGCAGGTGACCTCCTTAAAGAACAAGACCCTGTCAGAACTTGAGATCCATCCAGGTGACCTCGGTCTTGCGACGGCACCTCTAGAGACCCTCAAGGGTGGCGATGCGGCGCACAATGCGCTGGCGTTGCGTGCTCTGTTACAAGGCGAGACCGGCCCCTACCGCGATGTGGTGCTGTTGAATGCTGCTGCAGCACTGGTGGCCACGGCTGCAGCCCCAGACCTCACAGAAGCCTTGGCGCGCGCCACAGCAAGCCTCGACTCCCAAGCTGCGCTGGCAAAACTGGATCAGCTAATCGCCTTTACCAATCGGACGCGGTCATGAGCGACACCCTCTCCAAAATCATCGCCTATAAGCGCGACGAAGTGGCCGCCCGTAAGCCTCTTCAATCTATCGCAGCACTGGAGGCCTTGGCGTCCGAGCATAGCGCGCCGCGTGGCTTTACCGCCGCCCTCAAGAAAGCAGCAGAAACACGTCCTGCCCTGATCGCTGAAATCAAAAAGGCCAGCCCGTCTAAAGGCCTGATCCGAGCCGACTTCGTGCCTGCAGACTTGGCCAAAGCCTATGAACAGGGCGGTGCGGCTTGCCTCTCCGTCCTCACCGATGCGCCCAGCTTCCAAGGCCATGAGAGCTTTCTGGTCGCTGCACGTGCCGCCACCAGCCTGCCCTGCCTGCGCAAGGATTTCATGCTCGACCCCTGGCAGATCACCGAAAGCCGCGCCTATGGTGCCGATGCGATCTTGGTCATCATGGCCGCTCTGGACGATAAACTCGCCGCTGATCTGGTCGCCGCTGCCAAGCATTACGGCATGGATGCCCTGATCGAGACCCATGACGAAGCCGAGATGGAGCGCGCCCTTAAACTGGATGCGGAGCTGATTGGCGTCAATAATCGCAACCTCAAGACTTTCGTCACCGACCTGTCCACCACCGCCCGCCTTTCAACCATGATCCCACCCTCGCGGCTCCTCGTCGCTGAAAGCGGCATCAACACCCGCGCCGACATTGCCCAATTACAGGCGGCGGGTGCCAGGGCGTTTCTAATCGGTGAAAGCCTGATGCGGCAGGATGATGTCCGTGCGGCAACGCGGGATATTTTGGCTGTCGACTAAACTGCGCGCCACGAACCGCGCTTGTCATCCCCGCCGAAGCGAAGCGGAGAGCGGGGACCCCCAAGGACTTTGCGGCATGAGGTCCCGGATCGGCTGACACCGTCCGGGATGACAGCGCGAAGCCGGTGAAGGGGCTCTCCCCCTCACAATCCCTTATAAAACAAAATCTTCGTCGGCTCGCCCGGTGTCGCGTCAAGGCCTGCGACCACAAAGCCGGCTTTGAGATTGAGGATGGCCATGGCTTGGTTGGGTTGGCGGGTGGCGGTTTCTAACCCGCGAAAGCCTGCTTCCTTGGCCCACACATGTTGCGCGTCCATCAAAGCGGCGGCGATGCCCTGGCCGCGGGCCTCTGGCGCCACGCCACCCATCCAGGAATTAAACACGCCGCGATTACGCTCATAGCCCAGCTTGAGGCCGATCAATTTGCCGTCTCCGTTCAAAGCAACATGCGCCGACAGGTTGCGCCGCCCTGCCAGTTTCTCAGCAAAGTTCGACCAGTCATCGGGCAGAACCACATCCAGAAAAGCGGCTAAGACATCTGCTTCGGCCACACAACGAGGGCCATCCCAACACTCAATCCGATGTGCTTGCATCATTTCGAACTCCCACCTCGACATGGCCTAACGAGCGCGTTAGACCTGCCCTCTAAAATCAACACGAGGGAGCCCTTAGCATGACCAAGACCACCACATTTGCCACGATTGCAGACCTTGCCGGCCAAGAAATTGGCGCCTCCGACTGGCTGCTGATCGATCAGGATCGCGTGAATCTGTTTGCCGACGCAACTGGCGATCACCAATGGATCCATGTTGATGTGCCCCGCGCCACTGCCGAAATGGGTGGCCCGATTGCTCACGGCTTTCTGACTCTGTCGCTGATTCCATTTTTGGGCAAAGACATCTTGAAAGTCGAAGGTGTGAGCCGCGGCATCAATTATGGCCTCAACAAAGTTCGTTTCACCAATATGGTCCGCGTTGGTTCGAAAGTCCGCGCCGTCCAAAAGCTGTTGAGCGTGGAGCCCAAGTCTGGCGGCCTGATGCTGACCAGCGAAGTGACGATTGAAATCGAAGGTGAAGCGCGCCCCGCATGCGTCGCTGAAACCGTCAGCATGTTGTTCGCTTAAGTTATAGGGCCAATTGAATGTCTCGCATTGAAGCCCGCCTGCAGGAACTCGGCATCACTTTGCCAAACCCACCTGCCCCGGTGGCCAGCTATGTGCCGTTCACGCGCGTCGGCGGCTTGATTCATATCTCGGGCCAAGTCTCGCGCGCGGCCGATGGCGATCATTTGGGTCGGCTGGGTGGCGATCTGACCTTGGAACAAGGCCAAGCCGCCGCCCGCGTCTGCGGACTTAACTTGTTGGCGCAGTTGAAGGCAGCCTGTGACGGGGATTTGGACCGGCTGGTGCAAGTCGTGAAGCTCAATGGCTTTGTGAATGTGACGCCAGATTTCAATCCCATCCCGCAAGTGATGAACGGCTGTTCGGACCTGATGGTGGAAGTTCTGGGTGACGCAGGCAAACATGCCCGCTCTGCCGTTGGCGTTGCCAATCTGCCGATGGGCTTTGCTGTAGAAGTTGACGGCGTGTTCGAAATCGCCTGAGCCTAAATCTAAATTGGCCAGCGTCTTGCCTTAGTGATGGGGTGCTCTGCTGGCCAATAATTCTGCCCGCACCCGTAGGGACTTTCGGGCATAGGATATCTCAATCAAGAATGAGATCAGCCCGCCAATAAGCGAGGCCATGGTGGCGATAAACAAAATCGCCACAACGCGCGACAGATCAATCGCAATCAACTCCACCGAAAACAATGCAACGATCAACAGGCAGACCAAGAGGATCGCCAACGTCGACAGCATGATGGCATTGTGAATCCAATTCATCCGCTGGTCGAGCACCCTCAATTCCGTCAAATGCCGATTGGAGTGGCGACCAGAACCCATCGGTGAATCAAGGTCTTGTTCGATAACTCGGCCACGATCAACCACGCGCGCCAAGCGCGATGTCAGAACGTTCAATAAGGTGCCAATGCCTGCGATCAGGAAGACCGGCGCAATGGATAGTTGAATGATCTGAACTATGTCGTGGGATGAAGCGATTGGCATGCGGCTAGTTTAGGCCTCAATCACCAAAAGTCGATGGTACTCAGTTTTATCACACAGCAATTGGCCTTTGCAGCGCCATCTTCCTCGATTAGCTAAAGGTCATCATGACACGAGAGACTGAGTCCCCAACCAGCGAGCCGGAGTTTACGATCAAAATCGTGAACTCTATCGCAGATGTGGCACGAGAGACGTGGGATGGTTTAGCTAATCCTGAGGGCCTTCCGTTTGACCCCTTTTTGTCTTGGGATTTTCTGCAAGCTTTGGAAGAAAGTGGTTGTGCCACCAGCTTTACCGGCTGGGGCGGGCGGCACTTATTATGTCTAGATGACGCCCAGAATGCTGTTGGCCTTGTACCGCTGTGGCTTAAATCGCATTCGCAAGGCGAATATATATTCGACCACAATTTCGCAGAAGCGTGGCAGCGCGCCGGTGGACGCTGGTATCCCAAACTAACCAGCGCCGTACCTTTTACCCCCGTACCCGGCCGCAGGCTTCTCGTGAAGCCAGCCGAAGATGCAGGCATGATCCGTGTCGCGCTAATCTCTGCGCTCGAACAAATTGGTGCCCAAAGCGGCCTTGCGACCGTGCAAGTAAACTTCGCCAAGGATGAAGACCTGGCCGCGCTGGACTCTTGTAAGTGGCTGTTGCGGGAAGATCGCCAATTTCATTTCTTCAATCCGGGCTATCAGAGCTTTGATGATTTTCTAGCTGAGCTCTCCTCAGACAAGCGCAAAAATTTGCGGAAGGAACGCGCCAGAGCCAAAGAAGGCCTTGAGATTTTGCGGCTGTCCGGTTCAGAAATCTTAGAAGTGCATTGGGACCACTTCTTTGAATGTTATCAAGATACGGGTGCGCGCAAATGGGGGACGCCCTATCTGAACCGCCGCTTCTTCTCGCTCCTCGGCGAACGCATGGCGGATCGGCTGGTGCTGATTTTGGCCAAAGAGGGTGACCGCTTTATCGCCTCAGCCCTCAACTTTTTGGGCTCTGACACAATATTTGGCCGCTGGTGGGGACGCCTCGAGGACCGCCCCTTCTTGCACTTTGAGCTGTGCTATTATCAGGCGATTGATGAGGCGATAGCGCGCGGCCTCGCCCGGGTTGAAGCTGGCGCACAAGGTGGCCATAAACTGGCGCGCGGCTATGTCCCTGTCTCGACCTGGCAAGCAAGCTGGATCGCCGATCGTGGCCTGCGCTCAGCCATTGCCGACTATCTGAAGCACGAGCGCGCCGCGATTGCCGATGATACCCATTGGCTTAAAGAAAGAACCCCATTCCGACACGTCGTTCAACAGGTGGTTAGACCCTAGGTTTTATTCTCGTTTTGCTTTCCAAACTATCGACGCATGTTAGCTTTGCTTACTTGAGAAAAATAATGACAAAGATCGTGAGCAAAAATGGGAGAATGTCACCAAGATTTCGAAACGGCGCTCGCTGGCGATGAGCTGGCGCAGCAGACGTTTAGCTGGCTTGCTCCCAGCCACCGCCATGACTTTGTTAGCTGGATTGAGGCCGCCGCGGCAGAGCGCGATCGGCTTAGTCGTATTCAAGCCGCGGTCGATATCTTGGCAGGGCGTGAAGTCGTTCGCCGAAACTAAAGTTTGAAGGGCCCAATCGCGTTGGATCCATTTCGGATTTGATGGGAATCACGCGAAGGATTTAGGGAAAGGCCATTCCCATGCATCTGTCGACACCCTATGACCCCCAGAACATCTTTGCGAAGATTTTGCGCGGCGAAATGCCTTGCTTGAAAGTCTATGAGGATGAGGTTTGTCTGGCCTTTTTAGACATTTTCCCCCAAGGCCCTGGCCACACTTTGGTGATCCCTAAAGTCGCGGCAACCAATCTATTGACCCTGCCAACTGAGGCACTTGGGCCCTATATGGCGAGCGTCCAGAAAGTCGCACGGGCGGTGCAAAGAGCCTTTCAAGCTGAGGGTTTGACCGTGCTTCAGTTTAATGGGGCCGCAGGTGGGCAAACTGTCTTTCACCTACATTTCCACCTGATCCCAAGGCAAGAAGGGGTTGGCCTTATCGGGCATGGGCAGGCTGGCAAAGCGTCTGAAGAAGACCTTATCTCGCATCAAGCAGCCATCCTCGCGGCCTTTTAGGCCCCCTGCCCGATGGCTTACCGCACCATTGACGCTGATCTGGTCTTACAGACGCTTGAACGATTAAGGCTGCGCATTAAAGAGCGCTTTCCCAATGCAGGCCTCGGAAACGTGTGCGCAGAGCTGGCGGTTTTGGCGACCGATACCAAGTCACACGTAACAAAACTCGCCAAGCCAATGATCTGGATCCGGGTCGGCGTTGCTTTGGTTTTGGCCGCAGGTGCGGGTTTTGCTGGTTACGGTATCCACACCATCGGCTATCAGTCCGGCGCGACCGAGATGCTACCGCTCGTTTCAGCGCTTGAATCAGCGGTCAATCTTTTGCTGGTGGTTGGTGCGGGGGTCTTCTCGCTAACCAGCCTTGAAGCCCGGCTGAAGCGTCACACCGCCATGGAGGCGCTGCATGAGTTGCGCTCGATTATCCATGTCATCGACTTGCACCAATTGACCAAAGACCCCGTCATGTTTGGAGCCAAGCTCACCAAAGCAAGCCCCGACCGCAAGCTCTCCCCGTTCGAATTGGTGCGTTATCTCAATTATTGCTCCGAGATGTTATCGCTTTCCGGCAAGCTCGCAGCCCTCTATGCGCAGGACTTCAATGATCCCGATGTGATCGAGGCGGCTTCTGACATCGAGCAATTGGCAACCAATCTATCACAAAAAGTCTGGCAAAAAATCACGATTGTCCAAACGAGTGGTAAAGCCATGTCGGCCCTAGAGAACTTGATTTGAACCTCAGACTGCCAATGACCGGGCGCATTTAGGCAATTGTAACGTCATCTGTGCCATAAAGCACCTGTCGCAGGAGTTTTCATTATGGCGAGTTGGGTAAGTCGTGCGTTGGCCGACATTGAAACACAGACAGACAATGCGTCTGGCGTAGCAGCGCTACGGGCTGCCATGATGAAGGACGGCATGATCCAACAGGCCGAAGCGCAGACCTTAATCGCCATTCACCGATCTGGCCGGCGTCCCTCAGGCGAAGCAGGTTGGGCAGACCTTTTTGTCGAAGCGATGACCGACTATTACGCATTGACGCGTGAGGTACCTCATTACCGCGAAGAAGAGCTCAATCCAAATTGGTGTCGCGCGATAAAGCGCGCACTTGACGCACTGGCATTTGATGCGTTGCCTGATTCTCCTGCAGAGCCGACCTATAACCAACGCCTTGCCGCCTTGGGTGTGACAGAGGCTGATGCCCAAGTGCTGATTGATGCCTTTGCGGCGGATGGCATCGTGTTGGACGTCACTGAAATGCGCGTCCTATCGGCCCTGTTTGCGCGCGCCATTGTCTATCCAGCAAACTTGCGCAATTTTGCTTGGCAGGCAGTGCAGGCCAGCGCTTTGGCCGATAGCACGATCCAAGCCCATGAGGTCAATCTGATCCGGGCAATGGTGATGGGCCCAGCCAGCTTATCTGGCATCGCGGTGGACCGGGTTGAGGCCGATATGCTGTGCGCGCTCGACCAAGCCGTTGCTGACAGCCAAAAGGACCCCAGCTGGGCAACTTTATTTGCGCAGGGTATTGGGAACCATCTCTTGTTCGCAGGCGGAACTCCCGGTCACGTCGACGGAAAAGAGCGCCAGTGGCTCAATGAAAAGCTAAGCCAAGGACCCACGGCCGCAACAAAAGCTTTGGAAGCCTTCCTTGCGGCCGAAGTCGGATCACACGCCTAAAGCCAGCGAGTTAGTTGCCTGAATCGGCATCTTCAGCTTCCGGCTGAGCTGCACCCTTTTTGCCAGGCTTTGGTAGCGCTGGTTCAAAGAAGAAGGTGAGTTGTTCTGCTTGCTCGCTGTCGACATCAACGCGGACAAGGCCACCCTTCTTCAACTTGCCAAACAGCAATTCGTCCGCCAGCGGCTTCTTGATATGCTCTTGGATCAGGCGGCCAAGCGGACGCGCACCCATGGCGGGATCATAGCCCCGGACGGCGAGCCAGCTGCGGGCTGCATCGGTCAATTCGATCTCAACCTGACGATCTGCCAATTGTGCTTCCAATTGTAGGACGAACTTATCGACCACATTGGCAACAATCTCTGGCGTCAAAGCCTTGAAGTGAATGACTGCGTCGAGCCGGTTGCGGAATTCTGGCGTGAACAAGCGTTTGATCGCTTCGCTCTCTTCGTCATCCTTCTTCCCGCGCCCAAACCCAATGCCGTCCTTTGCTGCATCGGAAGCCCCCGCGTTAGTCGTCATGATCACAACCACATTGCGGAAGTCGACCTTCTTGCCGTTGGCATCGGTGAGCGAGCCGTGATCCATGACCTGCAACAAAATGTTGTAGAGATCTGGGTGGGCCTTTTCGATTTCATCCAACAACAAGACGCAATGGGGGTGCTGGTCGATGCCATCGGTCAAAAGACCGCCTTGGTCAAAGCCAACATAGCCTGGAGGGGCACCGATCAAGCGGCTGACCGAGTGACGTTCCATATATTCGGACATGTCAAACCGCAGCATCTCCACGCCCATCGTATTGGCCAATTGCTTAGCCGCCTCTGTTTTACCAACCCCGGTCGGGCCAGAGAACAGATAAGAGCCAATGGGCTTGTTGGGATCGCGCAGGCCAGCACGGGCTAACTTGATCGACGCCGCCAAGGCCGTCAAAGCCGCATCTTGGCCGAACACCACCCGACGCAAATCGGTTTCCAAGGTGCGCAAGGCTTCGGTATCGGACTTGGTGACTGACTTCGATGGAATGCGGGCGATTTTGGCAACTACGGCCTCAATCTCCTTGACGCCAATCGTCTTTTTCCGCTTGCTTTCTGGCAACAACATTTGGCTTGCGCCGGTTTCATCGATCACATCGATGGCTTTGTCGGGCAATTTGCGATCGCCAATATATTTGGCGGATAGTTCGACGGCAGCCTTGATAGCTTCAGCGGTAAAGCGAACCTTGTGATGTTCTTCATAGGCCGACTTGAGGCCCAAAAGGATTTTCACGGTATCGGGGATCGACGGCTCAACCACATCAATTTTTTGGAAGCGTCGCACCAAAGCGCGATCTTTCTCAAAATGTTGGCGATATTCCTTATAGGTCGTCGAACCCATGCAGCGCATGGTGCCGGACTGAAGGGCGGGCTTTAGAAGGTTTGAAGCATCCATCGCCCCACCGCTGGTGGCACCTGCCCCGATGACGGTGTGGATTTCGTCGATGAAGAGGATGGCGTTGGGATGGGCTTCCAATTCCTTCACCACTTGCTTCAAGCGCTCCTCAAAGTCACCGCGATAGCGTGTGCCAGCCAGAAGTGCGCCCATATCGAGCGAGAAAATCGTTGATTCCGAGAGAATATCTGGCACATCGCCTTCAACAATGCGTCGAGCCAACCCCTCAGCAATCGCGGTTTTGCCCACGCCAGGATCACCAACCAACAAGGGATTGTTCTTCTGACGGCGACATAGAATTTGGATGGCGCGCTCGACTTCGTCTATGCGACCAATCAAAGGATCAACCCGACCTTTGCGCGACTTTTCATTCAGATCGACGCAATAGGTTGCCAAGGCTTCACCCGTGCTGGGCTTTTCCTTTGTGGTCGCAGTCTCTTCTTGGCGTTCTTCCGAAGCCCCTTTGACGCGTTTCTGTTCTGTCATGCCTGGGCGCTTAGCCACACCATGGGAAATGAAGTTCACGGCATCGTAGCGGGTCATGTCCTGCTCTTGCAGGAAGTAAGCCGCATGGCTCTCGCGCTCTGAGAACAAAGCTACCAAAACATTGGCGCCAGTAACTTCTGTGCGACCAGAACTTTCAACATGGATGACCGCGCGCTGAATGACGCGTTGGAAGCCAGCCGTCGGCCGCGCTTCGCTCTCACCCGATACGATCAGATTTTTGAGTTCGCCATCAATGTAGCCGTTCAAATCTGTCTTGAGACGATCCAGATCGACATTACAGGCTTTTAGCACGTGGGCTGCGTCTTCATCCTCAATTAGGGCGACGAGCAAATGTTCGAGGGTTGCATATTCATGCTTATGCTCATTAGCGAAAGCGATAGCACGGTGGAGCGATTGTTCTAGGCCGCGGGAGAATGAGGGCACGTTCTACTCCTTTTCCATGGTACATTGCAGGGGATGTTGATTGCGTCGCGCCAAATCTAGGACTTGGGCGACCTTGGTCTCAGCAACTTCGTAGGAATAGATGCCACAAACACCGACCCCCGATTGATGTACATGCAACATAATACGTGTCGCACTCTCACGGGTTTTGTTGAAGAAGCGCTCTAAAACATAAACCACAAACTCCATAGGCGTGTAGTCATCATTCAAAACCAACACCCGATAGAGGGAAGGCTTTTTTGTCTTTGGTTTTGCACGCGCAACAACGGCCGTACTCCGGCCGCCACCTGGGATGTCCCCATCGGTGCCGAAACCGTCATCGTCCATATCGTCACTGCGTTCGTCGCTCATCTGATCTACCATCTCATGACGTCTGCGCTTGCAGACACTATGCTTGGGCTTCTTTGCGAAACTCAATCACTCTTTATAGATAAGTGCTTCGCGACGTTCTGGAAGCCTAAAACATGTGCAAGGGCTGGATAAGATCACAGCAGCCCTCGGCTCGCGGTCATTAAGGCACAAAAAAGGGCCCAAGACATGCTCGGACCCCTTTAATTCTGGAGGCTATCCGCTTAGCGGGCAGATTGAATCGAAGACCAAGCGGCGCTGGTACGCTCGCTGATTGGCTTGACCGATTCTTTCATGGCACCCAGCATCACGTCAGAGATTTTTGTGAATTCTGCGAAATAGGTGCTCATCGCAGACTTGGCATTGTCGGCTTGAATTTCGACAGCTTCTTGCAAGGATTTCACGCCACCCAAAGACTTGGCTGTTTCGGTCGCGAGCGCGGCAGACGACTGGAAGTAGGCCACGGAGATTTCAGAAGCTTGCTTCATGCCTTCAGCCGCGATCTTTGCAGAAGCGGTCAAGGCTTCCACATTGGCCTTGCTGTGAACGAAGGCATCGCCAAAGCTGGCTTGCAGTTTTTCATAACCGGCTTGGAAAGCTTCGGCAGTTGGGGTGATCACGGATTCGATCTTGTCGGACATGGTCGGTCTCTCCTCTTGGATTGGTCGGGGGATGCTTACAGTTTCTGAAATTGCAGATGGGGAGGTTTCAGCCACTGCTTGTTTGGACACGCTAGAGCTTGCTGCACGTTTCTTTGAGGTCGCCATCGTGTCTCTCCGCGATAAAGAATGACAGCGCGACCCAGGCAAGACTCTTAGCCCATCACCGCTCTATCTCGCACTTGCAGCATGCACCTTCGCATTTGCAGCGTCAAGCTTTTCTTGAGCAGATTTCATCTCTTTTGCGCAAAATTTTGGCGATTAACGCCGTCAAACGAGACTTAGCGCCCGAGCCCATTGTCACAGGGAACCATGTAGTCTTTGCTACCCGTGGGGACGTGCAAATAGCCTCAAACGCCAAGATGACAAGTTCGTGTGGGAGAGCTTAATTGACACAGATCAAAAGAATGCTCAAAAAAGCGGCGGCTTTCAATGTGCCCGCCCCAAACGTGGTCCAGCTTTGCGTTGGTCTGCTGCGTTAAGCCTAAGTAAACCATAAGGTTCTTAGGCTGACCTCAAGTGCTCGGAGACTAACATGGCAAGTCACGTTTTTTCGCTCAAGCTCCTCGCTGCATCCGCAATGGTGGCAGTGGTGTCCTTGGCATCAACGTCAGCTTCAGCCCAAACGAACCAACGATTTGCGCAGATTGTCGTGGACGCCGACACCCATGAAGTGATCTTTGAAGAGAACGCACAAGCCCTGCGCCGTCCTGCCTCGATCACCAAAGTCATGACGCTTTATCTTTTGTTTGATGCGTTACAATCGGGCAAGCTGTCTTGGAATGACCAGATTGTCTTCTCCCGTTATGCGAGTGGCCAAGCGCCAACCAAATTGGGGATTGCGGCTGGCAATTCGATTTCCGTTCAGACCGCTGTTGAAGCTTTGGTCGTTCGTTCGGCAAACGATGTTGCCGCAGCTGTTGCCGAAACCTTGGGCGGATCTGAGGCGAATTTTGCTTTGATGATGACCGCAAAGGCGCGCGACCTGGGCATGGTCAACACAACATTCACCAACGCCTCTGGCCTCCCTAGTGATCGCCAATTGACGACTGCAGAAGATCTTGCCCGTCTAGCTATCGCCATTCGCCGCGACTTTCCCGATCAATACCATTGGTTTTCGACCCCCCAAATGGTTTTCAATGGCAAAGTCACCAAGAACCACAATCATTTGATGGCTCGTATGGAAGGCATGGATGGTTTGAAGACGGGCTTCACTCGTAGCTCTGGTTTTAACCTAGCCGCGACGACGGAGCGCAACGGGCGGCGGATCGTGACTATTGTGTTGGGCGGTCGCACGCGCTTCTCGCGGGATGACTTTGTCGAATTGCTGACGGAGTCTGCCTTCAAAGAATTGGGGACGGGCGTAAATCTGGTTGCCGACCAAGCCACACCCTATGAATTTAGCTTTCAAGACCCGCGTGACGGTGCCGATGCTGAGGCGCTGGTGATGTCCATCGCCGGCAAGCCCATGCAGCCTAAGAGGGCAACAAATCTGGCGCTTGTGCGGACCGAACGGACCCGTGGGTTCGACCAAGGCAGGCCCTCCGCTTTGATGGCTGATGCGACAGCACAGCTCAATCAATCTTCCCGTCTGGCCAGCGGCGGTGTTCAAACTGCTTCACTTGACCAACCACATAGCGACGATGAAGATCAGGCAGAAGCCGTGAGCCAGCAGCAAGCCACGTCTACCAAAGCGCCAAATCTGCCGCGCGCCGCCACGCACTATATTGCATCATCTGTGGTGCAGGCAGCCGCACTTCGTCCGGCTATGGATGCTACAGCGCCATCAGAACCAAGCGCACAAGATGCTAAGGCCGTTGAAGTGGCCGCAGTGGCTGAGGAACAGATCCGCCTGCAAGAAGCGCGTGCTCAGGCAGTCCGGCTGGCCAATGAAAAGCGCGCCGCCGATCGTATCGCAGCCGATGCCCGCGCGAAGGCTACTGCCGAGAGTGAGGAGCGCACACGTCAACAAGCCGCGCGTGCTTTAGCCGCAAAGAAGGAAAATGACCGGCAATTGATCGCCGGACGTGCCCGTGGTGATGCGATTGTGCAAGTCGGGGCGTTCCGCAGCCAGGGCGATGCAAAAGCGGCACTGGCCCAATTCGCCCGCCACTTCCCGTCCTTCGCTGGCCGCGAAGTCAGCAGCGTGAAACGTTCAGACGGCGTGTGGTATCGCGCCCGCTTCTCTGGGCTGGGGTCCAGCGTGGCGCGCGAAGCGTGCCGCATTGTGTCGGGTCGTGGTGGTAGCTGCCAGATTATTGCGGACTAAAACGTCGCGAATTAGCGGCTAACGCGCCCTACTCCCACTCAATCGTGCCCGGTGGCTTAGACGTCACGTCATAAACCACACGATTTATGCCTTTGACTTCATTGACGATGCGGGTCGCAACCCGGCCCAAAAATGCCATATCAAAGGGGAAGAAGTCGGCGGTCATGCCGTCGGTGGAGGTCACAGCGCGTAAGGCACACACATGGTCATAGGTGCGATGATCGCCCATGACGCCCACGGTTTTGACTGGCAAGAGCACGGCAAAGGCCTGCCAGATGGTGTCATAAAGGCCGTTATTGCGTAACTCTTCCAGATAGATAGCATCGGCCTTGCGCAGGATATCGGCCTTCTCTTGCGTGATCTCGCCGGGGATACGGATAGCAAGGCCGGGCCCGGGGAAAGGATGACGGCCAACAAAGGCTTCGTTCAGACCAAGTTCGCGGCCCAAAGCGCGCACTTCGTCCTTGAACAATTCGCGCAAGGGCTCAACCAGTTTCAAATTCATCCGCTCAGGCAAGCCGCCGACATTATGGTGGCTCTTGATCGTGACGGACGGACCGCCATCAAACGAGACGCTCTCGATTACGTCTGGATAGAGCGTGCCTTGGGCTAAGAACCCTGCGCCGCCAACCATGCGCGCTTTTTCTTCAAACACATCAATGAAGAGCTTGCCAATCGTCTTACGCTTGGTTTCAGGATCGCTGACCCCGGCAAGCGCGCCCAAGAAACGTGCACTCTCGTCAGCGTGGATAAGCGGAATATTGTAATGATCGCGGAAGAGCGAGACGACTTGGTCGCTTTCCCCTGCCCGCATCAAACCGTGATCGACATAGACACAGGTCAATTGATCGCCAATCGCCTCATGGATCAGTACCGCGGCGACGGAGCTATCTACCCCACCAGATAGGCCGCAAATGACTTTGCTGGTGCCCACTTGCGCGCGGATCCGCTCAATAGCTTCCTCACGGAACGCCGCCATGGTCCAATCGCCGCGCAGGCCTGCGATCTTGCGGACGAAGTTATGGATCAGCTTAGAGCCGTCTGGCGTATGCACCACTTCGGGATGGAACATCACGGTATAGAAGCGGCGTGCCTCATCGGTAGCCACGGCGAAGGGAGCGTTTTCACTGGTTGCCTTGACGCTGAAGCCTTCTGGCAACTGCGTGACTCGGTCGCCATGGCTCATCCAAACCGGATAGCGGCTACCAATTTCCCAGACACCCTCAAACAAAGCGCTCGGGGCCAAAATCTCGACATCGGCGCGACCAAACTCAGCCGCATGACCACTTTCAACCACCCCGCCCAATTGGGTCGCCAAGGTCTGTTGGCCATAGCAAATCGCCAGAATGGGCACGCCCAGCTCAAACACCGCTTGTGGTGCTCGCGGCGAGCCCGCGTCACACACACTGGCTGGACCACCGGAAAGGATGATCGCTTTGGGGTCAAACCCGGCATCCAACACAGCTTGGGCGCGATTATAGGGATGGACTTCACAATAGACCCCCGCTTCTCGCACGCGCCGTGCGATCAGTTGTGTCACTTGAGAGCCGAAATCGATGATGAGGATGTGTTCGTGGGTCGCTTGCGTCATCGAGGCGGTTTAGCGGGATGCGCGCGATGGGGAAAGACCCCCTAAGCGCGCGCCAACAGTGGTTACGGCTGCCCCACGGATCGGGTCAAAGCGAGCGGCCTGCTCTCTCCAAACTCTGCGGGCGACGAAGGCCTATAAGCAGTCTTTGTTTGAACAGCCTAATTTGTCACCCATCGAAGCAATTGGTCATGCAATGCGCTTAAGTTTTGTCTGCCGTGACCTCTCATTGCACCAAAGTAAGTTGCCTGAATGGCAGTGCACAGGATCACGCGCCTTACTTTACCAAAAGCGCTCAGCCTGCCCGTTGCAGACCACAAATAAAGAAGCCATCCGTGCCCGTCGCTAAGGGCGTCATCTGCAACCCTGGCCCCGCTTTGTGGCAATGGGCTAACAGCCCGCTCAAACCCGCGTCAGACACCAAAGTTGTCGGATTGACCGGCGCAAAGGTTGGATTAGCAGCGAGGAAGCGCGTGATGGTGTCCTCATTCTCTTCGGGTAGAATGGAACAGGTCACATACATGAGACGGCCGCCGGGCTTCACCAAGGGCGCGCCCAGCGCCAAAGCTAGCGCTTGTTCTTGTTGACGCTTCTCCAAAGCGCCGGGGCGCAAGCGCCATTTGGAATCAGGGGCCCGACGCCAGGTGCCTGAACCCGTGCAGGGCGCATCGATGAAAACAATATCCATCAAATCATGAAGGTCGCTCAGCACATCCTGATCCCGCTTGGGCGTGCGGACTTGGCAATTGCGCACCCCTGCCCGCTCAATCCGCTCGTGGCAATTGGAGAGCCGTCGGCTATCGACATCATACGCGTATAGCTGGCCCTTATTCTCCATCAGCGCCGCAAGCGCCAAGGTTTTTCCGCCACCGCCAGCGCACACATCGGCAATCTGCATACCGGGTTTTGCGCCGGACAGACGCGCTGCAAGTTGGCTGCCTTCATCTTGGACCTCAAAGCCGCCTTTCACAAAAGCCTCTTCCTTGGCCCACGGAAAGGTTCGACCTTGCTGCCAAGGGATACGAATGCCATCGGGCGACCACGGGGTTATAAAAGCTGACGGGCTGCCATCTTCGCGCACTTTGAGTTGGGTCGACGACAATATATCTTCCAGCACGGCTTCTGGTTTAGCCTTCAGGCGATTGACGCGCAGGTCTAGCGGTGCCGGTGCTGCCAAAGCGGCCCCTTCGGCGGCGCGCTCATCCCCCAACACGCGGGCAAAGCTTGCATCTAGCCATTCGGGATAATCGCCGCGCACATGGTCAGGCGCGCCGTCCAAGGTGGCCTCAGCAAGGGCTTTGCGCTCTGCCTCAGTCAGTGGGCTATAGGCGTGGGTTTCTTCGTAGGCATCTTTTTCAAGGCTCTCCGCGGTGCGTCCAAAGCCCCAGCGTAGCGCGCCCAAGACCCAAGCGCGCGGATCATCCATGCCCATTCGGAAGCTACTGGACGCCTTCCAGCGAAGCGCACCAAAGACGATATCGCCAATTTGCGCCCGGTCGCCAGAGCCAGCAAACCGATGGCTTAAACCCCATTCTTTCAGAACGTCCGCGGGGGGACGTTTACGGGCTTCGACATCTGTCAAAACTTCAATGGCGGCTTGGGCACGGGCACCGGGGCGCATAACTTCAATCTTTCAGGCTGCGCGACAGATAGGTCACGCTTTTGCCGTTGGACAAAGTCGCTTGCCCGACGGGGGTAAAGCCAAGAGCGGCATGGAATTGATCAGAAACTGGGTTAGGCGGATCAGAATTGACCTCGCAGACGACTTGCTCATACCCGTCAGCCTGCGCACTTGCAAACAAGCCTTCATAGAAGCGTCGTGCAATCCCTTGCCCACGCGCATGCGCGGCCACCACAATCCGGTCGACATAGACAAACTTGTCCATCCGCTCAACAAACCAGACAAAGTTCGGGCTGTCATAAGCCGAGGTTGGAATAAAGGTGATGAGAAAGCCAAGATCAGGCCGCGCCACTTGGCTGAGGTAAGAAGCCTCTACCAAGTTGCTGAGGCGGACTTCATCCAAAGGCCCGGTTTCCACTTGATTGGCATTGCCAAGGGCAATGACCCACGCAAAATCCGCCCGTGACAGGACTTCAATCGTCACGAGGCTTAACCCCCGACTGGATAGTTTGGGGCTTCGCGCGTAATGGAAACGTCGTGGACATGGCTTTCGCGCAAGCCCGCGCTGGTCAATTTGACGAAGCGGGCTTTGGACTGGAAGTCTGCAATCGTTGCAGCACCCGTATAGCCCATGGCCGCCCGCAGACCACCGACCAATTGATGCAAGATCGGCGCGACCGAGCCCTTGTAAGGTACTTGGCCTTCAATCCCCTCAGGAACCAGCTTGAGCGCGTCGCTGACGTCTTTTTGGAAATAGCGATCAGCCGAGCCGCGCGCCATGGCACCCAGCGATCCCATGCCGCGATAGGATTTGTAAGACCGGCCTTGGTAGAGGAAAACCTCGCCGGGGGCTTCGTCTGTCCCCGCAAACAGGCCACCCAACATCGCGACATTGGCACCACCCGCAATCGCTTTGGCCAAATCGCCAGAAAACTTAATCCCGCCATCGGCAATTACCGGCGTACCGGTCGCATAAGCGGCGTCGACACAATCCATAATCGCGGTCAATTGCGGCACACCGACGCCAGCAACAATGCGCGTGGTGCAAATAGACCCCGGGCCAATGCCCACTTTGATGGCGTCTGCGCCAGCGTCAATGAGCGCCATCGTCGCTTCACGCGTTGCAACATTGCCAGCAATCACTTGCACCCGGTTGGACAGACGCTTGATGCGTTCCACAGCGTCCAGAACCGAACGGGAGTGGCCATGTGCGGTATCGACGACGATCACATCGCAGCCGGCGTCTAGCAGGAATTCTGACCGCTCGTAGCCCGCATCACCCACAGTGGTCGCGGCACCAACGCGCAGACGACCTTGGTCATCCTTACATGCGCTTGGGAAGGCTTGCGCTTTTTCCATGTCCTTGACCGTTACAAGGCCCACGCAACGACCATCGTCATCGACAACGATCAAGCGTTCGACCCGGTGTTTATGCAAGAGCTGGCGGGCGGTATCCTTGTCAGTGCCTTCGCGCACCGTATGCAAATTCTCGCGCGTCATCACTTCATAGACTTTTTCCGAGTCATCGGCGAAGCGGACATCGCGATTGGTGACGATGCCGACAAGACGACCGGGCTTGCCATCAGGCCCACGCTCGACCACCGGAAATCCAGATACGCCACGGGCGGCCTTAATGGCCTTCACTTCGCCCACTGAGATATCGGGGTAGACGGTAATCGGATTGATGACCATGCCGCTTTCAAAGCGCTTGACCTGACGAACTTGCTCGGCCTGTTCTTCATTGGACAGATTACGATGGATAATGCCGAGACCGCCTGCTTGGGCCATCGCAATGGCGAGGCGCGCTTCGGTGACTGTATCCATGGCAGAGGAAATGAGCGGGATATTCAGCGCGATTTCGCGCGTCAATTGCGTCCGAACATCGACCTGACCGGGCATCACTTCGGAGGCACCCGGCTCCAGCAACACGTCATCAAACGTTACGGCATCTCTGATCGGCGGGGCGACGCGGGGTGGTTTAGCGATAGGATTGGACATGGCGGCTGATAGAGTAAGGTTGGCCAATCTGTCAACGCTGTTGCTGTAGGTTCACAAATGAAAAAAGCCTGCTGCCCCAAGGGAGACCGCAGGCTTTCACAAAAGAACTTTGAGTGAGAGGTCTTAGCGACCGCTAGGCAGATCCTTGAACGCGACATCCTTATCAACGCGGACATCGCCGGGCAGGCCCAAAATGCGCTCTGCAATGATGTTCTTCAGGATTTCATCCGTCCCACCGGCAATCCGTAGGCCTGCAGCCCACATGTGGCTCTGCTGGAATACGCCTTCAGAGGGGGCGTGAGCTGCATCGGTGATGATACCGAAATGGTCCATCGCTTCCATCGCATTATGGGTGATGTCTTGGAGCTGGTTGGCGGTAATGATTTTGCCGATCGAGCTCTCAGGGCCAGGTGTCTGCCCCTTAGACAAAGCCGTCATGGTGCGGAATTTGGCCAGCTTATAGCCTTCAGCCCGCACAAACCAATCAGCCACTTTTTGACGGAAGCTTTGGTCTTCGGCCAAGGTGCCACCGTCTTGGCCCGGCATGGTTTTCGCCCACTCAAAGATCTCTTTATAGTCCGGGCCGGGGCTACCGCCGACGGCCAAGCGCTCGTTCATCAAGGTGACCAGAGCGACCGACCAGCCATTGCCTTCCCCACCCAGCATCTGGCTATTGGGGACACGCACATCGGTGAAATAGACTTCGTTGAAGTTAGACCCGCCGGACATCTGGTGGATGGGGCGAACTTCAATGCCGGGGCTCTTCATATCGATGAAGAACATCGACAGGCCCTTGTGCTTGGCTTTGTCTGCATTGGTGCGCACCAGAACGATGCCCCAATCAGAATAGTGCGCACCCGAGGTCCACACTTTTTGACCATTGATTACCCAATCATCGCCATCGCGAACGGCCTTGGTTTTAAGGCCTGCGACGTCGGAACCAGCGGAGGGTTCTGAGAATAACTGGCACCAGATTTCTTCCCCGCGCAATGCTGGGCCGACGTGGCGCTCTTTTTGAGCATCGGTTGCAAAGGCGATCACGGTAGGAACGCACATGCCTAGGCCAATGGTGAATGGCCCGGCTGGGGCGTCAAACTTGCCCTCTTCTTGGCCAAAAATCACCGAGAAAATCGGCGCGAGGCCCTGCCCGCCCTGCTCTTTCGGCCAGGTGATGCCGGCAAAGCCGTTTTCGGCCTTGGCCTTTTGATAGGCCTTGGCTGCCAACATGTATTCCTTGTCGGACAGACGCTTCTGCAAGCTCTCGGTTTGACCAGCTCTGGGCTGCACGTGAGCCGCTAAGAAAGCCTGAGCACGTTGGCGGAAGGCTGCTTCTTCTGGGGTATCATTGAAGTCCATAAGTATCTCCATCCATCCAAGAGTTAGGCCGCGTTACGCATTTCAAGGCGGCGAACGAGTTTTTCTTTCCACAAAGATGGCGCACCGGCCTGAACTGCCAAGAGCTTGGCGCGGCGATAATACAGGTGGCAATCGACTTCCCATGTGAAACCCATGCCGCCATGGGTTTGGATGTTCTCCTTGGACGCCAGATAATAAGCGTCACAAGCAGCAATACGAGCGGCTGCGGCTGCTAGCGGCAATTCTGGTGCGTCGCTGCTGAGTGCCCACGCGCCATAAAACGCATTGGAACGGGCAATTTCGAGTGCGACATACATATCGGCCAATTTGTGCTTGATCGCTTGGAAGCTGCCGATTTGGCGCGAGAAAGCATATCGGCCCTTTGCGTAATCGGTGGCCATGTCCAAACAGGCTTGGCTACCACCGATTTGCTCAAACGCGAGAAGAACCGCCGCACGATCATAAATGCGCTGCAGAAGTGCTTCGCCGTCACCAGCTTCACCCAGAAGTTGGGCTGGGGCTTTGGTGAATGTTAGCGTCGCGTGCGAGCGGGTTGGGTCGAAAGTCTTGATGGCCTTGGCTTCTACGCCTGCGCCCGATAGGTCCACAATCACCAGAGACGCGCCGTCTTGATGCTTGGCAAGCACCAAAGCGTGCGTGGCACAATCACCGTCGGTCACGGGCACTTTGATACCGGTCACGCTGGTGCCGTCAAAGACAGTTTTGAGATTGGCAGCACGCGGCTCGCCGGGGCCTTCAGAAGCGGCGATACAACCGATCACACCACCTTCGGCCAACTTAGGCAGGATAGCGGCTTTCTGGGCCTCAGTACCGGCAATCTTGATGGCTTCAGCAAAGAAGTAAACCGTAGAGGCCCACGGCACTGGGGCCAACGACCGGCCCATTTCCTCAGCCAACACGCAAAGCTCGAGTTCGCCTAGGCCCAAACCACCAAACTCTTCTGGGATCGCGGCACCCAGCCAGCCCATCTCTGCAATGGCTTTCCATAAACCGGCGTCATGGGATTTTTGCTCGTCATTCAACACCGCGCGAACGACCGTCATGCTGGACTGTTCCGACAAGAACTTGCGCGCTTGTTCTTTCAGATATTTTTGGTCGTCAGAAAAATCGAAATTCATGTGACGTGTGCCTCCCAAGGTCGCAGCAACAGCTTACCCGTCACCGCCTATTAGTTTGGCTGTAGCATAAGCAAGTTTACGTGGACGGAAAGCCGTCACCTTAGGGAAGATAGCGTAATTGTGCGCAGTAACTGCAGCCCGCTTAAATGCTAAACCCATTTGACGGGCGTGGCAGCGGCGAGCCAGCCGTAGATGTCGGTTGTCGCAAGCCTGCAGCAGCACCGGCCGCAGCAGCCAGTTTCTGCTGAGACGAAGCTTCGGCCAACATGGTTGGCTGTAATGGTTTCTCCAACTCTCGCATGCCGCGCAAACGCGTCGCAATCAGGCGGGGATCGGCTTCGCCTGTCTTGCGTGCATTGGAATTTGGATCCGTAATGTCTGTCCCCGCCGCGCGTGGCAGTTTTGCAGGCTCTTGATGGGTGAATTTGAAACGCATGGTCGTCGCCACCGCTTCGCCGAACACGATCGCTTCCGCATTATCCAATGCCGACAGAAAGGAAATTGTTGAGCCACTGGAATCGGAGATGGCAGAGCGGATAATCTCCTGGTCCCTATCATTGGCCAAACGCATCGCAAAAACGGTCGAACATTGCGACAAGATGGTGGGATCAAGCTCGCCGGGTCGCTGGGATACCACTGCGATGGAACAGCCGTACTTCCGACCTTCTTTCGCGATCCGGGCAATCGCACGCCGGGTCGGGATAAAGCCTGAGTTCGGGTCTTGCGGCACATAGCGGTGCGCTTCTTCGCAAACCAACAAGACGTGCAATTGGCCTTCACTGGCATGGGCCACATCAAAGCACAAACGCGCCAGAACCGACACCACGGCATTTGTGACATCCGAAGGCAGTCCCGACAAGTTTATGATCGAAACTGGCTGGCCCTCAGCAGGTAGACGGAACAAGCGCGCCAGAATTGGCGCAAAATTGTCTTCCGCGCCTCCTTTGGTGAACATAAACCCATACCGCGGATCATTGACCAAGGCGTCTAGCCGAACACGCAAGGACTTCAAATGTTGGCGTTCATGGCGGGGGCTCAATAAACCAATGTTCTCATCAATCAGCTTGAACAATTCCGAGATTCGGTAGGGCATCGGACTGTCGGCATTCAAGCCGCCAACATCTAAAGCCTTGCGCACGAGCCCAGCAGCAGTTGCACCAGTCTTCTCATTCTGGAAATTGGTTTTGGCTTGCGCCAAAACCTCCCGCAGAATTTCTGCCTCCTCTGGTATGGTTTTGCCGCGGAAGATCACATCCTCGAGCTCTTCAAACCGGAATAACCAGAAGGGCAATTCAAGTGTGGTGGAGTCCAAGACTTGAGCAAGCGACCCAAAGGCACCTGAGAACTCATTGTGCGGATCCAGAAGAAGCACCCGCAACTCGGGCTTCACACTCAAACATTGGCGCACCAACAAAGTCAGAGAGCATGACTTACCAACCCCCGTGGTCCCCACAACAGCGAAGTGACGTGTCAAAAGGTCATTCACGCTGATGGTGGCAGGAATTTCAGCATTTTGAGACAAGCGGCCTACTTCGACCGACTTGCGGTCGCCTAGGTCATGCATGATTTCAAGGTCGCGAGCACGAATCTTGTGGGCGACGGCACCGACTTGTGGATAGCGCGACACGCCACGCTGAAAACGCGTTCGGCCATGGGAATCCTCAGAAATCTCGCCCATCAACTCAACTTGAACGCTGACCGAATTCTGGGCATTCATATCCCAGACTGAACTATCCGTGCGCATCTCGTAGACAAGCGCAACAACCCGAACCTTACCAACTGTGATCGAAATCAAGCGCCCAACAGCCCAAAAGTCTGCGGATGCTTCGCTTAAGTTATCGGCCTTGGTTGAGATGGTGGCGCGGGCCCCATTACAAAAGGTCACGCGACCAATCATGCGCTCAGTCGGCTGTTCTGTGGCGCGACGTTCGAAAACTTTGCGCTGGGCCTCCGTGTCGTCGCGGCCAATGCCAGCAGCAACCAACCCGTTGTGGACCTGTGCAATCAGTTCAGCGGCGCTGGTTGGATTGAGCGAGCGTGAACTCACGGTGGTCGGCATTTGCGCGAGCGATGGCGGGGTTGCTTCAGGGCGCGAACCGGCAGGCGCCGGACTGGGCTCTCCTGTAGAGTGCCGGGGGTCGTAATCGAGCGCCATGATAACCTCACTTATGCAATTCATGCTGACAAGTGAGACTTTTAAGGTTCCAAAGTTAATTTGGCGTATTTTCAGACTATCTAGTTTTATAGGTTCGATATGAAATCAGTTTGAAGTCGGCACCTATGTGGGCCAGCTAAGGCCAAACAAAAAGTTTTGGACAAGGTGGGCCTTAGCGGGCTAATCCTTTCCTATGCGCACACAAGAACACATCCCCGTCCGTCTCCAAGATTATCGCCCCTATCCTTTCTCAATGTCCCATGTATCGCTGGTGTTTGATCTCCACCCCACGCGAACACTTGTGACATCGCGCCTAATCATTGATCGCAAACCCCATGAATGGGCCGAAGGCGAAGCGCTAAAATTAGATGGCGTGGGACTTGAACTCTTGTCGATCGAAATCAATGGCCAGCCACTATCAGCACAGGATTATCAACTGGATGAAAACGGCTTGACGCTCAAAAGCGTGCCAGATTCATTCAAGCTGGAAACAAAAGTTGCGATAAACCCAGCAGCCAATACGGCCCTGTCAGGCCTCTATATGTCGGCCGGACGCTTCTGCACGCAGTGCGAATCTGAAGGCTTCCGACATATCACTTTTTGGCCTGATCGCCCCGATGTTATGAGCCGCTTCCACGTGCGTGTTGAAGCACCTGAGGCGGAGTTTCCATCACTTTTGTCCAACGGCAATCGCGTCGCCATTGGCCGCTATGACGATGGCAGGCATTGGGCCTCTTGGGACGATCCACATCCCAAACCCTCCTATTTGTTTGCCTTGGTTGCAGGTGGCTTTGATACACTCGAAGATGAGTTTGTGACCCGCTCAGGCAGAAATGTTGAGCTTTGCATCTTTGTCGATAAGGGCGCAGCATCACGTGCCATCTATGCCATGGACGCATTGAAGAGATCCATGAAATGGGACGAGGACGTCTTCGGTCGCGAATATGATTTGGACGTATTCAATATTGTGGCCGTCTCAGACTTCAACTTTGGGGCGATGGAAAACAAAGGCCTTAACATCTTCAATTCTGCGCTTCTTTTGGCAGATGAGACCACCGCGACCGATGCTGATTACGAAGCCATCGAAGCGGTTGTGGCGCACGAATACTTCCACAATTGGTCCGGCAATCGTGTCACTTGCCGCGACTGGTTCCAATTGTCGCTCAAAGAAGGCTTCACCGTATTCCGGGATCAAGAGTTTTCTTCCGATCAACGCTCCCGTGCCGTCAAGCGCATCAAAGATGTTAAAGCACTTCGAGCGCGGCAGTTTCCGGAAGACTCAGGCCCCCTCGCCCATCCCGTGCGCCCGAAAAGCTATGTGAAAATCGACAATTTCTATACCGCGACCATTTATGAAAAAGGCGCAGAGATCATTCGGATCCTGCAGACCTTGGTGGGCCGAGATGCCTTTTTGGAAGGGGCGAACCTCTATTTTTCGGAAAACGACGGAACCGCTGCGACGATTGAAGATTGGCTGCACGCGATGCGGACAGCAACCGGCAACCAGCTTCATGGGATAGAGCGTTGGTATGATCAAGCAGGCACCCCCTGCTTGGAAGCCACGAGCGACTATGATGCGGTAAACCAAAAGCTAAGTGTGCACTTCAAGCAATCTACACCGGACACCCCGGGGCAATCCTCGAAATCTTGGGTGCCTTTGCCGATCTCGATGGCATTCTTTGGCCCCGATGGCGCACCCTTGCAGCTACAACTGGCAAATACCGAAGTGGCCGCAGATGATTGGTTGATCCCGATGGCCAGCACCTCTTTGGACCTTCATTTTGAGGGGGTAGTCGATCGCCCAGTGGTTTCCTATATGCGGGGATTTTCAGCCCCCGTTCGCTTGATTACCAACCACAGTGATGCTGATTTAGCCCTCTTAGCTGCGTGTGACACCGACCCATTTGTACGGTGGGAATCGATGCAGACCATCGCCCGCAACACGTTGCTTTCTGCGGCCAAGAGCCTTGAGGCGGGTCAAGAGCCAAAGGTGGCGCAGGACCTTGCCCGGGCATTTCAAGGCGCGCTCACCGATGCAACGCGTGATCCGGCTTTCGCAGCTCTTCTGTTGCGATTGCCGGACGTAAGCGAATTGATGCAGCTTCAGTCATTATGTGACCCATCCAATCTTCTGGCTGCCCGCAACTTTGTACGGCGGCTATTGGCGGAACAACTCGACGCCGAACTGAGTGCTTGTTTTGCAATCTATGATCCGGCGCAGGCCTTTTCGGCAAGTGCGCAAGCGGCAGGCCAACGTGCTTTGATGGCCTCTTGTCTCGACCTTTTGTGCGCAAGCGGAACCGACCGAGCTGCCATGCGCGCCGAGAACACTTTCTTTGCCGCTCGTAACATGACCGACATGATGAGCGCGCTCGATGGCCTCTCGCAATTTGGCGGACCGCGTTATCACGCTGCTTTGGCTGCCTTCAAAGAGCGGTTTTCAGATAATGCATTGGTGATGGACAAGTGGTTCCGCGTGCAAGCGATGGCCCTATGTGAGGACCCGCTGGCGACCTTTAGAACCTTGCGGGCTGACCCCGGCTTCACGTTGTTGAACCCCAACCGGGTGCGGTCACTCGGCGGAGCATTTGCGAGCGGAAATCCTGCTGCATTCCACCGTGCCGATGGGACGGGCTATCAGGCAATTGCGGAGCTCATAGCCGATGTCGATGGTACCAATGGTGCCCTCGCCGCCCGTTTGGGGACGGTGTTTGAATCCTGTTCGCGCGTGAATGAGCGCCGACAGAATTTGGCAAAGCGGACACTGCATGCCCTGTTGGACCGCAATTCCCTATCCGCCAATACGCGTGAGATCCTATCAAAAATCTATGACGGCTTGATCTCCTAACCTTTGGTCTAATTGATCGTTGAGACGTCCACCAATTTTATTGGCGGCTTTACTGGCGACGAACGGACTATCACGCAGGGTGGCCTGTAAATTGTGCGAAAGGTTCACAGGAAGCTGAGCCCCCGCCCTAGACGTCGCGTTAAGAACTCCTTTACCCTTTCCGAAATTGAGAGTGAGATCTCTCTGATTCGGGTAAGTAAATGGCCAAAGCGGCACCAAAAGACGACGAGATGAATGGCCAATGGCCGGTCGCCATCACGCTTGTCCTGTGCGCGCTTTTTGCTGCAGTCATCTTGCTTCTGGCCAAGCGCGATTATGATCGTTTTCACCGAGATGCCACCCACGAAGCTGCCACTGAAGCCCGTTTAATTACATCAAAAATGGATGCTGCTATTCGCGAGGCTCGGGCCAGTCTTTTGGCCGCAAGTGCCCTCGGCATGGCCAACGGTCCGACCGTGGCTGCTACCGCGCCGGGTCTACAGGCGGTCGCAAGCTTTGACAGCAAGGGTGTCTTAGTCTCACAAGGCTCTGCTTCGTCTAGCGATATTGGGGCCTTGGCCGCCGCCGCCCAATTGGCCCAGACCGATGGGTGGAGCGGGGCTGTTGCACTTGGTGGGGGTCGCTATTCGCCAGCCGTTTCTGTGCGCACCGTCGATGGAGGGGCGTTAGCAGCCTTCGTCACCTTCAAAGGTCTCGATGCCCTTGGCCCCGGCAGGCGCGTTGGCGTTAGTGAGCCAAGTGGCAATCTGATCTCGGTCCAGCCTGCTTTCAAAACGGTCTCGACCCAAGGGGCGCTAATTGCGTTCGGCGTCAAATCGCCACCAGCTGCCGGCTCTGCTTTGGGTTTCTATACCAAAGATATGGATGGTCAGAACATCGTTCTCGGAACGGCTGTGGCCGAAAACGGCCTCACCGCCCTTGTCTCGCGCGATCGCAGTCCCATTGAAGCGGCTTGGCTGCGCAGTGCGATCATGTTCGGGCTGTTGTTTTTAGGGCCTGTATTGGCAGCCGCCGGGATCTGGTTCTTGGTTCAAGGGCAGTCAGAGCGTTTTGCTGCGGCGCGTGTCCAAATGCGCGACGCAGAGCGGCGCTTACGGGTCGCAATTGAGGGGGCGCGGTGCGGCGTCTGGGATTGGGATATAACCAATGACCGCGTCTATCTGACCCAACGTCTGGCTCAAAGTTTTGGTCTTTCAGGTGCCGGGCGATTTGATACCCATGATGTCTTGCAAGCGTTGGGTGTTGAAGATCAAGCCCGGATGCGCGCCGCCTTGGCTTCAGCCGCCCAAATTGGCGTGCTAGACGTTGTGGTAAGAATCACCAAGACCACCGGTGTAACTCACGTCCAATTACGCGGTCGCGCGGCGGTTGATCGCCATCGACCGGGCAGCATTCGGGCGATTGGCGTGTCGATTGACGTTTCAGAAGAACGTAACTCAGAAGCCCGCGTCGCAGCCGCAGAACGTCGCCTTCGCGATGCGATCGACTCCATTTCGGGTCCATTTGCGCTCTGGTCCAAGGATCGGCGCTTGATTTTGTGGAATGGCGGCTTCGCCAAGACCTTTGGCCTAGACGGAACAATCCTGCAGGCGGGGGCGTCGTACACGGCGGTTTCCGCAGCAGCCGCCAAGCGTGTAAAGTCGCAACGGCCGGACCGCTACGATGAATTGGCCCAAGAAATAGAACTTGACAATGGTGTTTGGATTCAGCTGGTTGAACGGGAAACTTCCGACGGGGGCTTAGTTTCCATAGGGATTGATATCTCGCCGCTGAAAGAAACCGAAGAAAGCATCATGCGCTCTGAACGGCAGATGCGCTCGGTCGTCGTTGAGCTGGAGCGCTCGGAGCACAAAGCGTCTGAACTGGCGGAGAAGTATCGAACCGAGCGGCAACGCGCCGAAGAAGCTTCGAACGCCAAGAGTGGCTTCTTGGCCAATATGAGCCACGAGCTTCGCACGCCACTAAACGCGATCAATGGCTTCTCGGAGATTATGGTCCAGCAGCTCTACGGGCCCTTGGGTGACCGCCGTTACCTCACCTATGCGACCGACATTCTCAACAGCGGTAAGCACTTGCTTGAGCTGATCAATGACGTGCTTGACATGGCAAAAGTCGAAGCCGGCAAGTTCAAGATCTATCCCAAGCCGATGGATTTGCAGGAAACGATTGAGCAAGCGATGCGCCTAGTACGCGGCCGGTCAGAGGAAAAAGGTATCGCCCTCGTTGGCGAGCTAGCAGAGGCCGGCGATGTGACCGGTGATGCACGAGCCATCAAGCAAATTATGATCAACTTGCTGTCCAATGCGATAAAGTTCACGCCGGAAAATGGTCGCGTTCTGGTCCAGGTAAAGAACAATCTGGATTCTGTCATCATTCGCGTGATCGACAATGGGATCGGCATCAAAGCCGAGGACCTGCCACGCTTGGCACGACCGTTTGAGCAAGTTGAAAACGAGCATGCGCGATCAAATCAAGGAAGTGGCTTAGGCCTTGCCTTGTCTCGTTCGTTTGCGGAGATGCATGGAGGCACGTTGACCATTGCTTCTGAAGTCGGGGTCGGGACCATGGTAATTGTGTCCCTCCCCCGCTTGGCCGTCGCGCAGCAAGAAGCTGCCTAAGCCGTCACAGAACGCGCTTTATGCCACCCGCCGAGAATGGCCAACCCAATAAGGTTCACGCAGTTCACGCCGGAGAATTTTGCCTGAAGGGTTGCGTGGGAGTTCGGAGATAAAGTCCACGCTCTTCGGCACTTTATAGCCCGCGATCCGCGTCCTGGTCCAAGCAATGATATCGGAAGGTTCCGCCGTTTCGCCGGGCTTCAGAACGATAATGGCCTTGACTGCTTCGCCCCATTTCTCGTCTGGCACGCCGACAACGGCGACGTCGGCAACGGCCGGATGGCCGAATACCGCGTTTTCGACTTCGGCCGGATACACATTCTCACCCCCGGTCACGATCATATCCTTCACGCGGTCGTGGATATAAAGATAGCCTTCATCGTCAAAGAAGCCGGCGTCTCCGGTGTATAGCCAGCCATCCTTTACCGTCGCAGCGGTCGCCTCGGGTCGATTGAAATAGCCCTTCATAATTGTGGTCGAGCGCATGGCAATCTCACCCACTTCGCCCACGGCACAAGCGCTGCCATCCTCGCGACGGCATTCAATCTCAAAACCGGGCCACGCAATGCCACAGGAACGCAGCTTACCGCGCGCTGGATCATGCGCCTCTGGCGGCAGATAGGTGCCAGCGCCCAAGCTTTCGGTCATGCCGTACAATTGGGTGAAGGAACAGCCAAAGGTCGCTTGGGCCTGCAACAATAAGTCCTCCGCAATCGGGGAAGCACCGTAATACATCCGCTTCAGGGCCGAGAAGTCGGTTGGAATCTTCGCATTGACCTGGATCAGAATATTGATCACCGCAGGTACAACGAAGGCGTGGGCGATCTTTTCAACTGCGATCAAACGCAGGATTTCAACCGGGTCGACTTGCTCCAACACCACGGCCTTCGCCCCTTGGGCAATGCACAAGATTGCGCTGTTGATCCCGGCGACATGGAACATCGGCATAGCGATCAGGACCGCTTCACCGGCCTCATATTTCGCCCATTCCGCGCCGATGCCAAACTCAAAGAAGGACATATAGTTTTGGTTGGTGATCTGTACGCCCTTAGGCAAGCCTGTCGTGCCTGAGGTATAAAGTTGGATGACATCATCATCTGGCAAGCATGGCAGGCGTGGATCCTCGGAAGAAGCAGCTTCATGCCAATCCTGATAGCTGGTCCAGCTTGCGTGACCGCCATCAAGGGCGAGGGTCAGCGGCTTATTGGAGGCATGATCTAAGGCCGCTGCGGCAACTTCATAAAAATGACTGCCAACCAAGAAGACTTTGGCCTGACTATCGTCCAGCACATAGGCCACTTCCGGCGGAGCCAAGCGTGCGTTGACGCCAACAAGGGTCGCGCGAGCCTTCACGCAACCAAAGAACAAGGCGAGGTAATGATCTGAATTTGCGCCATAAACAGCCACCCGATCATCGGGCTTTACGCCCAAATTGATCAGCGCATGTGCGATCTGATTAGCGATTATGTCCAAACGGGCAAACGTCGTCGTGCGATCCTTAAACGAGATAGCAATGCCGTCCGGACGAGCTGCAGCCTGAACGCGGGTGATGTCCGCAACCGATTTTGTGGCTTCAAAGTCAAACATATTTCCCCCTCACACGGTTTGATACCGCGCCTATTTCTGGATGTTGCCCTGATGTAACGCGGCCGACTGCATTTGTCGCGTCGCATTTTGGTGAAGGACTGGTCGAATACATCTGGCTCGTTAAAAGGAAGCCAAATAATGCGCGAGTCGCTTGCTTAGGGATGTTCTCATGGCCAATGCCGAAAGTCTGATCTTACACCATTTCAACGCCTCGCCATTTTCTGAGAAGGTTCGTTTGGTGATGGGCCTCAAGGGGCTGAACTGGGTCTCGGTGACGATCCCGTCCATTATGCCCAAGCCAGATTTGACGCCACTCACCGGGGGCTATCGTCGCACCCCTGTGCTGCAGATTGGGGCCGACATTTATTGCGATACTCAGCTAATCCTGCGCGAGATTGAACGCCGTCATCCAAGCCCATCGCTTTATCCCAATGGCGAAACAGGACTTGCTTCGATGATTGCCATGTGGGCCGATCGGGCCTTCTTTCAGGCAACCGTACCTATCATTTTTGGTGCAGAGGGTTTCAATGTGCCCGAAGCCTTTAAACGCGACCGCGAACAATTGTCAGGTAGACCCTTTGATACCGAGCAAATGCGCGCCGCTTCTCCCATGATGCGCGACCAATGGCGTGGCCATGTGGCGTGGGTGGAAGAAGCGCTAGAGGCCTCAAAGGGTGACTGGCTATTTGGCGATAAGCCAGGCCTCGGCGACATTTCCGCCTATATGAATTTCTGGTTCCTGCGCAACGCCTACCGCCCAGGTTATGATAGCTTGATGGCCCCATTTGAAACCGCACGCGATTGGGTTGAGCGGGTCGATGACATTGGACACGGGACCGTGGAGACCCTAACCTCACAAGAAGCTGTTGCGCTGGCCGGCCAAAGCACGCCGATTGCACGCACCGGTGTTGATGAGCAGGAGCCACAAGGCCTGCGCGAAGGTAATTTTGTCTCTGTTTCGCCAGACGATTACGGGCGTGACCCCGTAACAGGCAAGTTGGTGTTTTCCGATACCAGCGAGATTGCTTTAGAGCGCGAAGTACCAGGTCTCGGAACCTTGGTGGTTCACTTCCCTCGCGTTGGCTATACCGCCCGTCGCAGCTAAAGCTTCGTAAGCCGGTATCAATCGAACAAGGCGTCGATATCGTCTTGAGCACCGCCAGCAGCGCCACCATGCACCATACCGTCGAGCATCATGATCGACGCCTGCAGCGCCATGGTGGTCGCCGCGATGAAGTCATCCAGCGGCGCACCCTCTTGGATCAACCCTTCGGCTTGCTTGATCCGTTGTTGCAGCAACTCGCACGTCTCATGGCTTAAGGCATCAAACGGGCCTTTGATGGCGGGGTCTGCATTCTGATACGCTAGAATCGCCAAATCCTTGGCCTGAAAGCCAGAGCGCGCAAAATGCTTCTCATAACTCATAGGCTGCCAATTGCGGAGTTCTTCGATCATGTCCGGCATGTCGCTCAGCAGGCCAAACAGCATAACGGCCTCGTTAAAGACATTCAAATAGTCAGTCGCGAGACCAGTCGCAGGTACTATATTGGCTTCGGTTAGAACGTCAGGGTCCCACCAAGCAAGCTCGACAGCCGAATCATTACCACCGTGCACATCAACCATGCACCTATTGTAACTCTACATTCGACAATAATTTCTTTCCAAGCAATCAGTATCTGATTTGCCCGAGTTGAAATGCTTCATAGACCTCTGGCGTGAGCGGCTCGTACATGCGTGTTGCAGGATTCATCCACACCATGGGATCCGCAATCTGGGCAGGGTCGAAACCGGCCTTTACCAAATCTACCTTGCGATACTTGAAGGTGCCTGTAACCTCCATTTCCGTTTGGAAGCGTAAAAACAACGGAATGGCATAGCTAGGCAATTCAGCCCGCACGTGCGCCGACAGAGCTGCCAAATCAATCGGCTTCGGCGAGACAATCACGGCCATGCCAGCGCGACCATCGGCGTGGGGGACATCGACGCCATAAACATTGGCCTGCTCAATACCTGGATAGATACACAAGGCCTCGCCAACTTCATTGGTCGAGACATTCTCGGACTTCCAACGATAGGTGTCGCCAATCCGGTCAACGAAGTAAAAATAGCCAAGCTTGTCTTGCTTCAAGAGGTCGCCGGTACGGAACCACAAGTCGCCTTTTTCAAAGACGTCGCGCAAGAGCTTCTTTTCAGACGCTGCTTTGTCATTCGCATAGCCATCAAAACGAGCGCGTACATTGGTCGTGTCGATCTTGCCAATGGCCTCACCAACTTCATCAAAAGCGCACTTCTCGCAGAGGCCCTCTTCGTTTCGGATCGGCTTTTCTTCTTCAATATCAAAACGTACCAGTTCTACATTGAAACGCTTCTTCAGATAACCAGGAATGCGGCCAACGGCACCCAGCTTACCTTCCACATTGATGAAACTGACATTGCCTTCGGTAGAGCCGTAAAACTCACAGATGAGCGGGATTTTGAAGCGCTCTTCGGCACGCGCCCAGACGTCGGGTCGCAAGCCGTTCCCGAAACAGGACTTAAGCTTGTGCGCCTGTTCCTTTGGATGTGGCGGTATGCTGACCAGATAGCGGAACAATTCACCAATATACGCAAAGACCGTGCATTCTTGATCGACGATATCGTCCCAGAATTGGGTCGCGGAAAACTTACGGCGCAACACCAAAGTTGCCCCGGTATTCAAAACCAAGCCGACACCACAGATACCGCCTGTACCGTGATAGAGCGGTAACGGGCAATAGACACGGTCTCCCGGCCCTGTTTTGGTTGCCGCAATAAAGGACCGGCTCATGCCTTGGGTCCGCAAATGCGATAGAGTTGCCGCCTTTGGATTTCCGGTTGTGCCAGAGGTATAGACATAAAGGCAGGGGTCTTTTGCTGTCAGCATTTCGCGATGGGCGCGCGACGGCCGCTTATTGCTCTGCGCATTTAACGAGCGATCCAAGTCATTGGCATTGGGGAACAAACCGCCCGCGGCCCAAACCGAAACATCAGTCAGTTGACCATCGATTGTGGCCCACAAATCGGCCTGCTCAACGCCAACAATGGCGGCCTTGGACTTGGCGATGGTGACGCAATGCAGGAGTGATGGACCTTGCAGATTGTGATTGATCAAAGCCACGATAACCCCGACCTTGGTCAGGCCGTACCAAGCGGCCAAATAATCAGGTCGGTTCTGCATGAAGAGGGACACAACGTCCCCAGCCTTCAAGCCGATCGAGACCGCCCAATGCGCGTAAAGGTTCGCCCGCCCGTCAAATTGTCCGTAGGTCCAGGTCTTCCCCTCGAACATGATGGCAGGCTTGGAATTGAATTGGTCACAAATCGCTTCCCAATTATCCGGCAGCAAGACTTGGCTGTCCGGGCTTAAGTCCTTCATCCAATTATTGGTGCGACTTAAAGCCGAAAAAAATGTTACCTCGCGCTTGATGCTGTCGAATAGGCCCATGGAATGCGTTTCCTCTTTTCTCCTTTATGAACTGACTTGCACTTGCTTCAAGCGCTTAAGCTGACAAGAAGAGAGGTTTTCGCAATAAGTTGAACGCACTGATGCACAAGTGCATCATGGTTTGCTTCATGGGCGAACAGGCCAGTCCTTTTGGTGGTAGGCGCTATCCCAAAACAACCACTCATGTTGAGCACACCGCAGGAAAGCTGCCTCCATGCGGCCGCGCTCTGTAGGTCCAGAAGCCTCTGCTGCTGCATTGACGATGGCCTTCATGCGCTGCGTTGCTGCGGCAAAACCTTCATCCGCATAGGTATCAATCCATGCCTGATAGAAGTTATTGGGGGCACCCTCTTTCGCGATGGTGGTACCTACATCTTGGTACAACCAAAAGCATGGTAAAACGGCGGCGGCAAGCACCGCAAAACTATCGGTCACCGCTGTTGCCAACATGAAGTTTACATAGGCCTCGCAAGCCGGTGTCGCGGCAGCAGTTTCAGCAGCGCGGGGATCAATGCCAAATTGTTCAAGATAACCGGCGTGCAGCGCACGTTCGACGATAATCGCAACTTCAGCAGCTTTGGAGAATTCTAAGATCTCGTCAGCCGCTGGGGCTTTGGCCGCACCCAACGCCAGAACCCGCGCATAGCCCTGCAGATAGAGGCTGTCTTGGATCATATAATGGGCGAAGGCCTCACGGGACAAAGTGCCTGCGGCCAATTCCGTGTTAAATGGATGGGCGTGCACGGCGTCGCGTAACTTGGCGGCAGCAGTCCAGACGTCTTCAGTAAATGCCATGACCTAAAACTCCCTACGCAGGCTGAAACTGACTTTGCGCCCTCGATTGATCGTGAACGTATCAAAAGGGCCACCGGGGCCAAGGCCTGCCAAAAGACCCGTCATGCCTTGCCCAAACGCAGAAATGGCCCAGCGCTCATCGGTGAGGTTTTGCGCCTGAAGGGTTGCAGTCCAGTCGCCGCGCTTGGCGCTGATGGTCAGATCGGTCCACCAACGCGCTGGGGAATAAAGCACATTATCGATCTCATAAAAGGTCTTGCCGGCATAGTTGGCATCAATGCGCCCGGTCAACCGAACTTCTTTTAGGTCTAGCCTGTAATTTGCGGAAACTTTGCCGGTATCCTTTGGCGCATTAGGTATTGCCTTGCCGCTATAGTCGCGCGTGGCGGGGGAGCCCAAGAGTGGATCGGTTGCGATGAAGCGATCAATCTTCGTATCGGCCAGTGCGTAGCTTGCCGAAAGCTCGAAGCTATCGATAGGTCGCAGGAAAATGCTGGCCTCTAGACCCCTCACCGTCACTTCATCCACGTTCAAGGTCACGGATTGATTGTCGATGAACGTGTAATTTTGATAGTCCTGCACCTTGTTTGAGAAGACATTCAGCTCAAGCCGACTAAAAGCGATGGGCAGGCGCTGTTTCCAGCCGAGCTCTAAAGACGTGGTAATCTCTGGCCGATAGGTCGCTTTCCAAATGGAGCTGGCGGCCGGGGTCGGGTTAAACCCACCGGGGCGATAGGCCTCGCCATAGGTGAGAAAGAGATTAGTATCCCCGTTTAGCCATTGCGCTGTCACCCGCGGCTGAAAGCGCTCAAAAATGCCGTCGCGGCGAGAAATCACCGGCCCGCCTACGCGGCTCAGGATCGTTTGCGACCGCTCGTCACGATCAAGTCGGCCCTGTGCTTCGACCTTAAACTCAGGCGTTACCTGATAACCAAGCCCGCCAAACACCGAAGTCTGGTGAGACCGGGTAAGATAGCGTGGGGCCGGCCCCCCAAACAGGAGGGGACCAAAATCGTCTGTCCGGTCCTTATCGGTATCTTGAACAAACAGACCCCATTGATGGGTCAGGGCCTGACTATCGTTAGACACCCAGCGCATTTCGGCCGTGGTGGCGCGCACATCAATGGGCTGACGAATGGGTTGAATGCCATTTGGGAAAGCTGGAAAGCCAAAGAAAGTTAGAGGCCCCGGGCGATAGTCCAACTCCTCATCCCAACGCTTTGCATAGGAATCCCGCGCGACATAGCCAGACAAAGTGCCGCCTGCGAGCGGGCGAGAAGCCTTTGCCACTCCGTGGCCCCAGCGCCGCTTAGATTGGCCGGGATAATCGCCGATTGGATTGATCAGAACGTTGCCAGACAACCGCCCTGCATTTTTGCCTGTTACATTGTTCGAGCTTGCCCAAGCAGCCCCGCCCTCATCTTCGAGATATTGAAACTTGAAGTCGAAGTCCCAGCCTAAGGCGGGACCGGTCAGGCGCAAGCGACCACTGCGGCTTTCGACCGCATCAACCAAGCGATTGAGCGTGGTGTTTTTAATCCATCCATCGGCGGACGACCACAGGCCAGCGACCCGTAAGTTCCAGTCAGGATTAAGCGAGAAAGTGTGGGCACCTTCAATCTCGCCCAAGCCACCATTGCCGGCGGTTGCTATGACGTAAGAAGCACCGGTCGTTGTGCGAATTCCAATAGCCCCGCCCGAAGCATTCTTGCCAAACAACGCCCCTTGTGGACCTTTCAGAACTTCAATCGCGCGGACGTCATAGAAGCGCGGCGTGAAAAGCTCGGTGTCAGCCAAAGGCACACCGTCCAGCAACATGGCAACAGAGGCCTGTTGCAAGCGATCCGTTGTCGCACCCCGGATGGACAGGATGTTGGTACCTGGGTCTTGATCATTGACCATCCAGACGCCGGGGACAGCGGTTGCTATATCGTCAACTGAAGCAATGTTTTCTGGGGGAAGAGTAACTGCGGCAGCAGCGATCTTAAAGTTCGATTCCTTTCGCCCACGCACGGTGATCACTTCAACCCGCGGCCAATCTTCGCGCATGACGAAGGTTACGGGAGAAACAGGTGGCCCAGCTTGTGCCACGGCGAGAATAATGAGTGATAACGTCATATTGGCCCCTCCCTTCGCCGGCATGATCCGGAGCAGGTTCTACGGGTCGCCACACGACAATCCTGTTGGACTGTTTATGGCCTCTCAGCCCCTCATCGTGGGGCTCCCCGGTGTCTGCGCGGGGTAGGCCCGCCCTATAAAAGCGTCAAGCTTATGACGCAGATAGGACGGCTAGATTAGACCGGCCAAAGGACTGGATGGATCGGCGTAGCGCTTGCGCCCCATCCGCCCTGCCAAATAAGCGTCGCGACCGGCTAGGACTGCGTGCTTCATGGCGCGCGCCATGCGGATCGGATCTTTGGCCTCGGCAATGGCGGTATTCATCAAAACCCCATCACAACCAAGCTCCATCGCGATGGCGGCCTCTGACGCCGTGCCAACGCCCGCATCGACCAAGACTGGCACGCGGGCTGCTTCGACGATCAAGCGGATATTGACAGGGTTCTGGATGCCGAGGCCCGAGCCAATCGGTGCCCCCAAAGGCATAATAGCGCACGCGCCTGCATCTTCTAAGCGACGCGCAAACACCGGGTCATCGGTGCAATAGACCATCACGTCGAAACCCTCTTTCACCAAAACTTTGGTGGCCTCGAGTGTTTCAATCATGTCTGGGTAGAGTGTCTTCTGGTCTGATAGGACTTCCAGCTTTACCAAGCTCCAGCCGCCAGCCTCACGCGCAAGGCGAAGCGTGCGCAGCGCATCTTCTGCGGTGAAGCAACCCGCCGTATTGGGCAAAAAAGTGTAACGCTTAGGGTCAACAAAGTCTGTCAGACGCGGCTGGGTTGGGTCAGACAAATTCACCCGTCGCACGGCTACCGTGACGATTTCGACGCCCGCAGCCTCTGCCGCCGCCGCATTTTGCGCATAGTCGCGATACTTGCCTGTGCCGATGATCAAGCGCGAGGAGAAAGTGCGCCCGGCAACAGTCCAGCTATCATCGTGATTGAGGTCCTTTGTTTCTTCGGTCAAACCCTCATCCCCCGCCTACAAATTGCACAAATTCTAACTGGTCACCGTCAGCCAAAATGGTCTGATCCCATTGCGACTTCATCACAATTGCCCGGTTACGTTCAATCGCGACCCCGCGTGGATCGGCGACAAGGCGGCCAACCAAAGCCGTCAAACTTGTCCCCGGTTCAACCTGATGCTCTTCACCATTGAGATAAATAATCATCGCACCCTCATTGGCGGGTGATATGGGCGGGCTTGGTTGGTTTGATCAAGGTAGTTGTGCAGGAAAGCGGCCATAAGATGCAACCATTTCAGCATGGCCACCTTTCCCTTTAGGCAAAGCAAGGTTACACCTAGTCCATGGAAAAAGCGATTTTTGTGCTCAATGGGCCAAACCTCAACCTGTTGGGCACGCGCGAACCTGAGATTTACGGGACCGATACACTGGCGGATGTAGAAGCCGCTTGCTTGGCGCTGGCCGAACGCTTGGGGCTAAAGCTTGTCTTTCGGCAGTCCAATAGCGAAGGCCAATTGGTGGATTGGCTGCAAGAAGCACGCGAGCATGGCGCTGGCGTTTTGCTCAATGCCGGTGCACTCACCCACACCTCGCTTGCAATTTATGATGCGATCAAGGCCATGAGCATTCCTGTCATCGAGATCCATCTGTCGAACCCGTTGCGGCGCGAAGCGTTCCGCCATCATTCTTATGTCGGTATGGCAGCTACCGGCACGATCGCGGGATTCGGCCTGCACTCTTACGTGCTGGGTATCGAAGCCCTATCCAAGAAACTATCGGTCAAAAGCTGACCCTTTTGCCCCCAAAACAAAGGTCCGAAGAAGGACCTATAGGAGAGACGAATGAGCCAATCAGGATTCGACACAAAATTGGTCAAGGATCTGGCGCGTATCCTGCGCGATACGGACCTGAGCGAGATTGAAGTAGAAAACGAAGGGGTTCGCGTGCGTGTTGCGCGTCAAGCCAATGTTGCGCCTCAAATGGTCCAAGCTCATGTGCCAGTTGCTTCGGCACCAGTAGCCGCAATGCCAGCCGCTCCGATGCCAACTGCTGCTGCAGCAGTAGCTCCCGCCGCTGATCCAGCAAAGCATCCAGGTGCCGTCGCCTCACCCATGGTCGGCACAGTTTACACCCAGCCAGAACCTGGCGCATCGCCGTTCATCAAAGTGGGCGACACGGTGAAGGAAGGCCAACAGCTTTTCATCATCGAAGCAATGAAGACCATGAACCCTGTGCCGTCTCCCCGCTCGGGGACCGTAACGGCTATTCTTGTCCATGATGCTCAACCCGTTGAATATGGCGAAGCGCTCTGCGTGATTGAATAGTCAGGAGACACACAGGTGTTTGATAAAGTTCTGATCGCCAACCGCGGCGAGATTGCCCTGCGGATTCACCGCGCCTGCAAAGAAATGGGAATCACCACCGTGGCGGTCCATTCTACGGCGGATGCAGACGCAATGCATGTGCGCTTGGCCGATGAAAGTGTCTGTTTGGGCCCGCCGGCCGCTGCGAAATCTTACTTGAATATCCCAGCCTTGATCGCGGCATGCGAGATTACAGGGGCGCAAGCAATCCATCCGGGCTATGGCTTTCTGTCTGAAAATGCCCGCTTTGCAGAGATCATCGATGCGCATGGTTTAGTCTTCATCGGCCCGCGCGCCGAACATATTCGCATGATGGGCGATAAGATTGCCGCCAAAGCTGCGGTTAAGGCTGCCGGTATCCCGGTGGTGCCGGGCTCTGACGGTGGCATTACAGATGACGAGACCGCTTTGGCGGTTGCCGAAGAAATTGGCTATCCCGTTTTGGTCAAGGCCTCCGCCGGTGGCGGTGGTCGCGGCATGAAGGTCGCCCACTCTAAGGATGAGTTGTCGGTTGCTTTGTCGATGGCCCGCACGGAAGCCAAAAATGCGTTCGGTGATGACACGGTCTATCTCGAGAAGTATCTCGGTAAGCCACGCCATATCGAAATCCAAGTGATTGCTGACGAGTTTGGCAATGTGGTTCATTTAGGCGAGCGCGATTGCTCGCTTCAACGCCGTCATCAAAAGGTCTGGGAAGAAGCCCCCTCGCCTGCCTTGAACGCCGAAGAACGGGCCGAGATCGGCGACATCGTGGTGAAGGCCATTAAGTCGCTAGGCTATCTGGGCGTCGGCACCATTGAATTCCTTTATGAAGACGGCCGTTTCTATTTCATCGAAATGAACACCCGCCTTCAGGTCGAACATCCCGTCACCGAGATGATTACGGGCGTGGATTTGGTGCGCGAGCAAATTCGGATCGCCGCTGGGATGCCGCTCTCATTCACCCAAGAAGAAGTGGTGTTTGAAGGGGTGGCGATTGAATGCCGCGTTAATGCTGAAGACCCCGTCACCTTCGCGCCATCGCCCGGCACCATCACGGACTTCCATGCCCCCGGTGGCTTGGGTGTTCGGTTGGATTCAGCAATTTACACGGGCTACAAAATTCCGCCCTATTATGACAGCTTGATCGGTAAGTTGATCGTGCATGGGCGCAACCGAAATGAATGCTTGATGCGTTTACGGCGGTCGCTTGCTGAAATGGTGGTTGGTGGGGTCAAGACGACGATCCCGTTGTTCCTGCGACTTGTCCAAGAACGCGACATCATTGATGGCGACTATAACATTCACTGGCTTGAAAAGTGGTTGGCCGAGCAAGCCGAACAAGCTGAGGAACCGCGTGCATGAGCAAGGGCTTTGGCCCGGACGAGCTTTTGGCATGCTATGCGCGCGGGACTTTCCCGATGGCAGACGGGCGGGATGATCCCCGCCTGTTTCTGGTTGATCCAGACCAACGAGGCGTTCTGCCGCTTGATCAAGTTCATATCCCAAGACGCCTCAAGCGCACGGTTCGCACCACCGCTTACATCGTGACAATCAACCAAGCCTTTCGCGAGGTGGTGGAATTGTGCGCAGCGCCGAGTGGCGAGCGGACCGAGACTTGGATCAATCAGCCGATTTTAGAACTCTATGACGGGCTACACCGCCGTGGTCATGGCTTTAGTGTTGAAACTTGGCATGAGGGTCACTTGGTCGGTGGGCTTTACGGGGTTCGCCTTGGGGCGGCGTTCTTTGGCGAAAGCATGTTTTCGCGCGCCCGGGATGCGAGCAAGATCGCCCTTGTCCATCTGGTCGGGCATCTCATCGCAGGTGGGTTTCGCCTGTTAGATACCCAGTTTCTAACCGATCATTTGACACAGTTCGGCACCATTGAGGTCAATCGCAAGACCTATCACGGGCTTTTGGCCGACGCGATTACGCGCCCTTCAACTTTCCCTGTGCCGGGGTTGTTGGTGCCGGAGCGGCAGGGGCAGGACCCGTCCGAGGCTCAGACTCACCTGGATCTGCCTCAGGAGCAACAGGAACCGATGCCGCTGCATCTGGATCCGCCGCGCCAGCTTTGCCCTCAGAGCGCGGGCGGGCTTTGTTTAGAGACGATTGAGCAGCACTTGGCGGCGCAACAGCCCCCTCACAACTAACCAACCACATATCGTACGTTGGGTGGTCGATTGGCGTCACTGCCGGGCTAGACGCGATAATCCAGCCTCTACGCAACACGCGCTCTTTATTGGCCTCACGCATGTCACGACGGTTACGTTGAGGCAAAACGGCCAGTTGATTGGTATTCTGCCGGCCCATATCCAAGACTTCGACATAAGCCCAAGACTCCATTGGATCCTCAGGATTGGACGCATAGCAAGCCGACAGCTTCAGCCGCAAAGACCCATAAGTGACTTGGCTACCAACAGGCACCCGCACACGGACATTGGAGCCTCTTTCGCGGTCTAGGGCCCCGATCAACACACCGGTGCCACGGATTTCGCGAACAGGTTTAGGGCCGGTCTCCAGCGCCTCTGGAGGAAACAAAAGTTCAAGCGGGACAAGGGGAATATTTGGTCCAACCAAACGAGGCATAACCAGCCCGCTGGCTGCTAACGCTTGTTGCTCGGCTTCTGCTTGGCTCATGGCTTCACGGCGGATGCGTGCGCGCATTTCCTCCTCGGGAGTCATCCATGTGCCGGTGCCGTTCTGACGGAACGCTGGCGCAACATCGCCCGCTTCAGGCTCAGCGATTGGCCCAAGCTCGGGATCAATCCCGCCAGTTGTTACCGCAGGTGTCGTCGCTTTCGCAGCCTTCGCCGGATCACTGGATGCCCCGCTACCCGAGGCCGGGCGCGACGCTGTTGAATTAGCTTCCGGATTTGCCGTCTGTGCAATCACGGCACCGCTGCCAAGCGCGATGAAGGCCGAGCCAAACGCCAGCCAGCTCAATTTCTTTAAGTCGAACATGGCTATGCCATCGGCCCGTTTCATTACTCGGGTGACCAAGACTCATAGTCGCTAGAAGATTTCGCACGCTCTCCTGCCCCAGCCAAGCTGCCCTTTGGCCGATAGGCAAAGACAGTTCCAGTCAGATTAGGCAGGTGCGGCTTTTCCCAAGATTTCAACAGGAATGGCTCAATCGTTGGTGGCTGCTCAAACGTGTGGTGCAGCCAGCCATGCCAATCGACCGGCACACGTGACGGCTCAGCATAGCCCTTGTAGAGCACATAGCGACGCTTGCGCCCTTCGAGGGTGGCCTTGCGCTCTTCAAAATAGCGATTGCCTTGGTCATCTTCGCCCACCAAGGTTGCACGCTTTGCGATATCAAACAGCGCACCAATTGTTGCACCATTCCACCACGTAAAGATTTTTGTGAGCACGAGATTGTTCCTCTTCAGTCTGCATTATGCCCCGCACCGCTCATCGCTTCAAGTCGGTGCGGCATGCCTCAACAGGTCGAAACACCGTTTACGCTCGGCCACACCTATTCTTCAGCAGAAAGCAGGGCTACCGATGCAGTTTTTCCCCAATCAGGACTAGGCGATTGCTGACTTCAGGCAGATGATCACCGCAGTGATTCGCGATGGGGCCGCCGTGAGCTTTGATTCCGCCTTTTTTGGTCATGAGCGTTTAGTCGCGCAGCCTGATATGCTGCGAGAGATCGGCGCTGACTCTGGCCCATTCTATGCCCCTGCGAGTTGGAGTTTGGACAATGTGCTGGCCTTCGGCGAAGCCGCAAACCTCCCGGATGAAACCTCCATTTCCGATGCCATCCTTGATTTGGCTGGCCACATTGGCAGTTTGGCTTGGTCGGCAGGCATTTTCGCTGACGCGCAAGCGCGTGACCATTTTGAAGCGGTGTTGGCCAATAGCCTGCTGAACCGCCAAGTCATCCTTGATGCAGGCTATCTGCGCGCTTTGGGGCAAAAAGGAGCGGCGGCGCGCGGCTTCGTCTGGAATTTGAAGGATCGGTCGATAGAGATTGCAATGGGCCTACCAGCTGTTTGGCTGGATGAAGACTTCCAAAGCCGGGTTGTGCCTTGGGCACAGGCAGAGACGCTCGTGCATCAGCGCCGCCAAAGTCAATTTGACTCGTCTGCTTTGTCGATGGGACGGATTCAATTGCGCGACGCCTTGGCCCGCGTCGGCGAAGCCGTGGGCCGTGCCGAGGGGGTTGGCCATGACGACCCACGCGACAATCCTGTTCTTGCCCAAGCTGTAGCGGCGGCATTTCGCATTGGGGCCCCAGCTGGAGCGATTTTAGAAGCAATTGAAGATGCCAAACAAGGCATTTTTGACGCCACCGCTTATGGCGGCCTGCTCGACGCGCCTATGCTGGAACCAACAACGCTTTTGCTTCCTGCCGAACAAGCCCTAGACGGTGACTTGCTTTTGCGGGCTGCTCGCACCGGCTGTAGCTTTGCATTTGACGATGGAGCTTTTGCGGCTCTCGGGCCGGCCGCCGTTGTCTCCTTGTCTGCCTTTTACGAAGATACAGACTTCAATCAACTTGAACGCGTTGCCGCAACTTGGCGGATTGCCCTTGATTGCCTCGGCGTTGCAACAGCATTTCCGACCAAATCGGCGGCCCAGAACTGGGCCAAACAGCGCGCGGCCGTTTTGCGCTATTGTGATGGCGCGGGCCTCTTGATGGCGCTTGGGAAATCCTATGCCGCGCCAGACGATCAAGACATTGTGCGTCGTGCGCTTTGCGCGATCGCGACCGGCGCTGCTGAGGCCAGCAGTATTTTGGCCAAGATTTCCGCTGATACAGGCAATGCACCAAGCTTTGAGACGGCTTTAAAGCCTGCAGAGCATGGATTGCTTCTGGTGGCTTTGGGGGCGGATGCGCCTGGTCTTGCCCCCATCTCAAGCCCAGCCATTGAGACGGCCCTCTCGGGTGAGGAAACTGGATTTTCGGTGCGCCCCTGTGTGGCCCGTGGCCTGAGAGCACTGGGACTTGATGAGCGAGATGTGACCCAACAATTGCTCGGCACCCGCACTTTATCTGGCGCGCCGGGTGTTTCCTATGATGCGCTGGCCAGCCGCGGCGTCGATGAAGACGGCTTAGCTGCGATTGCTGAAGCCTTGATCAGCGCCCGCTCGCTGCGTCAAACCATCACCCCGTGGCTTCTAGGGCCCGAAGAGACCGCGCACTGGTGCGGATGCAGCTTGGACAAAGTCTTGCAGCCGGGCTTTGACGTTCTGACAGCCTTGGGCTTTACCTCGCAGGATATCGCAGCAGCCCAGAAATGGGCCTTGGGCCAGCCTGACCAATGGGGCGTATTGCCCAACCCAGATGTGTTTGGCCCGGCGACGCGTGAAAACGTTGTGCGATTTGCTGCGGCCCAAGATGAAGCGATCCGTCAATATGTGACGCTGAGCCTGCCCGTCTCGCGCACCGAGAATGTGCGAACGATGGCCTCAGAGCTTGCTAAAGCTTTAGGGCAAGCAGGCTTTGCCGGCTTTAAGCTCAAACTGTCTGAGCCCGGCTTTGAAGCGCCAAACTTTGACCTGAGCCGCTATGAAAATGTGGCTGAAGAAGTCAAAGTTGAACGCGTCGAAGTGGTGGTCGAGCGTGTTGTAGAGCGCTTGATCCCTCAACCCGCCGCACGCCGCCGTCTGCCCGATCGGCGCAAAGGCTATATCCAAAAGGCTTCGGTGGGAGGCCATAAGGTCTATCTGCATACTGGCGAATTTGATGATGGCGAGATCGGGGAAATCTTCATCGACATGCATAAAGAAGGTGCGGCCTTCCGGTCCTTGATGAATAATTTCGCCATCGCGACGTCGATTGGCCTGCAGTATGGTGTGCCGCTGGAAGAGTTCGTCGACGCCTTTGTTGGCACGCGCTTTGAACCTGCGGGCGATGTTGAGGGCAATGATTCCATTCTGCGCGCGACATCCATCCTCGACTATTTGTTCCGCGAACTGGCCGTTTCTTATTTGGGCCGCGATGATTTGGCCGAACTGTCCGAAGACCGGTTTGACGAAGCAGTGACCGACGCTGGCGCGCCTGAAGCTGCAGACCCTGTGCGTTTCATATCCAAAGGTTTTTCGCGCGGCAGCTTCCCAGACAATCTGGTGCGCCTACCCAGTGCCGCCGAACGGGCAAGCCGTGGGTCCAGTCCACCCCAAGAGCATCCCATCCAGGCGACCCTGATTCAGCCTCAGACTGCTGCCCCCGTCGCGCGCTATGAGGGCGACCCCTGCCCGGACTGTGGTCACTTCACAGTGAAAGCAGACGCCTTTGGCTATGCCTGTGATGCTTGCGGGTGGGCCGGGCCACGCCAAGCGGAAGGCAGCGCCTGAAACTCGCTTCAAGTAACGGCATCATTCCTGCAAGGCGGGGTCTGAACTTCTGATTAGACTGCTGGAGCGTCCGAAAATGAAACGTCTCGCCATTGCCATTCTCGTCGCAGCTGCCTGCGGCACCTCTGCTTTTGCGCAAAATGCGGGCCAAATTACTTCGGTCAAAGCCGGTAAATCCTGCGCAAAATGCAATCTGTTTCAAGCCGATTTGAGCTATCAGGACCTGTCGCGGAAGACCTTTGCCGGTGCCCGTTTGCGTCAGTCCGACATGTCCTTGGCGACAGCTGACGGCACCAATTTCGCCGGTACCGATCTGTCAATTGCCAACCTTTACGGGGTGCGGGCAACCGGTGCCAACTTTGGTGGTGCCCTTCTTGAGCGCGCCATTTTGGTCGGTGGCTATTTCTCCAGCGCGAATTTCGCTGGCGCCAATCTGACCAATGCCAATTTGTCAGGCGCGGAGCTCAAAGGGGCCCGCGGCTTGACCCAAACCCAATTGAGCAAGGCTTGCGGCGATGCAGAAACCACGTTGCCACGCGGCTTGACGGTGCCTGCCTGCAAGTAAGCGCCTGCCCACAGCTGCCTCTTGGCAAATTGTTACAACCATTTAAGTGGAAGTTTCTCGGCAAAGCAGTATAAGGCATTCATGATGTCAAAAGCTCTGCCCCTTCTGATTGCTTTCGCCCTCGCGCCCATTGCTCAGCCAGTCATGGCGTTCACATGGGATCAGCGCGGTAAGCCGTCCACGGTTACCTTTACCGGTCGCTTCTCTGGATTGTGTGCGGGCTGTGACATGTCCAATCGTCGGATGGACAATGCGCATATGTCTTCGGGCAATTTCGCGGGGTCGAACTTCTCAGGCTCCGTTCTACGTAGCGCCGAGATGACGGCTGGCAATTTTGCTGGCACGCGCTTTGACCGTGGAGACCTCAGCAACGCAGAGATGAATGGATCGAACTTTCGCGGGGCCAGCTTTGTTGGCACGGGTCTACGTTCCGTTGAAGCTGCTGGCGCTAATTTCAGCGGCTCTGACTTCGCTGGGTCAGACCTTTCCAATGCCGAGTTAATCGGCGCCAACCTAACCGGCGCAAGATTTGGCGGCACGCGCGGCACCAATCCCGACTTCAGTGGCGCGAATATGACTGGGGCCATGGTTATGGGCGCAGTCTTCGTCAATGCAGACTTTACCGGGGCCATCATGACACGCGTCAATATTGACGGCGCAGACTTATCCCGTGCAGATCTAACCGGCGTGGCCCTGCGGGATGCGCGCATCAGCCGCACGCGTTTACAAGGCGCTGATTTTACCGGTGCCAACCTCTCAGGTGCCGATTTATCAACCGCCATGGGCCTCACCACACGCCAGCTTGAAGATGCCTGCGGCGATGAAGCCACGGCCCTGCCCGCCGGTGTAACCATTCGCGCTTGTAAAACACGCCGCCCGCGCTAAGAGTTTGCTGTAGTTCAGGGGCACGCGATCGTGGAAATAAGCCGAGAAGACATGATCGCCATTGAGCTTCGTACGGACAGAGAAGCGAAAGATCCCTTTCCCGCTTATGCTCTTTGGTTCTTCCTAGGCTGGCTCGGTGCACATCGTTTTTTTATCGGCGAGACGAAAACGGGCCTTGCCATGTTAATTCTGACCCTCAGCATGGTTGGCTTTCCCGTCACCTTCGTCTGGTGGCTTACCGATGCCATACGGCTCGGGGGACTCTTGCAAGAAAAGCGCGACTTGGTGCGCGACCGTATCGCGCGAGAGACGTTGGAACTGAAGGAATTGTATTAGGGGTTTGCGACATTTGACAAAAGAACCCCTTCACCGGCTTCGCCGGAGCTTCCCCGCAAGCGGGGAAGCGGCAAGCGGAAGCAGTTGAGACTAACCGCTTCCCCATTTATGGGGAAGCTGTCCCGAAGGGACTGAAGGGGTGCTTGGGGTAATCACCCCTCACGTGTCCTCGCGCAACAACCCCTGCACAAAGCCACCCATCCAAGGCTGACGCGCGCGGCGCATGCGTTCGGCTTCGAGGATAGTCTTTAGACGCGCATAGCTTTGGTCGAGGTCCTCATTGACCAGCACATAGTCAAAGTTTTCCCAGCGGCTGATCTCACCATAGGCATTGGTCATACGCTTCTTGATGACTTCAGGCGTATCTTGCCCGCGCGAGATCAAGCGCCGCTTGAGTTCTGCCATGCTGGGCGGAAGGATGAAGACTTTCACGACATCGTCTGGGGCCGAAGTACGTAATTGCAGAGCGCCTTGCCAGTCCACATCAAACATCAAGTCGCGGCCTGATTGCAGGATGGCAAAGGCGCTTTCACGTGGGCTGCCATAATAATGGTCGTGGACTTCGGCCCATTCCAGAAAACCATCTTGAGCGCGATGGGCGCGGAACTGGTCCTTGTCCACAAAGTGGTAATGCACCCCGTCGCTCTCTCCGGGGCGGGGTGCGCGGGTGGTCCAAGAAACAGACAGCGCAATGTCTGGGTCTTCGTCAACAAGGCGGCGCGACAAAGTGGTTTTGCCCGCTCCTGACGGACTTACCAAGGCCAGCATCAAACCGCGACGTTTGTAGAGATGGGGCTCACTCGACATTGGCTGCCTGTTCTTTCAATTGATCGACACTGGCCTTGAGGTCGAGGCCTGCCCGGGTGAGTTCTAAGGCCGCAGCTTTGGCCGTCAAGGTGTTGGATTCGCGGTGAAATTCTTGGGCCAAGAAATCTAGTTTGCGGCCAATATCGCCACCGTGTTGGAGGAGTGCGCGCGCCTCACCGCTATGGGCCCGAAGACGGTCCAGCTCCTCACGTACATCCGCTTTGAGAGCGAGCGCGGCGGCCTCTTGCAATAGGCGCTGTTGGTCATAGGGCACATCGCCCAACAGCTCTGCCGCGCGCTTTTGCACGCGGTCACGGATGGCTATCACTTGGGCCTCTGCCGCCGCTTCGGCTTGAAGGGTGATGGTCTCAATGCGCGTCAGCAAAGTATCAAACAGGGTGAATAGCCCCTCGCCTTCGCGTTGCCGTGCTGCCAGAAGGGCGTCGAGCGCAGTGTCTAGGCCGATCGTCAAAGCGGCTTCGCGTGCGGCCTTTACCTCGTCGGGCTCAACAAAATCCGCACTTTCCAGCACGCCGCGCAATTGCAACAGACCATCCAGACTTGGTCGCCCTACTTTGCCCTGCTCGATTAAGGCGTGGCCCTCAGCAAGGTAAAACGCAATCATGTCCTGATTGACGCGTATCATGGGGCCCGTGTTGGTCGTGTCGCGTTTAGTCGCTAACGAAACCTGGATCGAGCCACGCTTGAAGCGCTTGGCACAGCCTTCCCTAATTTTGGGCTCGAATGCCTCGTAGCCCGGCGGAAGCTTGAACTTCACATCCAAATTACGGCCATTGACGCTGCGGGCTTCCCACGCCCAAGCTACGTCGCCAGCTTGGCCTTCGGCGCGGCCAAATCCCGTCATGCCAAGAATTGGTGCTGCTAGCTTCATTCGCCCCCTCCTAAGAGGTTTTGGCTCTTCTTTTCTTGCTCTGCCCGCCATGCCCGCCAACGCAGAACATTGCGATGATGCTCGGCATAGGTCTCAGAGAAAACATGCCCGCCTGTGCCATCGGCGACAAAGAAGATTTCGCGGGTGCGGGGCGGATTCAGAACAGCCGCCAAAGCATCCTTGCCGGGATTGGCAATCGGCGTCGGGGGCAAGCCTTGGATCACATAGGTGTTCCAAGGATGAGGGTTTTCGATGTCGGTACGGAAAATTTTGCGGCGCAAAGGTGCACCCTTGGTGATGCCGTAAATGATCGTTGGGTCAGACTGCAGCTTCATGCCAAGGCGTAGGCGGTTGACAAAGACAGCCGCCACACGGGGCCGTTCTTCAGCAATGCCGGTTTCTTTCTCCACAATGGAGGCCAAAATGATCGCCTCTTGTTTCGTGGCAATTGGCAGGTCTGGCGCGCGCTTTAGCCACAACTCATCAATGAGAGCTTGGTGGCTGTCCTGCATCCGCTTGACGACACTGGCGCGCGTATCGCCCCGTTGGATCGGATAGGTGTCGGGGTTCAAGGTCCCTTCTGGCGGAGCAGGTGGTAATTCTCCAGCTAGAAAGCGGTTCGCTTTAAGCCGGGTATAGATTTGGCTGACACTCCACCCCTCAGGCAGCACCACAACCCGCTTCACGCCTTCGCCACTGGATAGGATTTTCGCGATGCGGCCCGGCGTCGCGCCAGAGGGAATTTCATACTCCGCAATCTTCAAGTCTGCCGCGGAACCATCGATCGCCACCGCCAAGCGAAAACCAAGCGCAGAGCGCACCAAGCCTTCCTTTTGTAGACGAGCGCCCACAGTGCTGGCAGAATCGCCGTCTGCCACAACAAAGAAGCTCGACTCGCCCTCCTTGGCCTTCGGGCCCGGCCCCAAAAGGAACAGGCCCGCGCCGAGGACGAATAAAATCGACGCGATACCCAGACCAACCCAGATTCGTTCCCACATGGCTTTGGCCTGTGCGGCCTTTTTGCCTCGCACTTTGGCGACGGGATCGGTCATTAGACCGCTTTCAGGATCAGCGCCGCGTTGGTGCCGCCAAAGCCAAAGGAATTGGACAACACAGCCTTGGCAACCACTTTCTTGGCCTCGAGCGGAACCAAATCAATCTGGGTCTCGACAGATGGATTGCGCAGATTAAGTGTCGGGGGAGCAATTTGATCCCGTAACACCAGAAGCGAGAAAATCGCCTCAACAGAGCCTGCGGCACCCAGAAGATGGCCAATTGCGGACTTGGTTGAGGACATGGTCAAGCCCTTGGTTTCCGCGCCAAACAAACGCTCCACCGCCCGCAATTCGATTTCGTCACCTAAGGGGGTCGAGGTGCCGTGCGCGTTGACATAGCCGATGTCAGAAGCCGCGAGTCCGGCGTCTTTCAACGCAGAGCGCATGGCCCGGAAGCCACCATTGCCATCTTCAGAGGGTGCTGTGATGTGATACGCATCACCCGACATGCCATAGCCGGCGACTTCGCCATAAATCTTGGCGCCGCGCGCCTTGGCGTGCTCATATTCTTCCAAGACGACAACGCCTGCGCCTTCACCCAATACAAAGCCATCGCGGTCTTTGTCATAGGGGCGAGAAGCCGAAGTTGGGTCCTCATTAAAGCCACTCGACAGCGCGCGCGCTGCGGCAAAGCCTGCAATGCCGATCTTACACACCGCAGCTTCACAGCCGCCTGCAACCATCACGTCGGCATCGCCATATTTGATGATGCGGGCGGCATCGCCAATGGCATGCGCGCCGGTGGCACAAGCGGTCACCACCGAATGGTTGGGGCCTTTGAAGCCGTGCTTGATCGACACGTGGCCAGAAGTCAGATTGATCAGCGCCGAGGGTACGAAGAAGGGGCTGATCTTGCGATGCCCTTCTTTCTCAAGAAGCAGCGCATTATCTGCAATGGTGGAAAGCCCGCCAATGCCAGAACCAATCATGACGCCAGTGCGCTCTTGCTGCTCTTCGGTTTCGGCAACCCAGCCAGAATCTGCAATCGCTTCATTAGCGGCTGCGACTCCATACAAAATAAATTCATCGACGCGCCGACGGTCCCGCGAGGACATCGCGGTTTCAGGGTCGAAAGACCCCGCCACATCAGCACCACCGCCACCGCGCCCAGTCGTCCAAGGGACTTCACAGGCATAGTGCACAGGCAGGTCAGATGCATCAAACGCAGAGATGGTGCCTGCCCCGTTTGCACCGGACAACAGGCTTTTCCAAACGAAATCGGCCCCGACCCCGATTGGGGTGACGAGGCCGATTCCCGTCACGACAACGCGACGCATGTTCTGATCAGCCAGCGTTGGCCGAAATGAACTTCACCGCGTCGCCGACGGTTTGGATCTTTTCAGCAGCATCATCTGGGATCTCAACGCCAAACTCTTCTTCAAAAGCCATGACAAGTTCCACTGTATCGAGGCTGTCTGCGCCCAGATCATCAATGAAGCTCGCATTTTCAACGACTTTTTCCGCATCAGCGTCCAAGTGTTCAATTACGATCTTTTTTACGCGGTCGAAAACGTCAGACATTGTTGGTCCTCGAATCCTGCCGAAGTCCCTTCGGCGTTGTTATAGTTACCGTTTTGCCAACATAGCGCCACGGGAGTTCAACGAATTAGCACCTTTGGCTTGAGGCCGCTAGCGCCAAAACAGTACCTAAATCATCGCCATTCCGCCATTTACGTGCAAAGTCTGCCCCGTAACATAGCTGGCCTGATCGGAAGCTAGATAGACAACAGCTGCAGCAATGTCATCAGGCTGACCGAGTCGAGCGGCAGGAATAGACTTAGTAATGGCCTCTTTTTGCGCCTCATTGAGTGCATCTGTCATTGGCGAGACAATAAATCCTGGCGCGATACAATTGGCTGTAATGCCGCGGGAAGCCAGTTCTTGCGCAATGGATTTCGTAAAGCCGATCATGCCTGCTTTCGAAGCTGCATAATTGGCTTGGCCCGGATTACCAGTGACACCCACAACGGACGTGATCGCAATGATCCGGCCCAAGCGCCGCTTCATCATGCCCTTCGAGGCTGCACGCGCAAGGCGGAAGTAGGAGCCAAGATTGACATCGAGCACGCGCTCAAAGTCCTCATCCTTCATGCGCAGGAGCAAGCCATCCTTGGTGATCCCGGCATTCGCGACCAAGATATCCAAGCCGCCAAGCGCCTCTTCAGCCCGACCAATCAGACCGTCAGTCTCTTCTGGGTTAGACAGATTGCAAGCTAGAGCCACGCTACCCGGCAATTCTGCGCTTAAGGCGTCCAAGGCCTCTTGGCGTGTGCCCGACAAGGCGACTTGCGCGCCAGCAGCGTGCAAAGCACGCGCAATGGCCCCGCCAATGCCCCCGGTTGCGCCAGTTACGAGCGCTTTTTTACCTGTTAGATCAAACATCTGCGTCGTCTCTTTCGTCTCTAGGTCAAGGAAGCGGCAAATGCCGCAATTTCGTCTGCACCGGTTAGGGCAAGGGAGGTCGCTTCTGGCGCGATGCGCTTAGACATGCCTGTCAGCACACTGCCTGCGCCGAGTTCCACAAATTGGGTGGCACCTTGGGCGGCAAACCAGCTGATCGACTCCCGCCATCTAACGCGACCCGTGACTTGCTCAACCAGCAGCTTGGCGATGGTGTCGGGGTCTTGAGTTGGCTCCACCGTGACATTGGATAGCACGGGGACGATCGGCTTGTGGATGGTGGTTGCAGCAAGCGCTGTGGCCATTTCTTCGGCTGCGGGGGCCATCAAAGGGCAATGGAAGGGCGCGGAGACAGACAATGGGATCGCACGTGCACCCATTTCTTTCGCGGCTGCAATGGCCGCATCCACGCCCTCTTTCGTTCCAGAAATGACGATGTTGCCAGCATTATTGTCATTGGCCACCACACAGACACCTACCTTGGCACCCGCAGCAGCGGCTGCTTCTGCCAAGGCCAAATCCACTTTCGGGCCAATCAAGCTCGCCATGGCACCAAGGCCCGGCGCGACTGCGCGCTGCATGGCTTGACCGCGCAGGCGCAACAGGCGGGCTGCATCACCAATCGAAAACGCGCCTGCGGCCGTCAGTGCCGAATATTCGCCCAGCGAGTGGCCAGCGACAAACGAAGCCCGGTCAACACCGATGCCAAAGTCTGTTCGCAAGACGGTCACAACGGCCATGCTCACAGCCATCAAGGCGGGCTGGGCATTTTCAGTCAGCGTCAGCGTTTCAATCGGACCTTCTGCCATCAAGCTCGACAGCTTTTGGCCAAGCGCGTCATCAATCTCTGCAAAGACTTGCTTTGCGGCGGGGAATGCTTCGGCAAGGGCAACACCCATACCGACGCTTTGGCTACCTTGGCCGGGAAATTGGAAAATCAGCATGATTTGGCGTTAGCCTCGCAAGCCCGATTAGGCAAGTGGGTGGTAGGACTGGGGTCAGACGGGATGGGCCCAACCATCCCAAGCCAGCCAAGCGGCAATACCCAAAAGGGCCAAGGTAAAAAAGATATTCAAATAAGTACGCCGCTCACCAGCGCTCAGCCAAGGCCGAAGGCTTCCTGCTGCCAGAACAATGGCCAAATGTACGCCTGTTGCGACGCCAATATGGGTAAGACCCAACCAAAGACTTTGAAGCCACACTTGATCGCCACCCTCCTCCACAAAGCGCGGCAGTAGCGTGACGTAAAAGAGGGCGGCCTTAGGGTTTAGGATATTGAGGGTTAGGCCGCGCATAAAATGCCGTCCGGCATGGCTTGGCGCGCCTTCTGCGACAACCAAACCGGTCTCTGCGCCTTGTCTGGCACGCTCAATCCAAGGCTCAAAGGCCAGATAGATCAGATAAAGCACGCCCAACCAGCGTAGCCCTGCCAACAGTTGGGGTTGGGCCGCCATCAGAGCACCTAGCCCGGCAATCGCTGCGATCAAATAAAGACATAGGCCAAAGGCAATGCCCAAGACCGCTTGGAGTCCTGCTGCCCTGCCCTTGTCGAGGGTCAAAGTCGCCAGCCAAGCCATGTTTGGCCCAGGCGTGAGCTCTAAAAGAGCGACGACCAGCAAAAACTCTATCCAATTAAGTGTCACGCGAACCGCTTCCCATTTTCATTATCGAACAAGCAGTTTCGCTGTCATAAATCCTTTGCGCAAGGCCAGATTTGGCGGCCTTACTGCGCGCCACCCCTTCCCTTTTCCACAGATAAGTGCTTTACGCCCCGCTTCATTGATTGCGGTCCGCCCGCATGAGCGACTTTGTGTGCCTAACAGGCTCATCAGCACGAAGAAGCTGCGACGCGGAACCATCAGGTGGTTTAGTCCCCGCTGAACCATTTGCCGCAGTCCTCTTGGGGCGCATCAAACGGAAATGGATTCTCATGCCGTTCTACGAACATATCATTATTTCGCGGCCAGATATCTCGCCGCAGCAAGTTGACGAACTGGTTGAAGGCATCACCACTTTGATCACCGAAAAAGGTGGCAAAGTTGGTAAAGTCGAATATTGGGGCCTGCGCAACTTGGCTTACCGGATCAACAAAACCCGCAAGGGCCACTATTCGTTGATCAACATCGATGCTCCAGCCGCAGCAGTCCATGAAATGGAACGCCTGCAGCGCATCAACGAAAATGTCATGCGCTACATGACTATCGCCGTTGAAGAGCTTGAAGAAGGTCCTTCGCCTATTTTGGCCCGTCGTGAACGCGACGAAAAGAAACAGCGCGCTCGCACTGAAACCAACGGGATGGATTACTGATCATGACTTCCAAGTTCACCATCTCCAACCTGCCATCGCGTCGTCCGTTTGCACGCCGCCGTAAGGTTTGCCCGTTCTCTGGCGATCAAGCGCCAAAGATCGACTTCAAAGATGTGAAGCTGTTGCAGCGTTACTTGTCCGAAAAGGGCAAGATCGTGCCATCGCGCATCACCGCCGTCAGCCAAAAGAAGCAACGCGAACTCGCCAAAGCGATCAAGCGCGCTCGCGTTTTGGCTCTTCTTCCCTATCACGTCGTTTAAGGAGACGCCGACATGGACATCATCCTGCTCGAACGCGTCGGCCGCCTTGGCGGTATTGGCGACATCGTATCGGTAAAGCCAGGCTATGCGCGCAACTATTTGTTGCCGCAAAAGAAAGCTCTGCGCGCTACTGAATCCAACAAAAAACTGTTTGAATTGCAGCGCGCGGTACTCGAGACCCGCAACGCAGACGCCCGTGCAGCAGCGGAAGCTGCTTCTGAAGGCTTGGCCGGTCAGGCCTTCTTGCTGATCCGCGCTGCTGGCGAAAGTGGCCAATTGTACGGTTCGGTTGCCGCTCGCGACATCGCCGAAGCAGCCAATGCCGCTGGCTTCCAAGTTGCTCGTAACCAAGTCCAACTTGACACGCCAATCAAGGCGATCGGCTATCAGACTGTGAAGATCCGTCTTCACCCTGAAGTCGAAGTTGAAGTTTTCATCAACGTGGCTCGCACACCTGATGAAGCTGAACGTCAAGCCAAGGGCGAAAACGTCATCAATTCACAATTTGACGAAGATCGCGTCGCAGCAGCCGAACAAGCCGCTGAAATCGCCGAGAACGCTGTGCAATTGGACGGCTACGAAGTCTAATAGACCACCCTTTGGGTGCCTAATCTTATCTACAAAGCCCCGCAGGTTTACCTGTGGGGCTTTTGTTTAATCGAGGCACGCCCCTGATCGCCCGACTTGGACAACAATCATAAGGAGAATTTAAGACAATTCGCATATGATTCTCGCATGAGTGATCCGCGCGCATCCGCCAGAGATTTGGAATCTACTGAACTAGTAGCGATCTACGCCCCGATGGCGCGCGCTTATGCATTGATTTTGGGTGTTTATTATATTCTGCTCACAGCAGGTCACCTTTTGGTGCTGAAAGGGAACCTCGCCATTGTGATGTCGTGTCTGGCAGCGATCTCTGGTGTTTTTATCCTGACACTTCGCTTTACACTGCTGCAAACGGTCAAAGAGCTCAAAGTTTTGGGGCTGAGCGTTTTCTTAGTGAATCTATTCGCTGTCGCCAATGTCGTCACGCATGCAAGCTATGCCGGTGATGAAATCCAATTTGTTTATTTGCTGATGATTGCCTTTAGCAGCGGAATTCTGGGGCCGACGCTTGGTGTCGTCGGTGTCAGCTTGGCGCTTGTGACAGTAGGGGCGGTTTTCCTGACCATTACTGGCTCCGAAGCCCTGATTGTGACCAAGTTTTTCACGGGAGTAACGGCAGTTGCTGGCAGCCTTGCAGCATCAGTCTTTTTGCACCGTATGGTCCGAAGCCAAGTCGATTTCCGGGTCCAGTCCCAAGATTTGCTTGAGATTGTTGAGCGTGAACGAATTCGGGCTCAAAACATGGCGGATGAAGCCGACTTCGCCAATCGTGCCAAAACAGATTTTCTGGCAAATATGAGCCATGAATTGCGGACCCCCCTAAATGGGGTAGTCGGCATCGCCAATACGTTGGCAGCCACGAAGCTTGATGTTCAGCAAAAGGAAATGGTCGATCTGATCGACGCGTCCGGTCGGACGTTGGCACGCCTCTTGTCAGACATTCTCGACTTCTCAAAAATTGAAGCCGGTAAAGTTGAGATTGAGCGGGTCGCGTTTGATTTGCGCGCCGAACTTGATGCCTCGGCACTTCTGCTTCAGACCTATGCTGCCGACAAGAAGTTACAATTTGGCGTGACTTATGGGGAGCATGCGCGAGGCTGGTACTTTGGCGACGCGACGCGGATCAAACAGATTGTCGCCAATCTAGTTTCCAACGCCGTCAAATTCACCGACCAGGGTGAAGTCCAAGTCTTCATTAATTGGTCTGAGGCTTCCGAAATCCTCGAGATCAAAGTTTGTGACACAGGCATTGGCTTTGACAAAGAAACCGGTCGACGGCTGTTCCAGCGCTTTATCCAAGCAGATACTTCCATCACCCGTCGCTTTGGTGGCACTGGCCTAGGCCTAGCCATTTGTCGCGGCCTTATTGAAGCTATGGGCGGGGGTATGAATTGGGAGTCTGAGCCCGGTGAAGGTTCGACCTTTATTGTTCGCATTCCACTAGAGCGCGAAATGGCTCCAAGCCTGACAGCCTCGCCCGATGCCTTACAAGAGCCTGTTGCGTCAGATATTGATGCACCGCTTCGGATATTGGCGGCCGAAGATCACCCAACGAACCAGAAAGTACTGCGTCTGATCCTAGAGCCATTGGGCATAGACCTGACGATGTGCGACGATGGGATGGCTGCACTTAAAGCCTATCAATCAAGCCGTTTCGACGTTGTTTTGATGGATATGCAAATGCCGGTCATGGATGGTTTGACGGCAACTCAGGCCATTCGCGAACATGAAAAAGCACATCATCTTCCGGCGACGCCGATCGTGATGGTTACAGCCAATGCGATGCGCCAACATCGCGATCAAGCGATTGAAGCAGGTGCCAACAGCCATTTGGCCAAGCCTTTCACGCCATCTTCTCTGATGATTGCAATCGAAGCAGCCCTTGCCGAAGCGCAAGTGTATGAAGATATGAACGGCGATACGTCAAAAGCGGTCGAAACAAATGACCCAACACATCTATCCACAGATGAAAAAATGCTGGGGATGTTCTAGCCTCGTTCTGCGTCGCACAGGTGATTCGCTGCGCGACACCTGAAAGAGTGCGACATGGCTGATGGAAACCTTACCCCGCTCGATCCGGCACGTGTGCTACGCACGGCTCCACATAACTTGGACGCTGAACAAGCCCTGATTGGGGCTATTCTGGTCGACAACCAAGTCACCAGTCGTATCGGTGACATGCTGAAGCCCTTGCACTTCTATGACCCTGTCCATGGCCGGATTTATGACACCATCACCCGGATGATCCAAAAGGGCTCGCTGGCCGATGGCATCACCCTCCACGCCAAGTTCAGCCAAGACGGTGCCTTAAAGGATATCGGTGGCGCAGCCTATCTTGCAACCTTGGTCGATGCCGCCGCAGACCCGGCTGCAGCCGCTGATTATGGCAAGTTGATCTTCGACTTAGCCGTTCGTCGCGATTTGATCCGCATTGGCTCTGAGATGATGGCCGACGCCACAGATCATGAAGACGGGATGGAGGGTGGGGCCCGCCTGATCGAAACGGCTGAAAAGAAGCTCTATTCGTTAGCGGAAACTGGACAACTCAACCAAGGTTTCAAAAGCTTTGCCGCTTCGCTGGCTGCAACCATCGACATCACTGCAGCGGCCTTCAAGCGGGACGGTCAGTTGATCGGGGTGCCAACCGGCCTGAATGAGATTGACCGGATGTTGGGTGGCTTGCACAAGTCCGACTTGTTGATCCTCGCCGGACGGCCCTCAATGGGAAAAACGGCCTTGGCCACCAATATCGCCTTTAATGCAGCCAAACGCTTCAAGCGTGAAGCACGGCCTGACGGGTCTTTCCAGACGATTGATGGCGGTGTTGTGGCTTTCTACTCCCTCGAAATGTCCGCAGAGCAGCTGACCATGCGTCTTCTGGCGGATTATACCGCCATTGGCTCCGACCGCATGCGGCGTGGCGACCTCGACAAGGACGAATATGCCAAGCTGCGCGAAGCGGCCATCGATCTGCAAAGCCTGCCGCTCTACATTGACGATACAGGCGGTCTGTCGATTTCAGCGCTTGCGGCGCGAGCCAGACGTCTGCAACGCCAGCATGGTCTTGATTTGATCGTCGTAGACTATCTCCAGCTTGTAACCACCAGTGGCTCCAAACGCTCTGAAAACCGGGTGCAAGAAGTCAGTGAAATCACCCAAGGCCTAAAGGCGCTCGCCAAAGAGTTACAGGTGCCGGTCATTGCGCTCTCTCAGCTGTCGCGCCAAGTGGAAAACCGGGAAGACAAGCGCCCGCAATTGGCCGACCTGCGGGAATCGGGCTCGATCGAACAAGACGCTGACGTGGTAATGTTCGTGTATCGCCACGCCTATTATCTGGAGCGCCAGGAACCTAAGCCCGGCACGACGGAGCACTTCCAATGGCAGGAAGAAGTCAGCGAGATGCGAAATATTGCTGAAGTCATTATTGGCAAACAGCGTCATGGCCCAATTGGCAAGGTTCGAGTTGGCTTCCAAGCTGAACTGACCAAATTCACCAACCTAGATTCCACCGGGCGTTATGAGAGCCTGGATGACTGATCTCGTCTCAAGCCTCCCTCGCCGCAGTAAGCTGAAGATTGATTTGGGGGCTTTGGCCCGCAATTGGGCTTTCTTTGCCGAAAATGCCCAAGGGGCAGAATGTGCGGCAGTGGTGAAGGCCAATGGCTATGGGCTGGGGTTGGCTGAAGTTGCCCAAAGCCTCGCGGACGCGGGATGCAAAACCTTCTTTGTCGCCCATGCCTTCGAAGGGGATAAAGCCCGTCAAGCCTTGGGCCCTGATCCAGTTATCTATGTCCTTAATGGCGTGATGGCCGACGAGGTTCCGGCATTCTTGGCGGGCAATTTGCGTCCTGTTCTAAACGATGTGGGGCAAGTCGAGTTATGGGCAGAGGCTGGCTTAGGGCAGCCTGCGGCTCTGCATATCGACACTGGCATGAACCGCTTGGGCCTCAGCGAAGAAGATGTCGACCGTGCTGAGGAGACGATCTTTTCGTTAAACCTCGCCTTGATCATGAGCCATCTAGCGTGTGCCTCCGACCCTCAGCACCCCAAGAATGGCATGCAGCGCGATGCCTTTGTGTCGCTCGCTGCCCGCCTGCCCACGGCCCCACTATCGCTTGCCGCCTCAGCAGGGATTTTGTTGGATGGCGATTTCTGCTTCGATTTGGTCCGGCCCGGCATTGGCCTTTATGGCGGCGGACCATTTGACCAAGATCCGGTCCCCCTAGAGCCTGTGGCCACCTTAGAAGCGCCTATCATTCAACTCCGCAGTGTTGGGCCAGGTGACACCATCGGCTATGGCGCGACCTGGCAAGCGGATCGTCGTCGCACCATCGCAACGGTGGCTTTGGGCTATGCAGATGGGTTTTTGCGGTCAGGGTCTAACCGGGGTTTTGCCATTTTGGGTGGCGCAGTCTGCCCAATTGTCGGGCGGGTCTCGATGGACTTGATCACGCTGGATGTTACGGGAGCCGGCGCGGCCGCTAAAGTCGGTGCGATGGCACAATTCCTCGGTCGCGCCGCCCCTCTCGACGCCCAAGCCCAAGCGCTCGACACCATTCCCTATGAAATTCTGACCCGGTTGGGAGATCGCTTTGAGCGCTCCTATTTGGAAGATTGATTAGCGATGGCAAAGTCGCAATCCGTTTTTGTTTGTCAGTCCTGCGGGGCCGTCCATGCGCGCTGGCAAGGCCGCTGCGAAGCCTGCGGCGCTTGGAATACCATCGTTGAGGAAGCCCAAGAAAGCCCGCAAGCGGTCAGCCCCTCCGCTCGGGCACGCAGTAAAGGCCCAGGTCTTGCGTTTCAAGCCTTAGACGGTGTCGCACAAGCCCCGCCCCGGCTCGCGACTGGCATTGGCGAATTCGACCGTGTGTGTGGCGGTGGCTTGGTAGAAGCCTCCGCCATTCTGGTCGGCGGTGATCCCGGCATCGGCAAATCGACCTTGCTGCTGCAAGCTGTCGCCGGTGCCGCCACGCGCGGCATTAAATCTGTCTATGTCTCTGGTGAAGAAGCGATTGCGCAAATTCAAGACCGGGCACGACGGATGGGCATTGAGAAGGCCCCGGTGCAACTGGCTGCTGAAACCCGGCTTGAGACGATCCTCGAGGCGCTCAAGCACGAGAAGCCGCAACTCGCCATTATCGACTCCATTCAGACAGTTTGGACAGACACACTAACCGCTGCCCCCGGCACCGTGGCGCAAGTTCGTGCCTGCGCCCATGAATTGGTACGACACGCCAAAAAGGCTGGCACAGCAATCATTCTGGTTGGCCATGTGACCAAGGATGGCCAGATCGCCGGACCGCGCGTGGTCGAGCATCTGGTCGACGCTGTCCTGCAGTTTGAGGGCGAGCGGGGGCACCACTTCCGCATCTTGCGGGGACTAAAGAACCGCTTTGGGCCCACCGACGAAATTGGTGTGTTTGAGATGGGTGACGCGGGCCTGCGCGAAGTCACCAATCCTAGCCAGCTATTTCTGGACAACCGCGGCCATGCCCGCCCCGGCAGTGTCGTCTTTGCAGGGATTGAGGGCACACGTCCGGTTCTGGTTGAAATCCAAGCCCTCGCCTCGCCCACCGCTTTTGGCGCGCCAAGACGGGCTGTGGTGGGCTGGGACACCACGCGCCTTGCCATGATCCTCGCCGTGCTTGAGACCCGATGCGGCTTGGCCTTTGGCGGTCGTGATGTCTATCTGAATGTCGCAGGTGGCCTAAAGATCAGTGAACCAGCAGCTGACCTTGCGGTCGCGGCCGCTTTGGTGTCGGCCTTGTTTGATCAAGCCTTGCCAGAAGATTGCGTTGTCTTTGGTGAGATTGCTCTGTCTGGCGATGTACGCCCTGTCAGCCGCGCTGATGCCCGCCTTAAAGAAGCCGAGAAGTTAGGCTTTACTCAGGCCTTCCTTCCGCGCGCTGCTTCGTCTAACACCACCGCAACCACTTCGAGCCAAACCCGCCGACTCGTGGCAGGGCAATCAGGTGTGAAGCATCGTGTCATCGCCACAGCAGCTGACTTGGTGGCGACCATCACCGGACAAGAATATCCCGAGACGCCTTAGTCTCTTTTGGAGCAGTATGCATGAACGGATTTGATATCGTCATTCTTGGAATTGTGGCGATTTCAGCTCTTTTGGCGTTTGCTCGTGGTTTTGTCCGCGAAGCCTTATCAATGGCCGCCATGTTCATCGCTATTTTGGCTGTACTCTGGGGGTTCCCGGTGTTCCGCGAACCGATGCGGAGCTTCATTGATACGGGTTGGCTGGCCGATGCAGCCACGGTCGGCGGGATCTTCATTCTCGTCTACATCGCCGTGCGCGTTGCGACCGGGCGCATTCATGAATGGATTCACGATTCCGAGCCTTTGGGTATTTTGGACCGTACCGCGGGCTTGCTATTTGGCGTCGCGCGGGGATTTGCGCTGGTTGGGGTTGCTTGCTTGATCGTGACCTCGATTGCGCCGCCTAGCATGTTGCCAAAGTCGTTTCAGGAAGCGAAATTCTACCCAATGGTGATGCTGACCGCAGACGCCCTCAAACACTTGGCACCGCAGGCCGGACAAGCGGCCACCAATATGGCCCGTGGTGCTGCTTCAGCTGGTGAAGACCTAGCTCATTCGCGCAAAGGTGATACAGCAAATGTGCTGGATTCATCCGTAGACGGCGAGCCCGTAAAAGCCCAAAAGGCCCCCACTTGGACGCTTAGTCCATCCAACTCAAAGACCCCTGACCCGGAGAGCGAAAAATGAACCCTCAGTGCTATGGGCAAGACGCGCAAGCCGGTGCGACCGGCGTCGACGGTGACATTGAAGTTTGGCTGGACCCGCACGAAGATCGGTTGCGCGAAGAGTGCGGCGTCTTTGGCATCGCGCATAATGCCGAAGCGGCCGTTCTAACCGCGCTTGGACTGCATGCTTTGCAACACAGAGGCCAAGAAGGCTGTGGCATCGTTACGTTTGACGGGGGGCTCTTTCACAACGAACGCCACATGGGACTGGTGGGTGACCACTTCACAGGCCCTGATCTGATGAAACGCCTACCCGGGCAAAGTGCGATTGGCCATGTGCGTTATGCGACACAGGGCGGAACAATCCTGCGCAATATCCAGCCTTTGTTCGCTGACCTATCTGGCGGCGGCATCGGTGTGGCGCACAATGGCAATTTGACCAATGCGCGTAAGCTGCGCGAGCAATTGGTCGAAAACGGCGCCATTTTTCAATCGACCTCCGATACCGAAGTCATCTTGCAATTGATCGCGCGGTCTCGGGCACCCCGGATGATTGAGCGGTTCGTTGATGCGTTGCACCAGATTGAAGGCGCGTATGCACTGGTTGCTTTGACCAATAAGAAACTGATTGGCGCGCGGGATCCTCTGGGTATTCGTCCTTTGGTGCTGGGTGACCTCAATGGCTCGCCTGTTTTGGCTTCCGAGACCTGTGCGCTGGACATGATTGGCGCGACTTTTGTTCGCGAGATTGAAAACGGCGAAGTGGTTGTCTGCTCTGAAAACGGCGTGGAAAGCATCAAGCCATTTGGCCAGCGCGCGCCTCGGCCTTGCGTGTTTGAATTTGTCTATTTCTCGCGCCCAGATTCCATGGTCGACGGGAAGTCCGTGTATGCTGTCCGCAAGCGCATGGGCATGCGTTTGGCGCAAGAGACAAAGGTTGAAGCCGATGTTGTTGTCCCCGTGCCAGATTCGGGTGTACCGGCGGCTTTAGGCTACTCAGAAGCCTCAGGTATCCCGTACGAGCTTGGGATCATTCGCAACCATTATGTCGGCCGAACCTTTATCGAGCCCACCCAACAAATCCGAACGCTTGGCGTGCGGCGCAAACATTCGGCGAACCGGGGTGTTCTAGAGGGTAAGCGGGTTGTGTTGGTCGATGATTCCATCGTGCGCGGCACCACATCGCGTAAGATCGTGCAAATGGTGCGCGATGCCGGGGCAAAAGAAGTGCATTTGCGCTCTGCCTCCCCTGCAATCCAGTGGCCCGACTTCTATGGCATTGATATGCCTGACCGCGAGCAATTGATCGCCGGCCATAAGAGCGTTGCTGAAATGGCTGAGATCTTGGGTGTGGATTCCTTAGGTTTCTTATCTGTTGATGGGCTGTATTGGGCGCTCGGTGAAGCCACGCGTAATCCGCATGCGCCGCGTTATTCTGATCATTGCTTCACAGGCGACTATCCCACACGACTGGTGGATTTCGACCGCTCGCAATCGGATAAGGACCATCAATTGTCCTTCCTTGTTGAAGCCTAAGCACCTATAGCGAGAACATTTATGACCGATACGAAAGTCGTCCTTGTAACCGGGGCAAGCCGGGGCATCGGCCGTGCCGCAGCCTTGGCTTGCGCGCGGGCGGGCATGCAAGTTATCGCCACTGGCCGTGCACAAAAGGCACTGGAAGACTTGGATGACGAAATTCGGCGTATGGGGGGCCTACCTGCCACCATCGTGCCAATGGATTTGACCGACTTTGATGCCATCGACCGTCTAGGTGGGGCATTGTTCCAGCGTTATGGCCGCTTGGACGGCATGATCCACGCTGCGGCCCATTTGGGCGAGCTGACCCTTGTCGCCCATGCGACACCGCGCATGGGTGAGCAAATGATCGCAACCAATTTGACGGCGAGTTGGCGCTTGATCCGATCAATGGAGCCCTTGTTGATCCAAGCACCGGCGTCACGGGTAATATTCTTTACCTCGGGCGTTGCCCATCATCCACGTGCCCATTGGGGGCTATACGCGGCAACCAAAGCCGGTGTCGAGGCGATGGCCAAGTGTTGGGCCGATGAGATTGAGTTTAAGAAGGTGGTCGTTACCGTCCTTAACCCCGGCGGCGTGGCGACCATGATGCGCAAGAATGCGTTCCCGGGCGAGGATCAAGCCACCCTGCCCCAGCCTGAACATCTTTCGAGCCTGATCCTTGAATTGATGAGCGAGAGCCACACCCAAACCGGCACCACCGTGCATTTCCGTGAGACGGAGCACTTTAAGGCTTGGCAAGCGGCGCATCAGCCAAACGCTTAGAGGAGAAATCGTGCCGCGAAAATCTGTTTCAGATTTTGCGCGCGCGGCTCTAACGTGTTTTCTTATTGGCCCGCGAGGCATTCTTGCCTAGCTTCTTGCCGCCGGTCGGAATGCGGGCCTTTGGTGCAAAGGTTGCGCTTCTGGGCTTTGCTGGTTTTGGCTTTTCAGCCGCCTTTGGTGTGCGGTCAGACTGTTGGGCGTGCTTAGAAGCAGCTTCGCGATTCTTGCGCGACAAATTAGGCCGCCCACTCTCATCACCTGCGTACGGATTCTTCGGCGCGCGCACCATGAAGCGAATGGGCACCGCTGGCATATCAAAGGCCTTGCGAATACCATTGACCAGATAGCGCACATAGGTATCGGGCAGTTGCGCTGCGCGGCTTGCTAATAAGACAAAGGTCGGTGGGCGGGCCTTGATCTGGGCAATATAGCGCGGCTTCACACGCCGACCGTCGACTGAGGGCGGTGGCTGTTTAGTCACCACTTCCTTTAGCCAGTCATTGAGGTCGCGCGTCTTGACGCGGGCGTTCCAGTCTTCATGCACGTCCAGAACCGCGGGCATTAATTTCTCAAGCCCACGCCCAGACAAAGACGAGATTGGCACCAGTGGTGCACCCCGCGTTTGCGGCAGGACTTTATCGGCGCGCTCTTGCAGGACGGCCAAGCGGGCTTGGGTGTCTTCAACCCGGTCCCATTTTGCCAATACATAGACAAGGCCACGGCCTTCGCGCGCGACGAGATCGGCAATCTGTAAGTCTTGCTTCTCGAACGCCTCGTCAGAATCCATCACCAAGAGGCAGATTTCTGCAAAACGAATGGCCCGCAGCGTATCGGCGACCGACAGCGTCTCAAGCTTTTCTTGTACTTTGGCTTTCCGGCGCATCCCGGCGGTATCCACCAGACGTACGGGCCGCCCGTCCCACACCCAATCCACGCCGATGGAGTCGCGCGTGATACCGGCTTCAGGCCCCGTCAACAGACGCTCCTCACCGATCAGCGCATTGACCAAAGTAGACTTACCGGCATTAGGCCGACCAATGACGGCGATGCGCAGCGGCAGATTATTCTCGTCCGCCGAGACATCGGTAAAGCCTAAGCCTTCTAAATCTTCGTCGTCTTCGACAAATTCGCCCGTATGCGGGATTTCGTCCTCAGCCTCATCCTCATCCTCAAACTCATCAGCGACCACAGGCGCCGCGGCACGATCCCCCATTAGTGTGAGGATCGCGGAGTAAAGATCAGACATTCCCTCGCCATGCTCGCCAGAGATGGGGATCGGCTCACCAAGGCCTAGACCATAAGCTTCGATCACGCCTGCGTCTGCCAGTTTGCCCTCAGCCTTATTGGCCGCAAGGATCACAGGCTTGCCAGAGCGCCGCAAAATGTCAGCAAAGACTTCGTCAATTGGCGTGATCCCTGCCCGCGCATCGATCAAGAACAAGCACAAGTCAGACTCTTGAATACCGGCTTCCGTTTGAAGTCGCATGCGCGCTTCAAGGCTTTCATCCGCCGCAGTTTCAAAGCCAGCCGTATCGATCAAAGTCAGATCGAGATCGCCTAGCCGTCCGCTCGCTTCGCGACGATCACGCGTGACACCTGGCGTATCATCGACGATGGCTAGCTTGCGCCCTGCCAAGCGATTGAACAGGGTGGACTTGCCAACATTGGGCCGACCAACGACCGCTATTTTGAGGGGTGCTGCCACGACCTATCTAACAGCCACGACAACGCCGTCATGGGAATAGAAATACAAGGTCCCATTGGCGATCGCTGGTGGCACGAAGATCGGGGCTTTTGCGTCGCGAGTGAACAGGGTCGTGCCATCTTCAGGCTTCACCACTTCAATCTTGCCCATAGAAGAGGCCAGAACCAAACGTCCACCAACCATGACAGGGCCGGTCCACGAAATCAGGTCCTTTTTCTTTTTCTCATTGCGATAGCTGGGCAATTGGCGAGTCCATTTGATCCCGCCTGTTTTCACGTCCATCGCGACCAATTCGCCTGTCGTTGAAACGACATAGACAAAGTCTCCTGCAACCCAAGGCGTTTGGATCGACGCGATTGGCTTTTCCCAGACCCGTGTGCCCGTGCGCAATTCGATAGCCGCAAAGGTGCCAGACTGGCTGGCTGCAAACACAATACCACCTGCCACAACTGGACGGCCGGCAATGTCGTTGATGGTTGAAAGCGAGTTGGATGAGCCCGCGCGGGTCAAAGCCTCAGACCACAGTCTGCGGCCATTGGCGGCGAGATAAGCAATCACTTCGCCTGAAGCAAAAGGGGCAACAAGGGTTTCACCGACCAAGGCTGGGCTTGGGCTTGAAAGCATGCGCGCAGGCTCGGCAATCGCAGACTGGGTCCATTGAACGCGGCCAGTGGTTGCTTCAACGGCAAACAATTCACTATCGTTGCTGGTAACGAAAACCCGGCCACCACCGGCCAAGGGTGAGGCGTGGATGGGCGAACCTGCGTCGATGCGCCACGCTTCTTGACCTGTGTTGGCATCAAGGGCGACGAGATTACCAAAGCCTGTTGCCGCATAGACCCTGCCGTCGCCAAACGCGATGCCGCCGCCAATGGCGGTGCTTTCATCTCGATTGAAAAAGCGACCGCTTGCCTTAGAAGCTGGAACCAGCGACTTGCGCCACATCTCGCGACCATTGGCCTGATCCACCGCATGGACCGTGCTTTTGGAGTCGAACACAAATAGCTTGCCATCAGCGACGATGGGCGGCGCAGTGATCGCACCACGGGCACCCGCGCCTTGGCCAATTTTCTTGCGCCAAACAATCGTCAATGGCCCAGTGCCCGCTACGTTTTGAGGGGCATTGCTGGCCACACCGCCTGCATTTGGCCAGGACTGCAAGTCTTGCGCCTCTGGCACGGTTATCGCCACACTTTCGAGCGCGGGGTCCTTGGTGAGTTGCTCTTCAAGGCCTAGAACCGAGATACGCTCTTTATCTTCGGCAATGGCGTTTTTTTCTCGGTCTCCGCCAAATGGCCACAGGCTTGAGGCCCGGTCTTGTAGAGAGGCACAGCCCGAAACCAGCACCAAGGCACTGGTGGTAGCTAGGCCGAGCGAGCGCAGACGGCGCGACATAAAGGTCATTGACCATCTCCAGACTTAGGCTGTTCGGCAGGTGCCGGTGCAGCAGGTTCGGCCGCTGGCTCTGCACGATTCTTTTCGATCTCTTTGATCTGGCGTTGTTGGGCTTCCGTGATTGCCTTTTGGCGCGCCATGCTGGCCTGCCGCTCACGCTCGATCTGTGCCAAAACCTCGGGGGATACGGCCCCACCCGCCTGTTGCCCCGCTGGCAAAGGCGTTTCGATGACGCGCACATTAGGTGGAATCTTCGTCCCCGGTGGCAATTTTACGCCCGGTGGTAGGCGCACAATGCGCGGGTTTTCAGGCGTTCCTTCGCCTTGCGCCTGGCCTTGTGCGGCTTGGGCTTGCGCTTGAGCGGCCTGCATTTGCGCCATTTGCTCTGGCGTCATGCCACCTTGGCCTTGCCCAGCTTCTTGGGGAATAACCATCGGGATCTTGGAAGCAGTTGCCCCCGCATCAATCACGGCCAGTGCTTGCCCTGCACGCGCGCGAACGCCTTGGGGCGCGAGCGGGTCCATCTGCAACAACGCGTAGCTGGAGCGCGCACCTGCGACATCACCAGCTGACCAGGCAATTGCGGCGGCCAATTCACGCGCCAAAGGCGCAAATGCACCCTTGCGGTCAATGATCGGCTTTAGGCGCGCATTGATTTGATCTTTGGTCTCGCTGTCCGCTGCGATATAGGCGGCGCGCAGACGCGCCAGATCAGCCAGATCAACATCGGCGATCTTTTTGGCAGCATCCTCATAAGCAACACGCGCTTCAGCGGACTTTGACTGTTCTTGCAAGACGGCCGCGCGCTGCAACAAGGCTTGGGCAGCAAAGCCACTGGGGCCTGTCTTCCCGATTTCAGCTAAGCTTTGGGCCCCACCATTCAGATCGCCAGCCTGTAGTTTCGCCATCGCGGCATCATAGGCAACCCCTGCCTTATCAATTTTTTTGGCTTGCTCGCTCTGCCAGAATTGCCAGCCAGCACTGCCAGCAAGTCCCAAAACAATGGCCCCAATCACAAACGGGGCTGCCCGCTTCGCGAGATTTTCTGCGGTCTCTTTGCGCAGCTCTTCTTCGGCTTCGCGAAATAAATCAGACACGCTCACTTCTCCATCGATTCTAAAGGCGTCTCAAACATGAGACTTAGTGGGATAACCTGTTGACGCTAAAGGTGGTGGTCACACAGGGCAAGGTTTGGGCTCGCGCGAAACTGCGACGATTTGAGGGCAAAAGCACTCACGGTGCGCGTTTTAGCACATAAGTCTCCGCTTCGGCAGGAAATGTCCGGTCCCGCACGTCTTGCGCATAATGGGCGGCAGCCTGATCAATGACGGTTCCGAGATCCGCATAGCGGCGCACAAACTTGGGCGTCCAAGGAAACATGCCCAACATGTCATCGGTTACAAGGATCTGACCGTCACATCGGGCAGAAGCGCCAATTCCGATTGTCGGTGCCCGAACCAGCGAGCTGACCTCAGCGGCGATATCTTCAGCGACGCCTTCTACTACGATGGCAAAGGCCCCTGCCCGATCTGCCGCTAAGGCTTCGCGCAGCACGCGGTCCCGCTCTGCCTTTGTGCGGCCTTTGGCGCGAAACCCGCCATCGACATTCATCGCTTGAGGTCGCAGGCCGACATGACCCATCACAGGGACGCCACGGTCGACCAAGAAAGCAATCGTGTCTGCAATGCCTTCGCCACTCTCAACTTTCACAGCTTGACAGCCGGTCTCCATCATCACGCGGCTGGCCGACCGCCACGCCACTTCATGGCTTTCTTCGTAAGAGCCGAACGGCAAATCGACGACGACCAGTGCCTGATTGGAACCGCGCATCACGGCTCGACCATGCAGGATCATCATATCCAGCGTAACCCCAACCGTGGAGCTTAGGCCGTGCACAACCATGCCCAGACTATCACCAACCAAAAGGACATCAGCATGCGGGTCAAGCAGGCGCGCCATCGGGGCCGTATAGGCCGTCAAACAGACGACAGGAGCCTTGCCCTTGCTGCCTGCGATGTCGCGCACAGTTTTGCGTTTGGTGGTTTCGGTTTGAGCACTCATAGCCGTGTCTCTACACCGAGGCGCGCGCAGGCTAAAGGGGCCACGCCTAATCTGCTGCATTTGTCATGAAGGCCGCCAAAGCTGCCCGCGTGCACTTTAGACGTGAATCACGCGCCCATAGGCATCCAGCACTGCCTCATGCATCATTTCTGACAAGGTTGGATGCGGGAAGACGGTTTCCATCAATTGGGCTTCGGTGGTCTCCAGCGTCATGGCAATGCCATAGCCTTGGATCAATTCTGTTACCTCGGTGCCGACCATGTGGGCGCCTAAGAGCTCCCCGGTTTTCTTGTCAAACACCGTCTTGACCATGCCTTCCGGCTCACCCAATGCAATGGCCTTACCATTGCCGCTGAACGGGAATTTGCCGACCCGTACATCATAGCCCGCTGCCTTGGCCTTTTCCTCGGTCAAGCCAATGCTAGCCACTTGCGGGTTCGAATAGGTACAGCCGGGGATGCGGGCCACATTGAGGGCATGAGGGTGCAGGCCTGCAATCGCCTCAACACAGGAAACGCCTTCATGGCTGGCTTTGTGGGCCAGCCAAGGCGCGCCGGTCAAATCGCCAATTGCGTAAAGCCCCTTAACGTTGGTGCGACCCATGGAATCTGTCACCACATGGGTGCGGTCGACGGTCACGCCGAGCTCTTCCAGGCCCAAATTCTCAACATTGCCAACAATGCCAACGGCCAAAATGGCGCGGTCGGCTTCGATGGTTTCAGTTTTGCCGCCACTTTCAATGGTCGCCGTGACGGTCGAAGCGCCGGGCTTCAGCCCTTTGACAGACGCGCCCGTGATCAAGCGAATGCCGCGCTTTTGGAACGCCTTGGCTGCAAAGCCTGAAATCTCTGCATCCTCAACCGGCAGAATCCGGTCCAGCGCCTCTACCACGGTGACTTCAGAGCCCAGCGAGCGGAAGAAGCTGGCAAACTCAATCCCGATTGCGCCCGAACCGATCACCAGCAAGCGCTTTGGCATGGTGTCTGGCACCAGTGCTTCGCGGTACGTCCAGATCAGCTTACCATCGGGGACGAGGCCAGCTGCAGGAATGGTGCGGGCCCGCGCACCCGTGGCCAGAATGACGTGCTTAGCTTGAATGGTGCGGGTGCCACCTGCAGCGAGATCCACGGTGACTCCAGGGGCTTCGGTGCCCTTGGTTAGACGAGCGGTGCCCGCGATCACCTCAATCTTATTCTTCTTCATCAGATAGGTGACGCCGCCGGACAATTGCTTAGCAACCTTGCGCGAGCGATCTACAATCTTCGACAAATCAAAGCTCGCGCCTGTCACTGACAGGCCATAGGCTTCAGCATGCTTGATGTTTTCATAGACATCGGCAGAGCGCAAAAGCGCTTTTGTCGGGATACAGCCCCAATTGAGACAAATGCCGCCCAAGGACTCACGCTCTACAATGGCAGTCTTGAAACCCAATTGGGTAGCCCGAATAGCGGCCACATAGCCGCCGGGGCCTGATCCAATTACGACGACATCCACGGTATCACTGGCCATCCAAAACTCCTGATCTCAGATCACTCTTTAGCCTGCTTTCGGTCCTAGTTGGAAGGCCTTGAGCTACCCGATACCGAATGCCCCCTTTACGCCATCGACGATGAACTGTGCGGCCAAAGCTGCCAGAATGATGCCGAAAATGCGGGTAATCATGGCAGCAACTGTCGCGCCCATGATTTTGGTCAGAGGGCCGGCTAACAGAAAACCGATTAGGCACAAAAGCAAGTTCGCGCCAGCACCCGCCAAAACCATGCCCTGTTCTGCAAAGTCTTTCGACTGAGCAAACAACAACATGATGGAAGCAATCGCACCCGGACCTGAAATCAGCGGGATCGCAAGGGGGAATACCGACACATCCTCAAAACGCTCTGGATGCTTTTGGGCTTCGGCGAGAACTTTTTCGTTGCGCTCTTCGCGTCGTTCGGTCCGCTTTTCAAACAGCATGTCGACGGCGATCAAGAACAAGAGTACGCCGCCTGCTAAGCGAAATGCGTCAAGCGAGACGTGTAATTTGCCCAACAGCCATTGTCCGCCAAAGGCAAAGCCGATGAGCACAATCGTCGCCACGCCTACGGACTTAAACGCCATCTTTCTCTGCCACGCCCGCGAGGTATGCTGGGTCAAAGTGGCAAACATAGGTGCGACCCCTGGCGGGTCGATCACCACAAAGAAGGTAACAAAGGCGGCGAGAAACAGTTCGAGCATGAGCGACCTCTAACCCGCTTTGGGCTTTGGGTCATCCTCTAGCGAACAGTTACTGCATCAGTGTTTTAGCGACGTGGGTCATCAAAATCGCGACGGCGCGGCCGTACGTCTGGCAATCGTGAAATTGGCCCGCGCCGATCAACCAAAATGGCGCGTTCATCGCTTTCGCGCTCTTGCCCAAGCACGCGGGCCGCAGGCTTTTTCTGCCCGCGGCCGCGTGGCCCCCCAAATCCAAACCAACCCATATCCGGAATCTCCGCTCCGATTTTTGTGAGTTACCCTTAGCTGAGATTGGTTAATTCGTGCCCAGAGATCGTGGTTAAATAAATGTTTCAAAACAACACTTGCCCCGCTCACGATCTCAGTGTCATATCCACTAAGAATACAGCGAAGCAATCCAAATATTCGTGCCCCAGGGAGGATTTTGTACCATGTCAAAGTTCGAGACTTATGAAGCCAAAGATGGTTTTCGTTGGCGCTTTAAAGCTACCAATGGTAATATTTTGGCTGACTCAAGTGAAGGCTATTCGTCGAAGGCGTCTCGAGACAACGGGATTGAACTCTGTCGCAAGGGTGAGCTCAAGTATGAGGTCTTTGAATCCAAGGGCCAATATTACTGGCGCGCCAAGTCAAAGAACGGCAACATCATCGCCGATGGCAATGAAGGCTATAAGGCTAAAGCCAGCTGCGAGAACGGCATGGAATCCTTCCAACGCCAAGCGCCAGATGCGCCTGTCGTCGAGGTCTAGGCTAAAGCTGAAATCCGTAAGGCAGGCCTACCCTGCCTTACAACATCAGGCCGATTGGCTCTTCAATCAGGCTCTTGAACGCGGCTAGCCAAGCAGAGCCAATCGCCCCATCAACCACCCGGTGATCACAGGTCAGCGTGACGCTCATGACGGTTGCAATGGCCAGCGCGCCATTTTTGACCACCGGACGCTGTTCCCCTGCCCCAACCGACAAGATGCAGCCCTGAGGCTCATTGATGATGCTCATGAAGCTTTTGATCCCCATCATCCCCAGATTGGAGATGGAGAAGGTGCCACCAGCATAATCTTCAGGCATGAGTTTCCGGTTCCGCGCCTTGTCCGCCAAGCTCTTCATTTCGTCCGAGATAGCAGCAAGGCCCTTGGTCTCGGCTTTGCGGATCACAGGCGTGATCAAGCCACCATCAATCGCTACGGCCACAGCAATATCTGCGTTATGATGGATCAAAATGCCATCGGGCGTATAAGAAGCGTTTGCCGCTGGGACGCGCTTACAGGCCAAAGCAGCGGCTTTAATCACAAGATCATTGACCGACACTTTAGCATTTTGGGCCGCCCCAACTTGATTGAGCTGCTTGCGCAACTCCAACAATTTGTCGATTTCCAGATCAATATTGAGCGGGAAATGCGGCACATCGCGGAAGCTTTCAGTCATGCGGCGCGCAATCGTCCGGCGCATGCCGTCCAAGGGCACAATGTCATAGGTGCCTTCAGCGTAGGGCAACGGGCTGGGCGCTCGAGGCGCTGCAGCAGGGGCCGCTATCGGTGCAGCTGCGGCAGCAGGTGTCGCGCTTGCAACAGGCTGTGGCGCTTGACCGCGTGCGGCTTCCACATCTGCTTTAACGATCCGACCGTGCGGGCCTGTGCCGGTAACTTGGGCAAGGTTGATCCCGGCAGCCTCAGCGATGCGCTTGGCTAGCGGTGACGCCATGATACGGCTACCATCTGTTGCGGCGGGTGCTGATGCAACAGCGACTGGAGCCAAAGCTACCGCAGGGGCGACAGCGGCGGGTGCTGGCGCAGCAGGTGCTTTTGACGGGGCATCGCCCTCGCCTTCGATGCGCGCGATCACAGCATTGACCTTCACACCTTGGGTGCCTTCTGCGACCAAAATCTCAAGGACCTTGCCCTCATCGACCGCTTCAACTTCCATCGTGGCTTTATCGGTTTCGATTTCGCACATGATGTCGCCAGACTTCAGCACGTCACCAACTTTGATATGCCACTTCGCCAGCACGCCCTCTTCCATCGTCGGGGACAAAGCGGGCATCAAAATGTCGATAGCCATGGGCAACTTCCTCAGCGATTGGTGACGGCGCGGGCGGCCGCGACGATATCTGCCGCGTTCGGCAAGGATAATTTCTCGAGATTGGCCGCATAAGGCAGCGGTGTATCTTTTTGGTGGACCCGCATCGGTGGGGCATCCAGCCAATCAAAAGCCCCGTCGATAACGCAGGCAATCACTTCAGCACCAACGCCCATCGGGCCCCAACCTTCTTCCGCTGTGACCAACCGATTGGTCTTCTTGACCGAGGCGATGATGGTTTCCGTATCCAGCGGACGCAAGGTACGCAGGTCGATCACTTCGGCGGAGATGCCCAAAGCGGCCAGTTCTTCTGCAGCTTGCAGGGCAAAACCGACCATACGCGAATGGGCCGTAATGGTTAGATCGGTGCCTTCACGACGGACTTTGGCTTTGCCGATAGGTACAACCCAATCATCGCCTTCTGGCACGTCAAACTCAATGCCGTACAGAAGCTCGTGCTCGAGGAAGACGACAGGATTAGGGTCGCGAATGGCAGCCTTTAACAGGCCCTTGGCATCGGCGGCATCATAAGGCGCAATGACTTTGAGGCCGGGTACATTGCCATACCAGCTGGAATAATCATGGCTATGCTGGGCACCCACGCGCGATGCTGCGCCATTCGGGCCCCGGAAGACGATGGGCGCACTGATTTGCCCACCCGACATATAATGCACTTTGGCGGCAGAATTGATAATATGGTCAATAGCTTGCATTGCAAAGTTCATGGTCATGAACTCTACAATTGGCTTCAAGCCTGCCATTGCAGCCCCCACGCCCATGCCGGCAAAACCATGCTCCGTAATCGGCGTGTCGATCACACGACGGTCGCCAAATTCTTCCAGAAGACCACGGCTAACCTTATAGGCCCCCTGATACTGGCCGACTTCTTCCCCCATTAGGAAAACGTCTGGGTCGCGGCGCATTTCTTCGGCCATAGCATCGCGCAGCGCATCGCGCAAGGTTACTTTCACCATCGCCGTGCCGGGTGGAATTTCAGGATCCGCCAAGGCAACAGGTGCACTAGGTGCTGCGGACGCTGGTGCAGCCACAGGCGCTGGTGCCGCTGCAACTGGCGGCGGGGTTGGAGTTGGCGCCGCCACCTCTTCATCGCCAGAGATGCGCGCGATCGGTGTGTTGACTTTTACACCCTGACTACCAGCGGCCACCAAAAGGGCTTCAACCACGCCCTCGTCGATGGTTTCAACTTCCATGGTCGCCTTATCGGTTTCAATCTCGGCGATAACGTCACCTGCTTTGACTGTGTCACCGACCTGCACCAGCCATTTGGCCAAAGTGCCTTCCTCCATAGTTGGAGAGAGTGCGGGCATGAGGATTTCAATCGACAAGGCAGGCTCCATATTGGTTGGACTAGGTTGGGCCTGCATAAAGCAGGCCCGTCCTCTTCATCTTGATCAACAACGGTAACCAAGCACCGCTGAACCTAAAAACCCAAAGCGGGTCGCGTTCTATTTTTTCTTCTTGGCTGCAGGCGCTTTTGAAGGTGGTGCTTTTTTGGCAGGCGCACGACCCATTTCTGGGGGTGCCAACAAACCACCTGGTTTCTGATGCTCGTTCAATTGGAAGCGAACAGCTGCATATTCTTTTTCAAAAGCTGTTTTGCTGGGCTGGAACACAGCATTTACGCCATCTTGGACAACTTTCTGGATGACTTCATAATCTTCTTGGCCATTTTCCTGACGGCAGGTGCGCACTTGATTGATGCGGTCTGGCATCGCACGCAACTCGTCCAACAGGGCGTTAAAGCCGTTGCGGGTGTTTTCATTCACAAAGGCTTCGGCAGTGAGAGTACCCAACGCGGCAGGGCACGCCGAACTATATTGTGGCTGAGCTGCAGAACCACTCAGACTGCCAACGAACCGACCTTTTGGTTCAGTCCAAGCAGACAAGGCCGCTTGCGGGGCTTCTGCAGCCACCGCGTCACCCTTTTTCTTCGAGGCTTTTGGCGCTGGAAGCTTGCCAATCCGTTCAATGTTGCCCGTTGCCGCCGCATTCATACCGTTAAAGGCCTTGGCTTCTTCATTGGCTGCAGCAGACAAATAGTCACCGAGACTGATGCGGACGACGTCGATATCGCGACGCGCATTTTCAACCAAGCAGTCTTCATAAGCGTCCCACTTTTCGCGAACGGCATCAAAGCGACGTTTTTCGCCCTCGACATAGGCTCGGCTGGTGCTTTCTTGAATGGCGGCCGCATCCATGTCGAATTTGAAAGCTGGGCAGGATGGGGTGTAGGTAATGCTGTCGACCTTGCCACCAGTGAAATTACCAGCATGCACTGGAATGTTGCTGACAGCAGGCGCAGGTGCTGCAGCTGGCGCTGCTGCTTGAGCAAAGGCAGGTACACCGCCGAATTGGGTACCAATTGCAGCAACAAGACCAATTGCTGCCGTGGCGATGAGAGTAGTCTTCATGGCTTTCATCTCGTTTTCTCCCACATGTGGCCTGCCTTTTGGCTTAGGCCTCAACATAAATGTGACGCATCAACTCTGAAGGGTCGGGCTCTGGGCTTGTTTGAGCGAAATCGGCAGCATCGGCTACTATTTCTTTCACGTCCCGGTCGACTGTCTTCAGGTCTTCTTCGGTAAACAGGCCATTTTCCAACCCATAATGGCGCATGTGCTCAATGGGGTCGCGGGTATCGCGCACCTGCTTTGGCTCATCTTTGGGGCGATATTTAGCCGGATCGGACATGGAATGCCCACGATAGCGATAGGTCTTCATCTCCAACAGGAAAGGACCTTTCCCGGATCGGGCATGTTCTAAAGCCCGTTCAGCCGCCTTGCGAACGGCCATCACGTCCATACCGTCAACTTCTTCGCCAACGATTTCAAAGCTGATACCGCGCTTAAACAATTCGGTCTCTGCCGAGGCCCGCGCGACGCTGGTGCCCATCGCATATTGGTTGTTCTCGATCACATAGACTACTGGCAAACGCCATAGGCTTGCCATGTTGAAGCTTTCATAGACCTGGCCTTGGTTGGCAGCACCGTCACCAAAATAAGCGACCGAAACTTGCTCATTGCCGCGATAACGATTGGCGAGCGCCAGACCGGTACCCAAAGCGACTTGCGCGCCGACGATGCCGTGCCCACCATAGAAATTGGCCTCTTTCGAGAACATGTGCATCGAGCCGCCCTTGCCGCGCGATGAGCCACCAATCCGCCCGGTCAGTTCAGCCATAATCTCACGCGGGCTCATGCCGCAGGCCAACATATGACCATGGTCGCGATAGCCAGTGATAACCTGATCGCCGGGCTTTTGGGCAGCTTGCATACCCACCACGACAGCTTCCTGGCCAATGTAAAGATGGCAGAAACCAGCAATCAAACCCATGCCATAGAGCTGGCCAGCGCGCTCTTCAAAGCGGCGGATCAAGAGCATATCGCGATAATAGGCGAGCGCCTCGTCGCGATTGACTAAGTTTGATGGAGAAACAGCAGCGGACCCGGATGATTTCTTGGCAGCCATCGATGCGTACAACCCTTCTCAGAAGACAATATCCATAGGCAGAAGCGGGCCAGACGTCCAGTTGCGTTCACGGATTGGGGGTCTGCGAAGATGCAGAAGATGCCGCAACGGCTGCTGTTTTTGGCAATGGCATCGCAATATCGTTCGGCCCTGCCAGCCCCAATTGGGACATGGCACGCTCTTCCACATAGTCCGAATCAACTTGGCCCGCCCGATAACGCGCCAGTTTGCGCTCAAGCTCTGCACGTTGCTTCACCAAACGGTCGCGCTCAGCCATCAAGCTGTCGGCGGCCTTTACATAGGAGTGCCACGACAGCACGCCTTGTTGGCCGACAAAAAAGTGCACAGCAAAATAAACCAACACCCCTGAGAACAGGAAAGTTGAGATACGTATGCCCTTTAAGAATGCCATACCGACAATGCCTTTTGGTGGCGTGGCCGCTGCTTGCTAAGCCCACGCCATCTTGTGCCTAAACTTGGTAAACCAAGTGTTAGCAAATCACCCGTGGGCGATTTTCAAAGCACCATGACCGGCATAAATTGCTTGGCCTTCCAGCATTTCTTCAATGCGGATCAATTGGTTGTATTTGGCGGTCCGATCAGAGCGGGCCAAGGAGCCGGTCTTGATCTGCCCGCAATTGGTTGCCACCGCCAGATCGGCAATGGTTGAATCCTCGGTCTCGCCAGAGCGGTGCGACATGACCGAGGTATAGCCATTGCGGTGCGCGATTTCGACAGCATCCAAGGTCTCAGACAATGTGCCGATTTGGTTGACTTTCACGAGGATGGAATTGGCCAAACCATCGCGAATGCCTTGCTGCAAGCGGGCTGGGTTGGTCACAAATAAATCGTCACCGACCAATTGGCATTTCTTGCCCAACAGATTGGTCAGCGCGGCCCAGCCCACGAAATCATCTTCCGACATGCCATCTTCGATCGAGACGATGGGGAATTTGTTGACGAGGCCTTCCAGATAGTGCGCCATTTCTTCTGGGGCCAAGGTTTTGCCCTCACCCGTCATGGCATATTTGCCATTTTTGAAGAATTCAGTGGCCGCACAGTCGAGTGCCAACGACACGTCTTCACCTGGCTTATAGCCCGCCTTTTCAATCGCTTGCATGATGACGCTCAAGGCTTCTTCGGCAGAGGACAGATTTGGTGCAAAGCCACCCTCGTCGCCGACATTGGTGCTATGACCTGCGTCCTTCAACAGCTTCTTCAGCGTGTGGAAAATCTCTGACCCCATGCGCACCGCTTCGCCAAACGTATCGGCACCCAGTGGCATGATCATGAATTCTTGAATGTCGATTGGATTATCGGCATGGGCCCCGCCATTGATGATGTTCATCATCGGCACGGGAAGGACGCGCGCATTTACGCCGCCAACATATTTGTACAAGGGCTGGCTGGCCGCTTCTGCTGCCGCTTTTGCAACAGCCAAGGAGACGCCGAGGATGGCGTTGGCGCCGAGACGCGACTTGTTCGGCGTGCCATCCAGCTCGATCAAGATATCGTCAATATGGCGCTGATCTTCCGCTTCAAAGCCTTCGAGCGTCTCAAAAATCTCGCCATTGACCGCTTCGACTGCGTCCAAAACGCCCTTACCCAAATAGCGAGAGCTATCGCCATCGCGCTTCTCGACCGCTTCGTGCGCGCCCGTGGAGGCCCCAGAAGGCACTGCTGCCCGCCCAAAAGATCCATCTTCGAGGATCACGTCGACTTCAACGGTCGGGTTGCCACGGCTGTCTAAGATTTCACGGCCAACGATGTCGATAATTGCGGTCATAGGGGGGCTCCACCAAACTGGCTGCAGCGTGAGGCAAATCATCACCTGCGTTCCGCTTAGCGGGTTAGCGCGACCGCGCGCGCAAAGCTAGGCTAAAGACGCAAATGCCCTATGCTAGAGTGCAAGCTTGATGGGTTGGACCCTTGGTTTCAAGCTCGCGCGCATCAACATCATCGCGCTGGCAAACAAAATTGCGCCTAGGCCTTGATGGGCAATCCCGAGCAAAACGCCTTCAATCTGCGGCGGTGCCCAGATACCAAAGCCGATCAGGGTCGAGACACCCAGCACCATTTGGCACACAACTAGGATCGCAACCACATTGCCCCACAGGACGATATCGCGCTGTGCCGAACGTCGTGTCTGCAGCCAGACCAGCACCATCGCGATGCCGATTCCATAGGCACCCAAGCGGTGGTTGAATTGAATGGTGGAGGTATTCTCAACAAAATTGCGCCACAACGGGCTCAAAGCCGCATAGTCATTTGGATAAAGGCCACCTGCAAACGTAGGCCAATCATTGTTAAGGAGGCCCGCATCGGTTCCTGCCACAAAGGCACCCAAGACAATTTGAACTGCCAAGAACACAACAAAGCCAATCGCCCAAGGCGCGACTTTACTATCCCCCTGTTGGGGTTGTTTTGGCGTGATTAGATCCAGTGCGGTCCACAGCGCTAAGCTCATCAACAAGATCGCCAAGGAAAGATGGGTCGCCAAGCGATAGGCGGCCACGTCCAGACGGTCACCGCTCAAACCTGAACTGACCATCCACCAGCCAATAAAGCCCTGCAGCCCACCCAGGGCAAACATGCCAACCAACCAAGGGGTCATGCTGGGCCGCAAATGCCGCATCAAGGCAAACACCACCAATGGCACCGCAAACGCCAAGCCGACCACGCGGCCAAGTAAGCGATGTGCCCATTCCCACCAGAAAATGAACTGAAACTCACCCAGGCTCATGCCTTTGTTTTGCAGCTTATATTCCGGGATTTGACGATAGCGCTCAAACTCAACCGCCCACTGCTCAGCATTGAGCGGCGGGATTGCGCCATGGATCGGCGACCAATGGGTGATCGAGAGCCCTGAATCAGTCAGCCGCGTCGCCCCACCGACTATGACCATGCACAAAACCAAAAAGGCGATGAACAACAGCCAACTACCAACCCGGAGGTCGTAGATACGCTGACGCTGCTCTGGCAGGGCTACTTGGCTACGCGAGTTGGAAACAGGCAAAACATTGGTCATGACAGCTTGGCGTCCTAAGTAACGGTACAAGTAGATGGCCGACACACCTTGGCAAGGGCGCGCGGTGACCCAACAGATCAGTCACAGCGACGTGGTTTGCGGCGCGGCCTGCTTACAGGCTAAAGAGGCCTAACATCAAGGGAGAAGCATGTGAAAGCGACACATCGACGCGCCATTGGGATCACACTGACACTGGTAGTCTTGGTGGTTTATTCGTTCTTTGCAGCCTCTGTCGGGGCCTTGTTTGCGGACAAACCTTGGTATGCCCAGATCGCCTATTTTGCGATTGCCGGTCTTGCTTGGGTGTTCCCACTCTATCCAGTTTACATGTGGATGCGAAAGCCCGACCCTGATGAAGCGGCTGCTGAAAAGCCACCCGAAGCCGCGGCCATACGCAAGCGCAGCTAAACAATCGCCTTTAAATTTTGGGGTGAAAATGGTCGGAGCGGCGGGATTCGAACCCACGACCCCTTGTCCCCCAGACAAGTGCGCTACCAAGCTGCGCTACGCTCCGACCTTTGCTCGCAAACAGGTGACTGTGCGAGGGCGTGGCTATAGACGGGCTAAGGGTTGGCGGCAATCTTTGTTGTCAGAGATTTCTCACAGAAGTCCGCGCCCCAGCCGCCAGCAGACTTCAGCCCTTGTCCAGATCCTTGGCGAATTCCAACAAGATCAAATCATGGCCGCGGGTCATCTTGGGGTCCGAATGAATATCGGCCATTGAGACACTGTTGCCCGTCGCCGCATAACCACGGCGCGCATAAAAGGCGATGAGTTCGCTTCGCCCTTCAATCACGGTCATAATCATGCGCGTAGCGGCGAAAGATCGGCCGGCCTCGGCCTCTGCCGCTTCCATCAGAACTTTACCAACCCCGCCACCTTGGAGCGAAGGTTCGACGGCAAATTTGCCGAAGCTGCAAGTGTCTGGCGTTTCGCTCAGATACTCGATATCGGCGCAACCAATCAGCTGCCCCTCCCCATTTTTGGCGATCAGCAGGCGATGATGCGGGCTTTGGAGAACCTGATCAATCGCTTCAGGCGTGATCCTCTCGCCGTCGATCAAGTCGGCTTCAGAGGTCCAGCCCTGCCTGCTCTCATCGCCGCGATAGGCGCGCTGCATCAATGCAACAATCCCATCGCGATCAGAAGGCGTGGCTAGTCGAATGGTCAGAGAAGACATGAATGACGGCCTTAATTTTAAGATTAGGAAGCGCGGCGCTGTAAGGCTGCCGCGGCAGCCAAAATGGCGTCTGCCCGTTCGAGCTTCTCAAGGGCAGCTTGCAAGCGGACCTGAGTAGCCTCTTCAACCAATGGGGTGGCAGCTTTAGCAGGCGATACCGCTTCAGCAGCAGGTAAAGGAGACAGCGGATGGACCGGCCCACGGGCGGCAGCCCCGAGTGCCAAAGCTTCTGGATCACGTGTGACTGGAGGCAAAACATCCGGCTGGGGACCGGCACCCCGGATGCGCACATAGGCAACGCCCTGATCCCTCAAAACCTTCTGAACGCCTTTGAGCTGATAGCCATCTTCTTGCAGCAAAGCTCGGATACCGCGAAGCAGGGCCATATCTTCGGGCCGATAATGCCTTCGACCCCCTGCCCGCTTGAGCGGTCGTAATTGTGGAAACTTGCCTTCCCAAAAGCGCAAGACATGGGCAGGCACATCCAAGAGCTCAGCAGTCTCGGTAATTGTCCGAAAGGCCTGTTCCCCTTTTTCGATGCCTGCCACCTTTATCCTCAGCCTTTTTCGACTCGCTCCCGCATGATTTGGGAAGCCTTGAAACTTACCACGCGGCGCGCTGAAATGGTTGCTTCAACGCCTGTCTTTGGGTTTCGCCCGATTCGGGGGCGCTTGGCTCTAACGCTGAAATTGCCAAACCGTGCAAGCTTGACCAACTGACCCCGCTCTAAGGTTTTGGCCAAATGCTCCAACATGGATTCAAGCAACTCTGAACAATCATTCCGCGACAAACCCACTTCACGCCCTAAAGCGTCAATTAAATCTGCGCGAGTTAGTGTTTTACCCACGTCTTGCCCCCCTCATTGGCTTTCCGGAAGCCCGCCCACTTTGTGGTGCGTCCATCCAGTATTCCTATCAACAATACTCGCATTAAACCCCTATTTTACAATACGTCCAGTCCATTTACAGCCGGATTAGCGATGCACCCCATGTAAAACCGCCACCCATGGCTTCTAAAAGCACCAAATCACCCTGTTGGATGCGCCCATCTTGTCGAGCGACCTCAAAGGCCAGCGGCACCGAGGCAGCAGATGTGTTGCCGTGCTGGGTTACCGTGGTTATCACTTTATGCTCGTCCAAGCCCATGCGGCGGGCAACGCCTTCAAGGATCCGGCGGTTCGCCTGATGGGGGACAAACCAGTCGATATCGGCAACCTCAACCCCTGCTTTCGCACAACATGCTGCAATTGCTTCGGAAATGTTTCCAACCGCATGACGAAATACGGCTTGGCCCTGCATCTTGAGCTTGCCGATGCGACCGCCTTGCGAAGCCCCGCCATCTACATAAAGTAAGTCCGCATGGCGGCCATCAGCGCGAAGTGCGTGGGCAAGGACACCACGTCCCCCTGCTTCTTCAACCGGCATAGCGCCAATAATCATCGCCCCTGCCCCGTCACCGAACAAAACGGCCGTTGTGCGGTCAGACCAGTCCAAGATGCGAGAAAATGTTTCAGCGCCAATGACTAAGGCTGTTTTGGCCTGCCCCGTCTGTACCATAGCATCCGCGACTGACAGCGCGTAGACGAAGCCCGAGCAAACCGCTTGAATGTCGAAGGCAATCGCGACTGGGACACCAAGCTCTGCCTGGATTAAAGTAGCGGTCGCTGGAAAGGTCCGGTCCGGCGTAGAGGTCGCGCACACGATCAGATCGATGTCCGCGGGCGTTAAATTTGCGTCCGCCAAAGCTCGCCGTGCGGCCTCTGTCCCCAAAGTCGTGGTTGTCTCTAATGGCCCGGCCACAGCGCGTTGCTTAATTCCTGTGCGCTCTTGGATCCAAGCGTCATTGGTGTCGATCATGGTTTCGAGTTCCGCATTGGTCACAATGCGTTCTGGCGTCATCGCGCCACTACCCAGATAGACAGACCGCATCAGGCCCGAAGCAAGTGCCATACCTGTTAGGCCCCTTCGACCGCTACAGTTGGTTGCGCTTGAACTTGGGCCGCAGCGCGCGCCGCAGTTAGGCGCAGCAAATTGTCAGCAACTTGGCTCATGTAAGAGCTTGCCGCCAAGCGAGCACCCACCGCCATCGCATTGGCAAAGCCGCGCGCATCGGTACCGCCATGAGATTTGATGACAAGCCCATTCAACCCAAGGAAAACCCCACCATTGGAACTGCTGGGGTCCATCCGATTTTTTAGCTTTTTAAGGCCGGATGAAGCCAAAAGCGCCCCTGCCATAGCCAGCGGGCTTGAGGTCAAAGCTTCTTTCAAGAACGCGCCGACCAGACGCGCGGCGCCTTCGGCGGTCTTCAAGGCAATATTGCCGGTAAAGCCATCGGTGACGACCACATCGGTCTTGCCCATCGAAATATCATTGCCCTCGACAAAGCCGTGTACATCCAGATTAAGCGTTGTGCCATAAAGGCGCAGCAAGCGCATGGCCTCCCGAATATCCTCGTGGCCTTTCACGTCTTCTGAGCCGACATTGAGCAGACCAATCTTGGGCCGCTCCATCCCATAAAGCGCTTTGGCAAAGGCTTCGCCCATAATGGCGAAATCCACCAATTGATCGGGGTCTGAATCCACATTTGCGCCAACATCCAAAACAACGCAGTACCCTGTAGGCGTAGGCCAAGAGGCGGTGATAGCTGGACGATGCAGCCCTTCCATCGTGCGTAATTGCAAATGCGCAACCGCCATCAAAGCGCCAGTGTTGCCTGCAGAAACGACTGCAGCGGCTTCGCCAGCCTTCACCGAGGCAATGGCATTCCACATGCTAGTGCCCTTTTTGCGCATCGCTTGGCTGGGTTTGGCATCCATCGGCACGATGTCGGCGGTATGGCGGACATCGCTAGCAGCTTTGGCGGCAGGCAAATTGGCCAATAGCCGGTCTAGAGCAGATTGATCGCCATGCAGGATAAAACGGGCTTGCGGGTTTTCCTGTGCGAACTGATCCACCCCGGCAAGAATTGCATCTGGTGCGTGATCCCCGCCCATGGCGTCGATCGATAGCGTTAAGCCACTTGTCATCCCGTCTCCTTGGGCGTTAGCCCCTGCGCCTTAGCTGACCGAACCAGTCAGCGCTGCGAGGCGGCATTAACCACCCAATTGGCGAAACTCCATGACATTATTCAGACGATTCTTGGTAAATCGCTGCAGTTTCCATGGTTTTTCAGCGTGGCAGTGGCAGTTCACCGCGTAAGAGAGTTTCGTCTGCAACCCCTTGCAGGTCAAGAGTCCAATCACGGATGCGTGAAGCCAATTCAGTGGCAAAGCCTTGTGCGGCTGGGTCTTTTTCCAGCACATGCACGCCAATCGCTTCCGCCAAAACGCCCATTTGCTCTGCCTCAGGCAATTCTAGCGCACCGGTGTAGACCGCCATACGGCCATAGAAGCTTTCAGCCAGCTTTCTGATTCGCTTTCCGACCGACAAATCACCCACGCCCAATTCCCGCAGCGCATGATCGAGGGCTGAAAACATGATGTTGAACACTTCTTGGGAGGTTTCTTCTGCTTGATCGCCGCGCTTGGACAAGCGCCCGAACAAAACTGAAGCATGCAAAGCCAACATCTCAAACCGCCCATCAGGACTGTCTGGCACGCGGCCTTCGCCATAGAGTGCAGGCTCGCGCGCTGCGAGGCTCAATTGATCATAGAGCGTGCGGGCCGCGACTTTGATGGGCTTTTTGCGAAACAGGCGAGAGAGCAAATTTGTGGGCATGATAAACCTATCGGGGAGAATGCGGGCCGCCCGCAAGCAGGTGGACGGCCGCTCAAGGCTTCAAGATGAAGCTGTAACGTGAACCTTAGGCTTGAACCTTACATTCCAGCGGGCTAGGTCAAGGCAAGCGCTGCGGGCTTTGCCACATTTTTGGCTAAACGTGCAGAGACATCTACAGCGCCGTAACAGATGCGGCATCAATTCTTTGGCATTTTTGCCTTAATTTGTTGCCAGTTGCGCGTTATGGGCAAGCTAAGCACGATGCACGCGCCATTTTTGGCGCTGGCGGATATGGGATGAACACGATGCGTGGAAGAAACTTGGTTGCTGTTGCCCTGCTTTGTGGCGTCTCCCTCCTTGGGGCGTGCACCGGCACAATCGACCGCCGCGGCTTCCTCGCTGACGAAAGCCAAAAAGCGGCCTTCCAAGATGGTGTGGACACCAAAGAAACCGTGTTGACGCGGATGGGCAACCCATCGCAAACCGGCACCTTTGACGAACAGACGTGGTATTATATCTCGTCCATCCAAAAGCAGACCGCTTTCTATCTACCGCGCACCATGGAACGCACCATCCTCGCTATCTCATTCGATGATAGCGACAAGGTCGCCGCCGTGCGCACCTACGGCCTAGCTGATGGCCGCGTGATTGACTATGACACCCGCCGCACACCAACCCGCGGCCGCGAAGTCACCTTCCTTGAACAAATCTTCGGCTCCATCGGCCGCGCCCCGGTCCAATTGCCAGGCTCCGACCCAAACTTACCGACCTCTGCGGGTGGTCCTCGGCGGAATTAGGGGCTCAAGCTTCTGAGGGCATACATGGTCTGGGGTCCATGGTTTGGATCAAAAGCACCCAGAACGCCTTCAAGCATCGCTCTGCTTTGCTTGAACCCGGGTGACAATTGTTACTGCGCAAGTTGCGGGGTCAAGGGGCGCGCTTTGCGCGTCGACGAAGTCGATTTTACCCCTTGACGCCACAACTTGCGCGCCAAAACTCGAGCATCGCCTTTGACGAGGCAGGGCCAGCGGCAAAGGCGTTCTGGGTGGAAAACCTTTAAAAGTGACATTCTCCAAGAGCAGGTTGGCGTCTCCCCTCGCCCTCTGGGAGAGGGGTCGGGGGTGAGGGTGTTCAACACAGTGGTGTTTATTAAAAAAGTTCGCCACACAGGCCCTGGGGTTAAAGAGCGTAAAGCCCTCACCCCAACCCCTCTCCCAGTGGGAGAGGGGCTTGAGCCCCTCAAGCCGCCTGAGAAACAACCTTATTGCGACCGCTCCGCTTTGCCACATACAGCGCTTCATCGGCGCGTTTGAGGAGGGTTTCGTAGTCGAGTTCGTTGGCTTTCGCGACCGCGACACCAACCGAGCAGGTTACTTCCAACGTATCGCGGGCACTACCGAGGAAGAAGGCGGCCTCTTGGATGGATGAGCGTAGACGCTCGGCAATCATATTGGCGTCATTGGCATTGGTTTCGGGCATGATGACCACGAATTCTTCTCCGCCATAGCGGCAAGCCAAATCGCGCGGCCGGAAGTTGGAGGCCAAGCGCGCGGCAAACTCACGGATCACGTCATCGCCCGCATCATGCCCAAACAAGTCGTTCACGCGCTTGAAATGGTCGATATCGGCAATCAAAACCGAGACCGGGGGGCCACCACGTGAGGAGCGGGCCAGCAAGGACTTCAACTGGCTTTCCATATAGCGACGGTTATGCAGGCCGGTCAGCTGGTCGGTCACGGCCAATTCCATGCTGGAATCCACGGTTAGGCGCAGTTGATCGATGTGGCGCTTGCGCTTGATCAAGGTGCGGGTGCGGGCCAGCAATTCTTCGTCATCAATCGGGCGATAGATGAAGTCGTTGACGCCCACTTCCAGCGCGCGCAGCGCTTTGATTTTTTCTTCCGGTTCGCAGATCGCAAGGATTGGCAAACTGCGGGTGCTTTCTTGGCCGCGCACATGGGCAGCAAGGCGCAGACCGTCAAAGGATGCCCCAGAGGCAGAGATAATCATCAATTCCACGGTCGATTGACCCATGGGGCCCAATTCGTTCGAATCCTGCATCAGCATCGGGCGCTGTTCGGCTTCAAGCGTGCGCTTTAATCGCGCAGCGCGCCGGGGGTCATCTTCCACGATTAGGATGCGGGCGTTGAGGCCCAATTCTCGGTTCGAGCCACCCTCAATCACGCCCATGCGCCGGCCAGCGGCTTCACGTAAGCGAAGCTCATCGGCTACCGCCTTAAAGCGGGCCAGCGACTTTACCCGCGCGAACAAGGTGATGTCGTCAATTGGCTTGGAGAGGAAATCATCTGCGCCCACGGCGAGGCCTTTGACCCGGTCCTCGCGCTGGTCGAGGGCGGTCACCATCACCACCGGGATATGGCGGGTGGCGGGATCATCTTTCAGACGCTTACAGGTCTCAAACCCATCGAGACCCGGCATCATCACATCTAGCAGAATCACATCGGGATTCTCACGATTGGCCTTCACGATGGCATCTTCGCCAGAATTAGACGTGATGACGGTATAATATTCATGCTGAAGCTTTGCTTCCAACAAGCGAACATTGGGTTCGACATCATCAACAACAAGGACGCGTGCAGTCATCGGACTATCCTATGAACTTACGCACAGCACCAATGAAGGTGGCCACGGAAATGGGTTTTGACAGGTAATCTTGGCAGCCGCCTTCGCGGAAACGCTCTTCATCGCCCCGCATAGCAAAGGCGGTCACGGCGATGATGGGAATGTTGGCCAATTCATCATCGGCCTTCATCCAGCGGGTAATGTCGAGGCCAGAGACCTCTGGCAATTGGATGTCCATTAAGATCAAGTCTGGCTTTTCAGCGCGCGCCAAGTCCAGCGCCATCAGGCCGTCACGGGTTTCCACCGTGCGATAGCCAAATGCTGCCAACAAGTCGCGAAACAGCCGCATGTTGAGTTCATTATCCTCAACAATCATCACGGTTTTTTGCGCCTTTGGCTCTGCCAACGGCTGTTCCGTTTCATGAGTTGCGACCGACGCCGCCATACTCCGCTCCAATCTTTTTGCTTAGAGTGACCCCAAGCTTGAAGTGTGCTTGTATCGCATGGGAGTTAATCGAGCCTTGCCAAGTCTATGCCGCGATTGTTTTTATCAGGACGTCTCTCCGCGTAGCGAACAAGCGCTGCGCTGCCCAAATTGCGGCTCTAGGCGGCAAATTAGCCATAAAAGCCTGCAAACCTTCTCGGTTGCCCATATTGACTGCGATGCTTTTTATGCAGCGATCCACAAGCGCGATCAGCCAGAGCTGCGCGATAAGCCTGTCATTGTAGGCGGCGGGCGACGGGGCGTGGTGGCGACGTGTTGCTATATCGCGCGGGCTTCGGGCGTCCGCTCTGCGATGCCGATGTTTAAAGCGCTTAAGCTCTGCCCAGATGCGACCGTGATCTCGCCCAATATGGCCCTGTATGCGCGGGAAGGAAAAGCTATTCGCCAAGCCATGCAGGCGCTGACGCCCTTGGTAGAGCCGGTCTCGATTGATGAGGCCTATCTGGACCTCTCGGGCACCACACAAATGCATCATGGTGCCCCTGCCCTGACCCTTGCTCGCTTTCAGCACAAGATCGAAACCGAGATGGGGCTCACCGTCTCCATCGGCCTGTCGTGCAATAAATTTTTGGCCAAAACGGCCAGTGACCTCGACAAGCCGCGCGGCTTTGCCATTCTGGGCCCCGAGGATGTGGCTGAGATTTTGTGGCCAAGGCCTGTGGGCTTTCTCCATGGTGTGGGCCCAGCTTTTGCCAAAGCGCTAAACCGCGACGGCTATCAACTGATCGGTGACCTTGCGGCCGCAAACCCCCTTGACCTCACGCGCCGCTATGGCGACGGGGGCACAAGATTGGCCAATATGGCGCGCGGGATCGACAACCGCCGCGTGGAGCCAGATAGCGAGCGCAAGTCAATCTCGTCTGAGACCACCTTCCATCATGACTTAAGGAGCTTGGACGAGCTGGAACCCATTCTGCAGCGGCTATGCGCTAAAGTCGGGGAAATCAGTCGCGCCAAGGGCCATGCAGGCAGGGTTGTCACGCTGAAACTTAAGACCTCTGGCTTCAAACAAGTGACGCGGCGGCTGACCCTGCCAGAACCAACCGCCACCGGACGCGTGGTGTTTGAGGCCGCGCGGCCTTTGTTGAGTGCAGAAATCAGCAAGGGCCCCTTTCGTTTGATTGGGGTTGGGCTTTCGGATTTAAGCGCGCTAGAGGGTGCCGATCAGGGCGACCTCCTGAACACGCAGGCACCAAAGCGTGCTGCCCTAGAGCGCGCGCTCGATTCAGTGCATGCGCGCTACGGCAAAGGCGTCGTTAAGACCGGCATGTGACGCATCTTCCCTGCAACCAATCGCGCCTGCCTTGCGTAAAGAGGCACTTAGGAGATTATCATGGCCAAGTCCGACCGCTTCACCGTCCAAAAAACCGACGCCGAATGGAAGACCATTCTGACGCCCGCTCAGTTTCAAGTCGCGCGCCAAGAAGGCACCGAACGCGCCTTTACCTCGCCCCTGAATGACGAAAAGCGCGACGGCACGTTTCACTGTGTTGGCTGTGGCACCGCCTTATGGGCAACCGCTGACAAGTTTGACTCTGGCACCGGTTGGCCGAGCTTCACTAAGCCGATCACGACCGAAGCCGTTGCAACCAAAACCGATTGGAAGCTGCTCTATCCCCGCACAGAGTGCCATTGCGCGACGTGTGGCGCCCACCAAGGCCATGTGTTCCCAGATGGTCCTGCGCCGACTGGTCAGCGTTGGTGTATCAATGGTGTGGTCCTGGTGTTTCAAGCCAACGAGGATCAAGCTGGCTAAGCGTCTAGCTTTTCCTTCAACGCCAGTAAACATTGGCGAATGAAGGCTGCATGCAGCACAATGCCGATTTCCAACCGCTCATCGGTCAAGACAACTTGTTGGGCTAATAGGCCTGCTACAAACTGCGCTTCGTGAAAATCGCGCGCGCCAACCCGCTTGCGCGCCCGGTCTGACATATAGACTGGGCCGCCGGAATTACCGGCAAAGACGGCGAAATCCATCAAAAACGTTGGGAAATCTGCGCTCGGCCACAAGGGGTAAGACGCCACGCGCCCCGCGCGTAGGATCGGAAAACCGATTTCATTGGCCGACAGACCGCGCGGATAACCAAGTGCCAGCATTTCATCACCTGGCTGGACATCAAAAGCCTCTAAAGCAGCATCATCAGCCAATTGATCAAAGCCGATAGCCCAATCGTGCGCGTGGACCGGGGGGTCGATGGGTAAAGCGGCAATGTCGCGATCGGGATGGCGGTGCCACAAAGGCGCGCCAGCGTCGGTGCGAATCTGGACAGGTGCCGGCTCGCGATGCCAGCGCCCATCTGCATCTACCCGACGCCAATGGACTGAGGCTTGCTCATGCTTCATTCGGTCCAACACATGACCTGCTGTGACCAGGGCGAGCCGCGCTGAACTGCCTTGACCGTCTGCCTCAGGCAAACGCACCAACCAGCCAGTACCAATCGTCGTAACCCCGTCTTCCTGACGCTGGTCCAGTTTAAATGTGGCCCGCATCAAGGCCATATTCAGATCCATATCCGGGGTCCTTATCTGGATCGCAACGAAGGAGCGATTTGGCCAAGGTTCAGGCTAAAGGTTTGCAGGGGTTTTGAAAATAGGGACAAGATGGCCATAGGCTGCTTAAAGTTTTCCAGCTACAATTTTTTTCAAACATGACGCATGCGTCAGGGGGTGACAAAAGCCTCAAAATGTGGCCCCATAGCGAAAATGAGTATCGCACAAAATGAGCTCGATATTGGGAGAACTTCTATGGCCGACGGCAACTTCAATCCTGCAGATTTCAAGTCTGTTCAAGAACATCACGCCAAGCGGGCTTGGTCTATTCCGCTCGAAGAGATTGATGTCGCCATGCCAGAGCTTTGGACCCATGATTGCCATTGGTCCTATTTTGAGCGCCTGCGTAAGGAAGACCCCATCCATTGGTGTGACAGCCAAGAGGAGAAAGTGGGCGGCTATTGGTCGGTGACCCGCTATAAGGACATTATGGCGGTGGACACCAACCACCACCAATTCTCGTCCGATGCTTTCTTGGGTGGGATTACGATCGTCGGCTTTGATGAAGACTTCATTCTGCCCATGTTTATCGCCATGGACCCACCCAAGCATGACGCCCAGCGCAAAGTGGTGCAGCCCATCGTCGGGCCAGACAATTTGGCGAAAATGGAAAGCACGATCCGCGAGCGGGTCAATTTGATTTTCGACGAGTTGCCCATCGATGAAGAGTTTGACTGGGTTGATAAAGTCTCGGTTGAGTTGACCACGCAAATGCTGGCAACCTTGTTCGACTTCCCTTGGGAAGACCGCCGCAAACTGACCCGCTGGTCCGATGTGGCCACGGCGCAGCCTATTCCGGGTGGCATCATCGAAACCGAAGACCAGCGCCGTGCAGAACTGTTTGAATGCTTGGCCTATTTCACCAATTTGTGGAATGAGCGGGTCAATAATAGCGGTGGCAATGACCTCATCTCCATGCTCGCCCATGGCGAAGCCACGCGCAACATGGAGCCCTTGGAATACCTTGGCAATTTGATCCTGTTGATCGTTGGCGGCAATGACACCACGCGCAATTCCTTGACCGGCGGGCTTTATGCGCTTTCCAAAAATCCGGAAGAATTCAAGAAGCTACGCGCCGATCCTTCCATTATTCCAAACATGGTGTCGGAGATCATTCGTTGGCAGACACCACTCGCCCACATGCGTCGTACGGCAATTGAAGACGTCGAATTGGGTGGCAAGCTGATCAAAAAAGGCGACAAAGTCGTGATGTGGTATGTCTCGGGCAACCGCGATGACGAGATGATTGAGCGACCAAATGATTTCTGGATCGACCGGCCACGCGCGCGCAACCACTTGTCCTTCGGCTTTGGTATCCATCGCTGCGTCGGCAATCGCTTGGCAGAAATGCAATTGCGCATTGTCTGGGAAGAAGCCTTGAAGCGCTTTTCCGACATTCAGGTTGTCTCAGAACCCACCCGCATTCGCTCGGCCTTTGTGAAGGGCTATGAGTCGATGCGTGTGATCCTGCGGAAGTAATCCCGCTTAAACAAGAAGTGTGTCTAGTCCGGCAAATGCTCAACCCGCCACGGCGGGTTGAGTTTGTTGTCACCGGCGTAAAGCAACAGGATTTCATGGCCATCTGGATCGTGGAGAATCACATCGCGCCACAGCCAGCTGCGATCTTGTGGGTGCTCTGACAGCACGAAGCCACGGGACTGCAGTAAATCTGCATAAAAGTCCAACGCCTCAGGCGACGCAAACTCAAAGCCCACATGACAGGATGCGCCAATAGGGCCCGGACTGTGAGAGATCGACAGGGTTTGGCTGCCCTGCCCGTCTAGATTGGCGCGAAACCGGCAATAATGGGCGGCATCGACAATCAGCTCTAAACCAAGGCCCTCATAAAAGGCTTTTGACCTTGGAATATCGCTTACAAGCAGGGTGATATGGGATAGGAACATATTTATTCAGTAGCATGCTGGTCTAAAGCTGCCACCCACTGTTGAGTTCTTTTCATCTTTCCCCTATAGCCCCGCCTTCATGAAATCTCATGCGCCGCCTGCATCATGTAGGCGGCGCAGTTTTTACACACCAACGAACGGAGACCGGGGATGACCGGCATCGTGATCAATGTTGAAGTGCGGGAACGCACTGGTACCGGTGGCGCTCGCCAGACCCGCCGTGAAGGCCTAGTGCCCGGCATCCTTTATGGCGGCGGCAAAGACCCTGTGGCTATCGCAGCTTCTGGCAAGGAATTGCTGAAGGCGATCCGCTCTGGCAAATTCTTGGCCCACATGGTTGACCTGCATCACAGCGGCGAGAGCCAGCCTGTGATCCCACGCGACGTGCAATGGGACCCCATCACTGACCTGCCAGTCCACTTTGACCTGTATCGGGTTGAAGAAGGTTCGGTGATTTCGGTAGAAGTGCCCGTGCACTTCCGCAACCAAGACACCTGCCCCGGCATCAAAAAGGGCGGCACGCTGAATGTGGTTCGTCACACCGTGGCTCTGGATGTGCCTGCTGGCAAAATCCCAGAAGAATTGGTCGTTGACCTTGCGGGCCGCGACATCGGCGATGTGATCCATATCTCGGCAGTTCGTATGCCAGACGGCGCACGTCCAACCATCCGTGACCGCGACTTTACTGTTGCGACCCTGATTGGCCGCGGTGGCAAGCAAGACGACGCAACCGCAGAAGCGTAAGCCTCTTTGGATGCACGTGATAAAAGCCCCGGCATCGTCCGGGGCTTTTTTGTTTTGATCATGGGGTGATCAGATGTTTCTATTGGTTGGGCTCGGCAATCCCGGTGCCAAATATGCCAAGAACCGGCACAATATCGGCTTCATGGCCGTGGATGAAATTGCACGCCAGTTCAATTTCGGGGCCGAACGCAGCCGCCTGCAGGGCCTTGCCCGCGAGGGTGTGATCGAGACCGAGACAGGCCCGCAGAAAATCATTGTGGTTAAGCCCCAGACCTTCATGAATGAAAGCGGTCGTTGTGTGGGTGGGTTTATGACCTTCCACAAAATCCCACTGGCTAAAGTCATCGTCTATTATGATGAGGTAGAGCTGACGCCTGGTCGCTGCCGGATAAAAGTTGGCGGTGGCACCGCAGGCCACAATGGCTTGCGCTCCATCGTCGCCCAATCTGGTGCTGGTTTTAAGCGCGTGCGTCTGGGCGTCGGCCATCCGGGGCGGGAGAAAATGTTGAGCCATGTGCTGGATGACTTCTCCAGCGCTGAGATGGGATGGGTCGACACATTGTGCGATGCGGTGGCCCGCACAACGCCTTTGCTCCTAGAAGACAAGCACGACGCCTTCCAGACCAAAGTCTCCACCCTTGCCCCGCCACCGCCCGTGCCAGCTTGGTTGCGGGGTGGCAGCAGCGAGGCCTAAATTGCCACCTGTTTTAGATGGGGTGCAACTTCGCTAGGCTTTCGCTATGAGCGTGCACCGTCAGCGTGATGTTTCACCATGCTGTCCACTTTTTTGAAAGACGATTCCAATGGGATTCAAATGTGGCATCGTGGGCCTGCCCAATGTTGGCAAGTCCACCCTGTTTAATGCACTCACCAAGACGGCTGCCGCGCAGGCCGCCAATTATCCATTCTGCACGATTGAGCCCAATGTTGGTGAAGTGGCCGTGCCAGAGCCGCGCCTAAACGCGCTGGCGGCAATCGCCTCTTCCAAAGAAATCATTCCTGCGCGGATGAATTTCGTCGATATCGCAGGTCTGGTACGCGGCGCGTCCAAGGGCGAAGGCTTGGGCAATCAGTTTCTTGCCAATATCCGCGAGTGCGATGCCATCACCTATGTCACCCGTTGTTTTGTCGATGAAGATATCACTCACGTCGAAGGCCGCATCGACCCCCTCGCCGATCTGGAAACGGTAGAGACCGAATTGATGCTGGCGGATTTGGAGAGCCTGGAAAAGCGCATTCCAAATCTCGAAAAAAAGGCCAAGCAAAGCGATAAGGATGCAAAGCTGACGCTGGAATTGTGCATCGAAGCCAAGAAATTGCTCGATGAAGGCAAGCCCGCCCGCTTGTTCGTACCGGCCAAAGAAGACCAAAAAGCCTATGACATGTTGCAGTTGTTGACGGCCAAGCCCGTTCTCTATGTCTGTAATGTGGACGAAGGCTCTGCTGCAACCGGCAATGAGTATTCAGCCAAGGTAGAAGCCTATGCCCAAGCACATAAAGCCACCGCCGTGGTCATCTGTGCGCAGATGGAAGCAGAGCTTGCGGCGCTGGATGATGAAGAAGCCGCCGAATATCTGGATGCGGCTGGCCTTGATGAGCCCGGCCTGAATAAGTTGATCCGCTCAGGCTATAGCCTTTTGGGCCTGCAAACCTATTTCACCGTTGGTCCAAAAGAAGCACGCGCTTGGACGATCCATCGCGGCTGGACGGCTCCAAAGTCTGCCGGGGTGATCCATGGCGACTTTGAAAAGGGCTTTATCCGCGCCGAAACCATCGCGTATGAGGACTATGTCGCCTTTAAGGGCGAAGGCGGCGCGAAAGAAGCTGGCAAGATGCGCTTGGAAGGCAAGGAATACATCGTGAAAGACGGAGATGTCATGCATTTCCGTTTCACGTCCTAAACGCCGGATTCAGCGGGCGCGATCTGCTGCAATCGCTGCCACCAAAACATCACGCCACACGGCATAGCCCGCTTCTGAGGGGTGGAGACCGTCATAGAACAAGGCGCTATTCTGAGCCCCCTCGGCTGTGAGGAAATGGGGATAGAGGTCTACAAAGGTGATGTAGGCCTTTTGTGGCCCCTGCTCCGCAAAGGCTTTCAGTTCGCGGTTGACGGGGATCACAATATCTTTGGTGCGCGCCACTTCTTGGGTTGGCATGAGGGATTGCAAGATGATCCGCGCTTTGGGTTGGCGCGCATGGACGGAAGCCACTAAGGCCTTCACCCCCGCAAGGATACTGGTGTCGGCTGGGGTTTCACTGGCCCAAGAATTATTGATCCCGGCTAGAATGACCACATAATCAGGCTTTAAGCTGGGATGATCGAGTTGACCTAGCCCGCCTTGGTCCTTGGGCTGGATGCGATAAAGCATATGCTCAATCCGGTCGCCTGAAATGCCGAGATTGATCGCCTTTAAGGCGGGGTCGCCTCCTGCAAATGTCGCATCCCAAACGCTGCGACCATTCCTCACGCCCGGAAACCACAAATTGTCGCCCATCAGAAAAAAGTCGGTGATGGAATCGCCTAAGAGCACGAGGCGATATTGCGAAAGCCCCTGCTTGTCCGCCAATTGGGCTTCCATAGAGGCCAAACGGCTTTGCCAATATTCAACCCGCGCCTCAGGTTTGGTGGACTTAAACTGCGCTTGGGCCAAGTGCGGGGAAGCTAGCAAGAGCACTGACAGACACATCAGCCCCAAAAGGCGAGAAAAGCCGTAAGCGCGGCCAGAGCGCAGAATGTCCGTCAAGATTGTTTCCTCTTAATCGGGTTTAGCCCCGATAAATATTGGCTTCGCCACCAACTAAGCTGGCCAGTAATTGAAGCTCCACCTCACGACGACGATAGTCCACGACCAGTGTCTCGACTTGGCTTAAAATGTCCATGCCCACCAACATGGATGGCGTGCTCTCAAGACCCCAAAGCTTAAAGACCGGCGCGTCGGCGGCCACGACCGTAAGCCGTCGAATGATCAGGCCAATCAGATCGACCTGAGGCAAGTTCGCCCAAACCCCATTCAGCTGTTGATTCGTGACACCAAGGATAACCGGTGCCTCTTCGGACCTAGGCCGGCGCCGTGCTCGCGCATTCAGAGCTTCCAGCATCGGCATATTGATAATCGTCGTATCCCCGCCTGTGTCCAGAATACATTTGGAACGAACGCTGCCGACGCGGCCATCGGCTTCAATCAAAAGCCCATGACGCAGTTTGACGCCGACCGAGATCGGCAATCTCCGCAGACGTCTTGAATCTGCGGGTTCAAGCTCCACGGTTTTGCGGCTGAAATTGAAGCGTACCCGACGGTTGGCAAACATATCCATGCCAAGGATACCGTCGAGCTTATCCAAAGCCGGTGCATCAATAATCGCCACAGACAGATTGTTTGACACGCTGCGTCCGGTTTCAATTTGCTGGACGCGGGCAAACCGGGCTTCGCTGGATCCTGTCACCCCATGCACTGTTCGCATCGGCAATTCCGGAAGTTCTAAGGTCCTCGCCACACGAGGGCTCAGCACCGAGGTGTTGGAGCCTGTATCAACCACAAATTTGAAGGGACCTTGGCCGTTCACCTTCACCTCTGCCGTTGGCCGACCATAAAGATCAATCCAGGTCTGCAAAGTTACGATCGGGGTCTGCCCGGTCACGGTTACGGTTTCGGTCGGGGCCTGCGGGGCCTTTTGGGCGAGAGCTGGGCCTGCCATGCTGAATCCAACAAGACCGGAGACCACTTCGCGACGTTTCAGTTCCATGCCTTACCCCTTTGGTTCGCCATAGACGACAAGGATCAGATCATGGACCAGTTTTGTAAAAAGGGAAGGCTGATAATCCTGCGCGCTGACGTCAGGCTAGGTCAAAGCCCGCCTGCCAAAGCCACCTGTAGCGGGCAAACTCTGACTTTTGCGCAGCACGTCAGCTGCTACTGGTCCAGCCTCAATCCGCAAGAGCAGAACCGGATTGGGGTCTATGACACCGCGATCGCGCAGTCGTAACCGAACAAAATCATGATTAGGGACATAAAGCGGCATATCATCGAACAGAGGCGGCCCATGCAAAATCAGAAAGTCCGTCACGGACAGCGCGCGCTTTTCAACCTCAACTTTAGAAAGAGTGGAGGCGACTGTCTCCAACTCGCGACCAAAGAAGGGTGCGAGACCCTTTGAACCCAGAATCACACTTGGTCTTCCCTGTGGGCTTAGAGGTCCCTCAAAGCTGCGCCAAGCCAACCAATGACCCACTTTGATTTCTGGAATGGTCAGCCGCAGGGCCGCAAGTTGGAAGGCCTGCGGCTCGATACTGACTTGCCCTGTCTTCCAGATTATTTCTTCAACCTGGACAATAGAAATCATAGCCGCAGCAACCATGCTCACGGCAGCAGCAGCAGCCAGCGCTTCAGCGGGGTGATTTATATCTTGTTCTGAGCGCACAATGACATGCGAATGGGCTCTTGGACGATTTGCCCGCGAGCCGAACCACGCAGGACAAACCTCATCGAGGGCTTCGCTTGTCTCAAGGGTCGCTGGGCCAGGATAGAGATGTACAGAGATAACGTTCGGACCAATTGCTAGAAGGCATGGCGTCCCGTCTCTATTTTCCCCATAGCCGCCCGCCCGCACAACACGCACCTTGGATGCCAATGCTGGGAACAAGCCATTCAACCTTGCCAAAATCTGGTCATGGGCAAAGTCAGTATTGAGCGTCAAAGATAGTAAGGCGACAAAGCGTTCACGCATAACAATGGGTCCCACATACAAGAAGAGCTCAAATGCTCGTCCCAAGTGGGTTGGAAGATGACTTAAGCCACGGAAGTCATCCCAACCACGTAGAAGGATAGCGGCAACCGCTTACAAAGACCCTAAAGCCTGTGGTAAAATGCTGGTTAAACTGCCGAAATTTAGCGATATTGAGCTTAAACCAAAGCCTCTCGCAAACTTGTGATGTCGGCCAGCTTTTGGTGAAAGCCCGACCAGTCATCATCTTCTGCAATCTTGGCCCACACAGCCTCAACCTCCTCAATCACCAGACTGACGGGTTCTGTGGCTTGGAAATAGGCTTGCTTTAATCGATCTGGGCGCTCTGGCTGAAAGCGGTCGAGCCAGTTGAACCACGCCATGAAATCTTCACCTTGATAGAAGGCAGCACGCGGACCAGCCTGTGCGCGCGCCTCACTCGCGAGGCCGCCGAACCAATCATGAAAGAACCCGTCCCAAGAGACGCCGGATCGGGCCATGAACGCAAACATGGCATCCAGCATGGTTCGATTGTCTTCCGCTTGTGAGGCAAATAGGAGGCCAAGCCGTCGCAGCAGCGCGGCCTGTTGGGCGTGCGCAAAGGCAGGCGGATAAGCCCGCACAGCCTCAGTCAGGCCGTCTAGATCCCCAATCGGGGTCAAAGCGCCCGCCAATTGTTTGAGGTTCCACAAGCCCGCTTCGGGCTGCCTGCCATAAGCATAAAGGCCGGTTTGATCGAAATAGGCGGCGGTGAAGTTACCGTCTGCAACTGGCAAGAACCGCCAAGGGCCGTAGTCAAAGCTCTCGCCCGTCACGTTCATATTGTCGGTGTTTAGAACCCCATGCACAAAGCCTGCAGCCATCCAGCCTGCGACCATATCTGCCGTCGCCAACGCCACTTCCCGCACCAAGCCCGCAGCCCGCTCTGGGCCTTCCAGTTCTTGCAAATGCGGATAATAGACCGCCACACAATGATCAACTAAGGCGGTTAGTCGTTCTGGGGCTTCTAGAAAGGCATGGCGCTGGAACGTGCCAAAGCGGACATGGCTGTGCTGTAGCCTTACCAAGACGGCCGAGCGCGTTGGCGAAGGTTCGTCTGAGCGGATTAGACTTTCGCCAGTTTCGATCAAGCTCAAGGCCTTAGACGTAGTAACGCCTTGCGCCTCTAACATCTGGGCGGCCAACACTTCACGCACGCCGCCTTTCAAGGTGAGACGGCCATCGCCTTGGCGCGACCAAGGCGTTTGGCCAGAGCCCTTGGTGCCAAGGTCGAGTAATCGCCCAGCGCGATCGCGCAATTGGCCGAAAAGAAATCCCCGCCCATCGCCTAATTGCGGATTATAGGTGCGGAACTGATGGCCATGATAGCGCATGGCCAAGGGCGGCTGAGCCATATCTGGCAAAGTCTCGAAGCGGCCGAAATGGGCAACCCATTCCTCATCGCTCAACGTCTCTAGGCCAACACTTTCAGCCGCCCGCTGATCTCGCCAGACAAGACGTTGCTTCGGAAAGTCCGCCGCTGCAACGGGATCGGCAAACTCTGGGCCTAAGGCTGCAAATCGTGGATCGGGCTGGTAGGCGGTGGAAACTGGCATCAGGCGGCAGGCCCTGCAACACCGGCCTCAGCGAAGGTCGCCATGCCCGTGTGGCAGGCGACGGCTGATTTGATGATTTGGACAGCCAAGGCCGCACCGGTCCCCTCACCCAAACGCATGCCAAGGTCCAAGATCGGCTGCTTGCCCAAGCGGGCCAAAAGGGCGCGGTGGCCGGGCTCTGCCGAGACATGGCCGGCAATACAATGATCGAGCGCTTCGGGGTTCATCCGGTGGAGAATTGCTGCTGCGGCAGCAACCACAAAGCCGTCCAGCACGACAGGTACACGCTGTAAACGCGCCGCCAGAATTGCGCCTGCAATGGCGGCAAATTCACGCCCGCCGATGCGGGCCATCACTTTCAACGGGTCATCGCGATCGACCCCCAAACGGGCCACAGCGGCGTCGACTGCCTCACGCTTTGCTGCCAAGGCTTGGCCTTCAACACCCGTCCCTGGGCCAGTCCATTCCCCAGCTTCACCGCCAAACAAGGCCAAGGCCAAAGCAGCAGCAACCGTGGTATTGCCGATGCCAACTTCACCGAGAACCAAAAGGTCGGTCCCCTCAGCCAACACTTCCATGCCATAGGCCATCGTGGCCACACATTCCTGCTCCGTCATGGCGTCGGCTTCAACAATATCTGGCGTAGGTCTGCCTACCGCCAAGTCATAGACTTTAAGGCCCGCGCCAGCTTGCTGTGCCAAGACGGAAACAGCAGCGCCCCCTGCAGCCATGGCATCAATCATCTGCCGTGTCACTTCTTGCGGATAGGCAGATACCCCGCGCGCGGCGACACCATGATCGCCAGCAAAGACAGCAATGATCGGCCTTAACACCTGTGGCGGACTTTTGCCTGTCCAAGCCGACAGCCAATTGCTGATATCTTCTAAGCGCCCCAAGGCAGCGGGTGGCTTTATCAATTGGTTTTCGCGCCAAGCGGTGCGGGCACTCGCCTCCTCGTCTCGATTAGGCAGGTCCTGCACTAATGCGCGGATATCGTCAAAAGGCTGTTTGGGGGGCGCACAAGCATCATGGGGCATAGGGGTGATCTAGCGCGCAATCACGTTGCGAGAAAGGCCATGATACGGGGTAAAAGACAGCAGGCGTCGTGTTACCCCCTGTGCGACTTCGGCGCCACAGTGTAACAGCATCACTCAGACTTTAAGTATTATCATGTCGAAATTTCAATAGGTTCGTCTACAAGATCGGAAATACGTTCCAACAAAATAAGCCAAAGTTGAGTCGCGCCATGCGCATTATTGATGACGCCAGAATTTGCTTGATATTCTTCACGCGTTTGCCGGTGACTTGGCCAGAAGATTTGCCAAGAGAGCGTATAACGCGCGCCTTCCAAGCTGCGCCAGTGGCTGGCCTCGTGACCGGTTTGATTGGTGCACTGACGTATGGGCTGGCCATGTGGCTGTTTAACGGCAGTGTCCATATCGCGGCGACTTTGGCTGTCGCATCCCAAGTCGTTACCACCGGTGCGTTCCACGAAGATGGCTTTGCAGATTTCTTTGATGGCGTTGGCGGCGGCAAGACCGTCACAGAACGCCTCGCCATCATGCGCGATTCCCGCATCGGTACCTTTGGGGGCGTCGCCCTTCTGTTGGCGATCGTTCTCAAAATCTTTCTGGTGGCGGAGATTGCCCAACCCTGGCAGGCAGGCCTATGTCTCATCATCAGCGGGACCTTGGCACGCACCGCTCTAGTCCATGTCATGACGCTGCTGAAGCCCGCTACCGATGACGGTATTTCCGCTTCGGCCGGACAACCCACTGCGACCGAAGCAACGACTGCGACCATCATGGGGGCCGTGATCAGCGGCGTTTGTGTGATCCTAGCATTTCAACTGAGCTTTGTAGGGCCCGCTGTTGGTGCCGTCATCGGCACGGTCTTGGGGGCTGGGGCGATTGCGTTGACTGCACGCAAGCATTTGGGCGGTCAGACAGGCGATGCCTTGGGGGCCAGTGCCATTGCAGCAGAACTTGGCGCTTTGGCCGGGATCGTGGCACTGATCCCGGGTTTTGGGGTCTAGAGTGGCCGAACCCATCGCAACGCCCTGTATCAAAGTCTGCTGTGTAGAGCCGCAATCCGGCCTTTGCTTGGGCTGTTACCGTACGTTGCCCGAGATCGCGCAATGGATGCGGTTTACGCCAGACCAGCGCGCTGCCATCACCGCAGAATTGCCAAGTCGCCGCGATAAGCTGGACCCGATATATCAGAGCTAACTCAAATAGAGTTTACATCCGCTCAGGCGCTTCGATCCCGAGAAGATCGAGCGCGATCAGCAATTGGGTCAAGGTTGCCTTCGCCAAGGTTAAGCGCGACGCCCGCAAATCAGCCTCTGCAGCATTCATGATCGGACAGGCAGCGTAAAAGGCAGAAAATGCCCCCGCCAAGCTGTACGCGTGATCCGCCAGAATGTGGGGTGCGCGCTTGTCATAAGCCCCACGCAGTGCATGCTCAAACCCATCGAGAACCAAAATTAGATCCCGCTCTGCGCCTTCCAACTTCACCACAGGCCCGGCCGCAAAGCCCGCCTCATCGGCTTTGCGCAAAATCGATTTGATGCGGACGGCGGCATAAAGCAAATAAGGTCCGGTCTTGCCTTCAAAGCTCAAAAACCGATCAAGGTCGAAAATATAGGAAGTGCCGCGGAAGTTCTGTAAGTCCGCGAACTTCAGCGCAGCAATGCCAACCTTGTGCGCGATGTCGGCGCGCTCATCCTTCGGCCAATCTTGGCCGACGCCTGCCTCATCAATCTTAGCTTGGGCTTTTTCCTGCACTTGGGTGATAAGGTCATGCAGCTTTAAAACGCCGCCCTCGCGGGTTTTGAAGGGCTTGCCGTCTTGGCCGTTCATCGTGCCGAAGCCGATGTGGTCGAGACCCTCACGCGGCATGTAGCCAGCCTTGTCTGCTGCACGAAACACGGTTTCGAAGTGATCGGCTTGGCGTTGATCAACGCAATAAATGATCAAGTCAGTTTGAAAGCGCTTTACCCGGTCCACGATGGTCGCAAGATCGGTCGTGCCATACATGGCCGAACCTTCAGATGACACCACCAGCAAAGGCGCGACATTTGGCCCTTCGCTGCCATCTTTCTTCGGCACCATCTTGTCGTGCACAAACACAACCCGCGCGCCTTGATCGTCTTGCAATAGGCCTTTGGCTTCCAAGTCCGTAATCATATCTGGGATCAGCGGATCGGCATCGCTTTCACCCAGCCACAGGTCAAAGGTCACGCCAAGGGCGGCAAATTCGCGCTCCAGCGCGCCGCGAGAGACGGCGACAAAATGCTGCCACAGTGCCCGATAGCCGGGCCGACCGGCCTGCAATTCTGCTGTGGCTCTGCGGGCACGGTCACGCGCTTCAACATCTGTTTTGGCCAAGGCAGCCGCGGCTGGATAGATACGCTCTAAGTCGGCTAACTGCACCGGGCTTGCTTCTGGATAAGGTCCTGTGAAATCCGCATCGAAATAAGGAAGGTCTGGCAGTTCTTGCGCCAAGCTGGCAATCAACAAGCCCATCTGAAAGCCCCAATCGCCAAAATGGGCATCGCCCCACACCTGATCGCCGCGAAAGCGATAAAGGCGCTTGATGCTGTCGCCAATAATGGTCGCCCGCAAATGGCCAACATGCATGGACTTAGCCACATTTGGCCCTGCATAATCCACGATGACGCGGCGCGGCACCTCAACCAATTGCGCCCCAGCGCGACCATCTTCGGCAATCGCCTCTGCTTGGCGGATCAAAGCCGTGTCGGACAAAGTGATATTCAAAAACCCGGGACCGGCCACTTCGACGCGGGCAATATCGGGGTCCTGGCTCAATCTTCCTGCAATCGCCGTTGCGATCTCACGCGGGTTCTTGCCGACTTGTTTAGCCCCGGCCATCGCCCCATTGCACTGAAAATGACCAAACTCAGCCTTTTGGGCTCGCACAACTGCACCCAAGTCCGAGCTTAAGCCCAGATCAACAAAGGCATCACCCAGCTTGTGGGCTAATTGAAACGCAAAATGGGTCATGAACAGGGACCTTTAGCGCGGGACGCCAGCATCCACACGGAAGCGCTTGCCATTGCGGTTGAAGTCCAATTGCTCCGGCGTCAATTCAAAGCCAACCAACACTTCAAAGTTCGACCCGGCAATGTCTTTGTTCGCGCGGGGAATTTCGATTGCAATGGGTAAAGACTTCAGCGCGACGCGGTCGGTGCCCACTGGCACGATCACGCGCTGTGTATAGACTTGACGGCTGATGACGGCGATGTCCTTGCGCGTCACAGTCACCCAATATTTCGCATCCTTGTAGGCACCTTTAGCCTTAGGGCCTTTGCCAAATGCCATATCCAATTCCAGATTTATGGCAATCGGATCGCTGCCGACATAGCGGCAATCGGAATTTACGTTCAAAATCTCGCCCGTATAGCCGACATTCTCAAACCGCTCTGGACCGTCAAGCTCTACAAACCGCTGCGCGTCATACAGCACACGCACCGCTGGGCACGGCCCAACGTTGGCGGCACCAGAATCACTTCCGAGGGCTTTGGCGACCCCGGAAAAGAATCCGCGCTTGCGGGGTGGCCCGACGGGGGTCTCCAACGTTTCGGCATCGCCTGCCTGTGCCTCGACCGCAGGCTTCGGCGCTTCTGCGGCTGGCGCATCGGCTTCTGACATCGGCGGTGGGGCCTTGTCGCGGCCCTCACGATTGCCCATGAAAGGCAAGGACGAGCACGCGGCAAAAAGGATGGACGAAGTGATCACAAAGGCAATAGCTTGGGGGCGCATGTTGCATTCCACAGAAGAAGCGAAGCAGACCATCTTGGCACTGCCGCAATTATAGACCATGTCTTTAGAGGTCAGACTTGCTTCAAGCAACGCAATGCGGCGCCAACAAGGCAATGCCACCGGAGAAATCATGTCGGAAGTTACAGCCCCCACCCCTCCTTTGACGATTTTACTGGCTGCACCGCGTGGCTTTTGCGCCGGCGTCGACCGCGCAATCCAGATTGTTGAGCGCGCGATTGAGAAGTGGGGCGCGCCGGTCTATGTCCGCCACGAGATCGTCCACAACGTCCATGTCGTGGAAAGACTCAAGCGTTTAGGCGCTGTTTTTGTTGAAGAATTAGAAGAATGCCCAACCGACCGCCCGGTCGTTTTCTCGGCCCATGGCGTACCCAAATCGGTGCCGGAAGAGGCCTCACGCCGCAATATGATTTTCGTTGATGCCACCTGCCCGCTGGTGTCCAAGGTTCATGTAGAAGCGCAACGACATTTTGATGCGGAGCGTGAAATTGTTCTGATCGGCCATGCAGGTCACCCCGAAGTCATCGGCACTATGGGCCAATTGCCCGAAGGCTCGGTGACCCTGATCCAAGATGTGGCAGAAATCGCAGATTTTCAGCCAAAAGACCCCAAAAAGCTGGCTTTCGTCACCCAAACCACGCTATCCGTCGACGATACGGCAGAAATTGTCGGCGCGCTTCAGGCCAAATTCCCCGAAATCTCGCCGCCCCACAAAGAAGACATCTGCTACGCGACGACGAATCGCCAAGAGGCGGTCAAAGCGCTGGGCAGCAAAGCTGACCTCCTCTTGGTCATTGGCTCAAAGACCTCGTCCAATTCCATTCGGCTGGTTGAAGTGGGCTTACGCGCCGGGGCTAAGGCCGCCCATCTGATCGATGATGCGCATGGCATCGATTGGTCGTGGTTTGACGGCATCTCCACCCTCGGCCTCACCGCCGGGGCCAGCGCGCCTGAGGATTTGGTGGAAGCGGTCATCGCCGCCTGTCAGGCACGCTTTGCCGTCACCCTGCAAGATGTGGAAGTGACCCGCGAAGACGTGATCTTCAAACTCCCCCGCGTGGTCGCGACCGCACAGGATTAGGGTCGGCCAAAATTCTGCTACATCCCCCTCCCCAAACCGCCCCTCGCCCGCTAAGCATGAGGCGTGCGGTCCCGTAGCTCAGCAGGATAGAGCAATCGTTTCCTAAACGATGGGTCGGGGGTTCAAGTCCCTTCGGGACCGCCAATTTGTGCGACTCAGTTAAAGCGCGTCTCCGTTGAATGTCACGTCCGCGGCTCTGACCGGGCGAACTTATTTTTGATGTAACAAGCTCAGCGAACTGCGATTAATACGACAACAAGATTCGATCATAATGTCTTCAAGTGGCCGGGAGCGGATGGTCCGGTTTGGGGGGCGTCGGCGTTAAAGGCAGCCGTTCAAAGCCGAGTAGATTTCCAGACTAAGGGGCCAGGATCAGGGATTGGGTGACTGGTTTCTCCTTCGGCTTTGGCCAAACCGGGTCATTACCGGTATGATCAGGAAGATGATCCATTGGCTCATCGGCACCAACGTCCCAAGGCGCGAAAGGCCATAAGAGACAAAAAGCGCAGCAAAGCCAAGCTGGATTCCCGACAGGATCGCCTCGAGAGCCAGATCCTGCCGCCGAGCGAGGACCCAAAGGCCACCAGCCAGCACTATCAGAACCAAGGTGATCATATGCCATAGCACTGCGGCAAACGCCGCTAGAAACGGATCACTCAACGTCGCTTGCAGCGGATCATAAACTTCTGGGCCGCCACCAAGCACGTGAAGCAAAACGGTAAGCCCCATCAGGATAGCAGCAAGACGAGTCCAGTTCATTTCGCCCTCCATACGGTCGAGTATGTTTTAGAAGGCGCGCTTGCATTCGTCAATACGCTGCCGTATGTTTCTTGCATGACATCAACAACCCGACCTCGCCTGACCGCCGAAGACTGGCTGATGGCTGGATTTCGTGCCCTAGCCTGTTCCGGTCCCGCGGCTCTTAAGGCCGAGCCCCTTGCGCGCGACCTCGGCACAACCAAGGGGTCGTTCTACTGGCACTTCAAGGATTTACCTGACTATCTAACCCGTCTGATCCGGCTCTGGGAGGAGCGTGCTTTTGACGGAGTTATCGCACAGCTTGACCCCGCTGCTACGCCTCGCGTTCGACTGGAGCAATTGTGCTTCCTAGCTGTCGGATTTCGTGACGATTCCTATGGAGGTGCTGTCCTAGAACCGGCATTGCGCGCTTGGGCGCTGGCGACACCGGAGGTTGCGCATGCCGTTGCCCGCATGGATGCCCGCCGGATTGCTTATCTTGCAAGCCTCTGCCGTGAAGCGTGCATTGCGAACCCCGATGCACCTGAAGCGCTCTATGCCCTGATTGTCGGGCTGGAAACCCTAGATATGAAAGATGCACATAGAAGCATGCGCCTGCTCTTGACGGCTCTTTAACTCGCCCCTCAGAAATGCGCGCCTTAGCCATTAGACGTCCGCTTTCAAGCAACCGCCAGCCCATCTTAAACGGCAACCCATGGCGCAAAGCAGACCATTCAGAACCAAAATTTTCTGCGAAATTTACTTGGGCCGTCGTCTTTCGAACTGCCTACAATCTTAGACGCCCTTGCCCCCTTCGCCATCGACTTTGGCAAGAAAGGCCAAAATGCCGTCGCGGAGTTCAAGCCAGGCGGGTGCTTCTGCTGGCATGTGGCTGCCATTGGATAATTCCTGAAAATGCTTGGGCGATGAGACTTGATCAAAGACGCGCAGGCTGACCGGGGTTGGCGTCCATTCGTCAGCGCCGGGATGGAGGAGAAGGAGTGGGCTCGGCAGCGCCAAATCAGACTGCGGCGGAACATATTGATGAAGGCTCCTGAAGAACCGGCCCATCACCCATCGCGCACCGATGAGGGGATCGCGCTTGAACCATGTCCGTAACTCAGGATCGCTTGTCATCGCATCGAGCGGGGTGACCAGTGACAAGGGCATTGGCACAACGTCCATCAACCATGGGGCAAATTTCATCACTTGAAGCGACAATGCGCCCAGCCAAGGCCAACGGGCCGCAGCTTTAAATATGGCCGGATCACTCATGTCCAACAGATTGGTTGCAATAACTCCGCCAAGATTTGGCAGCATTTGGGCCGACCGAAATGCGGTCATCCCGCCTACCGACATACCCAGCAGCACCACGGGCCCTTCTTCTTTGGCTGCAAGCTCTGCTACCAGTTCAGGCCATTCTTGATAATCGGCTTGCCACTTAGGTCGCGTAATCGTTAGGCCATAGCCCGGCAAATCTGGGGCCAGCACCTTCCAGCCATGTTCTGCCGCAACTGCGCCAAGTGGGGTCAGGAGCCGCCCATGCCCACCCGCCCCATGCACGAGAATGAGCGTGCCTTTTGGGGTACCTTCTGGCGACAAACTATCCAGATGAATTTGGTGCCCCCGCCACTCAAACCAGCTTTCTTCAGGCTCAAGTTCAATGACATGGCCAAAGCGGTTCTCCATCAGCGCTTTGAACTTAGTCCAGCTCGCGCTGCCCTCATAACTGGGCCTATCGTGTTTAGTCTTGGGCATGGGACGTCTTTACAAGCTAGACTTGAGATTGCCCATGCTTTTTTGCCCAGTGCCGTGGTCGAACAAAACCATTGTCACCATGGGAGATTCCGCTCTTTAACTGATTTTTGTCGGGAAAATACGCCAAACCCTATAAAATATGGGAAGTGCAAAGTCGCGGCTTACGTGGCCCGCACAAGTTTGTGCGACTCATTTCAGGGATGCGCCCCTCTAAAGACCAATCACGCTGAACTCTGGGCCACCGTTCCATTCAAGCATCCAGGATGCGCCCGGCCTCACATTTTGAACAGCGCTAGGATCAAAGGCGACGAAGCATCGCCCATTCTTGCGCCGAACGGATGGATAGATAAGGCCACGATGGCCCGCGCGTCTAAGATCGGCGGCCAAAGCTTGGCCCGCTGGATATCCCAGGTCTGGATCGGCATTCAGCGCAGGGTTCGTGGTATCGGCGCTGAGATCTGGAAAATCGCCGATGAAGTCCGCCAGCAATTCGATATATTGCACCTTAAGCTTGAACCGATCGATAAACTGAAGCTCCCGCGTGCGATGAAAGCCGACCTCCGCGACCGAGGTCAGGGCATCCCAAGCGCAATACCAAGCGCCCCGCTCGCCACCGTTAAATCGATTGCCGCCCGCACGTGTATAGGTGAAAGCCGCGTTCACATGGCTTTGACCATAGAGCTTCAAATCCTGCGCGCGCCGGGCAAATGCCAATTCGCGGCGATCCAGCGCTGGACTACCCTCCCGCTCCGCAATCAATCTCGCGCTCGTTTCCCCCTCAAGCTCGGCGAGAATTGCAGCTTCTTCATCCGTGTCGACCAAGCCTCGCAGGATCGGCGGTTTGTGATGCGCCGCCGGAATCAGGCGAACCAGAGCCCGGTCGTTGACAGAAGTTATCTTCAAAGCCCTCCCCTCAGGGCGTCGACATAGGCACGGACCCGAAGGATTTTTGGCAGTCCACCGCCAATCATGGAATCAATTGGACGGACACCGTCGAATTCTGGACCTCGATTGGGGAGTTTGACCCAGTCCCGAGAAAGCGCTTCGTCAAAGTAAATCTCTAGGGACTTATAAAGTCCGACAAGGGCGCTGAGCCTGAGCATCTGATCTCGCGACAATTCACCCGCATAGGTGGGAGACTTGGCGCGCTTCCACGTCGACTCTGACATGTCCGCCAACGCGGCCGCTTCGCTCAAAGTTAGAGACCAAGCTTGCGCAATGCGTGCATACGCCTTCAGTGCAACCGCCTGAACATCAGCAGATTGGCGTGTTCTAACCAGTGTGGACATCTCAAGGGCTCCAAAACACATCCACAATAAGACCATATGAGCTAAATTTCAAGTTCAAAAGAGCCATCTCGTGGCTGTTTTGGTCTTGGTGTTATGAAAGACCAAATCCAAATGCCCAGCGTCCCTGCCCCCAAGGATCACGAGAGCTTCTTCGTAACGGCGACGCCAGAAATAAGACTGCGACTGGAGGCCATTCAGGCCTTGGTAGAGCAGCAGGTGCCGGGTGCGGAGCGCTGCGTGAGCTATGGGATGCCAGCATTTCGGTTGGGCAAGGTTTTCTTTTGTTTTGCTGCCTTTAAGAAACACATCGGCATCTATCCGCCCCTCAAGGAACCTGCCGCTCTGGTCGAAGAACTAGCCATTTATCAAGGGCCAAAGGGCAATTTGAGCTTTCCCCACAGCGCGGCTCTTCCCCTTGAGCTTATCGGCCGGGTCGCAGAAGCCCTCGCCAATCCGTATCAGCGGCATGTTTAACGGCTCGCGCTACGCCGTTCGATCGTTACGGCGCAGCGCTTTAGTTTGTTAGCTTAAGAATGCATATGCTGCGGCAGCGCCTCAACCTGCGCTTTTGTCCAAGTCGTTGTCGCATGAACATGGCCATGCTCGTCACGCATGAAATCCAATTGATTGATCTTCAATGAGACGGGCTTTGTGCCCAAGCCCAAGAAGCCACCAACATCAACGATGACGTCGCCGGACATACCCATCCCATGCACGTGAGAGACTTTTCCAATCTTGGCGTCGTCAGCGCCATAGACGGTGGCATCATTAAGAGTAGCGGCGTTGAGTTCGGTTTCGGTGAGGCGGATGTGTTTGCTATGGTCCATACCAGAATTCCCTTGAGTTGCTTGATGAGCAGGCTCGCTCAGATCATCAACGCGTGGGCGGGTTGGCTGTTCCGTGGCGAACGCGGCAAGCTGCGTTGACAGGTTGAGAGCGCTCACTAAGCTGTGATCGCTCAAGGAGGCCAAAAATGGCACTATTTCCACCCAGTACAAATGACGACTATCGCGGCGCGAAAATCTCGGCCTGGTTTTTGATGTTTGTAGCTGTGACAGAATTTATTCCGGGCCTCATCCACTATTTCCTGCCAGATGGCGGGGCCGGGGTGATTGGTGGCGTGGACCTGTCGGTTCGCGGCGAGACCATCATCGCGGTCTTTGCGTGGTTTGGTGCGATCCAGATTCCGTTTGCGTTGTTGTTGTTTGTCATCGGGCTGCGCTATCGCACTTTGGTACCCTTAGGGCTTCTGGCAGTCATTACCATGCGGGCTTTAGCGGCCATTGACGGCTGGTTCCTGAAGGGCGCGCACACAGGTCATCATCCGCCGGAGCATTATGCTGGCCCGCTGACCGTTGTCCTCGGGCTGATCTTCTTATTTCTGGCGCTGCGGGATCGGCCAGCCCAGACGGAGGGATGAGCCTGATCTAGTCGGCGTGATAAGCGGCAAATTTGCGCAGGAACAGAGGGCCGCGTAGACCAAACGTGCTATGTCCCATGAGGCACAGTCCCCTTCCCCGCGCAAACTTGTTTCGATTTGGCTTATCTAATGACCCGTTCCCAGCGCGTTTTCGTGCCTTCGGCGCTTTGCCTCGCCCTCCTCGCACTACCCGCTTGTGCCACCAAGCCGCCAACCCAAACAGGGTTTTTGTCCAATCAGGCTGGGATGGAGAAAGTGTCGGGAACTGTGCGGGCGCAGATCGAACGTCAGCGCGACTTGGATGCGTTGGGCTCGGTAACAAAAGTGATCCTTTTGCCCGCAAAACTGCAAGAGGCCAGCGATATTCCAGACACGATCACGCCTGAGTCCCGCGTCCTCGTGTTGGGCGAACTAGATCGGCAGCTCTGCTTTCAATTGTCCCGCCGCTTCGAAATCGTCAGCCCAGACGATCCCACAGCAGCGCGGGTGCAAGCGGTAATCACGCGCCTTCAAGAGACTAATGCCACCGCATCGGCGGCCTCTGCCGCGGTCAGTTGGTTCCTGCCGGGCGGCTCCGTCCGTTTGCCAGTGGGCCGCGGTGGCGTCAGCATCGAAGCGCGTCTAGACCTAGCTGACGGGCGACAAGCCGCGGCAATGGCGTGGTCGCGCGGTGCGGGTGTGGTGATGGATGCGGGGTCACTGTCCGAAGTTGGTGACGCACACCGCTTTACCGCCAGTTTTGCCAAAGATTTTTCCGACTTCCTCGTTGAAACCGAAACCCCTCAGCGCGCCCTGTCCGAGCAAGACCCCTGTCAGAAGCATGGTCCGCGCCTAGATTTGGGCCGATTGGCGGCAGGCCGGGTAATCGGCTTGCACGTACCGCGCCCCAAGTAATCGAGAAGCGCAAGACAACTAAAGATCAAAATATGACTGCAGTTTTTCCAGTTTTTGTCTGAAACCAGCCGCAAATTCAGCCTCAAAGCTAACCGAAAATAAAGCTCCATTGTCTAAACTCTTGCCAGTTGGGGAGAGTATCGACGTGCACCAGTCCTATTTAGAGCTTATCAAACGGCTGCGGGACGATCTTCCAAGCCGTGCCTTGGCGGCAATCGGGTTCACCGGTTTGTTGCTTTGGGGCATTGATGGCCTGGCTGCGATTACCTGGTTTGCATTCTTCGCCCTGAATGAAGGGCTAGAGCTTTTCATCGGCTCAAGATCGAGCAAAGACCCAAAAAAGGGCGCGCTTAACCGCAATCTCTTTTGCGCCAATATGGTGTTTGGTTCAAGCATTTGGGTCGTGGGTGCACTTGCGCTCGTCAAGACCGGCGAGATCGGGCCCCTAATCATTGGCTTGGCCATTTTGGTCGGAGCCTTAACCCATGTGATTTCCACCAGCCTCACCTACCTCCCTGGATTCTTAGCAGCGGCCTTGCCGCTAGTGATGGGGATTATTTCTGTACCGGGGATCATGATCGTCAGTGGTGCTTATCCCGACGCCGCAATCTTCCAAGCCAGCATCGCGATGATATTCCTGCTGACCTACAGTTTGAGCGCCGCCTATCAAAGCTGGCAGCGCGAGACCAAACTTGCGAAAACGCTTGTAGAGGTCAGTCTTGCAAGTGATGCCAAGTCGCAATTCCTAGCGACCATGAGCCACGAAATCCGCACACCACTGAACGGCATCGTTGGTCTGTCAGAGGTCTTGAACAAGACAAAGCTAAACGCCTCCCAGCAAGAGATGGTCAATCTGGTGCGGACTTCGGGGGAAACCTTGGAGCGCTTGGTTTCTGATGTGCTCGATAGCGCCAAGATCGAAGCCGATAAATTGGAGCTCTGCCTCGCGCCATTTGACTTGCGCGAAACCATTGAGACCGCGGCCCACACGTTCCGGACACGGGCGGAGGAGAAGGCCGTTGCATTCAATCTGGAAATCCATCCCGAGGCCGAAGGCCGTTATCTGGGCGATGCCGTGCGTATTCGGCAAATCATCTCCAATCTAACCTCTAATGCTGTCAAATTCACCGAGAAAGGCCAAGTCGATATTCAAGTCGACGCGCTGCAGATTGATGGCGAAAGTGTTGAGCTCCGCATTCAAGTGTTGGATACGGGCATTGGTTTTGACCCAAAGGCAAGCCAGCATTTGTTCAACCGCTTTGAACAAGCCGATAACAGCATCAGCCGCCGCTTTGGTGGGACGGGCCTCGGCCTCTCCATTTGTAAGAGCTTGTGCGAATTGATGGATGGCAGCATCTCTGCAACCTCGCAATTGGGTTCAGGCAGCCGTTTTGAAGTGCGGATTCAGGTCAAATATGCGGAAGCGCTTAAAACAGGCCTGCGCTTACCCATGGGCTTGATAAATGATGACACGGCTTTCTTAAACGAGGCTTCTGTTGGTTCCACAGGGCTGCGCGTGCTTGTGGCTGAAGACAATCCAATCAACCAAAAAGTCATCACCTTCATGTTGGAGCCAATGGGCATGACACCCGTGATGGCCGCCAATGGTCGTGAGGCGCTGGACCTTTTCAAGGTCGGCAGTTTTGACCTTATTTTGATGGACATGATGATGCCGGAGATGGACGGCCTAGCCGCCACTCAAGCCATTCGCGTTTGGGAAAAGGAAAACAACCTGCCGCGCACGCCCATCGCTATGCTCAGCGCCAATGCCATGAGTGAACATGTGAAAGCAGCTCTTGCAGCGGGCTGCGATGTCCATATCGCCAAACCCGTGACACCCGCTGCGCTTGTAACCGGCATGACTGAGGCCCTGTTTATGGACCATGATGACAACAGCGAGCCCGAGACAGACCTCGAGGGCCGCTTGATCGGCTAATAGGTAAGTGGTGGGTCGTGATAGACCGATAGGCTCTTGAGATTAGGGGCCAGCTTTGGTTCACAAAAGCCTAGATCTTTGAACACTTCGTCGCGTAGGGCTTCGAAAGCTTTTTGTTCCTTTTTGGCTTTCTCGAATAGCGAAGTTGGGCCGTCAACAAGCACATCAAGTCCACTCATTTTGCTACCCAGGACCCGATTCTGGCGACCATACGCGGTTAGTTTGAGACGACTGCCTTCTTCAATGATCTCAACCCTCTGACCTGCCTTCAACGGCCAAGTCACCCAGTTTGGGCCAGCTGCATCGGTTGAGAAGGTGATCGCCGCATCCGCACCTTGAAGTTCAAATACCCAAGTATGAGCATTGCCGCGATGCCATTGACCTTTCAGGACGCCTTTTTTCAACGGCGTATTCATGGCGACATTCAAAACACTTTTGGGCAATTGCGGATTGATCTCAACCAATTCGCCGCCGCCTTGAATTCGAACGCCCAAAATCTCTTCATGCCACACACGTAAATGCTCTGCATTCGACCAAGCTTGTAAGAAAGTGCCCGTGCGACGCGCCCAAGTGGCACCGGGCAGAGGTAAAGCGTCAGCGCATTCAGCGAGGCTACCCACCGCGCCTTCGCGCAGGGCCTGGCGGTTCATATTCTCAAACAGCTGCCAAGGCTCTTTCTGCACGCCAAAGCGCAACAGCGTGGTCATGGCGACGCCATTCAGCCACGGCCAGACCGTGCCGTTATGATAGGCGGCATCCTTGTGATAATAGTGCCAATGCTCATGATAAGGATGAAACTCGGGATCATCCTGGCTCAAGGTCGCCACGCCCCACGGATAGACCAGCCCCTTCCAAAGGTCGCGCGCCCAGATCATCTTCTGCTTCTGCACGGCAATTTCATCGGTGTGGATGCGTGGGTTATTCTTTTCTAGAATATCTAGGGCAAAAAAAGCATTAGGTCGAACTGCCAAGTCTGGACTGCCATCGGGTTTCAAATGGTCGACCAGCTTTCCAGTCGCCTTGTCGACAAAATGGTCCGTCAAGCTCTGGGCCATTGCTTTTTTAGCATCGATCTCACGCCGACCAATTACGAGGCCTACATTCAAGAACATCAGGCCGATTGCTGCCTCAAGCGCCTCAATCCACAACGCCTGAATATCAATCGCGCGGTTGCCGCGTGGCGAGAAGGCCCGCACGCCTTTTTCCTTGGCATCCATCCAAGTGTCGGCATCGCCATGCGTGACAAAGCCACTTTCGTCTAAATCATGGGCCAGCATGCCCTCAATCGCGCGCTTGACAGTCGGAGAAAGCTCTCTGGCCAAAGCGAGATCGCCCGTGCGATGGACAAGATCAGCCAATGTAATGATAAACCTCGGCGTGCCGTCGGCGGTATTATATTGCACGCCATCGGGCCGTGCTCGATTTGGAATGCGGCCATAGGTTTTGGACTTGGGGTCGGTGTCTTGCAGGGCGGCAAAACTGCGGAAGACGTCGGCGGCCACCTCGTATTGGCCGGTGACAAACAAGGTGCCAGTGATGGAGATAAAGGTATCTCGCCCCCAATAATCATTGAACCATGGCAGGCCCGCATACATGCCGGTGCCCATCTGCTTCATCACCAATTGGTCTGCCGTCAGGCGCATCCACAACAATGCTTTGGTGCGATCTGGGTCGCCCGCATCTAAGGCCCTAGAGCCTGAGACAAGAGCTTCCATCCGGGCTATTCGGGCGCGGGTCAGGCTTTGATGATTGCGGCGCAGCTGGCTCAACAGGCGGCGCACTTCGGCCTTGGTTGCGCCGAGGAGGATGAAATAGCCTTGCCCACCGCCCTCAATGTGGGCGAGCAAAAGCCAAGACTTGGGTGCTTCCGTCGGGCGATACCAAATGCCTTCTGCCCCAACCTCCCCCACGCTCAGCAAATCACCCGTAAACTCAAAGCCGATCCGGAGGGACTCGGTGGTTTCAACCTCCACCATCAGGGCCGTAAGCCCGTCAAACAGCCGCAAGGTTTCTTTCACGGTGCCATAATCGCGCGTGATCGTATGCGGGCTCACCACGACTTTCGCACCAGCGCGCAGAAGCGGCTTTCCATCCAAGGTCAGGCGATAATCTTGAAAAATCCGCTTGGTCGCGACGTTCCAGCCAAAGAACCAATCGTCGGGTATATCTTGATGGGTGCGACCATAGAAATAGGCTGAGGCCTTGTCGGTAAAGCTAAATTGCCGGTTTTCCTCTGCCGTCACTGCCATGGCGAGACTGTCGAGGACGGGGAAGGATTGAGCGGCCTTGGCGGTCGCCTGTGCGCCTTTAGGCAGAAGATTCAGCGCGCCGGTTGCAGCAGTAGCGACCAGCAAAGAACGTCTGCGCATGAATAATCCCCAATCCAAAATAGAGGCTGCAGCCTAATCAAGGTGTAAAACACTTGCTAGACTCTCCCATAGGCGTTAACAGCTACCGCCTTCCAAGGCCCTCCCAGCGTGCTATCCGCTCGGGAGGGCTTTTTGCGACTGGCACCCTGAAACAAATTAGAGCTTCGAACGGACGCCCCCATGCCTAAACGCACAGACCTGAAATCCATTCTGATCATCGGGGCCGGCCCCATTGTGATCGGGCAGGCCTGTGAATTTGACTATTCGGGCGTGCAAGCCTGTAAGGCTCTGAAGGAAGAGGGCTACCGGGTCATTCTGGTCAATTCCAACCCAGCCACCATCATGACCGACCCCGATCTGGCCGACGCCACCTATGTGGAGCCGATCACGCCAGAAGTGGTTGAGCTGATCATCGCCAAAGAGCGTCCCGACGCGGTTCTGCCAACCATGGGCGGACAGACAGCGCTGAATTGTGCGCTGACGCTGGAAAAGACCGGGGTATTGGCGAAATATAATGTTGAGATGATTGGCGCGAAGGCTGACGTCATCGAAAAGGCCGAAGACCGCCTGAAATTTCGCGACGCGATGGACAAGATCGGGCTGGAAAGCCCCAAGTCCAAGATGGCCCACACCATCGAAGAAGCCATGCTCGCCCTGCCCTTCGTCGGCCTGCCCGCCATCATCCGCCCGAGCTTCACCTTAGGCGGCACTGGCGGCGGCATCGCCTATAATGTCGACGAGTTTAAGCGCATCTGCGCCAGTGGCATCGCCGCAAGCCCTGTCGGCGAAGTGCTGGTTGAAGAAAGCGTGTTGGGCTGGAAAGAATATGAGATGGAAGTGGTTCGCGACAAAGCGGACAATTGCATCATCATCTGCTCCATCGAAAACATCGACCCCATGGGCGTTCATACCGGCGACTCCATCACTGTCGCCCCGGCACTGACCCTGACCGACAAAGAATATCAGCGCATGCGCGATGCCTCGATTGCGGTCTTGCGTGAAATCGGGGTTGAGACGGGTGGCTCCAACGTGCAGTTTGCCGTCAATCCTGCCGATGGCCGGATGACGGTGATTGAAATGAACCCGCGCGTGTCGCGCTCATCCGCCTTGGCGTCCAAAGCGACGGGTTTCCCCATCGCCAAAGTCGCAGCCAAGCTCGCCATTGGCTATACCCTCGATGAAATTGCCAACGACATCACAGGCGGCGCAACGCCTGCCTCGTTTGAGCCCTCGATTGACTATATCGTCACCAAAATCCCCCGCTTTGCATTTGAAAAGTACAAGGGTGCAGACACCACGTTGACGACCTCCATGAAGTCGGTTGGCGAGGCCATGGCAATTGGGCGGACGTTCCAAGAAAGCTTCCAAAAGGCCCTGCGCTCGCTGGAAACCGGCCTCGACGGCTTTGATCCCTTCCTTGAAATTGGGAATGACAGAGAAGCACTGCATCAAGCGCTGACCATTCCAACCCCCACCCGCATTCTGGTAGTCGGCCAAGCCCTGCGCATGGGCATGAGCGTGGAAGAAGTACACGCGGCCAGCAAGATCGACCCCTGGTTCTTGGATCAATTCGCGGAACTGATCGCGACCGAGAAAAAACTTGAAACCGGCGGCCTGCCGCAAGCATCTGCGGATTGGCGCTTTGTGAAAGCGCAAGGTTTTTCTGACAAGCGCTTGGCCAAGATCGCGGGCAAGACCGAGCTTGAAGTCCGCGCCGCCCGTCGTGCCGCTGGCGTTCGTCCGGCCTATAAGCGCATCGACACCTGCGCGGCGGAATTCGCCTCCCCCACGCCTTATATGTACTCGACCTATGAGGCGGAATGCGAGGCTGCGCCAAGTGCTGCCAAGAAGATCATCATTTTAGGCGGCGGCCCTAACCGGATCGGACAAGGCATCGAGTTTGACTATTGCTGCTGCCATGCGGCCTTTGCCTGCGAAGAGCTGGGCATTGAAAGCATCATGGTCAATTGCAATCCAGAAACTGTCTCCACCGACTATGACACCTCAGACCGGCTTTATTTTGAGCCTTTGACGGCTGAAGATGTGCTGGAAATCATCGAAACCGAAAAGCAGAGCGGCACGCTTTTGGGTGTCATCGTGCAGTTCGGCGGTCAAACACCGCTGAAGCTTGCCCACCCTCTTGAGCAAGCAGGCGTGCCAATCCTCGGCACCAGTGTCGACGCGATTGATATCGCCGAAGACCGCGAGCGCTTCAAAGCGCTTTTGAACGAACTGGACATGCTGCAACCTCGCAACGCGATTGCCCGCACCGAAGCAGAAGCGATTCTGGGTGCGCAGGCGGTTGGCTACCCTGTTGTACTGCGCCCATCCTATGTCTTGGGCGGCCGTGGCATGGAGATCGTCTATGATCAGCCAAGCCTAGAGCGCTATGTGCGCGAAGCCGTCATCGTCTCGGGCGATAATCCTGTCTTGATCGACCAATATCTGCGCGATGCGATTGAAGTCGATGTGGATGCTTTGTCGGATGGCAAAGACGTATTCGTCGCGGGCATCATGGAACACATTGAAGAAGCAGGCATTCACTCAGGCGATAGCGCTTGCGCCCTGCCACCCTACACTTTGTCGGCAGAGATCATCGCGAAGATCGAAGCACAGACCATTGCGATGGCAAAAGGCCTGAATGTCATTGGCCTGATCAACATCCAATATGCGATCAAGGACGACACGATTTATGTGTTGGAAGCCAACCCTCGCGCCTCTCGCACGGCACCTTTTGTGGCCAAAGCGGTTGGCATTCCAGTGGCGCGCATTGCCGCGAAGCTACAAGCCGGCGAAAGCCTTGCAAGCTTTGGATTGAAGCAGAAGAAACTCAACCATGTCGCTGTCAAAGAAGCAGTTTTCCCATTTGCCCGCTTTGCCGGTGTTGACCCGATCTTAGGCCCTGAAATGCGCTCAACCGGCGAATGTATGGGCATTGACGCCGACTTTGGCCATGCATTCTTGAAGTCTCAATTGGGCGCTGGGATGCGCTTGCCGTCCGGCGGCACGGCCTTCTTGTCGGTGAAAGATAGCCATAAATCGGCTCTGCCAGAGCTCGGTCGTAACTTTGTGCGCTTGGGCTTCAAGCTCGTGGCGACAGAGGGCTGTGCAAAGGTCCTGCGCGACGCGGGCGTGCCGGTTGAGCGCGTCAATAAGGTGATGGAAGGCCGTCCCCATATCGTCGATGCGATGATCAATGGCGACATCCAACTGGTTGTCAACACCACCGAGGGAGCCCAATCCCTTGCCGATAGTTACTCCATCCGGCGCACGGCTTTGGTATCCAATATCTCCTATTACACCACCATTGCTGGCGCCCGCGCTGCTGCCACCGCCATCGAAGCGGCGGAGGGAGAAACCCTACAAGTTAAGCCACTGCAAGCGTACGCTTGACGAAAGACGATCGAAACACCACTCTATAAGCCCCTTTTTGTGGAATCCCCCTAATGGAAAAGATCCCTATGACTGCAGAGGGCCATGCGGCCCTCGACGCAGAACTGAAACGTTTGAAGACTGACGAGCGCCCATCGGTGATTGGCGCCATCTCAGAAGCACGCTCGCATGGCGACTTGTCTGAGAATGCGGAATATCACGCAGCCAAAGAGCGGCAATCCTATATTGAGGGTCGCATCGCTGAGCTGGAAGACAAACTAGCACGCGCCCAAGTGATTGACGTGTCGAAATTGTCTGGCACGAACGTCAAGTTCGGTGCCACAGTGACCGTCATTGACGAAGACACCGACCATAAGGCTGCCTACAAGATCGTGGGTGAAGACGAAGCCGACGTGAAACTCGGCAAAATCTCGATCACCTCCCCCATCGCCCGTGCCATGATTGGCAAGGAAGAAGGTGATGTTGTGGAAGTGGCCGCACCCGGCGGCTCCAAAAGCTATGAGATCGTGGCGGTCACCTGGGCCTAAGCCTTTGTGACTCCGTTTGAGACAAAATACAACGGGCCCCTGAATAGGGGCCCGCTTTATTTATTAGAGGCGAATATCAAACGTCATTTATTAGAGGCGAATATCAAACGTCGCTTCGGTCTTGGCTTTGACCTCATCCAAGGTCACATCAGTGGCCAGTTCGATCAGTGACATGCCCCCAGCTTTGCGGTCAATTGAGAAGACCGCTAGATCGGTAATCACCAGATCGACGACTTTCAGGCCCGTCAGTGGCAGGTGACAGCTGTGCAAAAGCTTTGGCGCGCCGTCCTTGGCCGTATGCTCCATCACGACGACACAGCGGCGCACACCGGCGACCAAGTCCATCGCACCACCCATGCCTTTGACCATTTTGCCGGGCACCATCCAATTGGCCAAGTCACCGGTCTCTGATACTTCCATCGCACCCAAGATCGACAAATCGATATGGCCGCCGCGGATCATGGCAAAGCTGTCGGACGAGGAGAAAAACGAGGTCTGCGGCAATTCGGTGATTGTTTGCTTGCCAGCATTGATCAGGTCAGCATCCTCCTCGCCCTCAAACGGGAAAGGCCCCATGCCCAGCATACCATTCTCGCTCTGCAGCGTGACAATCATGCCGTCGGGGATATGATTGGCGACCAAAGTCGGGATGCCAATGCCAAGGTTCACATAAAAGCCATCGCGCAATTCTTTAGCGGCGCGGGCGGCGAGATCATCGCGGGTCCAGGGCATTAGACAGCCTCCCTCTTGGTCACGGTGCGCTGTTCGATGCGCTTTTCAAAGCTGCCTTGCACCAAGCGCTTCACATAAATGCCGGGCGTATGGATATGGTCAGGATCAAGGCTACCGACCGGCACAATCTCTTCCACTTCGGCCACGCAGATTTTGCCAGCTGTGGCCATCATTGGGTTAAAGTTGCGAGCAGTTTTGCGGTAGATCAGATTGCCCGCCGTATCGGCCTTCCAAGCCTTGACCAGCGATACATCGGCTTTGAGACCGGTTTCGAGAATATAGGTCTCGCCGTCGAAATCCTTATGCTCTTTGCCCTCGGCGATTTTCGTGCCGACGCCGGTCTTGGTGTAGAAGCCCGGGATCCCTGCCCCACCGGCGCGAATACGCTCGGCCAACGTGCCTTGGGGATTGAACTCAAGCTGCAGCTCGCCTGAGAGATATTGCCGCTCAAACTCTTTATTCTCGCCAACATAAGACGAGATCATTTTGGAGATCTGCTTGGTCTCTAACAGCAAGCCTAAGCCAAACCCATCCACGCCGGCATTGTTGGAAATGACGCTGATGCCCTTCACGCCGCTATCACGAAGCGCAAGGATGAGGTTTTCGGGAATGCCGCACAAGCCAAAGCCGCCGGACATCACGGTCATGCCGTCGAAGGTGAGGCCTTCGAGTGCGGCTGCCGCATTGGGATAAATGGTGGTCACTGTCACGCCCTTCGGGTTTCGTCGCCCGTGTTTAGCAAGGCTTGAAGCTTTGTCGAGCGCTAAGCATCAGATGGGGTGGCAATTCCTGTGCAGGGCCTAGAAACTGCCCTTATTGACCAGACCGCTTGCGCACCGCCGTGATCGACTTGGTAAAGCCGGCAACTTTCTCAAACACCAATTCAGCATCTGGGAAGAAGCCTGCCATGTCTTTGGCCGTCAAGAGCCGCCAGTCTGGCTGGACGTTGGAGACCCAGAACTTGCCAATGGTCTTCATTAAGCTGCGCTGTAAGGGCCGCGGCAAATAGATGATGGGCTGCGGCAGCATCGAGTGCTGTTCCAGCGGGAAGTCCACATTTGGTGTCTGGACGAAATAGCCATCGGTGATCCGGCGCAACTCATCGGCAAAGCGCTGTTGGTGCACAATCGCGGTCGCCTCAAAAGCCTTATTGTCGTCCATGTCGAGCATGGTCTGCTTCGGCCCGGTCACATGCTCAATCACCGATGAACAAAAGACGATGTCGAACGCGCGATCCTCGAAAGGCAGCGCCTCCTTTGAGCCATCTAGCAACATGGTTTCATAGCCATAATTGGCTTTGGCCTGCTCTAGGTCTAGGCCCCAATGGTCAGCAATTAGAACGTTCTTGTGATTGGGGGCAATGCTGTGAAAATGGCTGCCGTTACCACCACCAAGGTCAAGGATCCGATGATGCGGCTCTACGCCCATCAAGGTCAAAAATTGCTCCCCACGACGTGCACGGGCTTTGGCGGAAATGGAGCGCAAAAACGACTTGATCAAGATCTCTATCCAAGAAAGCGCTCGCCAAATTTTCGAATATCCATCGTCGCGCTGACGTCGGATCGAAACGGCACCCTGCGCATGAGTGAGGCTGATTTTTAGCAGGGCTTCGTAAAAGAACACATAACAGGGCTGATATGCTCTATACTTCGCACGGTCTGAAGCAAATATTGGCGCTGGGCTAGTTATTCAACGCCACTGCATCTAAAAAGAGAGGAATTAGAATCTATAGGCTCAAGATCATCTATCAGAATACTTTGACGGCACAGCCTTTGCAGCGAAATCGTTGTAGCATTTGAGAGGCCTAACATGGAACGCTTGCGATCATTTTGCCGTCAATCAGGTCTGGTTTGCGCCTTGGGCACGATTTTGATCGGCACTGGCGTTGGCGTCGCTGTTGCCCAAGGCGTGTGGCAAGCAACCAAGGCCCCAATGCGCACTCAGGACTCGGCGCCGGCGCGAGCGCCCTTCCCGGTTGAGCGCTGCATCAATGTTGCCGGTGCGCTTGAGGCCCCCAACGAGGGCGACTGGGGCTATAAAATCCGGGAGCGCGACTTTAAAACCATCCGTGCAGCTGGCTTTGACACCATACGTGTGCCGATCAAGTTTTCTGCTCACGCAATGGAACAAGCGCCCTACACGCTCGACCCGGCGTTCATGGCCCGTATCGATGAGGTCGTCAGCTGGGCCATTCGCAATGACCTGACGATTATCTTGAACCTCTGCCACTATACCGAGCTGTTCGAGAATCCTGACGTGCATGAGCGCCGCTTGGTCGCCCTCTGGGCTCAGATCGCCACGCGCTATCAGAAGACACCCGCAAAAGTGATGTTTGAAATCATCAACGAACCGCAAGAGGCGTTTTCAGGCCCGCGTGTGAATAAGGTGCAGGCAGAAGTTCTGAGCATTATCCGCCAAACCAACCCGACCCGCACTGTGATCTTTGCTGGGGACAATTGGGGCAACATCTTGGGCATGGACAATCTGGAATTGCCCAACGATCCCTATGTCGTCGGCACCGTTCATTACTATCAACCCTTTGAGTTTACCCATTCTGGGGCCAGTTGGATGGACAATCCCCCACCTGCGGGACGTATCTGGCCCCGCCCCGGTGAAACCGCCGAGTTGCGGAAAGACTTGGCCCAGATCGCCGCCTTCCGCGAGCGGATTCAAGCCCCTATCTTGTTGGGCGAATATGGTGTCGGTGTGGAAGTGCCCATGCGGCTGCGTGCCGACTGGACCCGCGCCATGACCAACGCCTTTAAGGAAATCAACATGCCTGCGTGCTATTTCAACTTCACCGGAGGGTTCGACACCTATGACCGTTCGGTCGAGCAGTGGCATGCACCCTTGCTTGAAGCGCTACAATTGAGGCCCAAGTGAGCGACACGCAATCTAGCCGGCAGGAGCCCAGCTTTACCGGTGCAATCCCCTTCAAGGCCGATGGTGCCTATATGCCGGGCTTGGACGGTTTGCGGGCGATTTCGATCCTGATTGTGGTGATCGCCCATGTAGGTTTTGAGAATTTGATCCCGGGCGGCTTGGGCGTCACCGTCTTCTTTTTTGTCTCGGGATTTCTGATCACGCGCATTCTGGTGGCCGAACAGAACCAACATGCGGGCGCAATTGATCTACCAGGCTTTTATCTGCGCCGCTTCCTGCGCCTAGCACCAGCGCTTCTGGTATTTTTGCTGGGCTCTTGGCTTATGCTGTTGCCGTTTGGCGTCAAGGTTGATGCCGGTCACGTCGCCGCAGCGCTCTTCTACTTCATCAATTATTATGACGTAGTGCGCGAATGGTTTGGCTGGTCCGAGCGTACGATTCCGTGGGGCCATTTGTGGTCGCTGGCAGTGGAAGAGCACTTCTATCTGCTATTCCCTGCGGCACTTGCTTTGTTTGGCAAAACCCATCAAGCGCGCGTGCGCCTCATCGTCACCAGCATTGTCGTCTGCGCCCTTTGGCGCGCCTATGCGGTGCTGGGCCTAGGCCTGCCGCATGAGCATACTTATTACACCACCGATAGCCGATTAGAGAATATCGCTTGGGGCTGTCTTTTGGCGATCTTACTCGATGGGGCTCCGCGCACACGGGCGCGTCTGGCTTGGCTCGTTGGCTGGCACTGGGTTGTTTTGGCGCTGGGTGCGATTTTGGCGACCTTGGTTTATCGCGACGAAGTTTTCCGTGAGACCTTGCGCTATTCGATCCAAGGTGCGGCACTCTTTCTCTTGGTCCTCAACCTCTATGCGCTCCGCAGCCTTCGCTTTTCGATTGACCTTTTAGAGCTGAAGCCGATGCGCTGGATCGGCCGCCTCTCCTACTCGCTCTACCTTTGGCATGTCCCAATCATCTGGATCGTGCGCGAGGTTATGTTGGGCGACACCAACAGCTTGGAACGCCTGTCGCCCATAGGCATGGTGATCGCCGTGGCTTTGAGCTTTGCATGTGCCTGCGCCAGCTATTACGCCGTCGAACGACCACTCTTTGGCCTGCGCAAACGCTTTGGCGGCAAGCCGGTGGAGACACTGGCGACGGCTTAGGGTGCTGAGAGCCCAAAAAGGAAATGGCCCCAATAGATTGCTCTATTGGGGCCGGAGGAAGTGCTTCGTGTGAAGCAATGGTGCACGTCAAACGCGAGGGACGGGATGGTCTGCCGTGCGCCACACCCCGGTTCTAAGGGGTCTAGATTGAACGCAAGCTGAACGAAATCGCGCCCTCAGTCAGATCACAGAAATTCTTCTGGTGTGAAGATATTGCGGTCCCCGTCATGCACGACTTGACCCTTCCGGCCAACGCTTTCCCGGCTCTCCAGATCGGCCATAATGTCGGTATCGCCCTTGGGCGTATTGGCGACAAAGCGACGGCCCGCTTCATCGCGACCAATGACAATGCCCATCCGCATGCCCTCGCGGGCATGGATCACGGTGTAGGTCTCAATCGTAGCGGTTCCTGCGGGCGTTTCTGTCACCTCAGGCGCCGCCATCGCGTCGATTTCGCCTTGATAAGAACTCTTGGACGGCCGAGCCCAAGCGCCCTTTGTCGGCTGGCAAGAATAAATGCCAAACGCGTGCTTGGTCAGGAACCAGCCATTGGCGTTCAAGAACCCAAACGCCTCAGGCTCTTTCCGGCAGCGATGGAGCATCTCGACAATGCCATGCATCGAATAATTGTTTCCAGGTCCGCCAAAATAGGGCAAGCCGCCGGTTAGCGTCAGGCCGCGCGGATCATCGGTGGCGAGGCCCATTTCCTTGGCCGCAATCTCTACTGCCACCGGGAAACACGAATAGAGATCAAAGAAGGCCATATCGGCAACAGACTTGCCCGCCATGGCAAAGGCTTCGCGTACGCCGACCCGCATGGCAGGGCTGGAGTGGTAATCGACGCGGTCGAGCACGTTCCATTTCTCAATTGTGTCGGCACAACCATGCAGGAACACCATTTGAGCATCGGGCACGCCCAACGCCTTTGCATGGGCATAGCTGGCCATCAGGACGGCAGCCGACTGGTCGACTTGGATAATAGCATTGAGGCGCTTGGGATAAGGAAAACCGATCATGCGGTTGCTGGCACTGGGGGTCACCAAGGCTTCTGCCGTCTGGGCTTGCGGGAACCAAGCATAGGGATTTTGCGCCGCGACTTCTGTGAACGGGGCAAACAAAGCCCCCATCGCCGCAGAATGGTCTTCTAGGCTGCTGCCCAGATTGGCACGATGCGCATTCTCAAACATCGGATACACATTTGTCGGGAACTCAAGGCCGTGGCGGGCCTCGTAAGCCGTGCAACCGTCCCGCCCATCGCCAAACATGGCCGGGGCTTCTTCATCGTCAATCTGGTGCGCCTTGAGTGCGTCGAATTGACCAGCTTGAACAAGCTTCATCAGTGAGCCTAAAAACTCAGCGCCAGCCAAAAGGACCAACCTGTTATCCCCCTTGGCGATCCGCTCTGCAGCTTCATTGACCAACGCTTGGGGTGTATTACCACCGACATGGGTATAGGTTTGCCACGAAGGGGCTGCCCCCAACGCTTTGGCCAACGCTTTTGGTGGGTTCTTTGCTTTGGGAATCGGCATGCGGCTCAGGTTTCCGCCCGCATCAATGGTAAAGCCAACGACCGCCAAACCATCAATTTCAGTCAAAACATTTGGGTTCAGGCCAGAATCGGCAAGAGCATCCTCTGCCGCGCGGGCACATAAGCCAATGGGAGGCGGGCAAGCCTCAGGCGCACCGCGATAGGTAAATTGGCCTCCGCCAATCAGGACAGGCGTGTTTGGATCAATCAAGTTCAACTCCCCGAGTCTATTGTTCTTTGTTTGTATTTGCGACGCAGATAAGACCATTTTGCCGCTAAGTCGAGGCGCCTAAAAAATCATCAAAGTGTGCCTAGAGTCTAGGCAATGTGTGGCTCACAGCCTATAGCGGCAGGTGCCGAGGTCGCGCCCTCACTTGGAAGGGACTATGCCCAACGCAGAACTCACGGACGGGTCCTTTTTGCCTTCCCCAAGGCGCTCGCGGCATCACACTAGCAGGCGGATTTTATGAAAAAGATCGAAGCGATTATCAAGCCTTTCAAGCTCGATGAAGTCAAAGAAGCGCTGCAGGACTTGGGTCTTCAAGGCATGACTGTGGTCGAGGCAAAGGGGTTTGGCCGTCAAAAGGGCCACACCGAACTCTATCGTGGCGCAGAATATGTCGTCGACTTTTTGCCCAAGCTGAAACTCGAAGTCGTCGTCGGTGACGATCAAGTTGACGCAGCCGTTGAGGCCATCACCAATGCCGCGCGCACCGGTCGTATCGGCGATGGGAAAATCTTTGTGTCCGACATCAGTCATGTCGTACGCATTCGAACCGGGGAATCTGGGATCAACGCTGTTTAAGCGTCTGCCCTCAGAAACTCTATTGACTGAACATACACCCTAACTGGCTTTTCAGGAGAGAACCGATGTCGAAGTTTGACAAGGTCATGCAGCAGATCAAGGACGATGAAGTCCAATATGTAGATTTTCGGTTCACCGATCCGCGCGGCAAGATGCAGCACGTGACTTTCGATGTCGACATGGTTGATATCGACCTATTGGAAGAAGGCGTCGCATTTGACGGTTCGTCGATTGCTGGCTGGAAGGCCATCAACGACTCCGACATGATCATGTTGCCAGATCCAGACAGCGTGACCTTGGACCCCTTCTATCAGCAAACCACCCTCGCCATCGTCTGCGACGTGGTCGTCCCCGGCACCTTGAAGCCTTACAACCGCTGCCCACGCGGCATCGGCAAGCGCGCTGAATCCTATCTGCAGTCGAGCGGCGTGGGTGACACCGCCTATTTCGGCCCAGAAGCTGAATTCTTCGTCTTTGACGACGTGCGTTGGAACACGGACCCTAACAACACCGGCTATTCCTTTGACTCCACCGAACTGCCTTACAACACCGGCAAGGTCTATGAAGGCGGCAATATGGGTCATCGCCCCGGTCCAAAGGGCGGCTACTTCCCAGTTGGCCCAATCGATTCCGCACAAGATCTGCGCGGCGAAATGCTGCAAGTGATGAAGGAATTGGGCCTCGAGCCTGAGAAACATCACCACGAAGTGGCCCCTGCTCAACATGAGCTGGGCTTGAAGTTCCAAACGTTGACCAAAATGGCCGACTATATGAACCTCTACAAATATGTGATCCAGAATGTCGCGGCAGCTTATGGCAAGTCCGCAACCTTCATGCCTAAGCCTTATTACAAGGACAATGGCAGCGGGATGCACGTGCACCAGTCGATCTGGAAAGGCGGCAAGCCTTTGTTCGCTGGCGACCAATATGCCGATCTGTCTGAGAACTGCCTGTACTATATCGGCGGTATCATTAAGCACGCCCGTGCGATCAACGCCTTCTCAAACTCCTCGACCAACTCTTACAAGCGCTTGGTCCCCGGCTATGAAGCCCCAGTCATGTTGGCCTATTCGGCTCGCAACCGCTCGGCTTCGATCCGCATTCCTTACACCACCTCGCCAAAGGCCAAGCGCTTGGAAGCCCGCTTCCCAGACCCAATTGGCAACATGTATTTGACCTTCGCAGCGCTCTTGATGGCGGGCCTCGACGGGATCGAAAACAAGATCCACCCAGGCGACCCATTCGACAAGGACCTCTACTCCTTGCCACCAGAAGAGCTGGAAGGCGTGCCAACCGTGGCAAAGTCCTTGGACGAAGCCCTCGATTCTTTGAGCGCTGACCGCGACTTCTTGAAAAAGGGCGGCGTGTTCGATGATGACATGATCGACGCCTATATCGAACTGAAGCGGGAAGAGTGTGAGCGTTTGAACATGCACCCACACCCTGTCGAATTCGACATGTATTACAAAATGTAAGCTGCTCCTCAGCTTATAGGAAAAGCCCGGCTCTGCCGGGCTTTTTTGTGCTCTAAATTTGGGCTCAACTTTGATCGGAATAGATCAAAACAAGACTTAACTCATGGTTACCAGCATTTATTCAATTTTAATCATCGTCCAGTTAAGATGACCCTACGTCAGCCCACGCTTGGGCTGACAAACGAACCGCCTTCTGAAGTGAAGATCAGCCTCGTTTGTAGCCGCTGATCTTCGCTTCTTTTTTGTTCCTCCCGACATTTTCGGTTTTGTAACCAGTTTCTGCCATCCTGACCTCGGTGGCTTGAGGCGCAGCTGTGTTGTCGACTCAAGGTTTTTGGGAGGTAGCAAGATGAAAAAGCGCATTCTCTTTGCTTTTGCAGCATTGGCTTTGGCCGGCTGTGCTTCGTCCGCGCCTCCGTCGAACATCGCAGACGCGTGTGCCATCTTGGACGAAAAAAGCCGCTGGGAAGACCATGTTTTTGATGCCGCCCGCGACTGGCAGGTATCACCGGGCGTCATACTTGCGTTCATTCGCCAAGAGAGCAGCTTCCGCCGCGATGCGAGACCCAAGGATCGAAATGGTCGCTTGCTCTCCACCGCCTATGGTTATTCGCAAGCCTTGAATGGGACGTGGGCCGACTATGAAAGAGCGCGCGGCGGGGCCAAACGCAAAAACTTTGGCGACTCCGCCGACTTCATTGGCTGGTACTTAGACCATATTTCCCGCCGGACGGGCCTTTCAAAGACTGACACTCGTAATCTTTATCTGGCCTATCACGAAGGCCCCACTGGCTTTCAGCGTCGCACCTATTCGAACAAGCCTTGGCTAGGCGAAGTGGCGAGCCGGGTCAGCAGCCAAGCGGCAATTTATGACGGCCAGCTTCGCCGCTGCGAAGCGCGTCAAATGCGCAAGCTGGCCAGCAACTAGGCCTATGTCGGTTGCGCAGGTTTGCTAGGTGCGCAATTTTACATCGGTTGCCCTAAGGCGACCACCTTCCCTCGCTCAGCAATCCAGACTAGGGTTTGACTGAAAGGCTGCCGCAGAACAGCTTAAGCTTTGGGAGATGACCATGACTGACGATACAAAAGTCCTCTATGAACTCGACGGCGACGTCGCCATCATTACCTTGCATGACCCTGCCACCATGAATGCATGCGGCGTGGATATGGCGCAAGAAATGACCCGCGCCTTTAAACGCGCCGCAGGCGAAGCCCGTGCGATTGTTTTGACGGGCACCGGTAAAGGCTTTTGCTCAGGTGCCAATCTGGGGTCGACTGCCTCCAACATGAGCGGCGCGCAAAACCCTGAGCAATTGGATGCCGGGGCGGCGCTTGAAAGCACTTACAACCCCTTGGTGACAACGATCCGCGACCTGCCAGTTCCGTTGGTAACGGCGGTCAATGGTGCAGCGGCTGGCATTGGCTGCTCGTTCGCGCTTCTGGGCGACATCATTCTTGCCTCTGAGAACGCCTACTTCTTGCAAGCCTTCCGCCGGATTGGCTTGGTACCAGATGGCGGGTCGACCTATATGTTGGCGCGCGCTGTTGGACGTGCCCGTGCGATGGAAATGATGCTGTTGGGCGAAAAGATTTTTGCGCCTCAAGCGCTTGAATGGGGCCTGATCAACCGCGTTACGTCGCAAGACACCTTGCTGGATGAGGCAAAAACGCTCGCCCACACGCTGGCCAGCGGCCCAACCAAGACGCTGTCGATGATCCGTCAAGCCGCTTGGGCCAGCTTGGACAATGACTGGAAATCGCAATTGGCACTCGAGCGCGACTTGCAACGTGAAGCGGGCCGGACCAAGGATTTCCGCATCGGTGTGATGGCCTTCCTGTCCAAGCAAGTGGCGCAATTCACCGGCCGCTAATGCCACGCCCGCAGCGGGCCATCACATCAGAGGACCGCGCGTGGACGTTTTGTGGATCACCCTGCCAATCTTTGGCCTGATCGCCCTTGGCTGGGCGGGGGCAAAGGCTGGTCTATTTGACGGCACCACGGCCTCGGGTCTGTCGCGCTTTGTCTTCTGGCTTGCCTTTCCCTCCCTCCTACTCACCTCTATGGCGAAAGCCCCGGTGCCAAATGCGGCGCAGGGCTCAACCCTTTTGGTGTGGGTTGGGGTTTTGATCGCAGGGCATGTGCTGGCTCGGCTGGCAGGCAAGGCGCTCGGACTATCGAAAACCAGCCAAGCCGGTGTGGGCTTTGCCTCCTCCAGTGGCAACACAGCTTTTTTGGGCACGGCCATTCTGGCGAGCTTGTTCGGGCCTGACGTCTTGGCCATGGCTGCCGCCTTTGTTGCGTTAGAGAATATCCTGATTGTCGGCCTCGGCGTGGCAGGGCTTTATCTGGCCAAGCCCGCGCCAGACGCCGCCGCAGCGCGCCGCGCGATGTTGGGCGGCCTCACCAATCCAGTCAGCATGGGGGCTTTCATCGGCTTTCTGATCGCCTTGACGGGCCTTCACATCCCAGCCGCCTTGATGCGCCCACTCGACATGTTGGGTGCCGCTGCAAGCCCTGCAGGCCTCGTCGCACTTGGCATTGTGATGGCGACCAGCTTGGGCTCAGTCCAAAGTCAATCGGGGCGCGATATCGGCCTTGTGGTTATGGTCAAGTGCATCGCCCTGCCCTTGATGATGGCCGCGGGCATGGCAGCCATAAATGCTCCGCGTGATCTTGCCATGGCCGCCACCATCCTTGCGGCCTGCCCCAGTGCGGTAAATGTATTCATCCAAGCCCAACAGGCAGAAGTCTGGGGCGATACGGCTGCGCGCGCAGTCTTTCTGACCACCTGTGTATCGATCATCACGCTGAGCCTTGCAGCCAGCTTAGCCGTCTAACTCGGTACCTGCATCCAGCTTGGCGGGTCCAACTGGATCGGCTGATCCCCTGCCCGCAATTCTTGGCCTTCGCTTATGGCCTTTTGCGCCCGGTCAAAGCGAATGAGGGCAAGACCATGGCCGGGGCCACCTGTGCGCATGCGGCCGACTTCCCAACCGTCTGCCAGAATCGGCGTTTCAAACGCTGGCGCTGTTCCCTCATAGCGGATGCGGCATAGCTTTGTTTTGACCGTGGTGCGCCGCTTCATCCGGCTGGTCATTTCCTGGCCGACATAGCAGCCTTTATGGAAATCCACCCCGCCCATCTCATCCATCAAGCCTTCGAGGATAAAGTCCTTTTCGGCCAAAAGATCAGCCGCAAGGTCTGGCACGCCTAGGCCCAGCCGCGTTTGTTCATAGGCCGCAAATGCCGCCGCTTCACTTGGCAATTCAACGCGGGGCGCGATGAACCGCTGCGGCAGCTCGCCATGGCGAGGGTCAGGGTAATGAATGGCATTTGGCGGCAAAGCCTCTGCGGACCAGACAGCGCCAACCATATAAGCCTCACTCTTATCCTCAATCGTCACCTTCGACCGCAAGCGATAGAGGCTTAAGCGTTTGGCAAAGCTCGCCGCTTCAGACACGTCGATCCAATAGGTCCCGGCCTCGGGTGCGATGATGAACAGCTCGAACAAGAACTTGCCTTGCGGCGTTAACATCGCCGTATAGACGCACGCCCCAGGGCCAGCGCCTGCGACATTGTGAGTTAAAAGACCATCCAGCAAAGTCGCCGCATCGGGGCCCGACACGCAAACTAGCCCGCGCTTGGGGAAGGAAACAAAATCAGCCATCGCCCACACTTAGGACTGATTGCACCTTTGTTCAAACCCAATGGCCAAATCATCAGTAAAGCGCACCAAGGCATCCACAATCCCGGGCTCTAGGCTAGCATGACCAGCATCACCAATGATTTCCAATTGAGCGTGCGGCACAACCTTCTTCAACACCCAAGCCGAAGATAAAGGCGTCAGCACATCATAGCGACCATGTGCAATCTGGATCGGGATGGTTTCCAACACAGACGCATGATCGAGAAGCCAGCTGTCGGTTTCAAAGAAGCCCTTATTGACGAAATAATGGTTCTCGATGCGAGCAAAGGCCTCAACAAATCGGTCCTCTTCAAAGCGGCCCGGGCGGGCATCTGGACCCTTCATTGACAGGCAATCCCCTTCCCACCGCGCCCAAGCCCGCGCCGCAAGAATGCGAGTGTCGCGATCTTCGCTAAACAGGCGCTTGTGGAACGCACCCACAATGTCCCCGCGTTCCTCCTCCGGGATCACGCTAACATAATGCTCAAAAGCGTCTGGAAAGATATTGCTGGCTCCAGATTGATAGAACCACGCGATCTCGGCTTGGCTTATCAAGAAGATGCCGCGCAGCGTCAGGCTCAACACGCGGTCGGGGTGCTTGATCGCATAGGCCAGTGCCAAGGTTGAGCCCCAAGAGCCGCCAAAGACCGCCCACGCCTCAATACCTAAGTGTTCGCGAAGCTTCTCAATATCGGCAACAAGGTCCCAGGTCGTGTTTTCGCGGGTCTCGGCGTGCGGGGTAGAATTGCCACAGCCACGTTGGTCAAACCCGATGATCCGCCATTTCCTCGGATGAAAGAAGCGCCGCATATCTGGGCTCATCCCACCGCCAGGACCACCGTGCAAACAAACCACAGGGATGCCCTCAGGCGTGCCAGCCTCTTCAAAATAGAGGGTGTGCAAATCACTGACAGGCAGGTGCCCTGTCTGAAAAGGCTCAATCTGGGGATAGAGCGCGCGGCGGATAGAAGCGGAATCGGGCATGAAGTTCCTTCGTGTGAAAACACGACTTAGAGCGGACAGTTCTGGCGTACAAGGTGGGTAACAGCGTGGCGTTCAAGCTGTGCGCAGGTCGCCAAATCTCTTGTGCATCCAGTCGGAAATAGCTGAATTGGTCTCGTCTGGCTTTTCCTGCTGGGTCCAATGACCACAGCCATGAATTAGCACCCGGTCGAGGTCTGGCACATATTTTTCCATCCCATCGGCGGCTGAAGGCGGCAAAACAACGTCATTTTCCGCCATGATCATTAGACTGGGCTGAACAACCAGATCTGGAATATCGGCACTATCGAGCCAATTGCGGGTGAAGTTGCGATACCAATTGATGCCACCGCGAAAGCCAGTGCGCGTAAAGGTGTCGACATAGACCTGATGCTCCGCCGCGGTCAGCAAAGGATGGGTCGCTTTGGACTTATCAAAGCTCTGCAACGCCAGTTGAAACGCATGATTGCGCTTGCCTTCGGGACGGGCGTCAAACTCCAAAGGCGTCACAGATGAGCGGCGCATATAAAAGCGGAAGGTTTTGTCGACATCTTCTTCCAGAATCGCTTCCATCGCGCCGGGCTTTTGAAAGAAGATGATGTAATGATCAGGTCCGAACCGCTGCTCATAAAGCGCTATGGGATCGATCGGTGGGCGCTTGGTATAGGGTGTATTGACGCCGATCACGCCTGCGACGCGGTCTGGCCTGCGCGTCGCCATGGCCCACACAATCAACCCACCCCAATCATGACCGCAAAAGACAGCCTTCTCAATGCCCTTGGCATCCAGAAGGGCTGCAAGATCACCGGTCAACGTATCAAGATCATAGGCCTCAATCGCTTCAGGGGCCGAGGTCAGGCCATAGCCGCGCAAATCTGGGGCGATGGCGCGAATCCCTGCTTGGGGCAGCCCGACCAATTGATGTCGCCACGAGAACGCGAGCTCTGGATAGCCATGACACAAAACCACAGGCGGCATTTCTGTTGGCGTGTGGGTATCCCACACAGCCATGTCGATGCCATTAAGGGGCAGCATTTCCGGCGCTGACAAGCCAAATTGGGACCAATCAATCTGGTTCATCGTTCTGATCCTTTCGGCTAAAACAGGCCCAAGCAAGCAAGAGCCAACCGCCGAGCAAGCTGAGGCCACCCAGAGGCGCGGCCATCGCCACGAGACGCGGAGCCCCCAGTGCAAGGGCGTAAAGAGAACCTGCAAACAAGGCGATCCCGATACTGAAGAGTGGGACCGCAAAGCGCGCCTTGGTGTAGCCCTGCGTCTGCAGCCAAACACAGGCAAAAAGCGCCAAGGTATGGGCCATGTGCTGGCTACTGCCCGTCACCACCCAGGCCTTAGCCTGTGGGCTCGTCAGACCGTGTGCACCAAACGCGCCAATTGCCACAGCCACAAATCCTGAAAGACAAATCAGGCCCAGAAGTTGGTGTTGCTTCATGCGGTCATCGCTTTAGGTGGGATGGCATAGGTGACCACGGCGTGGGCGACCAGATCCGTCTCGCCCTCGGAGCGAATGCCAGCTTCCATCACGGCCATGGTCTTACCCAGTTTCATCATGCGCACGTCAGCAATCAAATCCTTGGGCTTCGGTTTGCGCATGAATTGGATCGACAGATTAGTGGTAACAGCGAGTGGTTGGAACCCAATGGCCGACAGCACCAAGGCGTAAGCAGCGGTATCGGCAAGCGCCATCATGGTAGGGCCGGACAAGGTGCCACCGGGCCTGATCTGGTTGGGATTATAGGCAATGCGGCACCGCGCACTTTGCCCATCGGCAGCTTCCACAAAGGGCGGGGTCCCGCCCGTGAAAGCTTGCGCCAAGAACTGATTGATTTCGTCAGGGGTCATGGTCGCACGCTAAACTGCAGGCCTAATCAGGTCCAGCCACTTCACCCAGCACAGAGTGATGCGCGGCCGCTTCTGCAGCATGCGCAATCCCTCCACAGAGAAAAAACACCGGGTGCTGTAATTTTTTCTCGTCCTAACGTCTCGTTTACCAACGCGATTCACACTGAGGCTAGAAATTAGGAGACGTTTGTGGCGCGTGCAGAAGAAAATCAATCAATTGAATCTGAAAGCCAAATGGCACAGCGGCGCGCACAACGCACCTCTTGGGCCTTATTGCAGCGTGTGCATACGACGTTAGACCTGTCTTGCGCCCATGTGATCGAAGTCATGGCAACCGATGCTGGTGCCCATGTCGCTCTTTTGGCCCGCCAATTCCCCGGCGTGCATTTTGAGCTGAGCCATGAAGCAACCCGGTGTGGGGAGTCTGTTCGCATTCTTTGGGCACCTGATGGCGTGACGATGACTCTAACAACAGACCAATTGGCCAGCTATGACGCGGTCATCGTCACCCATGCGCCAGAAGAACTACAGGCCACATTCCAGACCTTTGCAGGCTTTGCCCGTGTGGCTGGCGTGCGTGATTTTGCAGGCGGTCAGGCTTTAGCCATCTTTGGCAAAGGCCTCGCGCGCGATCTGTTCCGGGCGAAAGTGCGCGATATCGCGGCTTAGGCTGATCACGTTCAGACGGCTTCACCTGCCGCTACGCCACTCGACCACGCCCATTGGAAGTTATAGCCGCCAAGCCAGCCCGTGACGTCGACCGCTTCGCCGACAAAATAGAGGCCGGGGATGTCTTTAACTTCCATCGTCTTTTGGTTAAGTGCAGCGGTATCAATCCCGCCCTTTGTGACTTCGGCCTTGGCATAGCCTTCATCGCCCACGGGCGTTAAATCCCAGTGGTGTAGGGTTTCAGAGAGGTTGCGGAGTTGGGCGTCTTTCAAATCTGCCATAGGCCGATCCAGCCCTGCCTTTTCAGCCAGTGCATGGGCCAAGCGCTGAGGCAAACGCTCTGACAAGATGGTGGCCGCTTGCGCGCGCGGGCGGGCGGTTTTGGCTTCGATCAGCCACGCCTCAGCCTTCACATCGGGCAACAGGTCTAGATAGATGCTCTCGCCCTTGTTCCAATAGGAGCTGATTTGCAGGATAGCGGGGCCAGACAGACCGCGATGGGTGAAAACCATGCCTTCGCGGAACGCCGTTTTGCCTTGCGCAGCGATGCCTTCCAGCGAAACGCCCGCTAATGGCCGCATCAGTTCAATGTCCTTAATGCCAAATACTAGGGGCACAAGCGCTGGCTTGGGCTCAATCATCGCCACTTGGAATTGGCGGGCAATATCATAAGCAAAGCCTGTTGCGCCTAGTTTCGGGATCGAGAGACCACCTGTTGCGACGATCAGACTGGGCGATGTGGCACGCCCAACTTGGGTTTGGACGACATAGGTCTCGCCTATGCGCGCGACATCTTGAATGTGCACATCGGTCGCAATCGTCACGCCGCCTTTCGTGCATTCAGCCAACAGCATATCAACGATGAGGCGCGCGGCCCCTGCCCCTTCGCAAAACAATTGCCCCAAGGTCTTTTCATAAAACGGGATGTGGTAGGCCTGTACTAGCTCTATGAAATCATGCTGGGTGTATCGGGCAAGGGCAGAGCGGGCAAAGTGGGGATTGGCCGAGATAAAGCGCTCTGGCTTGATCTCCATATTGGTGAAATTACACCGCCCACCACCCGAGATCAGGATTTTGGCACCCACCGTATCGGTATGCTCCAGCAACAAAACCTTACGGCCACGTTGCCCTGCGCGCGCAGCCGCCATCAAGCCTGCCGCCCCTGCCCCAATGACGATTACATCATAGCTGTCACTCATGCTGCGCACTTAAGCCCAAGTCGCATTTAGAGATAGCCACGGACGCAGCAGGAGGTGTAGCCTTGCCCCAACTTCACCAATAACAACTCTGGGAGCACGCGATGAAATATAAAACTTTGGGCCGTACGGGCCTTGTCGTTTCAGAACTATGCTTTGGCACCATGACCTTTGGCGGCGATGGCTTCTGGACGGTGATTGGCGGCCAAGATCAGAATGTCGCCAGCGGCCTTGTGCGCCAAGCCTTTGATGCGGGTGTGAATTTCTTTGACACCGCTGACGTTTACGCCAATGGCTTGTCGGAACAGATGTTGGGCCATGCTATTCGCGACAAGGGCCTGCGGCGCGACGAGATCGTGATTGCCACCAAAGCCCATGGCCGCGTGCTAGACCTCCTGCCCCCAGACGCCAGCCCGCACGCCCAAGCAGAAGCCGCCCGTAGGCAAAAGGCGCGCAATATCTCGGGCCTCTCGCGCAAGCATTTGTTTGACGCGATTGATGCAAGCCTCAAGCGCCTGAACATGGATCATGTCGATCTCTATCAAATCCACGGCTACGATCCTTTGACCCCCTTGGATGAGGTGATGGACACGCTGAACGACATCGTGCGTTCGGGCCGGGTGCGCTATATTGGCTTGTGCAACCGGGCCGCGTGGGAGACCGCCAAGGCCAATGGCATCGCCGAGCGCAAGAATTTTGCCCGCTTTGAATCGATGCAAATGTATTACACTTTGGCATCGCGCGACCTTGAACGCGAAGTCGTGCCGCTGGCGCAAAGCGAAGGCCTAGCCATTTTGCCGTGGAGCCCGCTGGCCGGTGGCCTGCTCTCTGGCAAGTTTAAGCGCGACCAAGCCGGTCCAAACAATGCGCGCCGCGCCAGCTTTGACTTCCCACCGGTCAATAAAGACCGCTTGTTTGATTGCGTCGAAGCGATGGAACCCATTGCTGAGGCCCATGGCGTCAGCGTCGCACAAATTGCTCTGGCGTGGCTGTTACACCGCCCTTGGGTGACCAGCGTCATCATCGGGGCCAAGACCGAAGATCAATTGACGGACAATCTGAAAGCCGTCGATGTAAAACTGACCGCGGATGATCTCGCCGTCTTGGACAAGGTTTCCGCCCTCCCGTCCGAATATCCCGGTTGGATGTTCCAAACCCAAGGCCGGGATCGCGCAAGTTCGGTGGGGTGAGGGAAAGGCCCCTCTCCCTTTGGGAGAGGGGTTGGGGGTGAGGGCTCCCACCCACCAAAACTAAAAGTGCATTGCGAAGGTCTTCATTGTTCGAACAGCGCGCCTATGCGGAGAATCCCCCCTCACCCCCGACCCCTCTCCCCCTAAGGGGGCGAGGGGAGCGCGACAGAGAACCCCTAGACAACCCCCAGTCAGCCCGTTAAGCCGTGCGCCCCCATGGCCCATCTACCCACCCTTGGTCTCGATTTCGGGACGACCAATAGCGTTGCGACCTTGCCTGATGGGCAGGGCAAAAGCCGTGCGATTACTTTTGCGCATGAGCAAGATTTGGTTCAGGCCTGCCGCTCTGTTTTGTGCTTCTGGCATGAGGAGGATGAGAACCGCGCCAAGGCAATGATGGAGGTGGGCCCTTGGGCGATTGACCGTTTTTTGGAGATGGGCGGGGATTGCCGTTTTATTCAGTCTTTCAAGACCTTTGCGGCCAGTCCTTTATTCACCAGCACCGTGATCCAAAACAAGGCGTGGCGGTTTGAAGACCTCCTCGCAGCCTTTTTGCGCCGCTTGAGTGAGCGCGCAAGCGAGCCCTTCCCCAAGCGCGTGCTGGTTGGCAGGCCCGTGCGCTTTGCGGGCAGTCGCTCTGACGAGGCGCTTGCCCGTACGCGGTATCAAGCAGCGCTGACCAAAGCGGGCTTTGAAGATATCGCCCATGTTTATGAGCCCGTGGCGGCAGCTTTCTTCTTTGCCCAGCGCCTCACCCAAGATGCCACCATACTGGTCGCCGACTTTGGCGGTGGCACCAGCGACTTTTCTATCATCCGCTTTCGCCGTGGACAGAAGGTGCAATCGGCAGAGGCCCTCGCCCACCGTGGGGTTGGCATAGCCGGGGATAGTTTCGACCAGCGCATCATTGATCATCTGGTGTCGCCCCTATTTGGCAAAGGCTCTCATTATGCGAGTGACGGTAAGGTCCTGCCCGTCCCCCTCGCATTTTACGGCCGGTTTTCCCAATGGAACCAATTGTCGATCATGCGGCAGACCCGCGACTATCAGGACTTACAAAAGCTGGCCAAGCAGGCCCTGCAACCTGAAAAAATCGACGCCTTCATCGACTTTCTCGACGCTGAAGCCAGCTATCACCTCTACCGCGCCATTGCCGCAGTGAAGACGACCTTGTCACACCAAGAAGAGGCGACTTTCCGCCTGTCCTTTGGCGGCAAAGACATGGTCAAATCTCTATCGCGTACTGACTTTGAATCTTGGATCGCCGATGATTTGGCCCAGATTGACACCTGTGTGAATGAGGCTCTAATTGCCGCAGGTCTGGATGAAGGTGGTATCGACCGGGTGTTCTTAACCGGGGGGTCTAGTTTTGTGCCCGCCGTTAAGGCCCAGTTTGAGAACCGATTTGGGGCCCAGAAGGTGGAAACGGGCGACCAATTCGTCTCGATCGCCCATGGTCTGTCCTTAATCGCCCAAGAGGACGACCCGAGCCCCTGGTTGGCTTAGGGCCCTCGGCTAGCCTAGTTCAACCATGATTTCGTCGGCAGCGACCGCTGCGCCTGCGCCGACATGGACCTTGGCCACTTTGCCATCGCGCTCGGCCCGAATGATGTTTTGCATCTTCATGGCTTCCACAATAGCAATCGCCTCGCCCGACTTAATCTCTTGGCCTTCCACCACTTCGATGGAGACAACAAGGCCGGGCATTGGCGAGATGATCATGCGCGAAGTGTCCGCCGCCACCTTCTCAGGCAGCTTGGCGTGCAACTCAGCGTCACGCGGTGTGGCGACGATCACGACGGCCTTGGCACCGCGATACTGGAACTCATAGCCTTGTGTGCGGTCTTTGAACTTGACGGCAAAGCCCTCATTCTCAAACACACCGGCCGCATGGGCGATTCCAGTGATCAAGCGGTCGCCCGGTTTAAAGCCACTGGTGATATCGATCGTGTCCCCGCTCTCAAAGCGGATATGCGCGCCACCGTTTGTGATTTCGACATGTAAGGGGTGATACGTGCCCTCAATGCGGACAACCCAGTCGCTGCGGATCGGCTTGTGCGGGGTCATGCGGCCACTGATTTGGGCGTCGCGTTCCAGCTTGCGCATGTGAACCAAAGCACCCACACCCGCCATCAGGCGCAAAATCTTGTCGGTTAGGGGTGCCCCCTTAAAGCCCTCAGGGAATTGGTCCTTGATATAGGCAGTCGTGATATCGCCAGAGCGGAAGCGCGCTTCCTCCATCACTGCGGCGAGGAACGGGATATTGTCCTGAATGCCTTCAATCGCAAAGGTGTCGAGAGCCGCCGCTTGGGCATCAATCGCCGCCAGACGGGTTGGGGCCCAGGTCACCAGCTTGGAGATCATCGGGTCATAGAACATCGAGATCTCATCACCTTCCCGCACGCCCGCATCATTGCGCACCTTATGGCCACCAAAGTCACCTTCGACGGGGGGCAGATAGCGCTTCAAGCGGCCAATGGATGGCAAGAAGTTGCGATAAGGATCTTCGGCATAAATCCGGCTCTCAATCGCCCAACCGTTGATCTTCAAGTCGGACTGCTGGAAGGACAAAGCCTCCCCCGCCGCGACGCGCAACATCTGCTCCACCAGATCAAGGCCAGTGATGGCTTCTGAAACCGGATGCTCCACCTGCAGGCGGGTGTTCATCTCAAGGAAGTAGAAGCTCTTATCCTTGCCCGAGGCCACAAACTCGACAGTGCCGGCGCTGTCATAGCCAACAGCCTTGGACAATGCGACGGCTTGGGCACCCATGGCAGCCCGGGTTGCTTCATCCAGCAGCGGGCTTGGGGCTTCTTCGATGACTTTCTGGTTGCGACGCTGGATCGAGCACTCACGCTCAAACAAATGCACGACATTGCCGTGCTTATCGCCCAAGACTTGGATTTCGATATGGCGTGGGGCCAGAATGAACTTCTCGATGAAGATGCGGTCATCGCCAAAGGCGTTCTTGGCTTCGGCACGCACGGCTGGGAAGCCTTCTTCGACATCCTTGCGGTCATACGCCACCCGAATGCCCTTACCACCGCCGCCAGCCGAAGCCTTGATCATGACGGGATAACCAATCTCCTCAGAGATGGCGACCGCATGGGCGGTATCAGAAATCTCGCCAATATGGCCCGGTACGCAAGAAACACCAGCTGCCGCAGCGGTCTTCTTGCTTTCAATCTTGTCGCCCATGGCGTGGATGGCATGCGGGTTCGGGCCGATAAAGACGATCCCCTCATCGGCACAACGTTGCGCAAACTCAACCTTCTCCGACAAGAAGCCAAAGCCCGGATGAACCGCTTGTGCGCCCGTTTCTTTGACGGCGGCGATAATCTTGTCGATCACCAGATAGGATTCAGAAGCTGGAGCTGGGCCGATGAAGACCTTTTCGTCGGCCATCTCTACGGCCATGGAATCGCGGTCGGCTTCAGAAAACACGATGACGGTTTTCACGCCCATCCGGCGGCAAGTCTTGATGATACGAACGGCCACTTCGCCGCGATTGGCAATCAGAATCTTATCAAACATCTCGGTCCGCGTGCCCCTAGAGCTATCAGCCTTCTTCCCGGCTTTATTATGTCGGGAACTGGTTAGAGGGCAATCGCGCGCGATGCAACTTTGCAGGGTCCGGCGAGGTGCAAGAAATCGCAAATGTCAGCTTGACCTGACATTTCGCAGATGTTAGGTACACCTGACATTCAGGAGGCAAATGCCATGGAACAGACACCCCAAGCCAAGACCTATATTGTCCGCACAATGGTATTCATGGGCATTTATGTCCTCATCAATGCAGCCGCGATTGCGGGAGTGATGGATGGCCTGCCCACCCCTGCCCGCTGGGTATTGACCGCTATGGTCAGCCTGCCAATTGCCGGTCAAATCTGGGCGACTTTGGTGATGATCCGCGACAGTGATGAATTCATCGGGGCGTTTTTGGCGCGCCAATTCATACTGGCCTCGGGCGTCGCGATGGCCTTGTTCTCCGCATGGGGCTTTGCAGAAAGCTATGCCGGGGCAGCCCATGTACCGGGATGGACGATTTATCCACTCTTCTGGGCCTGCTTTGCCCTCGTCAGCCCCTTTGCGCGCAAGGCAACCAAATGATCAATAATCTTCGCGCGTTACGGGCAACAAAAGGCCTAACCCAAGCTGAATTGGGTCAAGCTTTAGGGGTTTCACGTCAGGCCATTATTGCGATTGAGGCCGATCAACACGACCCGTCGCTCGACCTAGCGTTCAAGATCGCGGCTTTGTTCGAGACCCAAGTTGAGGCAATTTTCGAAAACCCGCACCGCGGGGCCTGATCCTTTGACGGTCACTCGGCCTTATGGTCTAGCCATTCATGCTCCAGCGCGCGCAGGCGACCGATCACGGTGATCAAAAACGCCGTCGACCAGCCCAGCAAGATCACGCCATTCGCCGCCTCAATCGCGCCGACCAAGCGCCAATCGCGCGGCAAGATCACATCGCCATAGCCCAGCGACACAAAGGTGACGGTCGAAAAATAAAGGGCGGTCTCAAAATCATGAAAGGCATGCAGGCCAAAGTGATAGACCACGGCATAGAGCCAAATTTCCAGCGTATGCACGGCAAATAGGCCAAATACGACAAAAAGAATGGCGAGGAAGCGCAACGAAAAATGTCGAGCTTGTGGGTCTGCCAAGGGCGGGCGCTTCCGGATCATATACATCAGGGCCGCAAGACCGAGGAAGTGGATAGTCACGGTCACGGCCACCATCAAGGATGAAATGGCCAAGGTATCCCAGATATCGGTGATGAAGTTGGCCACACCCAAGGAAGGCACTCCGTCTGGCGCTCTGCCAGTTGAACGTCAGTCATAGGCTAGTGCGGCTGCCCCGTCACCTGCGAGGGGCGCGACTTTCGGTCACACTTGGGAGTTGTATTGGATTCCGGCAAGTTGAAGGCCCCTCTCCCTCTGGGAGAGGGGTTGGGGTGAGGGCTTTCACTCACAGCATCGGCGTGTGGATTGCCGAGTTTTCATCTTGTCAAAGCCAAATCGCCTCTGCGTCCAAGCCCCCTCACCCCCGCCCCCTCTCCCCCATTGGGGGCGAGGGGAGAAAACTTTGGCAGTGAAGGGGCTTTTCCCTCACCCAACACACTTTTGAAACATCCAGCCCTTGGTCAAAAAGGCTTGTGCGTCCTCAATAAAATCAAAGCCTGCTGCATCGAACAGGGCCTTTAGGTCGGTTGTCAGATAGGTGCTGAAGAAAGGCTCATGAAAGCCCACGGGAAAAGCATCCAACAGGCGGTCGAGATTGGGATCATCGCCCGTCTGGAGCGCATCTGCCAGCACAAAAATGCCACCGGGTTTCAAGATGCGCGCGGCTTCTGCCACCACCGCTTTACGAATCTTGGGCGGCAATTCGTGGAACAAATAGACACACAGCACCCGGTCCACACTGGCACTATCAAAGGGCGTCGCTTCCGCTGCACCACTGATGGCCGTGGCGCTTCGGTAGGACGATAGGGCCTTGGCGGCCGCTGCCGCATAGGGTGGCGACATATCCAGCGCCGTGAAGCGCAAACGCGGGAAATTGCGCATGACTTCGCGCGCCAATTGCCCAGTCCCGCACGCAAGCTCAACGCAGGTCGTGGTACGCTGGTCGACGCCTTTCAGGCTTTTGGCCAACAACGCTAAAGCGGTAGACCGCCGCATCGCGCCAGCGGAGCCCGTAAAAATCGTCTCGACTTGAAAGTCATAGAGGTCCGCACTTTCAGGTGTCAGCCATCCGCCACTTTGCCAATGGAAATTTTGACGGAAATAAGCGGGAAACCCCTCCCCCAAACCCTCATCGCGCACCTCGACGCCATTCTTGGCCAAGCGACGCTGATCAATCGCGCGCACATCTTGCAGATAGGCAAAGCTTTTGCGTGTCTGAGCGAGTTCGGTTTTGGCCTGTGGGGCAAGGTAAAGCCCAGCATCAATATTGGCCATATCTTGGGTAAAGGCCGCCATATAGGCTTGGCGCATGCGGGCTAAATCTGGCTTAGGCTTGTCGGAGCTGAAAGGTGTGTCACCTGGCCGATCAAACGGGGCCGACGTTGCGCGTGAGAGGCCGTAATGAGCGGCATAAAAGGCCAGCTTGGCTGTCGCGCCTGCGCGATATTTCAAGGCTTCGATGCGGTCCATATTCCTAACCTAGACCTGACACATAGATTGGCCAATCAAAAAATGATCAGTCCATCACCCCCGCATCGATCCACGCCTTTTTAGGCCAGCGCGCATGCACCCAGAACCATTGTTCGGGCGCTTTCAGAATGTTTTCTTCCATGAATTGATTGATCCGCAGGACCGAGGCCTCGACCGCATCATCCACCGGCAGATCAAAGTCCATCATCATGGGTTCTTGAATATCAACTTTGAAGTGCGCCCCAGACAGGCGCTTGACCGTCATGGTCTGCAAGGGTGCTTGGAAGCGGTAAGCTAGGCGGGATGGCCCATCAGCGGTCTTGCACATGTGGCCAAAGAACGGGGCTTCCACGCCCGTCTCATACTTCTGGTCGTTCATCATGGCGACAGAACCGCCCTTGGCGAGGATCCGCATCAAACTAACGCCGCCCGATGGCCCTTTCGGCGCAAATAGGCGCACACCATAGTCAGCACGGGCTTTGACGATTGTGTCATCAACCCAGATGTTGTTGGCTGGCCGATAGGTAACGCGGCAATCAACCCCGCGCCGCACAATGGCCGCGGGCATAACTTCCCAATTGGCAAAATGGCCCGAGACAAAGACACCAGCTTTGCCCGTTCCCACATAGCGGTCGAGAATGTCCAAACCTTCAAACTCTGCCCGGCTGTCGGGCGTAAACAGGCCCATGGCGGACAGATGCGGGAACTCCCCCACGACGCGGCCCAAATTGTCCCACATCGCGTCCAGCATCTCGCGCTCTTCGGCGGCGGTGATACGGGGGAAGGCCAAGCGCATATTGTAACGCGCTGTTTTATGCGCACTCGTGATCGGGCCAAGACGCCGGGCAAAGCCAGCGCCCGCATTAGAGGCTTCGTCCAAGGACATCCGGCTAATGCGGTTCCAATAGGTGTGAAACGCCCAAGATTCGATGCGCTTGAAGACGGACTCGCGACGACCTGCTGTCATGGGAAAATCCTAATCCTGCCCGAGATGGCTGTCGAGTTTAGCGCGCAGAAAGGCAAGAAAGGCTGCCTTATCCGCCAAAACCGCCTCAATCGGAACGACGCGCACCTTGGCTGCAAAGGCAGGCGGCAGACGTGCAAAATCCTTCTCGGTCGTAACCAAAGTGGCACCAGCTGCCAAAGCATCGGCTTCAAGCCGCGCCAGCTCATCCGGGCGATAGCGGTGGTGATCGTCAAACGGATAAAGATCGACCACGTTCAAGCCCAAGCCGCGCAACGTCGCATCAAACTTCTCCGGTCGACCAATCCCGCAAAAGCCCAAAACCGGGCCTTCAATGGCGATAGGCTTCGCTTGCAGCGTGGCCTCGAAAATGGGGCCGCGATAGCCTTCCAAATCTTCCTGCGTATCGTCCGAGATCGGCCCCATCAAAATCACTGCATCGGCACGTGCAAGGCCGATAGCGGGCTTCTCGCGCAAGGGCCCTGCCGGAATCAAATGCCCATTGCCAAAGCCTGTCTGGCCATCGACCACCACGAGCGAGAGTGTTTTTGCTAAGGCCGGATTCTGGTGACCATCGTCGAGGATCACAACCTTCATACCTTGCTGGGCTGCCAGCTTTCCTGCCGCTGCCCGATCACGACCGACAAAGACGGGGCCACCTTGCGCCAACATCAACGGCTCATCGCCCACGTCTTGAGCCCCATGTACGCCGGGCTCAACGGCCACAGGGCCTTCCAATGTCCCGCCATAGCCACGCGAGACAATGCCAATGGGTCCGCCCAAAAGGTCTGCCAACAAAGTCCGCAAGGCTTGTGAAAATGGGGTTTTGCCTGTGCCACCGGCGGTCAGATTGCCGATGGAGATGACTGGGATCGGTAGAGCCTCTGGCTGAGCTTGCGCGATCCGCCGCGCGACACTGGCCCCATAGAGTGCGCCAAGCGGCGATAAAAGCAGCCGCAGGATGGGCGCGGCATCGCGGCCAAAACGAATGGTCCAAAAGGCGGGCGCTCTCATGTCTTAGACCGCCCCAAAAGCGCGACCAGAGCAGCCACCGTGTCCGCCATGGCGTGGCCACCTTGCGCAATCACGCCACGCGCAGCTTCGTTCAAGCGCTCACGATGAGCGGGGTCACCCAACAGGCCCGCCAAAGTCAAAGCGATGCGATCGGAAGCATGATCGTCCAGAATGACCGCCCCATCCTGATCTTCCAAGGCCTGATAGAGGTCGAGGAAGTTGCCGACAAAGCTGGCGCTGACGACCGTTGAGCCAAGCTGCACCGGCTCTACTGGATTATGGCCGCCAATGCCGGGCTGTAAGCTACCCGCCACAAAGGTCACCGGCGCCAACCGCATCGCCAAACCCAATTCGCCCAGCGTATCCCAAAGCCAGACCGGGGTCTGGGGCCCCGGAACTTGCCCCGTCGAGCGGCGCACAGGCACCAAGCCCTGCTTTCGGCACGCAATCTCAACATCTTGAGCGCGCTCGGGATGACGTGGGGCCAAGATCAACAACGCGTCGGGTGCCCCCAAGCACAAAGCCGCATGGGCGGCGAGCAGGACCGTCTCCTCCCCTTCATGGGTAGAGGCTGCCAGCCAGACTTGGCGTTGCCCGAGTTTTGCCGCCAGCACCTTAGCTTCCTTGGCATTCACGATGGGTGCAGGGGCTGCAAGTTTGAGATTACCAATGGTGCCAATAGGCCCCTTGCGAAACAGGCTGAGCGCTTCAAAGGTGCGCTTGTCGGCGGGCAGCGCGACATCGAACAGGGAAAACAAAAGCTCCGCCGTCTTCGCCCTGCCCCGCCAGCCCTGGACCGACCGCGCTGTCATGCGCGCATTGACCAAAGCCAGGGGTACGCCAGCTTGCTTGGTTGCCAACAATAGGTTTGGCCAAATCTCGCCTTCTACAAAGATGGCGAGGTCTGGCTGCCAACCCGCGATAAAAGCCTTTGTCGCCATGGGCGTATCCACCGGGACATAGCGATGCAGATCAGGCGCAGATAGCTTGCGCGCCATAAGGTCAGCCGAGGTCTTGGTACCGCTGGTAAACAAGAAGGTCAGGCCGGGCTGTGCTTTGCGCAGCTCTTTGGCCAGAGCATGGCCGACAATCGATTCCCCCACGCTGGCCCCATGGATCCAGACCAATTTACCTTTCGGGCGCTCAATCGGGGCTGTGGCCAATCGCTCCCCAATCCGTGTCGGGTCCTCCCGGCCTTTAGCCGCGCGGCGCGACAAAACGCCCGGCATAAAGCGCGCCAGAAGCTGTGTGGCGATCCGATAGAGCGTCAATGAGAACGGCAGGTCCTGTGTCACGCAGTGGCCTCGTCGAGAGCTGCTGGTGGTGCAGGTTCAATCAGCGGCCCGCCCACCAAGCGATCGGCTTCTTGCATGGCTTCGGTCAAGGCGATCTCTAAGGCCAGACGCGCGGCTTCCATTTCGGCCTCGCTGGCTTTAGCAGGAACCTCAATGGCAGGCTTATAGACAATCACCCCGCTCGAAAACAAAGGCGGCAAATGGAAACGGTCCCAGCTCTTGGCATAGCCCGCGCCCTTTACGGCGAAGGCCGAAGGCAAAAGCGGGACTTTCGCCATTTTCGCAACCCGAACGGCCCCAAGCTGGGCGCGCATGCGTGGGCCGCGTGGGCCATCTGGCGTAATCCCAACGCAACCGCCTTTTGAGGCATGGCTGAGCATCTGACGAAACGCCTGTAAGGCACCCTTATCTTCGGTCTCGCCATCGGCCTTCTTTTTCGATGACGACCCCCGCACCACCGTGCGGCCTACCAGTTCCGCAGCACGCGCCACAAACTGGCCATCAGGCGAGAGCGAGATCAGCATGAGCATTTTTTGAACATCGGTCGGCCAGATCGAATGCGCGCCCATGATGCGCGAATGCCAATAACACCAGACAACGCCCTTACCGGACTTCCAGACAGGCTCGGCATGCTCTTGCCCAACAAGCGTCCACCGCGTCGTGGCGCGCACCAAGGCCATCCAAGCGGCTAGAAAGCCTGCAAAAAACCACTGGACGGGTGAAGAACGAAAGAAGGCGCGCGAGAGTTTTTTGCTCATAATCCCCGCTCCATAGCGAGCGTTGCGCCTTAAGGCGAGTGCGCGGGCGCCACAGCTAAGGCTTGCATGGCAACGCGGGGCTGCCTAGATGCGATCCAATTAGCCGAAAAGACGCGCCCGTGCCCAAATTTGACCTGACAACGCCTGAACGCCGCAAAGCCGCTGAAGATGATTATTGGTGGAACGACCACGCCTTCTTGCGTGCGCGCTTTCAGAATAAATATCAAATCAGCCCACGCATGTGGCGCACAAACCAGCCCAGCCCCAAGCAATTGGCGGAGTGGAAAGAGTTTGGCATCAAGACCATCGTGAATTTGCGCGGCGATACCGACGCAAGCTTTACCGTGCTGGAAAAAGAAGCGTGCGAGCAATTAGGCCTGAACCTCGTCTTTCTGCATAGCGAAAGCCGCGGCGCACCTTATCCCGAGCGCCTGCTTGAGGCCAAAAAGGCCTTTGAAACGATGGAATACCCTGCCCTGATGCATTGTAAGTCCGGCGCGGATCGCGCTGGCACGATGGCGGTCTTTTATCTCTATCAGATCGAAGGCGTGCCGCTTGAAGAAGCGCGCAAGCAATTGAGCTTCAAATATCTCCACATCAGCGCGGCCAAGACTGGCATCCTCGACTTCTTCTGGGCCGAATGGGCCAAGATCGAAGCCACCGGCCGCATCGACTTCTGGACCTGGCTCACCACCGAATATGACCGCGACGACCTCAAAGCCCGCTATAAGCCGCAAGCTGCGTGGAGCTGGATTGTCGATAATGTTTTGAAGCGGGAATAGAGTGAACGGCACCGATTGGGCGAAGCCGTAGGGTGCATTCCGTAAGGAATGCACCACCCCCCATGCCGCGGCCCTTAGTGGTGATGCAGCCGTAGGGTGCATTCGGTGAGGAATGCACCACCCTCCATGCCGCGGCCCTTAGTGGTGGTGCAGCCGTAGGGTGCATTCCAACGGAATGCACCAAAAACCTCCCATCAATGATATCTAAAGATATCTATTTACCAATGAAGTTATTCATGGTTATAAATCGGCATGCCAAACTATCGTCGGATCAAAATCGAGGGTGGGTGTTTCTTCTTCACCGTTTGCCTAGCCGATCGGCGTGCAACGACTTTGGTTGACCATATTGGGGAGCTTAAAGAGGCGTGGCATTGGACGAAGGCACGTTTGCCGTTTTCAAGCCCTGCTTGGGTTGTTTTGCCAGATCATATTCATTGCATTTGGAAACTGCCAGAAGGCGATGCCAATTACGGGCTTCGCTGGTCGCTACTCAAAAGCCACTTCACGCGCACCGTAGCGATGCATAAAATAGTTCCAAGAGGGCAACGCAAAGGTGAACGCGGCCTTTGGCAACGCAGGTTTTGGGAGCATGCCATTCGAGACGAACGCGATCTTGAAAATCATTATACCTATATCCGCGGAAATCCAGTGCGGCATGGCCTCGTGAGTTCCATTGAAGATTGGCCGTTTTCCAGCTTCTCACAGGGAGGAATGTGACGCGGATGGACCATCACGATATCTTTGGCCTGTGGTTTTGGATGGTGCATTCCAAAGGAATGCACCCTACGGTGCGCAACGCCTTGCTGGATTGTCGATAACATTTTGAAGCGGGAATAGAGGTCGCGCACAATTGGATTGAAGTTCACCGGATCCAGCGGATCACATCCAGCAAAGTGGCCAAAGCGCTGGCAACATATGTCCCTGCAGCAGCCTTTAGCACCTGCCGGGCGTCGGCGAGATCGTCACCTTGCAAAAATCCGCCCTGTTCCAGGACAGGCAAAGCGCGCTTGAAGCTGGCATCGATTTCCATCGGCAAGGTCAGCACATGCATCAACACGCGCCCACTCATCAGCATGACTAGGGCACCGATTTGCAACATCGCAATCACGGGCGACTTGATGAGGATGCCAATCAACGGAATGGAGATCAGCATCAAGAAAGCAACCTTGTCGAGCCCAGCCAACCCCCCTGCCCATTTGGTGCGTGTTACTAAAAACCGGTCACCATCGCGGTGCTGGACGGCGTGGCCAACTTCATGAGCGGCCACGGCCACAGCCGTGACTGAGCGGCCTGTGAGATTATTGGGCGATAGCCGCACAACACGGGCAATCGGGTCATAATGATCTGTTCCAGCGGGCGTTTCTTCCAAGCCAACATCTGCCAAGCCTGCTTGATCCAGCAAGTGACGGGCAAGTTCGCCGCCGGTGCCGGGGAAATCTGGTCTGTCGACCGCGTGGCGCGCCATGACGCTCTTCACCCAATATTGAGGGCCGAAAATCAAGGCGAGAAGTGCTAAAATCCCAAGGATGATCAAAATTGGCATGGCTTCAATTTAGACCAAACGGGCCAAATTGGAAATCACGGATGTAGCGCTAATCCTATGCTGCCGCCTCAAGCCCGCAACAAAATCCCGCAAATCGATTCAAGCCCCGCTTGATCTTCCGCGTCAAACGCTGCGAGATCGGTTGAATCAACATCGAGGACAGCGGCCAATGAGCCTGAGGCGTCGTAGACCGGTACCACGATCTCGCTGTTCGATCGGCTGTCACACGCAATATGGCCCGGAAAGGCGTGGACGTCCTTGACCAATTGGGTTTGGCCAGAAGCCGCTGCTGCGCCACAGACGCCGCGGCCAAACGGAATGCGCAAGCAGCCCAGCGTGCCTTGATAGGGCCCAACCACCAGTTCCGTCGGCTTCAGTGGGTCCACCACGTAAAAGCCCGTCCAAAAAAAGCGTGGACCAAAGGCCTGCACCAACAGGCTGACAGCGGTGGCATAACGCGCAGTGTGGCTGGTCTCGCCTGCCACAACAGAGGCAATCATCGCCTCGACCTCGCGGTAGCGAGCCGGTTTTTCGAGCGGTAGATCGTCAGGGGAAAAGGTTTCGGCCATAGCGGCTATCTATGGCTTCGGCGCGCCGATTGCCAGAGGTGCACCCAAAAAGTCTCAGTCTTTGAAACGGTAGAGATAGCCGGTTACCTGACACAAGGTCTCAAACCCTAGAGCGCGCAAAATTGGCTCACTCGTTGGCAAAGCTTCGGAGAACACCCATTGGCAGCCCATCTCTGCCGCTGCCTGCACCCGGGCAAGCACCACAGGCCGATAAAAGCCGCGACGGCGATAGTCTGGATGGCTCGCCCCGCCATAAAGGCCGGCAAACCCACTCCCCTCGGTCTGGGTCAAGCGGCCCATCGCGACGGGCTTACCTTCAAACGCAGCAAGCCAAAAAGGCTCTTTCCCCAAAGCACGCCGGAGCAAATCCTCAGGGGTCTTATCCCAATTGTTTCCAAAGGTTTGCAGCGCTAAGTTAAAGCAATGCTCGGCTTGTTCCAGCGTGTGGATTTTCGCAATTTCTAAGCCTGCGACCGGTGATGCTGGGCCCAAATCAGTGGTGCGAACTAGAATTGTCTCAGTCGGCTGGCGCTCAAATTCTGCAGCCTCTAACGCTTGGGGGAGGCCTGCTGGTTGGTCGTGGGAATAGAGCTTCCACTCAAGGTCCTCGGCCCCAGCGGCGCGTGCTACGGCAAGCTCAGCATTGATCGCTTCTGCATAAGCGGGCGCGTCAATGTCCTGCCAGATGATCTGGCCATGATCGCGCGTCACCTGGGGTGTTTGGGCCCAAGTGGACGGCAAAGCGGCCCCCACGGGCCGTCGGCGCTGCCCAAGGTCAAAGGCTGCAAGCAGGGATAAGGCGGCCATTATTTCAAGGCGGCCAATCGCCCAAACTGGGTGGTCAAAACGCCATCAACCGGGGCCGCCAGCCCATTTAGTTTGGACTCAGAAGTACCATTGACCAGATACACCACATGAAGTTGGGTCTTACCGGGGTCTGCCGCAGGCTTAAGCGTGAAGGTCATCGTGGCCTTTACGGCCATCCCTTGCAGGGGGCCAAAGCCGCCCTCGATCCGCAAAGCTTTACCGGGAATGGCCATCAGCACGCGCGCATGCTCCACCCCGCCATTGGGCCAAGTCTCACACCAGCATCCACCGGGCCGCACATCCAGACTTAGGTTCTTAGCTTGTCCCGAATAGGTATGATCAGAGGACCACCAAGCCGCAACATCGACAACATGCTTCCAAGCATCAGACGGGGCACCCGCGAGCTCGACCTCATAGACCAAAGCCATCTGGCTCGACGAAGCGGATTGAACACCAGCCAAGGCGGAGTTGGAACCCAACATCCCAAGGGCGACACCTAACCAAATCCGCATGACGCTCTCCTTGATCAAGCAGCCTTCTTGGCTGCTGGTTTGGCTGAGCCCGTGCCAGCTTTCATCGTCTTGCCGTACCAGAATTCGCCTTCATCAAAGAAGTCGCGCATCACGGGCACGATCTTTTCAGCAAACGAGACCAAGAACAAATGCCCGCCACCTTGAACGATGTGCAGCTTGGCATTGGGCGCGAGGCTCGCGATCCAGCGGCCATTGATCTCCGGCACAATCTTGTCCTTATCGCCCATCATGACCAAGGTTTTGGCTTGCAGGAAGGGTAAGAACCACGCACTCGTCCAGCCCATCATGCAGGTCAGCTGTTGCATATAGCCCATGGTCGACGGTGGTAGGAGGCGCGAGGCATGACCGTCCGAGCCGCTGGTGTCGCCCCCGTAAAGCGTGCGGAAATTGGCTAGCATATATTCCTTATCGACATAGCGACGGGGGCTGGCCATTTTCATCAAGACTTCTGGGTCGCCCGGCACCATCAGCATGCCCATGCTGGTCGCGGCGAGCAAAAGACGGCCCGTGCGCTTTGAGTTTTGCCACGCAAATTGCTGGGCCATCGCCCCGCCCCAAGAGACGCCCATAACGTCGACGACATCAAACCCGTAATGATCCAATAACTTGGCAGCAAACGCGCACATCATCCAAGGCCGATACGGCAGGATCGGGTTGGGTGACTTGCCCACACCTGGCATGTCAAAGGTGATGATATCTCGGTCGACAAACCAATCGGCCAAGGGGGCCATCAGTTCAATATTGGCGCCAATCCCATTGAAAAACAGAATCGGTCGTGGACGGTCCTTACCCGCTTTACCTTGTAGGTCCGTACGCCAAACGGCGGCGCGAACGGTGCGTCCGCCGATGGTGACACGTTCGAACTGGGCCTTGCGGCCTGTCGTTTCGGTAGCTGATGACACGTTAGACAATCCTTTTAGCGATCCCTGAGCCGGGCAAACTATGGTCGATCAAGATGGTTGCAAAACACTTACGCTTGGAAAGAGTCCGTCGATACACCCGTTTTAGTCATTGAACGCATAGCGGCCAGGTGCCGCATCGCCTGCGGGATGGTTCTTATTGCCAACCTCTGCCGGAGCCGCCTTCATCGCGCCAGAGCGCGCCTTCAGCCATTCGCCCCACAAGGGCCACCAAGAGCCTGGGACTTCGGTTGCGCCTGCCATCCATTCGTCGGTGGTTGGGGGTGGCTTGCCCTCATTGCGATAATATTTCGACTTCGGATTGCCCGGTGGGTTCAGCAAAGCCTGAATATGGCCAGAGTGCGAGAGGATGAACTCGATATTCGGAGAGCCCACCAATTGGGTCGTGCGATAACAGGCCTTCCATGGCGTGATATGGTCGGTAACACCCGCAATGACGAACAAATCATTGGTGACTTTGGTCAAGTCAACAATATGGCCCGCAAACTCCACCTGCCCCGGATTAGCAAATGGCTGCTTGGGATACATGTCGAGATAATCAGAGTGCAGCTTTGCCGGCAGATTGGTCGTGTCATTATTCCAGAACAACACGTCAAACGGCGGCGGATCTTGGCCCATCAAATAGTTATTGATGACATAGTTCCAAATGAGGTCATTGGGGCGCATCCAAGCAAACATCCGGCCCAAGGAATCGCCTTCGAGAATGCCCTTCTTGGCCGAGCGTTGGCGTGCCAATTCAATCCCATGTTCAGAGACCAAGGCCCCGACTTCGGAATCGTCCTTTTGTGGGTCGAGCACGTTCACCATCAGGCTGACCGCATTGACGCGATTATCGCCCATGCTGGCCAATTTCGACAGGAAGGTCGCCGTGGTGATGCCGCCCGAGCAAGCGCCCGAGACGTTCAGCTTCTTCGACTTGGTGATCTCTAAGATCACATCGCTCGCCTTGATCAGCTCATCGACATATTCCGCCAAGCCCCAATTGCGATGCTCTACCCGTGGATTGCGCCACGAGACGAGGAAGGTGGTGAGACCTAGCGAGCCCAAGAAGCGCACAATGCTCTTGTCTGGCGAAAGGTCATTCACATAGGCTTTGTTGATCTGTGGCGGGATGATCAGGAACGGAATGGCATGGACCTGCTCGGTCGTCGGCGAATATTGGATCAGCTCCATCATTTCCGTCTTATAGACGACCGCGCCCTTGGAGGTGGCAAGGTTTTCGCCGACTTTGAACGGGCGCTTGTCCACTTGGCTTACTTGGCCACCATTTTCCGTGATGTCGCGATAGGCATTTTGCAGGCCTTTAATCAGGCTCATGCCACCGCTTTCATAGGCGCGTTTGATCGCAGCCGGGTTGCCCACCAGCGTATTGGTCGGCGAGATGCTGTCGATAATCATCTGGGACACAAAGGTGGCGCGGGCCTTTTCCATCTCGTCTAAATCAAGATCAGCCAGCCAGGTGCCAACATTCTTCTGCACAGCCAGATAATATTGCATGCCCATGCGATAGATCGGGTTATATTTGAACGTAATATCCATGAAGCGCTTATCTTTGGCTTCTGGTGCCAGATCGCTTTCATTCTTCAAAATCTTGACGACATCATCGCCCAAGGCCTTTAAATGCTTGGTCGTGGTGGCAGGCTTTGCGGTTACTTCACGCATCATTAGCGCAACCGCGCCCATCAAATCCTCACGTGCCAAGCCCATCATAGCCGTCAGGGCCACAGTATTTTGTGCGGCTTCGTCACCAAGATTGATTTTCTGCTTCGACATTTAGACCTCCCTGCTATGATGCTTCATTAAATGACCTCCGCAAGCGTTGTCAGAGCTGACGTTATGACGGCAATTGACAATCGTGAAGTCGTTTCTGCTGTGATAAGCGCGTTTGCTTACGGATTTACGTCGTTTGCCTGTTTCTGGCTGCTGAAGGACACCTCAAGATGAGTGGATCAAGCCCAACCAAGGACAAAATCCTCGCCAAATCGCGTGAACTCTTCAATAGTGAAGGTTTCGGTGCCTTGGCGGCTGTCGATATTGCCAATCATCTCGCGATGTCACCCGGCCACCTCTATTACCATTTTAAAGGCAAGGCCGAGATTGCTGCCGCTTTGCTGGCGGTCCACATTGGCGAACTGGAAGCCATCAAAGGTGCCGCGCTGGAAAAATGCACAGGTCCAGACGCCACGATTGAAACCGCTTGGACATGGGTACACATTTTGGTCGAAGAGGCGTGGGATGCCCGCTTTGCCTATCGTGAACCCTTATCCGTGGTCCGCGCCGATGCCTGTTTGGCCAATCAGATCCGTCATATGTTCGCGGTCCAGCATGATGCGGCCTTTGGCCTGCTCCATGCGCTGCGCGCTTCAAAGGCCATCATAGCCAGCGATGAAGCATTTGATGGTCTGGTCAACCAAGTTGCCCTTGGCCTCGCTTTTCAATTGGTGCGGATGGAGTTTGACGCCCCAGTCACAGAAAAGCCGCGCGCACTTATCGCCCGCGCGGCCGCTCTGATCATGTTGCCGATCACAGGCTTTATCAGCCCGGATCACGAAGCCGCTTAAGCAGCTTCAGTTTCGGTCTTCTTCGCAGCTTTAGGAGCCGCTTTCGCGCCCTTCAAAGCTTCTACTTCTGCGGTCAAAGCTTCGACCTTTGCAGTCAAGGCTTCGATTTGGCCGCCGATGGCGAAGATGTTGATTGGGGCAACTTTGTCCATGAATGGGGATACCGTTTCGACAACAGTCTTGCGAACTGCTTCAAAGCGCTCTTCCAAATCATGAATGCGGGTTTCTGAAGCCGACTTCACTTGTGCGGTTGTCTTTTCGACATACTCAGTCACTTTGCCAGCAGCTTCGTTCTTGGAGATGCTGGAGCGAACCAGATCTTCAACTTGCTCACCCTTTTCAACCAATTGGTCGAACATTTCGTTTGCAGCACCGGTCACTTTTTCAACGCGGCCAGCGGCTTCTTGATACACGCGGCCATAAGCGCCAACGCCTGCCAACCAGATCTTGCGCGCGATTTCGAGACCTTCTTTACGAGCGGTCTCAACGGTTTCGGTGACTTTATTTGCTTCGGTCATTTTTTCTCTCCTTCACCGAGCTGCGTGGGGGGGGGGAGGAGCAGCCCTTTGGTGTTCGATGAGCCGGGTATAGCGAAGGGTTTTAGAAAGCGCATACTAAATGCTGCAATGCAGCATTTGGGGTGTGGTGGCATCATTCAAGCACCCGCTAGTCCGCCGCGCGAAGCGCGCGTCTTGACGCCCAATCTTGCAAGCCCAAACTCGAGCTATGCCTTTGCGTAGGCGCAGCCTGCGGCAAAGGCTGTCTGAGTGGAAACAATCAAACCCAAGGCCGCGCAGAACGAGATAGTCCAGTCCATTGTCTGAAAGGCAACAAGTGGCCGATTGCGGATGGTCTGGTTTGGGGGTGGGCGGCGAAAGCGGACGTTCAACGGCGGTTCAAAGCTAGTTTGGCTAAGGCAAACAGTATTTGAGATGGTGCATTCCTTACAGAACGCATCCTACGGCGCGAAGCGCATTACTGAAAGATCAATCAAGCCGCGTTCCTGTCTCGTCTATCAAGAGTTCACCATCCTCTTTGTAAAAGGGGCCCTTGGGCATGTTGTCCAGAAGGTCCAAAACCGTCTCGCTGGGCCGACACAGGCGGGTACCTTTCGGGGTGGCGACAAAGGGCCGATTTACCAGAATTGGATGGGTTAGCATGGCGTTTAGGATTGCTTGCCCGCTTACCCCTTCTTCTAAGAGCCCCAACTCTTTCGCCGGGGATTTGGTTTCGCGCAGGGCTTGCCTTAGGGTCAAGCCAGCAGCGGCAAAAAGCGCCAGAAGCTGGCCATGGGTCCAACCCGCTTGGCAATACTCAATGACTTCTGGCTGATAGCCAGCTGCTTCAAGGATCGCCAAGACATTGCGCGAGGTTCCACAATCAGGGTTATGGAACATCACGATGGGAAAGAAGTCACTCATGAGTTGTTTGCCTTCAGTCTTGCTTTCACAGCTCTGCCGCTTTCATACCAATCGCGGCTTCGGTTCACGATTGCCACGACCGCCAACATCACCGGGACTTCAATTAAGACCCCCACAACTGTGGCGAGCGCCGCACCACTTGTGACCCCAAAGAGCGAGATGGCTGCGGCAACAGCAAGCTCAAAGAAATTACTGGCCCCGATCAGAGCAGAAGGCCCGGCCACGCAATGAGCCTCGCCACTGGCGCGATTAAGCAGATAAGCCAGTCCTGATGTGAAGAAGACTTGGATCAGGATTGGCACAGCCAGAAGCGCGATCACCAATGGCTGGGCCAATATCTGTTCGCCTTGGAAGCCAAACAGCAGAACCAATGTCGCTAATAGGGCCGTCATGGACACAGGGCCCAGAAATTTCAGGGCACTCTCGAGACGTGACGGACCACCGGATTGAAGCATAGCCCAACGGATGGCTTGGGCGATCACGACCGGCACGACAATGTAAAGGCCAACGGAAAGAACTAGTGTTTCCCAAGGCACTGTAATGGCTGATAGACCCAATAGAAGGGCGACGATGGGTGCAAAAGCTACAATCATAATGGCGTCATTCAGCGCCACTTGGCTCAATGTAAAATGGGGTTCGCCCTTGGTGAGATTGCTCCACACAAACACCATCGCGGTGCAGGGGGCGGCAGCCAATAGGATAAGGCCTGCGATATAGCTCTCGATCTGGTCCGCAGGCAGAAGCGGGCGAAACAGCCACCCGATAAACAAAGCGCCCAAGGCAGCCATCGAAAATGGCTTAACCGCCCAATTAATGAAAAGCGTGATGCCGATCCCGCGCCAATGGGCGGCAACACCTCCTAATGCCCGAAAGTCGATCCGTAACAGCATCGGAATAATCATCGCCCAAACGAGGACGGCTACCGGTAGATTGACCTTAGCAATTTCAAGTGCCCCGATCGCTTGAAATCCTGCTGGGAAGGCCTGCCCTAAGCCGATGCCGACAAGGATCGCAAGGCCGACCCAAAGCGTCAAATAGCGTTCAAACAGGTTCATGAGTAGCCACTTGATTGGGATCTGGTGGACAGCAAGCGATTTCAGCGGCATCAAAGGCTGGCTGACACAAATCTGGCCGCCCACCGCAACAGTCGGCCATTAGGAAGGCAAAGAGACTGCGTGTCCCCTCAATGTTCAAAGCATAATAAACGGTACGACTTTCCCGCTTTGGGCCAATTAATGCGGCGCGGCTCAATATCCCCAGATGGGTCGACATCGTCGTTACAGGCACCCCCACTTGGCGAGCAATTTCACCGGCAGGCACGCCATCTGCGCCGGCTTCTACTAACAGCTTAAACACCCTCAGCCGTGTGGGGTGTGCCAAAGCGGATAAGGCCTCTATCGCATCTTGATCTCTCATACTCCGAGAATTCCAGAATAAACGGATTTCATCAAGGGGCAAACTGTGAATCTCCTCGTCAAGGTAATGTGCAATCCAGTGATGGAGTGCATTTAGGTCAAGCCTATCGGGAAGGGCTTTGCGTTCAATCCAGACAGCAATGCGCTCTGCGCCGTAGGGTGCATTCCATTGATGGAATGCACCATGGTCAAGCAAATCCTGAAATCATTTAAGTCGGTTGTGAGCCAAATGACTCAGAACGGTTCAATGCGTCGCTCCGCTTGCCTTGAAGCCGCCTGACCATTGTTATTGCGCAAGATGTGGGGTCAAGGGGCGCGCCTTTGGCGCGTCGGCGAAGCCGATTTCACCCTTGACGCCCCAACTTGCGCGCTAAAACTCGAATACGGCCTTTGCGGAGGCACAGCCTGCGGCAAAGGCGTTTCAACTGGAAAAGCTAGACCCAAGACCGCAGCGAACGAAAATGGTGCATTCCTATCGGAATGCACCCTACGATCCGCTGGCGGTGCTTTAGCAACAGCGGTCGTCGAGTTTGCTCAAGGTAGGAAGCAACTCCCCTCTCCTCTTGGGGTCGACCTGTAGGTCGACGGTCGGGGTGAGGGCTTCACACTCTCAGTATCAACGTATGCGCTACAAAGGTTTTCATCCTGTGAGAGATAACCCGCTCATGCGCAACGGCCCCCTCACCCCCGTCCCCTCTCCCCCTTTGGGGGCGAGGGGTGTGCGCAGGTACAAAAAAACGCCCCGACCTTTCAGCCGGGGCGTTTGTTCATTTGAAGCGTGTCAGGTCTTACTCAACCACAGCTGCCACAACGCCTGCACCAACGGTGCGGCCGCCTTCGCGGATAGCAAAGCGCAGGCCTTGGGTCATGGCGATCGGGGTGATGAGTTCAACCATGATCTTAATGTTGTCGCCTGGCATCACCATTTCAACGCCGTCTGGCAACATGCAGATGCCGGTCACGTCGGTGGTACGGAAGTAGAACTGCGGACGATAGTTGGTGAAGAATGGCGTGTGACGGCCACCCTCTTCCTTCGTCAGGATGTAGGCCTCAGCTTCAAACTTCTTGTGTGGCTTGATGCTGCCT